>OGCL01000440.1_pt1 | contig 44717 bp, 33 predicted proteins | sample 1570041 | NCBI WGS metagenome assembly OGCL01 (sample SAMN06266162, study PRJEB24511) | hot springs metagenome | isolation source: Hot spring water | place: South Africa: Limpopo | collected 2015-06-22 | reverse complement strand
AGATAAAAGGGGGCGGCACTTCGTGGCTCGCGGGGGTGGTCTGCACGGGAGGTTTAGGCGGCACACCGCCTAGACGATAAGGTGCCTGAATCACCAAGAGCGCTCACAGACACTGGCTTATAGGTGTGCCTGGTACGCCCATCTACGATCAGCATTGAGGAGCAATCGATATGAGCAAGGGAAGCCACAAAGATAACGAGCAAGAGTTTCGACCCCAGCCGGGCAAGCCACGGCAGCGCGGCCAAACCTTCGTCAATCAGGTCTTACACCAGGCCAATAAGGCTGGCACGGGGAAGTCGAGAAAAGCAGCTCATCAACCTGGCGCGGGTATCGGCCGCGGACATGTCGCTGCCCGTTTCAGCGCGCAAAAACTGAACCACAACGCCCGTCGTGTGACCATCAAGACTCGCTTAGTGAATCTGCGCAAAGCAGGTAAGCGTTCGACACTTACTCACCTGCGCTACATCGAGCGCGACGGAGTCAGTCGTGATGGCGATCTGGGCAAGGCCTACGGCCCACTCACCGACCAGGCCGACGTCGGTGTCTTCGAGGAACGGGGTCAGGAGGACCGGCACCAGTTTCGCTTTATCGTCTCGCCCGAAGATGCTGAGCAACTGGATGATCTGCGCACCTACACACGTCACCTGATGAGCCGAATGGCGGCCGACCTTGGCACCCAACTTGACTGGGTAGCGGTTGATCACTGGAACACTGACAACCCGCACACTCACATCGTCCTGCGCGGCAAAGACGATACCGGTAAGGACCTGATTATAGCGCGTGACTACATCGCCGAGGGCATGCGCAATCGTGCAGCAGAGCTAGCCACAGAGTGGCTGGGGCCGCGTACTGAACTGGATATCTACCAGGGACTGCAGCGCGAGGTGCAACAGCAGCGCTGGACCAGCTTAGATCGAACCCTAATGCGGGAACGCCAAGCGGACGTGCTGCGTGTGAAAACCCTCGTTAACCATCCACGCAGACAGTTACTGATCGGCCGTCTGCAGTACCTTGAGAAAATGGGACTGGCCCATGAAAGCCGGACAGGGGAATGGGTCATACGCGACGACGCTCAAGCTACCTTGAGAGCCATGGGCGAACGTGGCGACATCGTGCGCACGATGCAACGCGCCATGGCTGGCACGCAACGTGATCTAGCGATTTTCGAAGCAGGTGGCAGCAATCCGAATGTGGTCGGCCGAGTGATGGCCAAGGGGCTTGCAGATGAACTGCACGATCAAGGCTACCTGATAGTAGATGGCCTCGACGGCAAGGCTCATTACGTAACGCTGCCTGCCCGCGCGGAATTGGCCAACTATCCAATCGGGGCGGTGGTAGAGACACAAACCGCAAACGAACCTCGTGCCGTAGATCGCTCACTTGCCTCACTGACTGTAGAGGGTGTTTACCGCACTGATCATCATCTCGCGTTGGCTAGATCACAGGCTCCCAGGGGAAACTTCCATGGAGCTGAAGTCGAACGTCACGTGCGGCGATTAGAAGCATTGCGCCGGGCCGGCATAGTAGAACGACTGTCAGAAGGTGTTTGGAAAGTACCTGCCAATCTGCCCGAACTAGGTAGGCAGCATGACGCACGTCGCCTTGGCGATGTCACCGTGGGAGTGCGTACGCCGCTACCTCTAGAGCAGCAAACTCGTGCCGTTGGCGCAACATGGCTAGATCATCAATTAGTGGGTGGCAGGCGGGAATTAGCTGACACGGGCTTTGGCGCGGAGGTCCGCGAAGCGCTAAATCAACGTACCAACTTCCTGGTAGACCAGGGTTTGGCGGAACGACACGGCCAGCGCGTCAGACTTGCACGCAACCTACTGGCTACGTTACGCGGTCGGGAGCTGACAGCGGTTGCGCACGACATCTCCTCTCAAACAGCGATGCACTATCGCCCGGCGGTTGAGGGAGTTCGAATCACTGGCGTCTACCGACGTAGCTTGCAACTAGCGAGTGGCCGCTTCGCAATGCTGGATGACGGTACTGGCTTTAGCCTCGTACCCTGGAAACCAGTGATCGAACAGAAACTCGGGCAGCACATTTCGGCAGTGATCCAAGGCAGCAACATATCCTGGCAGTTGGGACGCCAACGTGGACCTTCGATAGGTTGACCAATAATTGCCGGCGCTTACACCAGCGCCGGCTCCTGCTGCAGCCACTGCTCAAATAGATGACTCTCCGGCCTGCCCTGCTTGGGCGCGTAATAGACCAACCGCAAGTGACGGTCTTCGTCGATCGTCAAGTTGGTATGGTCGAAAACAAGGTGCCCAACTGGCTTGATGAAAAGATGCCGGATGCCCTGGCAAGGCCCGTGAATATCCTGATGCCGCCACCACGTTTTGAAGTCAGGTGAGACCTTCTCCAACTCCTTAACCAGCTCAACGATATCCGGGCTTTGAGTCGCCCGGACAAAGTCACGACGAAAACTGGAGAGAATCTGCAGCGCCTGATCGTCCCAAGGATCGAATAGTTCACGCATAGCTGGGCTGGTGAACAGCATCCACAGCAGGTTCCGACGTTCAGCCGGTACCGCAGAGAAACCGAGTACCCGATCCGCTGCTGCGTTCCAGGCCAGCACGTCCCAACGCAGATTAATCACATATGCAGGACTGAAGGTCAGTTCACCCATCAGACGATGAATCACGGGGGGTACTACGCACCACGTTCGGCCGGGTTCAGCCGGTGGGCGCTGGTGTGCCAGCAGGAACAGATGTCGACGCTCGGTCGCATCCAGCTTGAGTGTTCTCGAGAGGTTATCAAGGAAGGCAGCTGAGACGCTGATATCCCGGCCTTGTTCTAGCCAGGTGTACCAGGACAACCCCACTCCAGCTAACGCCGCTACCTCTTCGCGGCGCAAGCCAGGCGTACGTCGCCGGCTACCAGCAGGCAACCCCACCTCCTTCGGCGAAATTCGCTCACGGCGACTACGCAGGAATTCGGCCAGTTCTGCCCGGGTGCGTTCAAGTGTGCGAGGGGCGCTCATCTGGTTACCTCTAGTAATAGCATAAACAGTCAAATTGTAACCCTTTCCAATACGAAGAAGAATAGTCCCAACTGGCCGCAAATACCTGAGCCAGAGCTATTGCTTGATGAGGAAGCACACAGCGACGTGTCAGTAACTTGCTAAGGAGATAAACGGATGTACCAAGCACTTCTTCGGGAACAGTTGGAGACATTGAAGTCATCCAACCAGTACCGCACCTTCACCACCCTGAGCCGCATTTGTGGTCAGTATCCATTGGCAAAACTGGACGGCTGCGATCAGAAACCAGTGGTCGTGTGGTGCAGCAACGACTACCTGGGGATGTCTCAGCATCCCTGTGTACGCAAGCAAATGCATGCTGCTCTGGATACCTACGGAGCAGGCTCCGGAGGCTCACGCAACATCGGCGGCTCACACGAGGTCTACGGCCAACTGGAATCAAGCCTGGCCGAGTGGCATGACAAAGAAGCGGCTCTCGTTTTCCCAACTGGCTTTGGTTCGAACGACGCCACGCTTCAGTGCCTACTGCGCAGCATCCCCGACTGCGTTGTGATTAGTGACGAACTGAACCACGCCTCAATCGTCAACGGCATCCGCTCAACGCCAAACGAGCGCCGGATCTTCCGCCACAACGATGTAGAGCACCTGGCAGAGATCCTCGCCAGCTACCCGTTGGGTCAGCCGAAGATAGTGGTGTTCGAATCGATCTACTCAATGGACGGCGATATCGCACCTATCGCTGCGATCATTGCGGTCGCCAAGTGCTACAACGCCCTCACCTACCTCGATGAGGTACACGCTGTCGGCATGTATGGCCCGCGCGGTGCAGGGATAGCTGCAAAGCTTGGCCTCGCCGACCAGGTGGATATCATCCAAGGCACCATGGCCAAGGCCATTGGCGTGATCGGCGGTTATATCGCATCAACCCGAGTGATCGTCGATGCAGTGCGATCCTTCGCCACCGGATTCATCTTTACCACTTCGCTACCACCCGCAATAACTGCGGGCTGCCTTGCTAGCGTCGAGCACCTTAAATGCAGCAGCACCGAGCGTGATCTCCTGCATGCGCAGACAGCCAATCTGCGCGCACGTCTCAAGCACTGCGATATTCCAGTCATGCCTTGTTCGCAGACTCACGTATTACCGGTGCTCGTGGGCGAAGCAAAGCGCTGCAAAGCTGCCGCCGAACGCTTGCTGCACACCCACGGTGTATATCTGCAGCCGATCAACTACCCATCGGTACCCGTAGGTACCGAACGTTTTCGCGTGAACGCTACGCCCAACCACAGCGACACGCAGATTGAACACCTTGCCGTCTCGCTACGAGAGACCTTCGAGCACTTCGCCATACCGCTTGCGTCCCAGGTGTTCGGCGCGGAGGTGTCCTGAGATGGATCAGCCATTGTTTACTGTACGCCCGGCAACAGCGGCGGATTTAGCCAGCCTGGTCGAGTTGCGCGCACACCTGTTAGATGGCAGTGCGGCGATCTACTCGAGCAAAACGCCTGAAGACTCCGTTCGCTGGCGGGCGGCATACCGTGCCTGGCTGAGCAATCGCCTTAGCGAGAGCGACTGCGTGCAGATCCTCGCAGCTGAGCACAAGGAGTCCGGGCAAGTGCTGGGCTGCGCGACCGCCATTATTGATCAACGCGCACCAGCCCCCGGCTGCCTAAACGGACTGTCCGGATGGGTACAGTCAGTGGTGGTCGAACCCCAATGGCGTAACCAAGGTATTGCTCGGATGCTGATGCAGCAGCTGCTGCGCTGGTTCGCCAATCGTGGTGTTGGCTCAGTTGCCCTGCAGAGCACCGAAGTCGCCGGCTCGCTCTATCAGACCCTAGGCTTTGAGATCAGTGACGAGCGCCTGCTGATCCGTCAGGAGGCCTCGGCATGAAGATCCTGATCATCGGCCTGGGTTATGCCGGTAACCGCTATCGCCGTGCCTTCGAGCATATTGCCGCAAGCACTGGGATGCAGTTGTCGCTGGCCTATGTCGGCCGCAACCAGAAGCCAACTGAGCTGCCCTACTTCGACAATATCGGCGTAGCACTGACAGTCTTTGTCCCGAACATCGTCGTGGTCAGCGTCAACGACCGCAACCATGCACCCGTACTACAGCAGCTGGCTGGCTTCCGGGGGTTCGTGATTTGCGAGAAGCCCTTGGTAACCCCAAGGGACGACCTAGGAACCCTGCTCGAAGCATTGAAGAACGTCAGCGGCTTCGCTCTCGACTTGGTGGAGCGTTACTCAGACGCCAGCCGCCAGTTGCGCGAGTGGGTCGAACGACATGACTTGCAACTGGTGCGCGCAAGCTTCCACTGGGGCAAGGACCGCATCAACGATTACCGCCCTACCTGCGGCGTAACCAGCGAAGTGATCCACGCCCTGGATCTGCTCACCTGGGTTTGTCCACGCGCAGGCCAACTCAGCTTGCATGGCGCACTTGGCGTGCGCTCGGACTTCTCGATATCAGGCAATGAGGTGCTCGATACCGTGCAGCTCACGGCCAGTCTGGGAGAGGCGCGAGTCACCGGCTACAGCAGCTTCGTGAATATCGTTCGCCAGCGAACGGTGGACTTCAGTTTTGTTGACCGCGAATCCCAGTTGATTCACGCACGTCTGGTGTTCGACACACCGCGCTGGGATCACGACCAACTGCAAATTTGGACGCGCAGCGCAAACGGTGCGGAGCAACTGCTGCATCAGTTCGCTACTGCTCCCAATGAGCCTGGGCTAGACACCCTGCATAAGCTCTCGCGGCTATGTCTGCAGGTGGTGCGAGCCGTGGCGCTCAAAGAGCCGCCACGGCAGCCCTTTGCTTGTCTCGATACCGCCATGGAGTTGCAGCGCCTGCTCAACGACCTCGATACGCATGCCCAAACCCCACCACCTGCGCGGTACGTCCATGGCGATATGCGCGTGCTGCTGGCCGAGAACAGCGACCTGGAAAGCCTCGGGTAACGCAATTCACAAGGAGAGAACTATGTGTGGAATCGCTGGATGGCTGTCTTACAGCCAGAAGATGGAACTACAACGCGACACCCTGCAGCACATGACGGAAACCATGGCGCTGCGCGGGCCGGATGCTGGCGGGATATGGATCGATGGTCCAGTAGGTCTGGGCCATCGGCGCCTATCGATCATCGACTTAGAGGGTGGTCGCCAACCGATGACCGCCATGCATGGTGGTCTACGTGAGGTCGCTGCAATTACCTACAGCGGCGAGGTCTACAACTTCCGCGAGCTCCGTACCGAGTTACAGCGGTGCGGCCATTTGTTCGAGACCCGCAGTGATACCGAGGTGGTACTGCGCGCCTATGTGCAATGGGGCGAGGCTTTCGTTGAACGGCTTAACGGCATGTATGCGTTCGCCATATGGGATCTACGAACGCAGGAACTGCTGCTGATTCGCGACCGGATAGGCGTTAAGCCGCTCTATTACTACCCCACAGCAGACGGAGTGGTGTTCGGTTCCGAGCCTAAAGCACTTCTTGCCAATCCCCTTGTGCCACGCAAGGTGCGCGCAGATGGTCTGCGCGAGATTCTGGAAATGGTCAAGACACCGGGGCACGCCATATTCGCTGGCATGCATGAGGTGATGCCTGGCGAAATCGTGCGTATTAACCACCAAGGCCTGAGCCGCCGCCACTACTGGAAGCTGGAGGCGCAGGAACATAGTCATTCACTGGACGAGACCATTCGCCATACCCGCGACCTGCTGGAAGACATCGTCGACCGCCAGATCGTTGCCGACGTGCCGCTTTGCAGTCTTCTGTCAGGCGGCCTCGACTCCTCAATCATCACCGCGTTGGCCTCAGGAAAGCTGCTTGCCGCTGGCAAGGAAAACATTCGTTCCTTCTCCCTCGACTTCCTCGACCACGGCGGCGGCTTCACCGGAGATGCTGTTCGCGGTACACCGGACGCCCCGTACGTTCGCGACCTAGTAGCAATGATCCATTCAAGCCATCAGGAGATTGTTCTCGACAGCAGTGAACTGGCAGACCCTGAACTGCGTACGCAGATTGTTCGGGCCCTTGATCTGCCACCGGCATTCTGGGGTGACATGTGGCCTTCGCTCTATCGCTTGTTCCAAGAGGTACGTAGACACTCAACCGTGGCCCTGTCCGGCGAGAGCGCAGATGAGGTGTTCGGCGGTTACCGCTGGTTCCATGACCCCGAGGCTATTCAAGCCGACACGTTTCCCTGGCTGACCTCAGTCACTGGCAAATACTTCGATGGGAAGCCTCTCTTCGACCGAGGCCTGCTGACCCAACTGGATATGCAGAGCTTCTTGCGCGACAGCTACACCCAGGCAATCGTCCAGGCGCCGATACTGCCCGGCGAAAGCATGGTGAACCAGCGCATGCGCCAGATGAGCTACGTCAACCTGACGCGTTTCGTGCAGACCCTGCTTGATCGCAAAGACCGTATGAGCATGGCCGTTGGTCTCGAAGTGCGAGTGCCCTTCTGCGACCACCGCCTAGTCGAGTACGCCTTCAACATCCCTTGGGAAATGAAGTCCTTCGACGGGCGGGAGAAAAGCATCCTGCGGGCTGCGACTCGCGACCTGCTGCCCGAGTCGATCAGCGAGCGGGTCAAAAGCCCCTATCCGTCGACCCAGGACCCGGCTTACGAGAAAGCCCTCCGTGAGTCGCTAGCCGCCATTCAAGCAGATCGTAATGCGCCGGTTACACCACTGCTCGACAGCAGCCGTATCCAGCAAACCCTTGCCAAGCCGCTTGGCAGCATTTCCCCGATGCATGAGCGCATGGGAATGGAGTTGGCGGTCGGCCTTAACACCTGGCTGAGCGAGTACGACGTCAGCCTCGAACTTTAACCTCCAAAAGATGCGGCTCTGGTACAGAGCCGCATCATTCATCTGTACCACCAGCGCGCCTCAAGAGCGCAAGCGAGCCTGAGCATGCACACACATAAACAATCCTCAATTTACCTGATAGCACTGGGAGCCTTTGCCCTCGGCATGGCGTCATATGTCACCGCAGGTCTGATCCCCATGATCGAGGCCTCATTCACGGTATCCGTGGCAGTGGCTGCACAATTAGTCACAGCCTTCACCCTTGCCTACGGTTTGGGTTCACCGATTTTCGTTGCGTTGACCCCTGCTCATCGCCAACGTACCGGCCTGTTAGTGGCCCTAGGGTTGTTCGTCATCGCCAACGCTGCGAGTGCAATGGCTGAGGACTTCACCGTTCTGATGATATGGCGAGCGATCGCTGGCATCGGCGCTGGCGTTTATCTCGCCATGGGTATTGGCGCCTCGGCTGCAGTGTCCACACCTGAACGCAGAGGCAAAGCCATTGCCATCATCATGGGCGGTATGGCCAGCGGCGTGGTACTTGGCGTGCCTCTTAGTCTGCTCATAGCCGAGCAGATGGGCTGGCAAGCAGCTCTGTGGTTGGTCACTCTGCTTGGACTTGTGGCGTTTTTTGGCCTGCTGCTGAAGTTACCAGCGCTGCCCGCTGCCACAGCGAGCTCCTTGAGCCAGAAGCTCGCAATTCTTGGCGATGGCCATGTGCTGGTGATCCTGCTGGTATCCCTGTTGGCCGCAATTGCTAGCCTGGGCATGTACACCTTTATCGCACCATTGATGACAGACCCGGCATATGGGGCCGTTAGTTCAGTCACCCCCTATCTCTGGGTTTGGGGTATCGGCGGCGTTGTGGGCAGTTTTCTGATTGGACCACTGGTAGACCGTGTCAAAGGCTCAACACTGACCTTCGCCATTATGCTGATCCTCTGTGTATCACTGCTCGTACTGCCGCTGTCAGCTGCAATCAGTTCTTGGCTGGTGATGCTGCCAATCGCTCTGTGGGGCGCAGTCGGTTGGGCCCTTCAAGTGCCACAGAACAACGAACTAATCCTCGCTCGCCAAGCACAAGGTGACGGCAATCTAGCTATTGCACTTAATGAGTCGGCGCTCTATCTGGGCAGCGCAATTGGCGCAGCAGCAGGTGGTTTCGTACTGCTGTTGCAGATGCCTACTTGGACCCTAGCCGCAAGCGCTAGCGCAGTTGCCGCAATCGGCGCCATGCTGCAAGTAATCAATCTACGTCGCCGACCAACCTGGACGAGCAACGTGCGAGCCCAACTCAACAACTAAATCACTAAAGGAGGAAGGCAGTGGAACTGCGCCATCTTCGCTGTTTCATCGCCGTTGCAGAGGAACTGCACTTTGCGCGTGCGGCCGCGCGTCTGCACATCGAACAATCGCCCCTATCCAGAATCATCAAGGAACTGGAGTATCGCCTAGGCGTGCAATTGTTCGAGCGCACGACGCGTAGCACGCACCTGACATGGGCCGGCAAAGTACTGCTGGAGGAAGCACGACGTGTATTCGCCGTAGTCGATCAAGCCAAGGCCAGCGTCAAGAGCGCCGCAGCTGGATACCAAGGGCGTGTTCGAGTTGCGCTTTCTGATGGTATTCCGCAAACACGTCTATCCGCCCTGCTTGCCCAGTGCCGAGAAGAAGAACCCGAGGTCGATATCTGCTTGTCTGAAGTCACGTTCACCGAACAGGTCAGAGGACTCAACAACGACATGTTCGATATAGGCTTCGCTCAATCAGATCGAGTCGGTGACAGGTTGTTGGCCGAACCGGTCTGGGTTGACCCTTTAGTGGTGGCAATGCCAGCCCGCCATCCGCTACTGAGTTACCGCCAAGTCCCCTTAGAGGAAATAGTGCGCTACCCATTAGTGCTCTGCGATCCGCAAGTCTGCGAGGGTTTCTGGCAACAACTGCAACAAGTACTTGGAAGGGTTGAAGCCCAACTGACAATCGCTGACCGCGTCCCAACACTAGACCTGATGATGGCGCTGGTAGCCGCAGGATACGGCCTGGGCTTTTCCAGTCTCGCTCGCATCGGCGAACTCAATAACCCAGACGTAGTAGCTCGCCCATTAGCCGGCCACCCGGCGATGCTGAAGACCTATTTGATTAGACGCGAAGGCGAACCACCCGAAAAACTGGCGCGATTCATCAAGCGAGTGAATCCAGTTGAGGAGCGGGAACTGCTATCAAATCAGGAGTTAGCTTAAAGACGCCAGACACAGGGCTAGGGTAGAAAATTGAAGGGCAATCTTGGGTGCGAAAATATGGTGAGAAAAGCAATCATCATCAGACGACAGGCCTTATACGTATCCAGATGACGCAGTCAGAGCGATATGTGAGTTAGTTAAATTCAACTCTGCGTTGTTTGGACCGATACGAAATCGAAAGCTACTGAATGAACAAAACACTGGAGCTCTTGCCTGTCGCGAGCAGCAAATTCAGGTAGAAAGCAGTACCGCCCAATCCGACCGGCATCCCTGCCTGATGCTCGCCGATCGGTGGCCGGAGAGATCCATTATAAACGAGCGGAGGGCAGCCATGCGTCGAAGCAGAACTCAGTTAGCGTTCATAGTCTTTTTCCGTCTCGCTGATAACTCCACTAGCTGACCAACTTTCAAACCGATGATCATCACCATTTTGAGATACTAGTCGCTCCTCTAGACATCTCGACTGAAGTGATATGGCATTACAGAGAGTCAGCGCTAACGTGAGCGCAGACCGTTGATCACGAGTTCAGTAGCAGCACGCACGTGACTATTATGGGCATCGAAGTTGGGCTCGTCGGACTGCACGAGTTTGGTGAAAATCAGCGCCGCATAATCGTTCATAAACTTCGCGGCGAAAGAGGGATCAAAGTCACTTCTGAGCTTACCTTGTGCCTGCATCCACTTGAATAGAAAGGCAATCTGACCAGTCAGCCGATCATTCATAGCAACTACCTCCTTCGAGACGGTGCTATTGAAAGGAGAATTGAGAATCTCTCTCCAAATAGATATGGGTAGAGCATCCAGCTCTCGCCGGCTTACTAGAGAGTAGACAGTACACATAATGTCAATGGGATCTTCTAGTGAAGATATCATCTCCCAAACCTCGGCAATACCTGCATCCTCAGCATTGGCTGCACGCTCAAGCAACGCGAACAGAACCTCCTGCTTGTTGCCGAAGTAGTTGAAAACCGTAGGCGCAGAAACCCCTGCGCTTGCAGCTATTTGCTCGACTGTCGTAGCGTTGTATCCATTGGCGTCGAACAGCACCAAGGCAGCCCTCAGGATGGATTCCCTGCGTTGCTCTTTCTGCCGTTCACGAAGACCACTCATGCTTCAACCACCCCTACTAACGAATGTCTGTAGCAGATAGCTTATACGAATTTGACTTCTCGATAAAATCTTTATCGAGCTATAAATCCCATTAAATGGAGCCGCATTAAAATCCAAAAATCCAAATTGCTATCTTCCGCGTAGACATGTACGCGATGCCACCAGTTCTCTGGGTGAGTTATTGCTGCAAATGAGGGAGCTCCGTACATCATGGCCCCCCCCTAATTAACGATCCGTTGAGTGCTACCTAACGAGGTGCGCGACGCCTAAGTGAAGCCGGGTTGAACATGTCCTTACTTGGCACAGGCTTACTGAAGTCGGCGGTGCCACTTTCCTCGTTGTCCAGCCACTGCACGGCATAGCGACGTGCCTGAAGGTCATGAAATGTGTCTAGAGCAGTCCATACCATCGGCTGCTCATAGAAACTTTTCAGGTAAGCCATCGACACTCGCCAAAGCTCACCCCGACTGTCGTACTGATCCACCACTGCTGCGCCCCAACTGTCCTCATCGAGGTAGAGAGTACGCCGTGAGTAGATGTGCCGTGCCCCCGCTTTTAGTTTGCCTTCGACTACCCAGACTCGGTGCAATTCGTAGCGGGTGTACTTAGGATTGATATGACCAGGAAGCAGCAGATCTTTGTAGCTAACATCAGGACTAGTTACTTTATAGTTATTGTAAGGAATATAGATTTCCTTCTTCCCAAGCAGTGACCAGTCATATCGGTCAGGTGAACCGTTGTACATGTCAGTGTCATCGACAGTGCGCAGACCACTGGCCTCCTCAAGCGGAGTGTCATAAGCCAATGTCGGAGCGCGACGCACACGTCGCTGACCTGGAGTGTAGATCCATGATTGACGCGGCTCCTTAACTTGGTTGAGTGTCTCTCGGAGAAGTGCGCCATTACCAGCCATGCGTGCTGGTGATGTGGCAAAAGACATGTAATAAAACAATGTGTTATTCAGATTGCTAAGGCTATTTTTTTGATCATAGAAGCTGGTAAGCAGTTGATCTTGGCTACTTACTAGCGAGTAAGAGCCGCCCTGCTCCACTGCAGCCTGGGCTGAACGTCGCTCGACATATGTACCCCGATAGCGGGCAATGTGATTCCATACTGCCTCCACTCCGTTTTCCGGAATTGGAAAAGGAATACCACCAAACGCACCAACGAATCCATTTCCCCCCTCTGCCAGAGAAGCGCTGCTGGCATTCTTAAAAGTGTTTTCGTACACCCACTGAGGTGCCGCACCAGTACGCCGTGTTGGGTATACCGGCATTTGAAAACTGGATGGATAAGTCTTTAGAAGAGCGATCTGGCCTGGTGTCAGACGATCCTGATACTGGGCCAGATTATCTTTCGTAATAATGAATAGCGGCGTATCGCTCGCGAAGGGATCAACATGGTGCGTACCAGGCCCTTTATAGCCGGTTGGAACCTGAGTCAATCCACCATCCCAAGCTGGGATGCTGCCATCGGCATTACCAGCTCTCTCAGCACCTAAAGGCGTAAGACTGCTCTTTAGCTGGGCCGCCTTATCAGCGCTAACCTCGGCGCGCGTCTCAAGCGAGACCAGCGTTAGAAAAGCAGATAAAAAGAATGCAATAGAACGCTGAAGCGGTGTAAGTAGCAAATTTTTACTGTGATACATATGGTTCTCCACAGCCAAAGCGATCAGAACGAATACTTACCAGTAATCGATATATTGTCACGATCACGCATGACGTTGTTATCATCTGCGCCGTAATAGTTGGTATACTGCATGCCAACTTGGAAGCTATTTAAATAGATAGCATCAACACCAAGAGTGTATGCCTTGCGGCCCTCAATGAAATTACCTACACGATTAGAGTTGCCCTTGAAATCGTCCTGATAGACTGCGTAAGGAGCCAGCGTTACACCAGCAAAAATATCATTCCAAGAGCCCGTCAATAGCAATGTATAGCCATAACTATCACGAGTAACTTGGACATCATCACCAGCACTGTTAACGTAAGCTTTATCTTGCGCGCCCACATAGCGCCGTTCAAACCCGTTCCAAGACGTGTATTTTAGATCACTACCACGGATAAATTCCCCCGAAACTTCAGCAACCCCTACTAATGAGTCGAAGCTCAAGCGCGGGCCGAAGTTATAAATAGTACTAAGTGAAGCATTGAATATTTCGGCCCGCTCGTAGTTATCGAATAGCGCCCCTCGGCAAATTTGCTTACCAGCTACTTGAGTGCACGCCTGGCCACTACTCACATTGGCATCATAAATATTGGTTAAACCGAATACGCCTTGCTCCAAGACATCACCAAGCAGGTCATCAGTAGCCGATATACTTATCGGTGCGTTTGGACGATAGGCTATCTCTCCCGCCACCGATGCATCGCCAAGAGTGGTGTTGAAGCTAAAGCCATACATGCGAATATCCTCGACATATCGGCGGCGCGCCTCAGCATTCCCCACCATATCCAAGGTCGCAAGCCCTGGCACTGCATCACCAAGACCGAGCGGACCAAGTAGCGCATTAAGACCAGCAACGTCGACGCCTTGATAGTTACGTAAATCAATAGCTACTTGAGGGTCTTTGGCGTGATAGTTAACGAAATATAAACCAAACTCAGTGGAATTGAGTTCCTCTGCAATATAACGGAAAGCCACACCAAACTGACCATCATCACGAGCACTAAGGTCCTTGCCTATATTGCTAACTTTGAATGTGCCCGTATTGGGATTCAGGTAAGCGTTAGGCCCATAAGGTCCGTTGCCGACTAAGCCTAAAGAAGCAACCGTCGAATAGCTTGCTAAAAGATCCTTAATCGCCGGATCATCAACGGTTATATAAGCAGTCTCGCCGCCATCGGCGAACAGGTCCGTGTCAGAGAAGTAGGTGCCAACTGGATCTAGTCGAGTTTCCCTCCACTGCCATTGGTAAAAGCCTTCAAGTGAAAGGCTTTCAGTAAGGCCAAGATTGAAACTGAGTGATTCCATTGGAATCAAAACTTCTTTTACCTCCGAGCCAGGAAGGTGAAAACGCGCGGCGTCGATTGGGTTTATAGCGTTGATACCACCACGATAAAAAGTGGATTCTCCCCAATTCAACACCTGCCGCCCTAGACGCCCGCTTAACGGGTAACCTGCAATATCCCAACTGCCAGATACATAGAAGTCCAATAACTCAGCATTGCGACCAGCAATCTTTCGTGTATCGCGAGTGAAGCTATTGTCTCGAGGATATGTTTGACTAGGGTGCTCTACTCCATCGGTCGTATCAAAATAGTCATTACGCTTATCCATAATTTGTGTGTCGTAGTGGGCGGAGCCCCGCACAAATAATCCATAGTTCTCATAGTTGGCCGACAAGTCAGTGGTAACTTTGAAGACCTGTGACACCAACCCCTTGCTAAAATTACGATTACCATCATCTGCGTTAATGTCTGCGATATTACTCGAGTCTCGCTCCTGTAGGCGCCACATAGCGCCGTACGACAGAGTAGTGTCCAGCGAGCCAGTGATCTCATTGTCATAGAAGTCGAACTGCACAGCGTGTGCATTCACCGACAATAGGAGAGGCAGCATTCCGATAAGAGCACTCGCTCGCCGAGGCGTCCAAACGGAAGCACTATCTTGTTTTCTTTCATGCTGATCACAACTTTTCATCCGCACATACCTTCATGACGGCCAAGATTTATCGCCCCAGCGAGTGCTAGAGGCTGTTTTTGTTTGTTCCCGGTACCGATCGCCTAGCCGACGATCACTCGCAGCGCAAAGCCCCAGAGCACCTTTGCGCATTCAGTCCCACTGAAAGCCCATGGTTGTCTTGGGTTGCCGCATTAATTTAGTGGCATAAAATATTTATGTCTAGTAAAGATTGCGAGCAAATCGTCTGTTCCAGAGATTTAATTTTGTTGCGGAGCGAGGAAATCCGGGGGGAATCGACTGATCGCGCGCGGAGCTTCTCTAACTGGCTCAAGCAGACGAGACAGTCGCAGCCATCATTTAAAAGCTACAGACCTGATCTGCCGAAATGCTACGGACAGCACGATTGCCACTACGTATTAGGATGGGAAATTTCTAAGGAAATCCTGAAGAAGACTTACTGATTTCGGCAAAACGCCCGGGCTCCACCCGCCGAATTTTCCGATGAAGCAAATGACCTTCGCCGATGCAGGGTACGCCGGCAAACGTAAGCAGACCCGAAAGGTGATGGTGGTCGTCCGGCCTACCCGTTGATGGCGATGCTGCGCGTACATTTGATGCAGAACTGGTTTGGCTACAGCATCCAGCGATGGAGGAAGCGCTTTAGGAGACGGCCATCCTGCGACATTTTGCCGGGCTGAACCTGGAGCGCATTCCCGATGAAACCACGATCATCAACTTCCGTCGTCTGCTAGAAAAACACGAGCTGGCAGCTGGCATCCTGGTCGTAATCAATGGCTATCTGAGTAAGCAAGGCCTGTCATTGCGCCAAGGCACCATCGCCGATGCCACGCTGATCAATGCGCCGAGTTCGACCAAGAACAAGGACGGCAAACGCGACCTAGATATGCACCAGACCAAGAAGGGTAACCAGTACTACTTCGTCATGAAGGCGCTCATCGGTGTCGATGATGAGTCGGGCCTGGTGCACAGCGTGGTGGGCACGGCGGCCAATGTCGTGAATATCACCCAGGTCGACAAACTGCTGCACGGAGAGGAAAACATGGTCGGCGCCGATGTCGGTTATACCGACGTCGAGAAACGCGCTGAACATGAAGTCCGTGAAGTAATTTGGCAGATCGCCGCCCACCGCTGTACATACAAGAAGCTGGGTTATCGCAGCCCTTAGTACAAAGCCAACCGCAAGAGCGAGAAGGCCAAGGCCCAGGTGCGTGCCAAGGTCGATCACCCATTCCGGGTGATCAAAAAGCAGTTCGGTTATGTAAAGACGCACGTCCTTGGCCTAGCGAAAAATACCGCGCAGTTGGTGGCACTGTTTGCGCTGTCGAACCTGTGGATGGCACGCCGACACTTACTGAACAATACGGGAGAGGTGCGCCTGTAATGCGGGAAATGGCTGCCGCGAGGTGCTCGTGGCGGCTAAAAACACAGAAATGAGCGGATGACCTGATCGTCTTTGATCGATTCGCCGCTTTCAAAATCGGCGGGGCTGAAGTCAGCCAGAAATACATGGTTACTTCAGACCATCCCTAGAGCCGCGTGTGAGGAAGACCCGTGAAAGAGGGAGGTACAACGGCTGATCTTGCAATGAACTCACTCACGAGAGACTCAATCTCCGAGTAGCGCCCGGACATAGCCAACTCCATCATCTCCACCTGCAACTCCTCCTGAGCCACCATGTAGCTCAGAAAAGGCTGAGCCTCATACGGCCCCTCACCTTGCAGCACTTTAAGCTTATCCACATACGCAACAGTTTCTGCGTGTATAAAGGCCAACATTGTTGAATGTAGTGTCTGGGGCACTAAGCTGACAACAGCCCAAGCCTTAAAAGCAACCCACCAGCCTGGGGAATAGTCGAGCTTCCAACTTTTCGCAGCCATCTGATAGCGAGGCTCGTTAAACTGCTCCAAAATCAGGTACGCCGACCAGAGAGGGTAATGCTCATATCCTTTCGGCGATTGGGCAAGACGCTGCATTACTTGGAGCGCAAATGCACGATTGGCAAGCTCGTATTGGAACCCTTTGATGAACGCTTCAGATAGCAAAACGGTTTCAGCTTTCGGGCGCTCCTGATTAAGATGCTCGCCCTTATAGACTGTATCCAGGTAGCCGCTGTACTTATCCATAATCTTCGGGTCGTAGTGGCCGATGTCACACTCAAACAGTCCGGAGTTCTGGTGGTTGGTCAATGACTCTGCGGCCAGCCCGGCAACTCGTGAAACCAGTTCATTCTGTCGGCTGTCATCAGCCGAGTTGAGGTTGGCTATGTTGGCTGGATTTCGCATCTGCTGCCACATGGCACCGTACAATAGACTGCTGCCCTGCGAGACGCTGACATGCTGATCGAGAAAGCTGAGTTGCGTGGCCTGGGAATTTACCGACAGTAGAAGATGCAGCATCCCTATAAGTAGGCCCGCGCGCTGTGGCATCCACTTAGATATGCTGCTTTGGAGCCCGTCATGTTGAATGCACATTTTCATCGGAGAAATTACCTGCAAAACGATTGATTGCAACTGCCAGCGTTAGGAACTATCTATGCCATGGGTAGACATGCAAGAGAGAATTTAAGCCTTCTGAAGAGGGCTCAGACTTGAGATAGCAGGAGACTCAACCGCTGACTTAATGATGAACTCGGCCACAAGCCTCTCGATTTCCAAGTAACGCCCAGCCATTGCCCGCTCCATCATCTCTACCTGCAACTCCTCTTGCGCCACCATATAGCTCAGAAAGGAATGGGCCGCACTTGGCCCTTCCCCCCGTAGCACTTTGAGTTGATCCACATATGCAACAGTCGCTGCATGGACACATTTCAACAGTGCCGAATGAAAAGTCCTAGGCACCAAGCGAACAGTCCAGGCCTTGAAAGCAACCCAACAGCTTGGAGGGGAATCGAGCCCCCAGTAAGCCGCGGCCATCTGATAACGAGGCTCATTGAACTGCTCCAAAGCCAAGTACGCTGACCAAAGGTGGAACTGTTCATACCCTTCCGACGATTTGGCAAGATACTGCATTACTCGCAACGCGAACGCACGATTGGAAAGTTCGTATCGAAATCCCTTAATGAACATTTCAGATGGCATATCAACTCTAGCCTTTGCATGTAATTAATGGTGAGACCCTCCTCCCTCTTAAACAGAAGGTTGGCGCATGTACGAAAAGAAGATCTAAACCTTAAATCTCTTTATAAGGCGGTCCTGCTCTTCAGCGTTGTCATTCAACTGTTGGCTTAGATGCGCAGATTGCTCAGCCTGCTCAGAAAGGGACTGAGTTACATCACGGATGACACCGATATTGCGACCTACCTCCTCAGCAACGCTGCTCTGCTCTTCCGCTGCGCTAGCAATCTGGAGGTTCATTTCACTGATGACATTTACCGCTCCTGTTATGCGTTGCAATGCCTCTATCGCCAATCGCGCCTGCTGAACATTGCTTTGGGCCTGGTGATGACTACTATTCATTGCATCAGCAACCGCCAAGCTGCGCTTCTGTAAGTTTTCGATAACCTCGCGGATTTCTCCCACCGAGTCCTGCGTACGCTGTGCCAAACCACGCACCTCATCGGCGACCACGGCGAAACCGCGACCAGACTCGCCAGCCCGAGCCGCTTCAATAGCGGCATTGAGCGCGAGCAAGTTGGTCTGCGATGCAATGCTCTGGATAACCGCTAAGATGGCACCAATCTGCTCGTTGCTGCGCGCCAAATTCTGCAGTTCACACATAGCTTGGCCCATATCTCCAACTAGAGCGTCAATACCAGCACTCGTGGCCTCGATGATTGAGTAACCCTGCTGACTAGCGTGATCTGCTTCGTTAGCCGCCTCCGCAGCATTCGCTGCGCTCTGCGCTGAAGCATTCGCGGTAGCAGACATTTCCTGCAGGGCAGTCGCAACTAGGTCAATCTCGCGGAACTGCTGCTGGAGGCCATCACTAGTCTGCCGGGCTATCACTGCAGACTGATCAGAACTAATACGGGCCATACCGCTGGCTATCTGCACTGCTGCAATGCTTGGTTGTAGCTTGTCGAGAAAGCGGTTGAAGGCAAAGGCCAAACGCCCGAGCTCATCATGACGCGGATAGCTCAGGCGACGAGTGAGATCGCCCTCACCCTCCGCTATATCCTTGAGCATATTCGCTAGACCAAGGATTGGTCGGCTAATCCCACGTGCAGTGAGAGCCACAACGACCATCCCAAGAAGCCCAATGAACAACCCCAGGCCAACCTCCATCCAGGTACTGCGCACCCGGAGCTCCTCCAAGAGGTTTTTCAACGATTGGGCGGGAGCCAACAATACCTGCTTAGGCACACTGAGCAGTATTCCCCACGGCTGTGTGCCGGGCACCGGTACCAAGGTGCTAAGCACCGTCACATCCTCGCCTTGGTCGTAAATCTGCGAGTGCCCATCAGCCATTGCGTCGAGCACCAACGGCAGCTCTGGATCGTTGAACGCTTGACCAAGACCGGATGCATCTTCGCTGTCACTGGCCAACAGGCCATTAGGGCTGAGAATCCGAATCCGACCATGGCCGTCGAACAATTGCTTACTGCCTTCCTGGCTGCTTTGCTGTAACACCACGAGATCGATGTCAAAACCCACTACTGCGATGAACTTGCCATCCTCAAGTACCGGTAAGGTAACGCTAGTAACGAGCTTGCGCTGGCCAGATGAGTCGTCGAAATAGGGATCTAAGACGCAGGGTTTCATACTCTTTTGAGAGCATGTGAAGAACGAGTTATAGGCTTGGCCGCTGGGGCCTGAAGCGGTGTCACTTAATAGCTTTTCACTGGCGACAACGTGTTGCAGTTCATCTGCACCTCGTAGTAAGTAGAACGAAAAGCGACCGCTCTCGTTACTACCCAAATCTTCTCGCCCTATGAAGCGGTCATCAGCGCCATCTAAAGCCTGCCTCTCGAAAAGCACAAACAGACCAAGCAACTCCGAATGCGCATTGAGGGTATGGCTCATCTCGCCAAGCAGCTCCCGACGCAGCATTTCAGCATCAAGATTTTCAGAGCGCTGCTGCTTACGCAGTGCTTGTAGCGTTCGCGAAAGGCCTTCACCCAAAAGCAAGTTATCCTGCAGTTTGCGCTGTAGCTGCAATGCCTGAACCTGGCCCTGCAACTGTAAGTGACCGCGTGCTGCCTCAGCGAACAGCTTTCCACCTTGCTCTTTGATTGCCTCGCTATTCTGCTGCCCCTGGTAAAGCGTCAGACAGATCAGTGATGCAGCAATGCATAACAAGCACAGACCAACGAGCCAGGTTATGCGGCCTTGGATAGTGGATAGGATATTGCACATGGGATACCTCCACGAAAACTGCAAATTGGACTACCTGCATCAGATGGAATAGCTATCCCACACGATGAGGACACTCAAACGACGTTAGCTACTGGCTAGTAGCCAACCCATCCCCCACCCCAAGTACGCCTGAACCTTAATCTTCCGAGGCTTGAGCATCTGGATGTGCTTGTGTAAAATTTATCAAAGTAAAATACTTTAGTCAACTAAATGTAGAAAAGCAAAATATCTGTTAGGGCGTTCACACGGCTAGCCCCTAGAGTTAATGAGAAGAGTTATTATTTAGTGCAGTGATCGCCGTCAGAAGCGAAGGCCTGAGACCAGAATTTCGACCCCACGACGCACGTAGGCTTCTTCTGCCTCGAAATCAGGGTCATCTCCCTGGACTAGCCTCGCAAAAACTTGAGTTGCATAGTCAGTAAGGATTTCTGCGACTAACTCAGCATCGAAACTAGGCTTTAGCATGGCCCGCCTTTGCATCTCCCTCAATATGTCAGCGATGTCCTTTATCAATCTCTTGTGGACTGCAATCAGCTCTTTCGAGGCGCTGGTATTGAAAGTTGCACTCATCAGTTCTCGCCATATTGATAGCGGCAGTGCTTTCAGTTCGTTCGTGACTACGATACTGAAGAACGCGCACAGAGCATCCGCAGCATTGTCGAATCGGTCGAGTTTGGTCCAGGCGTCTGCCATACCGATGCGATCCGCACGATCTACCAGCGCAAACAGGATCTCCTGTTTGGTTCCGAAGTAATTGAATATGGTCGGCGCAGATACCCCCGCTTTCGCAGCTATCTGCTCCACTGTAGTGGTGGTGTAGCCATTTAGATCAAAGAGCGCCATCGCTGCAACCAGGATTGCCTCTCTACGCTGCTCCTTCTGCCTTTCACGTAGACCGCTCATGACCACCCTTCCTTTACTTAAATGCCACCCAGACAACCCTATTAAACTTAACTCAATAATATATTTTTATCAGACAAAATTATTTGTTCTTGGTCACGACTTTCGCACGCTGGCATCTGACACGCACCTCGTTCTTCTGGGTGCTAGACACAAACTGCAGCATTTCGCAGGCTCAATGAAGTAATGAAACTGGTGCCCTAGAGATGCGGCACACCTACATTTGCGGGGCGCAGAAAAGGCATCCACACTTGGATACAGAGCTTGACGCTAATCGGTGCCCTCTGCCGGCATCTGATCAGCAGGCATGCGATACCAGCCGAGACAGCCAATGGTCGCGCTTAATATGTTTAACGCCCTCTCTAAATTACTCTATCAAATAAAAGTAAATAATTATGTATACCCTTTAATAAATAATGACCCGCTATATCTGCAAAAAAAATTTATGGTGCACCGTACGTTTACCTGCGTGATTTTCATTCTTTTTTGTTGCAGCGGTATATTTAGCTGGCTCATCGACAACGCTGTTGACCCCATTGCAGCTAAAGATACAATTTGGCCACGCATAGCCAGTTTGTGGTTATTAGTGCCAGCTTTCGTGATGAGACGAACTAAAAACTATCAGCAAGCAAGCATATTGGTGATTACATCCGCGATCGCTGACCTCCTACATAGCTTGGCAGTCTTCAAGATCCTGAACAACAGTCTCCCCTTGGGGGTCGGAGGATTCCTTTACTATCCGCTCGGGACGACACTCCTATGCTTAGGTCTATCAATACGCGTAAGTTTGATTTGCCTTCTGGCGGTAACCCTACTCCCTCCCGCTCTCGCACTAAGCGGATGGCTGACAAATTTTCCTCATGCCCTTTATGCGTCCTTTATGGGGCCCGCTGCTGCAATAACTGCCCTAGTGAGTACTACCTTCGCTTGGAGCTACCATCGCCGCTTTATATTGGAGCGCTCTCTAGAGGAAGCGTCTAATACCGACCCATTGACAGGTGCCGCGAATAGAAGACACTTTCAGGAAGTGCTACAGAAAGAAGTTGCGCGAAGCTGTCGGCTCGACCGACCATGTGCTCTGCTAATGCTAGATATTGATCACTTTAAACGAATCAACGATACCCACGGCCACCCTACCGGCGACCTAGTAATTTGTGCACTCGCCGAGGCCTGTACTCAAAACTCTCGTCAAGGCGACTCCGTGGCCCGCCTAGGAGGTGAAGAGTTTGCCATCCTTATGCCCGGAACTGGGACTACAGAAGCCGCTCTGCTAGGTGAGCGGCTTCGTGATCATATTGAAAAACTGGCCACATACAGCGATACAGGAGTAGCGGTGAGTTGGACCGTAAGTGTCGGAGTCGTTAGCGTTCGGCCCTCACTAAACGAAAATATCTTAGATGTCTGCGAACGATTAGTTAAAATCGCAGATACTGCCCTGTATGACGCCAAACGAGGCGGCCGTAATTGTGTTGTCACCTTTAATGAAAATAACTCAGCTCAGTAACTCGCGATGTAACTCCCACCGCTTGCAACGGCGGGCTCATTAGCCAGAGTCAAGCAGGGTTCTGACAATCGAAGGCAAGTCCAGTGCTTGTCAGCGTGGTGCTTTCCGTCGTAATGCCGATGGAGTGAACTCTTCAACACTTGGTATTATTTTGCTGAAATCAACAGTTCTCGGCTCTTCGTTGTCCAATCCTTGCACACCGTAGCGTCGTGCCCGAACGTCATGAAAAGTGTCCAGAGCGGTAAACACCATAGGTTGCTCGTAGAAATTTTTCAAGTATGCCATAGACACCCGCCATATTTGGCCACTCCCATTATAATGGTCAGCCACTGCTATTCCCCAACTATCCTCATCCAAAAACAAAGTCCGGCGTTTATAAATGTGTCGACCTCCAGATTTCAACTTCCCCTCTACTACCCATACCCGGTGCAACTCATAGCGCGTGTACTTTGGGTTGACATGACCTGGTGTAAGCAACTCTGCATACGTTACCTTTGGGCTAGTCACCATATAGTTGTTATACGGAATATAGATTTCTTTTTTTCCTAACAGCGTCCAGTCATAAAAATCCGGCGCGCCATTAAACATGTCAGTGTTATCAGCTGTACGCAGTCCTTTGGTCTCCGCGAGCGGGTTGTCGTACGCCAACACCGGGGCACGCCGAACGCGACGGTGACCAGGGCTATAGCTCCAAGCCATGCGAGGCTCTTTGACTTGGTCAAGAGTTTCTTTAATCAGCGCCCCTTCACCTGCCAAGCGAGCTGGTGCGATAGCAAATGTCATGTAATAGAAGAGCGTGTTGCCGTGTTGATCAAGACTTCCATTTGGATCGTAGTAGGAAGAAAGAATGCGATCTTCAGACGTCACCAGCGAATAGGCACCATTACGCTCGACTGCGGCCTGTGATGAACGGTGCTCTGCATAAGTACCTCGGTATCTAGCGATATGGTTCCAAAGCACCTCCAAACCATTTTGTGGGATTGGAAATGGAATTCCACCGAATGCGCTGGCAAAACCATTGCCCTCAGCCACAAGTACACCGCTGGTGGCATTTTTGAAAGTATTGTCATAGACCCATTGAGGTGCAGAGCCAGTACGCCGGCTTTGGTATACCGGCATTTTGAACGTGTCTGGAAAGGAGTTGAACAACGCAATCTGGCCTGGTGTTAGATGCGCCTCATACTGTTCCAAATTGGCTTTAGTGATGGTGAACTGCGGCTTGTCCTCTGGAAAAGGATCAACGTGATGGGTCCCTGGCCCTGCATAGCCCGCGGGGAGCTGGGTGAGGCCACCATCCCAAGTGGGGATGGTGCCATCGACATTGCCAGCCCTCTCTGCCCCCATTGGAGTTAGGCTGCTTTTCAATAGCGCAGCTTGGTCAGCACTCACAGCAGCTTGTGCTGTGTTCAACATCAGTATGGTCAACGCGAGAACAGCGATTAAACGCTCATTTGGATACATCAAATAGACCTCCACAGCAAGCTGAACCAGAACGAGTACTGTCCAGAAACCGGAACAACGTCTTGCCCCCATTAGTTCGCTGGCTCCACTGGGGTGCCAACTGGTACTCCTATCTCGCAGATGCACCGTGAGATTTCAGAGGAAGAGATATTATTTATATTAGTAAAATATTTTATTAAAATAAATATTATATATGCGATATGCGACGGATGGTGATCGTCATAGACAGGCAAGGGTTAGTCACGATCGTCGCCCCTGAATAACGGCCTTATTGCTGACGGCCTCTGATGCTTAGAGGCTGCGTGCAATCACCAACCGTTTCGCTGGTTCCCTCGTATACCTGGCATACGCGCACGTCGCGGTAGATACGATAAACCGGGAAGTCCTCGAGGTAGCCGTAGCCACCCAGGATCTGGACCATCACAGAACACACCGGCTCGGTCATGTCATCCTGCGCCTCATTGCCAGGGAACCGGCACCTGGTATGAGAGGACAAGTGCTTGTGCACGTATAGCTGTAACTCGTCGGCAAACTCTGCATCGGGCTGGTCGCGCGCGTGCAGTACCATGCCCACGCGAATGCGGGGACTCAGGAAAAGTCCAGGAGCGATCCATGGCCACTACTTTGAGCTTCGCACCATGGGCTGCTCCTGCAGAATCAGCCATCGGCTGTGACCTTGCCTGACCCCGTCACCAGTTCCTCGATGCTGATCTCGCGCATGCGGAATTTCTGGATTTTTCCGGTCACTGTCATCGGGAAGACGTCGACGAATCGGTAGTGGCGCGGTACTTTGAAGTGGGCGATACGCGCCTTGCACCAGCAGTGCAACTCCTCCTCAGTGGCAGTCTGACCGGGGTGGAACTTGATCCAGGCAACAATTTCCTCTCCGTACTTGCTGTCCGGGATGCCAATCACCTGCACGTCGGCGATAGCTGGATGAGTGAAGAAGAACTCCTCCAGCTCGCGCGGATAGATGTTCTCGCCGCCGCGGATGATCATGTCCTTACTGCGGCCGACGATACATACGTAGCCGTTGTCGTCCATCGTTGCCAGGTCGCCTGTGTGCATCCAGCGGAAAGAATCGATTGCTTCTGCCGTTGCCGTGGGATTGTCCCAGTAGCCGAGCATGACGCTGTAGCCGCGGGTGCACAGCTCGCCAATCTGGCCGCGCGGTACGGTATTCCCATCGGCGTCGACAATCTTGGTCTCCAGATGTGGCTGGGTACGACCGACGGTCGTCACGCGTAGTTCCAGTTCGTCGTCCGGGCCAGTCTGCAGCGAAACCGGGCTGGTTTCGGTCATGCCATAGGCGATCTGCACCTCGCTCATGTGCATCTCATCGATCACCCGCCGCATCACTTCGATCGGGCAGGTGGCACCGGCCATGATCCCGGTGCGCAGACTGGACAGATCAAATTCGCCGCGCTGCGGGTGATCCAGTTCGGCGATGAACATCGTCGGGACGCCGAACAGCGCTGTAGCCTTTTCTTCGGCCACAGCACTCAGTGTGGCCAGCGGGTCGAAGGCGTCGCTGGGGTAGATCATAGTCGAGCCGTGGGTGAGGCAACCGAGGTTGCCCATCACCATGCCGAAACAGTGGTACAACGGCACAGGGATCACTAGGCGATCGTATTCGGTGAGACCGAGGCTCTCACCGACCATGTAACCGTTGTTGAGAATGTTGTAGTGGCTGAGAGTCGCACCCTTGGGGAAGCCGGTGGTGCCGGAGGTGTACTGGATGTTGATCGGGTCGTCGAACTGCAGACTGGCCTGCCACTCAACCAGCGCCTGCGGCTCCACTTCGGCGGCCCGCCCCTGCAGTTTGGTCCAGGACAGGAAACCCGCTGGCGGTGCCGCGCAAAGACTTACTACTCCTCTCAGTTCAGGCAGACGCTCGCTAACCAATGAGCCAGGTGCCGTGTCGGCCAATTCTGGCAGCAGCTCAAGAAGCATTGCGTGGTAGTCGGAGGACTTGAAGGAGTCTGCGCAAATCACCCAGCGGCAGCCGGACTGTTTGAGCACGTACTCCAATTCACTCACCCGATAAGCCGGGTTGATGTTGACCAGAATAGCACCGATTTTGGCGCTGGCGAACTGAGTAATGCACCACTCGACGCAGTTCGGTGCCCAGATTCCCAGGCGATCGCCGCTTCGCAGGCCTATGGCGAGTAAGGCGCAGGCGTGCCGCTCGACAGCCTCAGCGAGCTCAGCCCAGCTGCAGCGTAAACCCTGGTGGCGCACCACCAGCGCCTCTCGCTCAGCAAAGCGCGCCACAGTCTTGTCGAACGCTTCGCCGATGGTCATTGCTAGCAGCTCCTGATTCTGCCGGCCATAGGTGTGACTGAGGTGTGTCATGGTTGCCCCTTGTGATTGTTGTGGGCATCGATCAATGATATGCCGTTTACGTCAACGTCAGCCCGTAAAGAGTCCAGGCCCCATAGTCTCGGAATTAAGGGCGAATGGTGCCTCGGTTCAATGCCCTATCTCGCTCTGGGATAGGGCATTCGATTTAGCGGATGAAGACCTGGGTGGTAGTGAGCGCCATGTCACCGCCGGGAAGATTTATGTTCTTCACCTTTTCCAACGTGTCCGGGTCATACACCGCGATGTCGTTGAAGCTACCGGCCAGGTAGAGCTTGCTGCCCGAGGTATTGAAGGCGATGCAGTAGTAGGTGTGGTCAAGGTTCGCCGCCTTGATCAGTTTCTGCTCCTTGATGTCGTATTTGGCCAAGCGGTTGAGGAGGCCAAACATCTGATTCGGATCCTTCGGTGAACGCAGACCAGTGAAGTAAAGCTCGGTCAGTGGCGCGAAATCCTGCACAGTGCTCTTGCCGGTTTTCAGGTCAATGCTGACATAGCCATAGATGTATTCGGCGGTGTCCAGATCTTGCTTCTCATCTTTGAACTTTACCGTGGTGTAGAGCATGAAAAAGTCATGCAGTGCGCTCTGATGCGGCCAGAAGTAGAGTACGTCCGGCGCGCCGTAGAGCGGACGCTGCCAGTTGCGGCCGGGCACCGCCACCTCGTACTTGCCGGTCTTTACATCCATTTTGTAGATGTCCGGCCCGGCTATATACAGACTGCCATCGTCACCAGCTCGCATTAGGTAGAGCTGCCTAGGCACAGGGAAGCTACGCACCGGTTTGGCGTCCAGCCCGGCGGACGTATCAAAAACCTCCAGACGCGGCTGCTTCACCACATAGCGGTCGTTGAGTATCTGTGTTGGATTGACCACGCTGTACAGCTCTTTACCGTCCGGGCTGATCTCGAAGGAGAACATGGAGCGCGCTCGTTCACCCGGCTTGGTCGACAGATTGGCATGAAACACCGTGGCGCAAGTGTCCAGATCTACACCGTAAAGGTCACCGTAGTGGTTATTGAGGATGTAGGCCGTCTTGCGGTCCGGTGCCATCATCGCGGTGCCGGGGCCGAAGGCGTCGGGCATTTGGCAGGTCTTGTACAGAGTGTCGCTGACCAGATCGACCACGTGCAGATTATTCGGGTAGTTGGTGGCAATCAGGTATTCATGACCGGGCTTGAGCACCGGCCCAATCTCTGCGGCACTCACCGTCGATACGCCCAGGGCCAGGCTGATGCCGGTCGCAGCGAGCAGTCCGGAAAGGCCGATGCGGGAGGCAGCTAGGCTGCCATTGAGTCGAAGCTTCATAGCGGTACCCCTTTTATTCTGGTCGCCGGATCATTTGTCTTTGGGAAACACGGTGCCGAGATTGCGCCAGTCGGTGCTGGAGTTCTGGGCGTCTTTGTTCCAGTCGGGGTGTGTGCTCATCATGTCCGGCACCTGAGCTGGCCACCAGCACGGGTCCGAACAGCCGTACAGGTCGGCCTCCATCGGTTGGCACAGCGAGGCGATACCACCAAAGGCATCGACCTCCCAGCCGGGGTCGGTAGTGGCAGTGCAGCCGACGACCGTACTCATCGCTAATACATCTTCGACGCGATCTTCAGCAGCGGCTTGTTCGAGCCATTGGGCTTTGTTGTTGAGCGGCTTCAGATGTTTCATGTCAGTGCGCCTTCCGAGGAGTGATGTAGCTGCTAATAAAGGCCGGGTTGGCCGCCATGATGCGGCTGTAGACCTCGATACCGAAGTCAACCCAGTCGCGCATCAGCTCACAGTAGTGATAGGTCGGGTGAGTCGGGTCTCCGTAGCGGGCGTAACTCTCGTGGTAGCAGCCACCGGAGCACAGGTTGCGAATGCGGCAGTCTTCGCAGCCGGTGTTGCTGCGATCCAGACGCTGGGAAAGGAAGTCGTTGAGCTCGGCCTGCTTCACCCCGCTGTGCACGTTGCCGAAAGTCGGCAGACTTGAGCCGGTGAATCGATGACAGAGATTCAGCTCGCCTTTGTGGTCCACCGCCAGCATCTTCAGGCCAGCACCGCAAGGCAGGGCCTTCTTGTGCCCTTCGTGGATATCGGTGATCAGTTGGTGTAGGTTGGAAAACCCGATATTGCGGTGCTCGAGCGCCGCATCCAGGTAACGCCTGCCAAGTTTCTTCATATTGGCGAAGACTTCGATCAACTCTTCGTTGGTCAGGTTAAAACTGCTGATATCGCCCGACGTCACCGGAGCGAAACCGACCTCAGCAAAGCCCAATTCGTTAAATAAGTGATCCCAGATGGTTTCAACGTCTGTGACCCCGGTAGTCAGAGTTACCCGTGCACCGACCGGGCGACTGTTGTAACGAGACAGCAGCATCTCGGCCTTGTGCCGCACCACGTCATAAGTACCCTGCCCCCCCACAGTAATCCGATTACGATCGTGCACAGTTTTCGGACCATCGATACTCACGGACAGACCAAAACGATGGGCGTTCAGATAGTCCACAGTCTCTTCCGTGAGCAAGGTGGCGTTGGTGGTCATTACAAATTCGACGAACTTGCCAGCGTCGCGAAAACGTTTCTCGCAGTAATCGACCATGTACTCGATCAGTTTGCGATTGCTAAGTGGTTCACCGCCGAAAAACACCACAGTGAAGCGCTCTTCCTCCGGGGACTCCTTGAGTAGCATTTCCACCGAGGCAATGGCTGTCTCGACGTCCATCTTCTTGCCCGCAGAAGGCTTGTCCAGGTCCTCTTTGTAACAATAGGTGCAACTCAGATTGCAGCCTGTATTGACGTTCAGCACCACGGTATTGATCGCCGTACGCTCAACCCGCTTGACGACAATGTCCGGGGTTTGCGGAGAACCATCACTGATCACCTCTAGGGCGATCAACTCATGCAAGGTTTCGATGATTTCCGGCCCACTAAAACGTGCGGCCAGGTGCTGCATCAGATCCTCTGCGGAACAACTCTGCTGGCGCAGTACATCGATAATCCCCCCTGTCAGAGCATCGGAAGCGAACAAGGAACTGCTCGGAACATGGAATAGCAAGCGGTCGGCATCAACCTGCACTTCGTGCAGGTTGCGCTCGACTAAATTCAAGATAACGCCCATAACAACCTCCTCGACTCATCCCAACCCACCACACAGGCCATCCCGTGCGGCGCACTACCCATCAAGGCAGCGGCGGGTTGTTCCAGCGCTGGACGGTGACAATCAGCTGCCCCTCGCCCTTGTGAGAGGCACCGCCGTCGTCCACCTGCGCGATGACTTTTAGGTTGCCGGCGTTGTTGGTAGACATTTTGCGCGCCGGGTTGGGGCCAGCATCACCAGGCAGGAACACACCGTCCATCTGCATAATGCCGGCGTACTTCACGTCTTCATCCTCGGCGGCGCGCTCGTCGAACGGCTCCACCGACCAGGTGGCCGGGAAAATGCCGATGCGATATGGCTGACCCGAAGCATCCTTGCTCCAGGCTTCAGCATCGAAGCGCCCCTGGACCTTAGGTGTCGAGCCGCCGTTGTCGCCGACCCGGGCAATGGAGAGCGCCGGCACCACCCTGACCTCGGAAATATCGCGATACACCGCCAGGCTGCCACCCTTGATCGCACCGACACTCACCGCTTGCGTGCCAGCCATGGCATCAGCGCTTGCCCGGACTTTCACAGTGACCCGCTCGGAGGTCTGTGCCACGACCTCAAGCACCTGGATACCCGGCCCGAATAGCGGCTTGCCTTCGAGGGCGCTGCCAATGATCGTTACCTGCGCTTCGCTGCCGGCCTTCAGGTAACCCGGTTGTACTGCCAGTACGCGGGCCACGCCTTGCTGCGCGGCAACAAAATCAAGACCACGCTCATCATGCTCGGTCTCGAACATACGGCCCTGCAGCTCACCCTTGCTCGCAGCGAACACCTGACGCATGGCAACACCGCCGATGTCGACGCTGCCACGCCATTCGTAACCGCTGTAGAGCACTGCACTGCCCTGCCCCTTGAATGGAGTGCCGTCGGCGTACTCGCCGTCGACAATCAGCTTGAACTGGTCGCCTTCACCGCCAGTCACCTGCATGGTGCCGGCCACCTCACCCTTGCTCGGCATATGTCCGGCAAAGCTCCACTTACCGACCAGTGTCTCGGCCTCGGGTTTGCTCTGCTGCCAGTCGCTCCAGGCTTTGGCATCCAGCGGATAGCGCTCGGCAAGCAACGGCGCCACTTCGTTATGGGCAAGACCGTACCAGTCGCGATCGCGTGACATGGCCTGATATTCGAGCGATGGCCAACGGCCGAGGTGGAAGTCGATCAGGTGTTCCCACTCCTTGAGCGTACGCCGCTGCAGGGCAGTCCGCGCACCCGAGTGGCAACGAGCGCACGTCTGATTGATCGGTTCGTCAAACTGTTCGACCGTGTTCAGCCTACGCTCAAAGGCGTAGCGCAAGCCCTCGGTTTCGCTCGGAGCCAGGCCTTGCTTGTCGGAGAGAAACTTGACCAGGGTCTGACGATCATCGTCCTCGATCTTCAGACCGTACATGATCTGCATACGCGCGATGCTCATCAGCCAGCCTTCTGGTGTCTTGCGCTGGTGACTGATTCGACTAAGCGCATCGTTACCTTCAGGGGTATGACACATCATGCACTTGGCGTTGAGGATGGTTTGGCCATCTTTCGCAGCGGCAGGTTGCAACACTGCACAGGCCATTATGGCCAGGGTGCCGGCCCCCAAGTAATGCCGGAATCGTGTCGTCTTCAAGGTCAGGTCTCCACGGTATTGTTATTTAAATCCGCACCCGACGAGGGGCTGGAGTACATCTACTTGAAATTCAGCACGTTCCATGCCACTCGATATAAATTATTTAAAAACAATTACTTATTTAAATTAAAGACTCGAAAATCAAGGCTCTGAGCAAAACACAGCGTCTAATTTCGCGATTGATGTCTAACTCTGAGACAGGATCTTCTGCCTGCCAGGTGCAGGCAGAAGTAGGATGCCTAGTAACATCGCCAACAACCCGAACCACAGAAGCGAAACAAATGGATAACGCCGCACCACCACCACGCCAGGTGTTACATCGCCCTCCTCACCGATATTCATCAGCCCAGGCGATGCGGGCACCCAGACCTGCAGGTCTTCAGCCCAGCCCCGCACAATAAAGGGATGCAGCACGTAACCCGGGTCACCCACATGTCGCGCGTATCGATAATCGAGAATTTCGCACAGCTGCCGCACTGGCCCCTGATAGGCAGGTGGTAACTTGCGAGCATCTTGGTACAAAGCATGACCGACGAGCGTATTGCCATCACTACGCAGCTCCACCTGAGCCAAAGCGCGATAGCCGGAAAAATCAAACACGCTGTCGAGTGGTAAAACGCGCACCTGCATTTGCTCCGACACTTGATGCCAGGCACCACCAGTTGAAGCAGGAGCGATGTTGATCGGCATATAGGTATTCAGAGCTGTGGCGAACAGCCCACCGACCAACGCCACCGCAGCCCCTCCATGAATCAGCACCAGAGGGCCCGTATGCCGTAAGGTGCCTAGCCTGCGACTGCGCCACAGGCTCATAAAGCTCCACAACAGGCTGGCACCAAGCAAGAAAGTGCTAGCCTGCAGCGCTGCATCCAGCCACGGCAGCACTGCCACGATGCTCTGCGACAGCACACCTTCGCCGGTATAGCGCTGCGTCAACCAGCCTCCTCTCCAGGCTGTCAGCGCCACCCACAGCGTCATGCACAGAGTGAAGAGTACGGAGACGCTTGCGCGAAAACAGCGACGTAAAAACGCATAGCCGCCCACTAGTCCGAGTGACGCGAGAATTGGCACCAACCACTTTCCAATGGCATGACCATCCACGTCCCATTGGGAGAAGGCATGGCGCAACTCGGTGATTTCCGTGGTGCTGGCCCAGGCCAGCAGCGTTTCGAAAAATGGTTTCAGCTCGCTGGGTTTCTCCATGGCCAGCCACTGTTGCAAATGCGCACGAAGCAGCGCACTCACTGCTAATAGGGCAATGCCGGCGAACAACCACACCGACAGGTCGAGTGCCCACCCAGAAGTGGCGCGCCGTTTTTGCTCTGCCTTCCTGATGCGGTTCAACAGAGCCCGCCACCCAAGCACCAATGCCACACCAACGAGTAGCACGGCCAATACCAAGTGGCTCAGCCAGGAGGTGGTACCAATGTATCGGTGCGAGCTGGCCAGTACCTCGCTGCGCGTCACCGCCATGGCGAAGCAGACCAGTGCGGCTGTGAGCAGGCTGAGTAGCGGTAGTAACAGATGATTCGGCCCCATGAGGTGCCATCGTCGGGCACCGTGCAGGATCGCTGCGAGCAGCGCCCAGATGGCAAATGCCACTGTTTGCACCGGATCCCAATGCCACAACTGGCCAAAGGTGAAATCCTCAAGTGCCCAAACCATGCCCATCCCGACTCCGGCGGTGAGTACCAGCCAGGAACGCCGTCCATAAATCAGGGATACGCGCCCATAGTGCTCGCCGTTATGCCTCAACGCATCAATCGATGCGCCGGCAGGTGCCATGGCCCAGGCGTAAGCGGCGAGAATTAACGGAGCATGAAAAGCCATCCAGATCGTCTGCAGATGTGCGTTCATGCCCTGACTAGGCTGTGCTGCCAGCCAGTCCGACGGTGTGGCAGTAAACGGCCCAAGCCAGGCAGCAGTAGCGGTGTACCAGGCGGCGATCAGGGCATTGCCGCACCCAGCCCATCCCGGCAACTTGGCGTTACGCAAAGCAACGCTCATGCACAGAGTTGCCAACACCAGTACCGTCCCTTCATCGCCGCCCCAGAGATTTGAAATTTTCAGGTAAGCGGGCAACCCAACACTGCTATAAAGCCAGACATAACGTAGCTCGAACCGATCGGTGAGCAGATGCAGGACTAGCCCCAGACAAGCACCGCACAATGCAGCCAAACTAAGCCGCCAAAGCGGCAGGCGTATGCTCGGTCTAAATGCGCCAATAACGATCAAGGTGGCTAGCCCACTGAGCACTATATTTCCAGCTTTAGGTAGCAACCCCAGCAAGGTGCAGGACAGAGCGAGCCCGATCCCCCACTGCAAAAACGCACTATCTCGCTGCTCGCTCACGGTCGGGGCTCCATCGTTATGATTGACCGCCCGGCCGTACACATTGCATGCCACTGACATAAAAGCGTTGCGCAACAATATCTTCGGCCGCTTTGTAGCCGGCCCAATCATCACCTAGCTGTATCATTTCGCGACGCTCGCAACATGATGCGAATCCGCTCCACGGCCGTCTCAGCGAGTCTCAAACTGCTACAACTGCCATCGCCATCGCCGCCAAAGACTATGAATAAAAATATTAAATATCAGTCGGTTAAAACGAAAACCATACCTTGGCATGGCCGTTGCGGTAGACCTCGAGACGCCAATCAACGAGGCCCGAGATTATGTCCGCAGAGCTGCCCATCCTTCCGCAAACCCGTGCTTTCGCCACTCGCCAGTTAAAAATGCTGATCGATGGACAATGGCTGGATGCTGCCAGCGGCGCCACCATGAGCTTCCGCAACCCGGCCACCGGCGAGATTCTCGGCGAGGTGCCCTCGGCCGCCGCCCAAGATGTTGACCGGGCCGTTCAGGCTGCTCGCCGAGCCTTCGACAATTCGCCATGGAGCCGTATGCGGCCACGCGAACGGCAGAACCTACTGTGGAAGCTTGCCGACCTGATGGAGCGCGACGCCCAACTGCTGGCCGAGCTGGAATGCCTGAACAACGGCAAGAGCGCACAGGTGGCGCGAGTGATGGACGTGCAACTAGCCATCGACTTCCTGCGCTACATGGCCGGCTGGTCGACCAAGATCGAAGGCAGCAGCGTCGAGGTGTCCATGCCGCTGATGCCAGACGATCAGTTCCATGGCTTCGTCCGTCGTGAAGCGGTGGGCGTGGTAGGGGCGATAGTCGCCTGGAACTTCCCGCTGCTGCTGGCCTGTTGGAAGCTCGGCCCGGCGTTAGCCACTGGCTGCAGCGTGGTGCTCAAGCCGGCCGACGAAACCCCGCTGAGTGCCCTCAAGTTGGCTGAACTAGTCCAGGAGGCCGGCTACCCGGATGGGGTGTTCAACGTGGTCACCGGCACCGGCCTGCAAGCCGGCGCCGCGCTCACCGCTCATCCTAGTGTGGATAAGTTGACTTTCACCGGTTCCACCGAAGTCGGCAAACAGATCGGCAAGGCGGCGATGGACAACATGACCCGGGTGACTCTGGAGCTTGGAGGCAAGTCACCCACTGTGGTGCTGGCCGATGCGAATCTGCAAGAAGCAGCTGCAGGTGCGGCCAGTGCAATTTTCTTCAACCAGGGCCAAGTATGCTGCGCCGGCTCACGCCTGTACGTACAACGCAAGCACTTCGATAACGTCATCGCCGACATCGCCGGCATCGCCAACGGTATGAAACTGGGCAACGGTTTGGATCCCAGTGTGGACATGGGGCCTCTGATCTCCGCCAAACAGCAGGATCGTGTCACGGGCTACATCGAACTGGGTCGCCAACTCGGCGCTACTGTCGCCTGCGGTGGCGAAAGCTTCGGCCCTGGTTACTTCGTCAAGCCGACGGTGCTGGTGGATGTCGATCAAAAGCACCGTCTGGTGCAAGAAGAAATTTTCGGCCCAGTACTGGTCGCGATGCCCTTCGACGACCTAGATGAAGTCGTGCGCCTGGCCAACGATAGCCCGTACGGACTCGGGGCCAGCATCTGGTCCAACGACCTCTCCGCCGTGCATCGGCTGATCCCGCGCATTAAGTCCGGTTCGGTGTGGGTCAACTGCCACAGCGCCCTCGACCCAGCCCTGCCCTTTGGTGGCTACAAGATGTCCGGTGTTGGCCGCGAGATGGGCGCGGCCGCCATCGAACACTACACCGAGCTTAAGTCGGTACTGATCCGCCTCTGAAGACCATCCGGATGGTTCGACTTTTTTCTCGTGTACGCGATTCGCAATCAAACAACAAGAACGGAGTACGCCAATGAAGCGAAATATTTTATCTCTGGCTATGACACTGGCGCTTGCCGGAGGTCTAGGCAGTATGCCGATCCAAGCCTACGAACTGTACAATCAGGACGAGAGCGTCCTCAATGCTGACCTCGAAGCATTGTTCGGCGTGATGCGCAGCAGCAAGAGCTATGACCTACTCGGCAATCGCGAGAAAGAACGTTCCAATTGGCGCGAGGGCTACATCAAGTATGGATTTAGTGCGAGCCAGGGATTGGGTGGCGCAGGCAGTCTATACGGTGCTTTCAACCTCCTCAGCTCCGCCACTTGGGGCGACGGCGACGCCGCTGGGGTAAGTGAAGGTAGCGAACGACGCACTGCGGTGGAAGACGCCTATCTTGGTTGGCGCTCAGGCAACCTGTTCCCTTGGCTTGGTGAGAACGGCCTGGACATCTCCGGTGGCCGCCAAATCGTGGCAATTGGTGATGGCTTTCTGATTCAGGGCGACCCGGTGAACTTCGGCGATGTTGATCTGGGTGCTGACTTCGATCGTGGTGGTGCCTACTACCTGGCCGCGCGCAAAGCTTTCGATAAGACCGCGGTACTGCGCCTTGGCGGCAGCGAGGGCTTGCGCGGAGACTTAATTTGGCTGAAGTCAGACAATCGCTACCAGGCGGAAACCGAGTTGGCTATCGCCAACCTCGAACATGTCAACGAGCTTGGTACTCTGGGCCTGACCTGGATTCACGGCCTGGACGTCAACTATCGTTTTGCCGAAATCGTCGGTTTACAAGAACGCGATGGTATGGATACCGTCAGCCTGCGCGGTAGCGGCGGGCTGGGAGTGGAGAACCTCAAACTGGCCGCCGAATACGTGACCCAGGACAAGCACAGTGGCCGTGAAAATGCCTGGTATCTGGAGGGAGCATGGACCTTCTCCGATATCGCTTGGGCCCCCACCGCTACCTACCGCTACAGCCGCTTCTCGGAAGCCTTCGACCCGCTGTTCTACGGCCTAAGCCGTGGCTACGGTACCTGGTTCCAGGGCGAGGTGGCGGCCAACTATGCAGGCCCTTTCAACAGTAACGCAAAGGTTCATCACGTCGGGCTCAAGGTCACGCCACGGGAAAACCTGACCCTGGGCGCGCTGTATTTCGATTTCGACAGCTTGGACAAAATGCGTGGCAACCTCAGCGGGCGCGAACTGGACCTCTATATCGAGTGGATGCCTAACGATCATCTGCTGATCAGCCCGGTACTGGGTTTCTACCAACCGGATCGCAGTGCCGAAAACGGCGGCCTGCAACTGAGCGGGAATGGCACCAACACCTATCTGCAACTGGTAGTAGGCACGTTCTTCTAAGACGTGTACGAAAAGTCGGTCGGGCGACGGCCCGACCAGACTCGTCGTCGGACCAAACACTGTGTGGAAATGAACTAGAGCAGGCGTGAGCGTACGACTCGCGCATGAGACGGCGACCATCCACGGCGTCACCGAATCTCTTTCCATGCGGTCCGTATCAGTCAAGCACTTAATCAGTAGGCAAATCACCAGTAACGGGGATGAAAGGTTTCGTGCCTAGCCGTATTCGGCCGCATGGCGGCTCACGACTTCACAGAAGGAAATCCAAGTATGAAGCATTGGCTATTGGTAGCGGCGTGGCTACTGTGGGGGATGTCACTGGCGCACGCCGAAGAAGTACTCCGAGTCTACAACTGGGATGCCTACATGGACCCCGCAGTTATCGAGGCCTTTGAACGATCCACGGGAGTAAAAGTCGACTACCAGACATTCACTAACGCCACTTCCTTACAGGATGCACTGCAGCGTGGTGAGCCTCTGGATCTGGTATTTCCCGCAGATCATCAATTACGCGGTCTTGTCAGGGACGGCCTGATTGCCCCACTGGACGCCTCCAACCTCAAAAACCGCGGCAATCTCGATCCCTACTTGCTGCAGATGCTGGCGGCTAGCGGAACGGAAGGCCATGTTGCCCCCTACATGTGGGGAACCGTAGGGCTAATGACTAACCCGGCACTGGCCGAGCCACATTACGGTGGTCCCTTACCTAATAGCTGGAGCCTGTTGTTCGACCGTGAAGCCAGCGACAAACTATCCGCCTGTGGCACAGCCATCCTCAATGCCGAGCAGGAGGCCGTCTCGTTGAAAATGACCTACAAAGGTATGCGTCTAGGTACCAGCGGTGCTCGACGCATCCGCGCGGAAGTCGCAGGCCTACTAAACCCAGGGGTGCGTTTGAGCCCCGCCGACTACACCCGACTCATCGGACAGATAGCCAATGGCGAGGTGTGCGTGGCAATGATTTGGGACGCGCTGCTCAGGGGCGGAGCGGAACAGCGCGGACTGCATTTCAGCATTCCCCAAGAAGGAGGCCTGATTTTCATCGACAGCATGGCAATCCCCACGAACGCGAAGCAACCATTGTTGGCCTATGCTTTCATCGATTTCCTGCTCGAGCCCGTCAATGCCGTGCGCAACGCGAGGGTCAGCCATGCCATTCCAGGTATCAGGGAAGCCCTGCTGACAGGCCTCGATGCCCCAACTGGGCTGAGCATCGGCCGCGAGGAGCGCAGACGCCTTTATCTACTCGACCCGCTAACCGAGAAGCAGCGCAAGGCCCTGCATGACGCCTGGCCACCACATTCCACCAACGCCCCATAGATTCGTTCGATGGTTCAGCTGTCAACCTGGTCGATAGCCCTGAGCGCCCAGCCAATGGCGTAGCATATTTTGCTCCCATGCGGCCAGCCCTCCCAACACCTGCTCTACCCTCGCGCCAGCTTGCAAGGCACGCACCAGAGGAGCCAGCTCAAGACCGTGCAGGTGCCAGATACCCAGTGGTTGGTCGGTGGTGATAACCACCTCAGCCTCGACGATAGTGTCCTCACGAATCACCGGTGCACGCGCCACGTGAACCTGGCTAAAGTCGGTCAAGGCATGCAGTGGCTCGACATCTGGCCAGCTACAGCGCGCCTGCCAGAACGGCTGCTCCGGCCAACGCTGCTCCAGTGCATGGAAGTCCCGTCCAGTCCGAGCGAAGCGGAGGAACAAATGATCGATCCGCTGCTGATGAAACTGTCGCGCCAGCTGCCTGCGATCGGGTTGACGCAACATTGTGTTAATCACCGCCGGCGCTTGCAGCGCTGAGGAAAGCGACTGGAAGATGCCATTCCCGGATAACGGGTCGACTGCCATCGCCGCATCTCCGACGCGCAACCAGTTTGATCCACTGGCTTCATGGAAGAGAATCGCTGTGCTGCTACGCGCGTACAGCTCTCCCGTTTCAGAGATACCGTTACCGAACAACTCCCGCGCCAGTGCCGAGCGCCCCCTCCGCCAGGCGCAATAATTGGCCAAGTACTCCTTGGCTGGAAGCTCTGCGTTGGCGGCGTCTAGAGTGATCTGCCAATAGCAGCGTCCGTCTCCCATGCGCGCCATCCAGGACCAGCCATCTATAAGACTCTCTACTGCCGACGTGTTGGGGCCTGCGGGCTGGTGCCAGCGCAACAGCAGGCTTAGGGTTTCCGGACCGCGTCGTCGCCCACCGGCAAGAGGTGCCTGACGGCCGCGCGCCTCGACAAGAAAATCCGCCTCCAACGTCACTCCCGATTCGAGCGATACTCGATGACCATGCTCGCTCGATTCGACCTGGCGGACCCGCGCCTCGATCGGCTCAACCCCGGAAGTGCGTAAGTCCTGGCGTAACGCAGCGTCGAAATGCGGTCGATCGATGAGGTACTCCTGGTTGATCACCCTGTCTTCACCACTCCACACCACCCGGCGTGGTGACGGTGCGGCAGCGCTTGCCAGCGCAGAGATCAGGCCCGCATGGTGCAGGCCGTCCAGCGCCCTCTGTGACACGCCTTCGACCGCCTCGAAGCGACGCCACTCACTGACTACGCGGACGCGGTAACCGAGGCGACTCAACCCCAGCGCCACGGCTGTGCCTGCTGGCCCAGCACCGAGCACCAGGATACGCGGCTCACTCATTTCGCCACCCTCGTCGCTCCGCTCCGACAAACGCTGCTCCGGTGCGCAGCCAGGTCATAACCTCCGTCAGATCAGCTCCCGGTTTGTGGCAAAGGAAGTCGATAATCAGCCCACTCATCGCCGCGCAGGCAACACTTGCCCCTGCGACACCATTCGTGGCGGCGACCGGCGCGCCGAGGTCCGCCTGGGCACTGGCCAGCCAAGACCATTGGCCCTGCGCGCAGCGTGCATCGCCCGTAATGCCAATAACCCCCGGATAGCGGGCGGGATATACCGGCTCACCTTGAGCCGGACTCGAAGCGCAGAGCAGGATGCCTGCCCGGCGTGCTGTCGTGCAGGCATCGCGCAGCACCGGCCGATCCGTGCGCAAACCGAGGCTGAGATTGATCAGAGCCACCCGCTGCTCGACCAGCCAGTGCAACGCTGCGGCAATCTGCAGTGGACTGGTCTGGCGTCGCTCGTTGAACACCTGGGCCACGCAGAAACTCACCTGCGATGGCACGCCGAACAATACATCAAGAACGGCACTGCCGTGACCCAGTCGATCTGGCGTAGCCTCCCGCTCGCGCAGGGTCTCTCCGTCTAGTTGAAATTGCCGAGCCGCCAGCACACGGCTCGCCTGACTGGGTGCGAAGCCGCTGTCGACCACTCCAATGCGCAGCTCAGCGACCATGACCCACCGCGTCACAACTGAGCTGGTACAACAGACCATCGGCAAGGCGGAAGTTCAGATCAGCCTGATCTAAGGTCGACGACCGATGGCCGATGAAAATGCGTGTGCGACCAAAGAACAACTGGTCGATGGCTGCGATCACTTCACGCTCAGTGGCCTCATCAACCTGCGAGGTAGCTTCATCAAGAATCAGGATCAGCGGGTCCTGCAGCAGAGCACGGGCGATGGCGATCCGTTGCTTCTGCCCGCCTGAAAGTTGCTGGCCACGCTCACCTAACTGGCTATCGAGACCGTGCGGCAAACTGGCGACCAGTTCGTCAAGACGCGCCAAACGCGCCACTTGTTCAATGGCCGAGCGGTCGGCCTGCGGTGCGCTGTAGGCTAGATTGTCGGCCAAGCTGCCGCGGAACAGCACGATGTCCTGGCTGACCACCGCGATGCGCCGCCGCAACTCGAACAGGTCGAGTTCGCGCAGGTCGGCACCATCTAACAGGATGCGCCCTTGGTTCGGATCGTAGAAGCGCTGTAGTAGGTCGATCAGGGTCGATTTTCCGACACCCGAGATGCCACTGACGGCGACCTTGCTGCCTGCCGGAATCGTTGCGCTGACACCACGCAGCACCACCTTGGAGCGCAGTTCGTGGGCGAAATGCAGGCCCTCAAGACGCAGTTCGCCACGCCCAACCGGCATCACACGCGGCACTCCAGGTTGGCGCACCTCGACCGACTCCTGCCGCAGTTCCATGACCCGCCCCAGGCTAACGGTCATCCGCTGTAGTGCGACATACAAGCCGAGCAAGCTCTGCACCGGCCCTACCGCCATGCCTAGATAGGTCGAAAAGGCGATCAGAGAACCCAACTGCCAATTGCCCTGTACCACCCAGTAGCCGCCAATGATGAAAGCTGCAGCGCGCGACAGCGAAGTTAACGTTCCGGGTACAGCGTGTGTGAAGAACTCGGTGATCTGTAGCCTGAGCAACTGCTTCATATAACCCTGCCCCAGTTCTTCCAGCCGTCGCGACTCTCGGTGCTGCTGGCCAGCGGCCTGGATAAACTTCATTGCCGGCAAGGTTTCAACCAGGAACGATGAAACGTCCGCTGAGCGCTCACGCAGTTCGCGCACGTCGCGCTCGACCTTACGCCTCATCCAGCGTAGCCACAGCACGTCTAGAGGAATCAGAACAACCAGCAGCAAAGACAGTTCCCAAGACAGCAGCAACATTAATGTAACCGCACCCAGCAGGCCGATAACGCTAGATATCGCGGAGAACAAAGAGTCGACGGCAAAGCGCTGTATTTCAGCGACGTCTCCGTCCAGCCGCGACAGCAGGTCGCCGATCCGTTGCCTACCGAAGAACGCCGGCGACAGTTTTTGTAGATGGTGATACAGATCATCGCGTAGAGCGAACAGGATGCGCCCTGACAGGCGTGTGTGCAGGTAACGATTAAGACCGGCAAGCAGCGTTCCGAAAATGCCGACTCCGATCATCGCTACGGTAACCTGCAACAGACGGCTGAAGTCATTTGCCAGCAAGCCTTCGTCGATCAACAGCTTGGTCAGCCAGGGCTGTGCTAGCACCAACAGGGAAGCGCAAAGTGACAACCCGATCAGCGCGAGGATGGCACGCAGGTGCGGGCTCACGAAGCCATACAACCAGCCCAGCGAACGCTGCAACACCTCAGGAGTGGAGGTTTCGACCAGACGAGGCAAGAAACGGATCATCGCCACCTGCCCGGCAGCGTTGCATTTGGCAAGCCTCTCACCGGCTCAACTCTGTAATTGCTTGAGTTTGCGGTATAGCGTGGCCCGACTGATGCCGAGCGCGTCGGCGGCGGCTGAGACATTTCCCTGATGACATTCCAACGAGCTGCGGATTAACTCCAGCTCGTTCTCGCGGATGCTACCTGTACGTCTACCATTGGTCATAAGCTCGTCCAAGAGACTGTCGGTGAGATGGTGCACACCGAGAAACTTCTCGCCCTTCTCGCACATCGCCAGAGCTACGCGCAGCACCATCTCTAACTGGCGGATATTGCCGGGCCAGTCATAGCCGAATAGCAACTCGCCGAGTTCCTTGTCCAAACTAATATCTTCCGCCCCCAAGCGTTGCAGCAAGCCGTCAATGAACGCAGGTAGAGCATCGCGCTCACGCAGCGCCGGTAAGCGTAGATTGATGCCATTGATACGATAGTAAAGATCCTCGCGAAAGCTTTTCTCCTGCACTAAGCGCTTAAGATCACGGTGCGTGGCACAGATCACCGCCACATCAATATCCTGCTCTTCGGCGGCCCCCAGCGGTGCCACCTTACGCTCCTGCAGCACACGCAGCAGGCGGGCCTGCATGCTCAGCGGCATGTCACCAATTTCGTCGAGAAACAACGTTCCACCATGGGCCTGCATTAACCGTCCGATAGCCCCTCCCTTACGCGAGCCAGTGAAGGCACCATCGCGATAACCAAATAACTCGGACTCAATCAGTCCTTCAGGAATCGCAGCACAGTTAATCGCAATGAAGGGTTTTTCTGCCCGGGCACTGGCTTGATGAAGAGCACGTGCGATCACTTCCTTACCGGTGCCTGTTTCTCCTAGCAGTAGTACCGGTAGGTGATTGGCAAGGCCCTGCAGAGCCATGCGTAAAGAGCGCGCCAGCCGATCATCTTCCCCAGCGAGACCATTCAAACTTTGCTGTTTCGACACTGAAGTACGGGTAGCTGATGTAGCCACGGAAAGATTGGCACAACGTGGTGTTTGTAATGGCTTGAAGAAGAGTTCGCCTCTCGTCGTCTGAAGGGTACTCACCTCGTTACGCAGCAGGCGCGACAAGCTACCGCTTCCCAGGAAGTCAGAGCTGGGCCGACCAACCAGGGTGTCGCGAGTCAACTGCAATAGGTCGCAGGCCTCCTCGTTAGCTGCCAGAATTTCACCATTCAGACCTATAGCTAGCAGGCCATGCCAAGCAGACCCGAGGTACTGCTGGCGGCTATGAAAGGCCAGCAAAATGTCTTGGGTGTAGTACGCACCAAATAGGCGGCTTTCGATATTTCTAGCAGCCAGCATCAGAGTCGCTAGGATGTCTTGTGGTTGCACCATGGGGCCGTCACGGGTCAAATCAAGTACACCAATCACCTTACCTTGAGGGTCTTTGATCGGTACTGCAGTGCAGGAAAACCGACTCAGCCGATCAAGATAATGTTCATCTCGATTAATCAGTGTGGCGCGTGCGTCCACTAACGTCGTACCCAAAGCATTGGTGCCACGCAAAGCTTCGCTCCAACAAGCCCCTGGCTGCATATCGGGCAGGTCCAAAGTCTTTAGATATTCATGATGCCCATCAACAGCGAGGACCGTCGCATCGGCATTGCCAAGGACAATTAAGCTACCTTTCCCCATCTGGCGAACCAAATATTCAAGCTCCGGCGTAGCCGCATCAATTAGCAGACGATTTGTGGCTAGCAGTAGCTCTAAATCCTGGCTCCTGTGCAGGCCCACAGACTCTTTGTCGATGCAGTTCAGGCCATAGCTGATACTGCGCCTCCAAGACGCATCGATCTCTTCTCGCAACACTCCGAGAGGAAGCTGTCCGTCAGCGATCAACTTCTTTCTAACCTCCCTCACTCGCTGCTGAAGGTCATGTGCTATTGAGATTGGTACTTGGGTCTTCACTTGCTCCATGGCCCACCTGACTCTCGGATTTAAAATCAGTGTCTGACTACTGATGCCTGCTACTTCCTTTAGATGATCGCGAATATCGGCATCACGCCTATCGATGCCCCGCGCCCTTCACTGCCTCGCTCAGGCTCCAACCAAATCAAAGTAGACGGAGACAACCCGACCCAAGTTGAGCAGATGCAAACTCAATGGTGCCATTCTCTCAGTGAGCCGCCTCCAATTCGCCGCTAGCTATGAAGTCGCCCTTCAATCGATATCTTTTTCGTAGTTGAAAACGAAATGTTGTAACGCTTGCAGCTCGCACACCGCGAGCGCTCTAAGGTTCGCATCGTCGCAAATATTTTTACATCAGTAAAATATTTATCACAACAATAATATCCATGCAAAGAGGATTCGAAACGCCGCCGGGCTGCATAAATCCAGCACATCCGCCCATATGCACACTTGCGCTTATCTGTGATTTCGACCCTTACCTCTCAAGCCAATCGCCCAGACCCCAACCAAGACATTCAGCGGGAACAGGTTTTATCAACCGGGGATCACGGTATCCGACAACTGGCACGGATCGCCGGCGCATACCAGCATCCACATCACCACAAAACGCGGGTCTTTACAGCCATCACCCAGCCTGATCGCTCTAGCGCCGATACCGCGCCCTCACAAAACATTATTTGACTAAAATATTTTATGCAGATAAATATAAATGAACGATCGAAGGTGCTCAATAGCTACTTCTGCTGGGTAGCTGTGCATGGAGAGCAGGCGGTCTCAGACCTAGAGCAGCAGCACCAGTGTCCCGTCCCACACCCAAACTGGGAGTTGACCAGTCATGCTACAAACACGCCGTTTTCCTCTACATGTCCACATCTGTGCCCTGTTTACCCTCCTGCTGCTGCTCGTCTGTATCGCGCTAGGGCTTCTCAATTACCGTCAATCCAGTCAGATGATCGCCACGAGCAGCGAAAGACTCTTTGATCGGATACAGCACGACGTTCAGAAAGACCTGAGCAATACATACCAGCCTATTCGCCATTTGCTCAGCTTGCTTTCTCTAGATCCAGCCACGCAAAGTACCGATCTAGAGTCTCGATTGGCCCTACTGC
>OGCL01000438.1_pt1 | contig 45109 bp, 40 predicted proteins | sample 1570041 | NCBI WGS metagenome assembly OGCL01 (sample SAMN06266162, study PRJEB24511) | hot springs metagenome | isolation source: Hot spring water | place: South Africa: Limpopo | collected 2015-06-22 | reverse complement strand
CCAATCGACGTGATGCCGATCTGGATGGTGGAGAGAAAACGCGTGGGGTCTTCGCCCAGCTTCACGGCAGCGGCGGCGCCGCTATCGCCCTCATCAATCAGCTTTTGCAGCCGGGCTTTGCGCGCAGTGACCAGAGCGATCTCTGACATGGCAAACAGGCCGTTGAGGAAGATGAGGGCGAACAGTATTGCTATTTCCATACAAAGGGCGCCTTGCGCGCCCTTGGGTGTTGAGTTGCAAGCGATTGTACGGAACGGGGCAAAAGCCCCGGTGGTTCCACTGCGGAGCGCTCAACCGCCCTCGGTGGGCAGGCCGATGGCATCCCATTCGGGCAGGCCGCCGCGCAGCCAGTACACCGACTTGTAGCCCTTGGCGGCCGCCACCTTGGCTGCCTTGTAGGACTTCCAGCATTCGGCGCCATTGCAGGCAAAGATCACCGGCTTGGCCTTGTCCAGGCCCGGCAACTTGTCCAGCGCCTGGAAGTCATCCTGCGCCGCATTGAAGGCCACGTCCTTGAGGCTTTTCTCCACATAGGCCGCAAACACCGCACCCCGGATGCGCTTGGCCTTGAATTCCTTCTCGGTGCGTGTGTCCACCAGCGTGGCGCCCTGCGCCAGCAGGGTCTGGGCCTCGCGGGCGGTGATGCGGCTCACGCCCGGCAGGCTGGTGGGGGTGAACAGGCCCAGCTCGGCCACGCGGCGGTATTCGGTGGCTTCGGGGCGCAGGGTGACAGGCGGCAGGCCGGTGGACGCTGGCGTGGCGCCAAACCACTGGGCCAGCCGGTTGCGCGCATCGGTGGGCAGGTCCTTCTTGACGACCACCGAGAACCCCCCGGGCACGGGCTGCGACGTGGCCAGCACACGCGCAGTGCCGGGGTGCGCGGCCGCCCACTCGGCCCAGTCGTCCTCGCGCACCACGGTGGCGTCGGTGGAGCCCAGGGTCAGGGCCGTGAGCCCGGCCTGGGGAAACTTTTCATACTGCACGGCGCGCAGGTCCTGGAACGACAGCCCGGCCTCGTTGAGCATGCCGCGCGCCATGTAGGTGTAGATCGAGTCCTGCTGCGGCAGGTAGAGGCGGCGGCCCTTCATGGCGGGCACGGCGTCGATCTGCACCAGCCCCACCAGCAGATACTTGTCGGACTTGTGCGTGGCGCCCACCAGCTCGTAGCCCCGCTGCAGGGCCGAGGCCGCCACCTGCGCCGGGCCGATGAAGATGTCGTAGCCCGCGCTGCGGGTGGCGCGCATCACGTCGGCCAGGTCGTCGCTGGTGGCCAGGGCCACGGACTGGCCCGAGGCCTTGGCCAGGCCCGATTCGGCCGCCGTGCGCAGGATGGAATGGGCGGCCTTGCGCGCGGTGGGCTCCACCGCCACCATGGCAGTGAGCTGGGCCAGCGCAGCGCTGCAGCCGAGGCTCCAGCACAGCAGCACGGCCAGCCGGGTGGTGGCGCGGCGTGCTGGGGGTCTTGGGGGGATGTTCATGGTGTGTCGCCCTTTCTGCTTTCGGTCTCTCTCTCGGAAGCGGCGAATATGCCCACACCGCCTGACATGCGTGCAGATGTTTCGGGCGTTTTGTATCTGTTACTTCTGTTAACGCAATGTTGCGTGCAGCGGGCCGGAGCGGCCCGACAGAATGCGGGCTGCCTCCCATCGGACAAAAGGGGGCTGTCGCCGGGCCGGGACCACCCTGCCTGCCCATTCCACCCCCCATTTGGAGACCTTCCCATGACACATTCCACGACCTTGCCGCGCCGCCACCTGCTGGCCGGAAGCGCCGCCGCCCTGGGTGCGCTGGGCCTGGCCGGGTGGACGGGCAACGCCCGGGCCCAGGCGGCCGCTGCCCCGGCCGCCAAGCCGCTGCCCGCCTATGCAGGCTGGAAGACGCCCGAAGCCCTGATCGTGCACAGCACCAGCACGCTGGAGACGCGCCGTTCCGCGTTTGGCACCAGCGTCATCACGCCGTCGAACCAGCTCTATGTGCGCAACAACCTGCCCGCCCCCGACGCGGCCATCCTGGACAACCGCGATGCCTGGAGTGTGTCCATCGAAGGAGTGAAAAACCCGCGCAGCCTGACGCTGGCCGAACTTCGCACCCTGGGCGTGGAAACCGTGGCCACCGTGCTGCAGTGCTCGGGCAACGGCCGGGGCTTCTTCCCCAGCAAACCGAGCGGCACGCCCTGGCAGGTGGGTGCTGCAGGTTGCGTGGTCTGGAGCGGCGTGCCGCTGCGCAATGTGGTGGCGGCCCTGGGTGGGCTGGCCGACGGCGCGGCCTACCTGACCGGCACGGGCGGCGAGAAGCTGCCCGAGGGCGTGGACCCGCTCACCGTGCTGGTGGAGCGCTCGGTGCCCGTGAAGGCGCTCGATGACGCGCTGCTTGCCTGGGAGATGAATGGCGAGCCGCTGTCGCTGGCGCACGGTGGGCCATTGCGCCTGGTGGTGCCCGGCTACCAGGGCGTGAACAACATCAAGTACGTCAAGCGCGTGGCCTTCACCGCCGCGCAGTCGCAGGCGCGCATCATGTCGCACGGCTACCGCATGTCGCCGCCCGGCAGCAAGGCCAGCCCCGACCAGCCCTCGGTGTGGGAGATGGGCGTGAAGTCGTGGATCAACGGCCCCTTGGCCGACAAGGGCGCGCTCAAGCCCGGCCAGGTGCAGGTGCATGGCGTGGCCTTTGGCGGCACGCGCGCTATCAAGGGTGTGGAGGTGTCGGTCGATGGCGGCAAGACCTGGCAGGCGGCCAAGCTCATCGGCCCGGACCTGGGCCCGTTCGCGTGGCGGCAGTTTGCGCTGCCCGTGCGCCTGGAGGCGGGCACCCATGTGCTGGCCAGCCGCGCCACCGACACGGCTGGCAATGTGCAGACCGAGCAGCGCGAGGAAAACCTGGGCGGCTACAACAACGCCAGCTGGCGTGACCACGCCGTCACCGTCACCGTGACCGTGGCATGACCTCGCTCCCCCCTGAGGCGCTTTGCGCCTTCCCCCCGGTGGGGGGACGCCACCCGTGGCCTGACAGAGCCAGTTCCACGGTGGCACTGGCGTTGGTGCGCGCCGCTATCGGACGCTATCGGGTGCCGCAAGGCAGTTTGCTGGTAGGGCTGGCGTTACTGTGGGCGGGCGCCAGCTGGGCTGCCGACCCGGCCGAACTGGCGCGCGGCAAGGAGCTGTTCACCAAGATCCAGCCCGCCTGCGCGGTGTGCCATACGCTGCAGGCCGCCGGTGCCGAGGGCCAGGTGGGCCCGGTGCTGGATGAGCTGAAACCTGACGCTGGCCGCGTGTTGCGCGCGCTCAAGGCGGGTATCGGCGTGATGCCTTCGTATGCCGAGCGCATGAGCGAGAAGGACATGCTGGCCGTGGCGCAGTTTGTGGCGCACGCCACAGGCGCCGCCAAGTAGGCGCAGCCTTTCGCAGCGGTTGCAGTAGCCTTGCCTCGCTGCAACCGCGCGCTGCTTCAGGCCGCCGTGCGCGATGGCACCAGTGCCGCTCCTGCGGCGCGCCCCAGCAACCCCTGGAACGCAAAGTCCACCTCGGGCACACGGCCGCTCACGATGTCGGCCAGGGCCTTGCCCGAGCCGCAGGCATGTGTCCAGCCCAGCGTGCCGTGGCCGGTGTTGAGGAACAGGTTGCCCACTTTCGTCTTGCCGATCAGCGGCACGTTGCTGGGCGTGGCGGGGCGCAGGCCGCTCCAGAACTGCGCCTGGGTGGTGTCGCCCGCGCCGGGGAAGAGCTGCTCCACGCGCCGCACGATGGCCTCGCAGCGCACCTGGTTCAGGTGGCGGTCGTAGCCGTTCAGCTCGGCCGTGCCTGCAATGCGCAGGCGATCACCGCCGCGTTCGCTGGTGTAGCGCGAGAAGACCAGCTTGAACTCGTCGTCCGTCAGGCTCACCTGGTGCGCCTTGCTGGCGTCTTTCACCGGCATCGTCACCGAGTAACCCTTGGCCGGATAAATCGGCAGCTGGATACCCAGCGGCTGCGCCAGCAGCGGGCTGAACGAGCCCATGGCCAGCACAAACGCGTCGCCGCGCACGCGTTCGAAGCGGCCTTCGGCATTGGTCACTTCCACATGGTCGATGCGGCCGCCCACCTCGCGCAGTGCGGTGATGTGGTGGCCCATGCGGAACTGCACGCCCGCCGCCTCGCACAGCTTGGCCAGCTCGCGCGTGAACTGGTTGGCGTCGCCGGATTCGTCCTCGGCCGTGTAGGTGGCGCCTGCCAGCTGCGGGCGGATATGGGCCAGTGCGGGCTCGATGCGCACGGCCTCGTCGGCGCTGATCACCTGGCGCTCACAGCCCAACGCGCGCATCTGCTCGGCCGGGGCCAGCGCGCCGTCGAATTCCTTTTGGTTGGTATAGAAGTGCAGGATGCCCTGCGTGCGCTGGTCGTACTGGATGCCGGTGGCCGCGCGCAGCTGCTGCAGTGTGTCGCGGCTGTAGGTGCCCAGGCGCACGATCTGCTCGATGTTGTGGCGCGTGCGCGCGGGCGTGCAGTTGCGCAAGAAGGACAGGCCCCACAGCCACTGGCGCATGTCGGCGCGCAGGCGGAACAGCAGGGGCGCATCCTCCTTGCCTAGCCACTGCAGCACCTTGAGCGGCGCGCTGGGGTTGGCCCAGGGCTCGGCGTGGCTCACCGAGATCTGGCCGCCGTTGGCAAAGCTGGTCTCTGCGCCGGGCGTGCCCTGGCGGTCGATGACGGTCACTTCGTGACCCAGTTGCGAGAGGAAATAAGCCGAAGTCACGCCGAGCAAGCCGGCGCCGAGAACGATCACGCGCATTTTTGAAGCCTTCTAAGGGGTTCGCGCCTGATGGGTATGCGGTTGCAGCTACTAAATTAATAGCAAACAGCTGGCGCATGTCCGCCAGGCTGCCGCTCCCCCTGTCCTTGGTACCTGAGAGATTCACCGCCACCCACCCGGGCTGCGGCTTGCTCCTTCGGTGCGCTTCGCGTTGCGCGAAGCGGCTCTCCAGACGGCTTTGAAAAATGGTGCAGTACGGAACCTGAGCGTGTATGGGAGTTTGCGCCTTCGGTGCAGCGGCGGCTTGGGGGCTGCCGTGCTCTCCTGCGGGGGCCATTCTCGCCCCGCAGTCGCGCCAGCGGGGCGCTTATGCGGGGTGATCGCTGCTAATGCAGCGCGGCGTCTGCCGCGCCGCAGTTCCGGTTCAGGGCCGGTTCAGGGGTAGACCGCCTCGCCCAGGTTCAGCATCAGGCGGTTGGCCCAGGCGAACAGGGCGGCTGCGTGCACGGTGTCCAGGATCTCCACATCCGTCAGTCCCGCCGCACGCAACTGGGCCAGGTGGGCCGCGGCCAGCGCGCCGGGGGCGCGGGTAAGGGCCGCGCTGGCCTGGGCGATGGCGCGCTCGCGTGCGTTGGTGCCGGCCGTGTCGGGGTCGGTGAAGATCTGCGCAATCACATCGTTGCGCTTGGCCAGTTGCTCAAAACGCTGGGCATGCACCGAGGCGCAGTACACGCAGCCGTTGATGCGCGAGACCACGGTGGTGGCAATTTCGCGCTCGGCACGCGGCAGGCCGCCGGGCGCATACATGATGGCGTTGAAGGCCTCCGAGCGTTCGGCCAGCACGCGGGGCTGGTGTACCAGCAGCAGGTAGAAGTCTGAGCTGCGTGCCTTGGGGTGGCTGGCATCCAGCACGGCGTTCTGCTCGGGCGTGGCCTGGGCGGGGTCCACCACCGGCAGCCAGGCGGACCAGCCCAGGGTTTCGCTGGTGTAGCCATGCAGGCGCAGGGGCTCGCCTGGCGCGGGCAGGTGGGCAGGGTGCACGAAAGGCGCATCCGCTGCACTCGCAATGGCGGCGGCCGGTGCCGCCGCAGTGCCCAGGGCGGCCAGGGCCGTTACGCCTGCCACCACCCGCGCCTGGTAGGCCGCAAAGCCGATCAGCTGCGCCAGCAGCACCACATCGGCGGTGGGCAGGCCCGCCTGTGTGAGCGCGGCCAGGGCGCTGCGGTCTGCCGCCGCCGGTTGGGTGGCCAGCAGGTGGGTGAAGTGCTGCACAGCCAGCCAGCGGGGGCTTGCCGCAGGGGCTGCCACCCCTGCCGCGCGGGCCGCATAGTGCTGCGCCAAGGCGGGCACGCCGCTGGCGTGGGCCACGGCCTGGGCCACACCCACGCGCTCGGCCTGGGTAAGGCCGGTGCCGGGCAGGTCGGGGGCCAGCAGCAAGTCCTCGCAGGCCTGCGTGGCGGTGATGGCCTTGGCACGCTGGGCGCGCACAGCCTGGACATGCCCGGCGGCGGGGGCCGGGGCGAGGAGGGTGGTGATGGTGTCGATGGTCATGCGTTCTCGGGGTGGGGGCGCTGGGTGGGCCGGTCCGCCGCACGGTGCGGAGCGGTGCCGGGCAGCACGCGGGCGGCTGTGTGGGCCGGTGTCCATTCCTCGCCCGTCAGCTCGGGCTCGGCGTAGGCCTGCAGGGTGGCGAAGTGGTGCTCAACGTCTTCGCGGTAGAACAGGCTGGCCAGGCCGGTGGCCAGGCGGCGCGCGCCGTCGCTGATGGCCGGTATGTCGCCCGACACGGTGCCGTGCGACAGGGCTGCGGGGTAGCAAAAACAGTGGATGCGATCCAGCCCGGGACACGCGCCGGGCGTGGTGGGCTGGAACTCGAACACTGGCCCCAGGTCAGGCGAGTCGGCCAGTTCGCGGTCCTCGTCGCCTGCCGGGGGCTGGTAGCGCTGGCCCCAGGTGCGAACCTGGCCCGCAAGGGCGGCGAACTCGGGCTTGCGCGCCCAGTTGATCTCAAAGCCCGTGGCCAGGATGAGGAAGTCCAAGGCGAACACGCCCTGTGTGGTGGACACCTGCAGGTCGGTGCCGTGAACGCGCACCGATTGCGCAGCGCAGCCGAAGTGGAAGAACGCGTTCGGGTGGCGCGACACGCGCAGGGTGCTGCCATGTGGCGGCGGCACCTGCTGCACGTTGATGTAGTGGCGGATGCGCCACTTCCATGCATCGGGCAGGTCGGCATGGCCCTGCGTGAGCCCGGGCACGCCCGAGCCCTTGGATTTGTTGATGCGCGGCATTTCGCTGCGCCGCGCGATCAGGTCCACGCTGGCGGCGCCGCACTCCAGCGCGGTGCCCGCGCTGTCCATGGCCGACGAGCCCACGCCGATCACGCCCACGCGCTGGCCGCGCAGGCGCTCGTAGTCCAGCACGTCGGACGAATGCGCCCAGCGGCTGTGGTCCACGCCCTGCATGAACGCCGGGATCTGGGGCCCGCCCAGGCCGTCGCGGCCGGTGGCCAGCACCACGCGGCGGGCCCACCAGGGGGTGCTGGGCGCACCGGCCACCGATACATCCACTTCCACCAGGTCGTCCGCGCGGGGGCGCACTGCAGTCACGGCGTGGTCGTTGCGCACATCGGCCTCGGTGACACGGCGGTACCAGCGCAGGTAGTCCATCCACTGCAGGCGGGGGATCTTGTCCAGCGCAGCCCAGGCCGCGTCGCCCCACTGCGCCTCGAACCAGGCGCGGAAGGTGAGCGAGGGCAGGCCCAGCGCAGGGCCCGTGAGCTCTTTGGGCGAGCGCAGGGTTTCCATGCGCGCAGTGGTGGCCCAGGGGCCTTCCAGGTCGCGGGGCGCACGGTCCAGCAGCACGGCGGCAATGCCTTGCTGGGCCAGCGCCATGCTGGCTGCGAGGCCCGCCTGGCCTGCGCCGATGATGAGCACGTCATGCACCGGCTGGCCCGCGTGCTGGCGCGGTGGAATCCAGGCGCGGGCACGCCAGTTGAGGGTGAGCAGGTCGTGTGCCAGGCGCCGCTCCAGCGCAGCGAGGCCGATGGGGGGGGAAGAGGAGGAGTCTGTGGACATGGGGAGGGCCGGAGGTCGCGGGTCGTGCGCTGGGGCTGCGCCGTATCAGTCGATGCTGATTTTCGCGTCCTTCACCACCTGTGCCCACTTGGCGCGGTCCTTGCGCACGGTCTCGCGGAACTGCTCGGGTGTCTCGATGCGAACGGTATTGCCATTGGCCTCGAAGCGCGCACGCACCTCGGGCTGCTCCAGCACTTCGCGCAGCGCGGTGTTGATCTTCCTGACAACCGCAGCGTCCGTCCCCTTGGGCGCGAAGATGCCGAACCAGATCGAGCTGTCAAAACCCTTGGTGCCGGGCAGGCCGCTGGCGGCGATGGGCGGCACTTCCTTGACGGCGTTCACCGGCTTGGAAGTGGTCACGCCCAGCAGGCGCACCTTGTCGGCCTTGTAGTGGGCAAGCACGGTCTGCACCTGGTTCATGATGCAGCAGGTCTCGCCGCGCAGCACCGACGTGATGGCCTCCGGGCCGCCCTTGTAGGGCACGTGCACCATGTCCAGACTCAGCCGCGCATTGAACTCGGCAAACGCCATGTGCGTGCCTGCGCCGTTGCCGGTGGAGGCAAAGTTGTACTTGCCCGGGTTGGCCTTGACCAGGTCCACGAACTCCTTGAGGGTCTTCACGTCGATCACGGCGGGGTTGATGGTGAGCACGTTGGAGACATCGATCAGCGGCGCCACCGGGACAAAGTCGGTTTCCACATCAAACGGCAGTTTTTTGTACAGCGCGGCATTGCTGCCGTGCGTGGCAGCGGTGCCAAACGCCAGGGTGTAGCCATCGGGCTTCGCGCGGGCCACGAACTCGCTGGCGATGTTGCCTGCAGCGCCGGATTTGTAGTCGATCACGATGGGCTGGCCCAGGCGTTGCGCCAGGGGTTCCTGCACGGCGCGGGCCACCACGTCGATGCCCGAGCCCGCAGGAAAACCCAGGATCAGCGTGACAGGCTGCTGGGGCCAGGCCGCAGGCTCGGCGGCATGGACGGTGGTGAGTGATGCACAGGCGAGTGCTGCGGCAGGAAGCCAGCGGTTGAGAAGCGAATGGCGCATGGAGAGTCCTTGGGGTGGTGGGTTGCCGAGATCGTGAACAGGTCTCAGGGAATGCCCCATTCTCCGAAGAGGCACATGCCGAGCCACGTATATGCATATGAGGGTTTTGTGCGTGGTGCTTCGTCTTGTGCGCTGGCCTCTCCATAATTCCTGTGCCTTGACGGGCATCCGCACCTGCCCACCGTTGCCAATGAGGACCCGCCCCATGCCCGATACCGCCTTTGACCCACAGACCAGTGCCGCCGTGCTCACCATGGCCCGCCAGGGGCGCAGGCCCCGCCCGCTGGACCTTCCTGCTGGCTTGCGCCCGCAAAACGCGGCCCAGGCCTATGCCGTGCAGGACGCGGTGGTGCGCGAGCGTGGCGAGGTCGCTGGCTGGAAGGTGGGCGCGGCATCGCCCGATGCATTGCCTGCGCGCGCGGCGCTCACGCGCGATTCGGTGTGGGTGGCGCAGGCCGCGCACGCTGCGGTGCACCTGCCCGCTGCCGGTTTTGCGGTGCTCGGGGTGGAGGCGGAACTGGTCTACGAACTGGGCGCCGACCTGCCTCCGCGCGAAACGCCCTACAGCCCTGCTGAGGTGCGCGCGGCCCTGGTGTCGGTGCGTGCTGCCATCGAGGTGTGCGACACGCGTTTTGCCGCCTGGGCCCGGCAGGACGAATGGTGCCGTCTGGCCGACCAGGCCTGCCATGGCGCGCTGGTGGTGGGCACCGGGACGGCCGATGTGGCGGCCGTGCAGCCGCTGGCGCAGGGGGTGGACCTGTGGGTCAACGAATCGGTGGCCGTGCAGCACACCACCTGGGGCAACCCGGCGGGCGACCCGCTGCGGCTGCTGGCCTGGCTGGCCAACGAAGGCGCGCACAGCCTGGGCGGGCTGCGCGCGGGCCAGTGGGTGACGACGGGCTCGTGCACCGGCACCGTGCTGGTGGCGCCGGGCACGCGGGTGGTGGCGGATTTCCCGGGCCTGGGCCGGGCGGAGCTGGTGTTCGACTGAGCTGCCTGCCGGTCCGCGCAGCCCTCGGCCCGGCGTGTGCCCGGTGCCTGCCCGTCAGCGGCGGTACGGGTTGTCGGGGCTGCGGTCATAGCGGTTGGACACGCCATCGCCATCGCGGTCCCGGTCGTGCCGGTTGGGCACACCGTCACCGTCGCGGTCCCAGCCGCCGGGCTGCATGTTCCAGCGGCCGCCATGTTCCACCCAGCGCGGTTCGCGGTAGTGGTAGCCCGGGCGGGCCTTCACCCAGTGGCCGTGTTGCCAGACATGGCGGTGGCCGCGCCACTCCCAGTGGCCGGGCACCCAGACCATGCCCCGGCGCGGATGCGGCACGGCTTCGTAGCGGGGAGGCGGGGGCGCCTGGTACTGCACCACCACCGGCGCAGGGCCGTGGTAGCGGGGTGCGTCCGCACCGATGACAACGGTGGCGCTGGTGTGCTGCGCGTGCGCTGCCGTGGCGGCAGCCAGCGTCAGCAGGGCGGTGGTTACAGCGGCGAGTGCATTGCGGGCCATGGTGAACTCCTCAAAATGGTCCCTGTTGGAACCGGAGCCTTCATGCTGCGGGCCCTGCGTCAAGCCGGTGTAGTCGGATTGCGAAGTCTTGTGAAGTTGTGTTTCCTGGAGCGGCGGCACCTGGGAGGCGTGTGATTTTTGTCACGCTCGTGCTGGGGCTCAGCGCCACCAGATCACCACCGCCAGCAGCATCAGCGCCACCCAGGCGGGGTGCCGCCCCTCGGTGGCAAAAAACACCAGCAGCCCGCAGGCCAGCGTGGCGCCCGCCGCCACATCGGCTACCCAGGCGCCCAGGCCCGCGTCCACAGGTACCGTCCCCAGGCGCCACAGCAGGGCGCTGAAGGCCCAGCCCAGCACCGTCACCAGGTGCCAGCTGCCCCAGAGGATGCGCACATGCTGCTCGCGCAGCACGGGCTGGCCGCCGGTGGGCACCACGCCGCGCAGGCGCAGCGAGCGGAACACGAGGATTTCTCCGAGCACGGAATGGACGGCGCCCACCAGGGCCAGGCCCACGGCGGCAAGGACCAGCGATGTATTCATGTTTCTTCTCCTCCCGGTGTCTGGTTTGTTCGTGAAGGGGGCGGTCAGGGGTTGGCGCCGGCGGGGGCGAGCCAGTGCGCCCCCCGGGTGTGCACCCGCGCGCCCAGTTGCGTGAGCAGGTGCATCAGGCCCATCCACATGCGCTCGAACGCGGGCATTTCGCTGGGCACCTGTTGCAGGTGGCGGCCCAGCATGCGCTGGTCGGCGGGGGGCGTCAGCGGCGGTGGGGTTTTGGTGCCAAAGTCGAACACGGCCTCTGTGAAGGGCTCGATCTGCCAGGCCTGCATCTCGGCCAGCACAGGGGCCAGGTCGGTGCGGTAGGTGGGCAGGCTCACATCGGCCCCGGCCAGGCCCAGGGCCTGGTAGGCCTGCAGCACCAGCGCATGGCGCTCTGGGTCGTCTGCAGGCCGCAGCAGGGCGGACCAGGCCTGCCGGACCTGCGCGCGAAACTCTGCGGACAGGCTGCGTGTGCAGCCAAAGTCCAGCACGCCCACTGTGCCATCGGGCGCAAACACAAAGTTGCCCGGGTGGGGGTCGGCATGTACCCGGCCCAGCACAAAGATGCAGTGCATGAACCAGTCCCACAGGTGCTGCCCGGCCAGGTCGCGCTGCACCTGCGTGGGCTGGGTGGCCAGCCAGGCCTGCAGCGGCTGGCCGGGCACAAACTGCTGTGTGAGCACCTGGGCGCGGGTGTGCGAGAGGATGGGTTGCGCCATCATCACCCCCGGCCGCGCGGCGTGCTGGGCAAACCACTGCAGCTGTTCGGCCTCCTGCAGGTAGTCCACCTCGCGCAGCAGCGTGGCCTCGATCTCGGTCATCACGCTGTCCATCACCGTGTCGGTGGGCAGGGGCATGTCGGTGTGGGCCAGCGCGCGCAGCGCGGCGCGCATGAGCTGCATGTCGCTGGCAATGGTGGCGGCGATGCCGGGGTACTGCACCTTCACGGCCACCGTGCCGTGGCCCGCCAGCTGTGCGCGGTGCACCTGGCCCAGGCTGGCTGCGGCAAATGCGGTGGGCTCGAAGTGCTCGAACAGCGCCTCGGGCTCTTGCCCGAACGCCTGGCGGAACACGCGGCCGACCAGCGCGCGGTTGAGCGGCGGAGCCTGGTGGTGGGCGCGGGCCAGCTCGCGCCGCACGCCCTCGGGCAGCAGCTGCGGGTGCATGCTGAGCAACTGCGACACCTTGAGCGCCGAACCCCGCAACTGCCCCAGCGCGCCAAACAGGATGCGGCCCAGCGCGGCCTCGTGCTCGGCCTGCGCCTGGGCCGAGCGCTTGCGCGTGCGGTGCGAAAGCTCGGCCATGCCGATGCGTGCCGCTGCCAGCCCGGTGATGGCGCTGCGCGCCAGCTTGCCGGTGCGCGGGGCCTCCGCTTTAGCTTTGGCCATGGTCTGCCAGGCGCTGCGCCGTGCCGCGTGCAATGACGCGGTGGATCGGCGTGATCACCGCCATGTAGGCATGGCCCAGTGTGTTGTGGATGTGCACCACCGTGCTCAGCACCACCCGGGGCGCAGCGCCGGGGGCGGCGGGCTGTTTGCAGATGGACACCTGCACGTCCAGGTGCTTGTCGTCCTGGCCCATCACCACCTCGGTGTCGCTCAGGTGCCGGATGCGGAAGATGCCCACGCGGTCGCCCACGCGGTAGCTGCGCGCGTCGCGCAGAGGGCGGCCGCTGGCGGGCGGGTAGCCGTCGTCCAACTGACCCAGGTCCTTCAGGCCCACAAGGCGCACGGCCTTGTTGCGCACGAACATGAGGGCGCGCGTCCATGCAGGGGTGCGGGCCGCCACGTCCAGCCACGACTGCAGGGCCGAGCGCGCGGGGTGCCGGTCGGCCACCTCGTAGGCATCAAAAAAATCGGCCCCGGGCAGGGTGGCGTGGATGGCCGTGCCGGGTGGTACCTGGGTGGCGCGCGCGGTGGTGGGGGCGGCGGGGGCGGTGGGCGAGTTCATGGGGCGCTCTTCTTCTTGCGGGCGGTGGCGGGCGTGGCAGCAGCCGGGGTGCGGGGGGCGCGTGTGGCGCGGCGTGGGGGCGGCGCCGGGGGCTCGGGGCTGCGTGCGGTTGGGGCGCTGCCCAACGTCTGCCGCGCGAGTTGCAGCATGCCCAGCAGGCCGCTGCCGTGCTGGGCCATGCGCGCCATCTGGCTGCGCAGCACAAAGCCGCCCAGCTGCGCCACGCGGTTGACCAGGCCCACACGCAGCGCCTGCACCAGCACGCCCAGCGACAGGTCCACCAGCTGCGTGGTGTCGGCGAACTCGTCGGAGGTGTCGGCCAGCCAGTAGCTCACCACGCCCGCAAGGTAGTCGGTGTAGAGGCTGCCCGCCAGGCCCTTGAAGTCGCAGGGCTCGATCTCGCCGCTGGCCTCGGCGGCTTCCAGAAAACTGCTCACCGCATCGCGCAGGCCCTGGCGCGCCGCCAGGGGCTCGGCCAGCATCGACAGCGGCGAGCGCCGCGCCAGGCCGCGCACCTGGGCCACGAACTCGCGGTCGGCCAGCAGGCGCTCCAGCACCGCGTCGGTCAGGCGCTGCAGCTTTTCCTGCAGGCCGTAGCCGTCAAACCCCGGGGTCTGCAGTGTGTCGGCCAGCGCCTGCTGGACGGTGTCGTCCAGGTAGCCGACCACGATGCGGTCCTTGGTGGGGAAGTATTTGTAGATGGTCGCATCGCCAATGCCTGCGGCGCGCGCGATGTCCTTCATCGTCGTGCCATCGAAGCCCTGGCGGGTCATGAGGTCCACCGCGCTGGCCACGATCTGGCGGCGCGTGGCGTCTTGTTGCTGGCGGGTGGTTTTCATTTGACTATCTTTAAATTAACAAAATTTGTTATTTAAAGAATAGTTTTTTCTCTTTGTGACGTCAAGTCTTGTGGAGCGCTGTGGCTTCTTTAGACAGTCTGTGGGTTCCTTTTCTTGCCTTTTTGGCCTTCTCCGCGCCGTGGTAAAGCGGGTTAAGCTATCAATAAGTGAGCATCTGGCTATCTGCGCATGCTGGAGAACGCCTCGAACTCCCAGCTGCGCATGGCCAGCAGCAGGGTGTAGCCCTCGCGCTCGCGTTCGGGCAGCTTCTGGTCGGCCAGGTGCTGCTGGGCAAAGTCCTGGGCTACGCGCTGCATGCGCTCCATGAAAGCCGGGGCCAGGCTGCGGCTGATGTTGCCGTGCACCAGCAGCACGCCTTCGCCCGTGCCGTCAAAGCCGCCCGCAAAGTAGTCGAGCAGCGCGTGCTCGCGGAAGTAGTTCATCACCGGGCCATGCGGGCGCCAGCGGAAGGTCTTGGCCAGCTTGAGGCGGTAGCGGTTGAGCGGCCGCAGCTCGATGATGCCGATGCGGTCGAGCTGCGCGAGGTATTTGATGCCCTCGGCCTCGGTGAGGCGATAGGTGGCCACGACCTGCTCCAGCGTCCACTGGCTGAGCACGCAGATCGCCATCAGCAGCAGCTTCTTGTCGCCCACCACGGCTTTTTCCTGCTCCTGGCTCAGTTCCTTGAGCAGCGGCTGCGCATCGGCCACGCGCCGCGCCAGGTCGGCAAAGTCCAGCGCCAGCGCGCGGCAGATCGCGTCGATGCGTGACAGCGGCATGTCTCCCTTGGCCAGCATGCGCTTGACGCTGGACTCGGCCATGCCCAGCGCCTGGGCCAGGTCGGCGTAGGTCATCTGCGCGGTCTTGAGTTCTTTTTTCAGGGCGGTGACGAGGTCGGCGGTGGTGCTCATGGCTGGGGGCGGTCGGCGGGTATGGGTGGGTGTTGGGTATCAATTATCAATACCCAAAGTGGCGTGGGTAGCCCTTTGTGCGACTTTTACGGGGCCCGGACGCGATGGCCTGCCCACACTGCGCGGCATTCCAACTCCGCAGGAATTCCGCCATGCCGTTGTTTTCTTCCGCAACTCCTCTCAACCGGGCCGAGACTGGCCTGCTGCTGGGCGCCGCTGCCTTGTTCGCGCTGGCCGTCTGGGGGCCGGTGCTGCCCGCCAGCGAACATCAGCACGCGTTTGCCGACCAGCGTGCGTGGCTGGGCATCCCTTGCGCGCTTGATGTGCTGAGCAATCTGCCCTTTGCCCTGGCGGGTGTGTGGGGGCTGGTGATGCTGCGCCGGGCGGTGGGCCTGGATGTGGCGTCGCGGTGGCTGGCCGGGCTGTTTTTTGCGGGACTGCTGTGCACGGCAGCAGGCTCCATGCTGTACCACGGGCAGCCGCACGACGCGGGCCTGCTGTGGGACCGGCTGGGCATGGTGCTGCCGTTTGCGGGCCTGCTGGGGCTGGCGGCCACCGGCCGCGTGAGTGCGCGCGCCGGGGGGGCCGCCGCCGGTGTGGTGCTGCTGGCCGGGCCGCTGGCCGTGGCCTGGTGGGCGCACACCGGCAACCTGCTGCCCTGGGCTGTGGTGCAGCTGGGCGGCATGCTGATGGTGCTGGCCCTGGCGTGTTTGCCCCGGCGCGATGGCGCACTGGCGGTGCACCTGGGCGCGGTCATCGGCCTGTATGCCGTGGCCAAGCTGTTCGAGGCGGCAGACCACGCGGTGTTTGACGCTACCTACCAGGCGGTGTCGGGGCACAGCCTCAAGCACCTGTTTGCCGCAGGCGCGGCCTGGCCCGTGCTGACGGCCCTTGCGGCGCGGCACCCGCGCCGGGCACCGGGCGGGCCGCAGGTCACGTTGTTTGTGCAGAATGGCGCCCACGCCGTGGGTGTCGCCCGCAGTTCACGGGTGTGAAGCGCGGGCGCGGAAAATTCCAACAAGCCAACCCATCGGAAACGAGGAGAAACGCATGCACCCCGAAACCCCGTCCACCAGCCTGGCGCCAGCGTCCACGCATGAGGACCCGAACCAGTTTGCCCTGCTGCGCCAGCGGCGGTTCGCCCCGTTCTTCTGGACACAATTCTCCGGCGCGGCCAACGACAACCTGTTCAAGTTTGCGTTCACCGTGATGGTGACCTACCAGCTCAGCGTGGACTGGCTGCCACCCGCCATGGCCGGGCTGGTGATCGGTGCGCTGTTCATCCTGCCGTTTTTGCTGTTCTCGGCCACCTCCGGCCAGCTCACCGACAAGTACGACAAGACGAAGATGATCCGCTTCGTGAAGAACATGGAGATCGCCATCATGCTGGTGGCGGCCGTGGGTTTCATTGCGAACAATGTGCCTGTGCTGCTGCTGTGCACCTTCCTCATGGGCGTGCATTCCACGCTGTTTGGCCCCGTCAAGTTCGCCTACATGCCCCAGGTGCTCAGCGAGCGCGAGCTCACGGGCGGCAACGGCATGGTCGAGATGGGCACCTTTGTGGCCATCCTGCTGGGCAATGTGGCGGGGGGACTTTTGGTGGCCATCCCCGGCATCGGCCACACCACGGTGGCGGTGGCCTGCGTGCTGGCGGCGCTGGCCGGGCGGGCGGTGGCGCATTTCATCCCCTCGGTGCCCGCCACCGACCCGGGCCTCACCATCAACTGGAACCCCTTCACCGAAACCTGGCGCAACCTCAAGCTCGCGCACGGCAACATCGTGGTGTTCCGCTCGCTGCTGGGCATCAGCTGGATGTGGTTCTTCGGCGCGGTGTTCCTGAGCCAGTTCCCGAGCCTGGCCAAGAACGTGCTGCATGGCAATGAGCAAGTGGCTTCGCTGCTGCTGGTGGTGTTCTCGATTGGCATCGGCATCGGCTCGCTGCTGTGCGAGGTGTTGTCGCGCCGCCATGTGGAGATCGGCCTGGTGCCGCTGGGCGCCATCGGCATGAGCGTGTTTTCCATTGATCTGTACTTTGCGTCGCGCAGCCTGCCTCCGTCTGACATCATGGGCCTGGCCGCCTTCATGGCGCAGGGCGCCCACTGGCGCGTGATGATGGACCTGCTGCTGCTCAGCCTGTTTGCGGGCCTGTACAGCGTGCCCATGTACGCACTGATCCAGATGCGCAGCCAGCCCACACACCGCGCGCGCATCATCGCGGCCAACAACATCCTCAACGCGCTGTTCATGATCGCCAGCTCGCTCATCGCGGGCGCCTTGCTGGGCGCGGGCTTCACGGTGCCGCAGATCTTCCTGTTCACCGGCATCGCCAACGCGGTGGTGGCGTTCTACATCTTCATGCTGGTGCCCGAGTACCTGCTGCGCTTCATCGCCTGGGTGTCGTCGCGGTTTGTGTACCGCTTCAAGGTGCAGGGCGACGAGAACCTGCCTTCGGCGGGCGCGGCCATCCTGGCCTGCAACCATGTGAGTTTTGTCGATGCCGTGCTGCTCATGGCGGCCAGCCCCCGCCCCATCTACTTCGTGATGGACCACCGCATCTTCCGCGTGCCGGTGCTGGGCTGGCTGTTCCGCCTGGCCAAGGCGATCCCGATTGCGCCCTACAAGGAAGACCCGAAGACCTACGAAGCCGCCTTTGACCGCGCCGCCCAGGTGCTGCGCGAGGGCGACCTGCTCGCCATCTTCCCCGAAGGCGGCATCACCAAGGACGGGCAGCTGCAGGAGTTCAAGGGCGGCATCATGAAGATCATCGAGCGGGCGAAGGCCGAGGGGGTCGAGGCCCCGGTGATCCCCATGGCGCTGACCAACCTGTGGGGCTCCTACTTCAGCCGCATTGAACAAGGCGGCGCGATGGTGCGACCGTTCCGCCGGGGCTTTTACAGCCGGGTGGGCCTGAATGTGGGCTCTGCCGTGGCCCCAACCGAGGTGCAGCCCACGCTGCTGCGCGAGCGGGTGCAGAAGCTGCTCACGGCCTGAGCCGCCAGCCCCAGTGCGGGGCGTTTCAGATCAGCGAGAGCCCGGCCAGCCGGTCCAGGCGCTCCTGCTCTTCACGCGCCGTGGTGTGGGGGTGATCAGCCGTTGCGAAAAAGAAAGCTGTAGGCGTTGAGCGCCGGCACCCCTCCCAGGTGCGCGTACAGAACGCGGGAGCCGTCAGGGAATTCGCCCTTGCGCACCATGTCGATCATGCCGTGCATGGACTTGCCTTCGTACACCGGGTCGGTGAGCATGCCCTCCTGGCGTGCGCACAGGCGGATGGCTTCGAGCGTGCCTTCGCTCGGCAGGCCGTACTCGGGGCCGCCGTAGCGCGTGTCCAGCACCACGTCCTCGGCGGTGAGTTCCTGGCCCAGCTCCACGAGCTTGGCGGTGTTCTGGGCGATGCGCAGGATCTGCGCATGGGTCTGCGCGGGCTTGGCCGACGCGTCGATGCCGATCACCTTGCGCGCCCGGCCGTCGGCCGCAAAGCCCACCACCATGCCCGCCTGCGTGCTGCCCGTGACCGAGCACACGACGATGTAGTCGAACTGGAAGCCCAGCTCTTTCTCCTGCTGGCGCACCTCTTCGGCAAAGCCCACAAAGCCCAGGCCGCCGTACGGGTGCTCGGAGCAGCCCGCCGGGATGGGGAAGGGCTTGCCACCGGCCTTCTTCACGTCCTCCATGGCCTGCTCCCAGCTGGGGCGGATGCCGATGTCAAAACCCGCTGCGTCCAGGCGCACATCGGCGCCCATGATGCGGCTCATCTCGATGTTGCCCACGCGGTCGTACACGGCGTCAGAGTAGTTGACCCAGTTCTCCTGCACCAGCACGCACTTCATGCCCAGGTGCGCGGCCACGGCGGCCACCTGGCGCGTCTGGTTGGACTGGATGCCGCCAATCGACACCAGCGTGTCGTAGCCGCCTGCGATGGCTTCAGGGATCAGGTATTCGAGCTTGCGCGTCTTGTTGCCGCCAAAGGCCAAGCCGGAGTTGCAGTCCTCGCGCTTGGCATACAGGTGCACCTTGCCGCCCAGGTGGGCCGACAGGCGGTTGAGGGGCGTGATGGGGGAGGGACCAAAGGTCAGCGGGTGGCGGGCAAATTTCTGCAGGTTCATGGCGGTGTTCCGGTCGATGAAGAAGGGGTGCAAGCACAGGGCTTGCAGTGCCTTCATCGTAGAAAAACACGCGCATCACGTGGTTGCAAAGTTTGGCCAAATTTCGGAGATATTTGTTTCTGGACCAAAATGATGGCGATCAATATTTCTTGAAACACAAAATGTGCGCAATAAAAGTTCGTCCCAAGAATGTGCCGCAGGCCGATGTCTCGGCCGAGCTGGACCGCACCGACAAAGCCATCCTGCGCCAGTTGCAGCGCGACGCGTCGCTGTCCAATGTGGCACTGGCCGAGAAGGTGCACCTGAGCCCCCCTGCCTGCCTGCGCCGCGTGGAGCGCCTCAGGCGCCTGGGGCTCATCGACAAGGTGGTGGCGTTGCTCAACCCCCAGGCCGTGGGCGCGGGCATGCTGGTGATGATTGGCGTGGTGCTGGACCGCTCCACGCCCGATTCATTTGCCGAGTTTGAAAAGGCGGCGGCCAAGGTGTCCGGTTGCATGGAATGCCATGTGGTCACCGGCGAGTTCGACTACTTCATGCTGGTGCGCACGCGCGACAACGACAGCTTCAACCGCTTGCATGCAGAGCAGCTGCTCTACCTGCCGGGGGTGCGGCAGGTGCGCTCGTTCATGGTGTTGCGCAATGTCCTTTCGACCACCGAGCTGCCGCTGGCGGTGTAGCGCAACGCCACTTTTCTTGAGCCGGTCTTACTGCGCCCCGCGCAGCCGCCCCATCACGGCCGCCCAGGCCGGGCCGCCAAACACGTTGACCACCAGCCCTGCCATCAAGAGCCCGGCGCCCGCAAAGTGCACGGGCAGCAGCTGTTCGCCAAACACCACCCAGCCCGTGGTCAGCCCCACCACCGGCACCAGCAGCGTGAAGGGCGCCACGCGGTTCACGGGGTAGCGCGACATGAGAGAGGTCCACAGGCCAAAGCCCAGCAACGTGGAGATCCAGGCGATGTAGGCCACGGCAGCCATCGATGTGAGCGACAGGTGCTGCACCGCTGCCAGCACGGCGCCGGGGCCGTCCATCACCAGCGCCAGGGCCACAAACGGCAGCGGAGCCACCACGCTGGACCAGACGATGAAGGCAAACTGGTTCATCGGCCCATAGCGCCCCACGGCGCGCGTGACGATATTGCCGCAGCCCCACAGCGCAGCGGCCGCCACGGTCAGCGCAAAACCCGCCAGCGGCATCGAGGCGCCATGCGCGCTGCCGATCAACACCAGCCCCACACCCGCCAGCGCCAGGCCGGCCACCTGGTTGCCCTGCCATTTCTCGCGCAGCCACCAGGCGGCCAGCAGCAGCGTGAAAAACGACTGCGCTTGCAGCACCAACGAGGCCAGGCCCGAAGGCATGCCGATGTGGATGGCCGTGAACAGCAGCGCAAACTGGCCCACGGCCATGGTCATGCCGTACAGCAGGTACAGCCGGAGCGGCACCTTGGGCGGCTTGACGAACAGCAGCGCCGGGAAGGCCGCGAGCAGGTAGCGCAGAGCACCCAGCAGCATGGGCGGCACATCGGCCACACCGACTTTGATGACGGCGAAGTTGAGGCCCCAGACCACGATGACGAGCAGGGCCAGGGCAAGGTCGCGGGGGCGCAGGGCGGTGTTCATGCCCTGCATTTTGCGGGACTGCAGGGCGGGCAGCCGTGCGTTTCAGGACCGCCCTGATGCAAAAAAAGACAAACCGGCGGCGCCTGGGGCGTTATGCCGATTCGACCGCGAAGCCCAGCCCCGCGTTGGCCTGCAGCCGCGCGATCAGCTTGTCACCCAGCGCAGGCGCCGTGGTCCAGATGCCACCCGGGGTCGCCGTGGCATCCTGCAGCAGGCATACAGCCGCCTCGGTGATCATCTTGGATGTGGAACCATAGCCCGGGTCGCGGTCGCCCTTCACGCCCACGCGCAGGGTGTTGCCTGCGGCGTTGGTGCCCAGGAACAGTACGTCGTAAAAGCCGTTCTCACGCTCTTCGCGCGATGGGCCTTCGCCGGGCTTGGGGCCTTTGTCCGAGCCCAGCGACTTGTCGCCCGCCACCGCGTTGGCGATGGCCTCGCCCTTTTCGCCGGGGCCGGTGATGAGCATTTCGTCGTAGACAAAGTCGGTGCCGTAGGCGTGCCGCAGCAGGAAGTTGGAGCGGTGCACATTGCGCGTGTTGATGGCGGCCATCACGAACGGCGCCACCCAGACTCCATCGCCGAGCGCCTCGTCCACCATGGGTTTGTGGCCGGTGGGCTGGCGCGGCCCTTCAAACCCGGGCGTGAGAGAGAACGGGTTCTTCAGCAAATCCAGCACCGCAGGGTTGGTGGCAGCGGCGGCCATGGTGGCCTTGAGGCTGGCGGCCGTGCCCCCAGAGAAGGTGCCCTTCATCTTGCGCACCCGGCCGCGCACGCGCGGGGCGGGGTGGCCGAAGCGCTGGGCAAATTCCTTTTGCAGCAGGAACACGCCCAGGTCGAACGGAATGGAGTCGAACCCGCACGAGAACACGATGCGTGCGCCACTGGCCTTGGCGGTGGCTTCGTGCGCGTCGATCATCTGGCGCATCCAGGCGGGCTCGCCACACAGGTCCACATAGTCCACACCGGCCTTCGCGCAGGCGGCCACGAGCTCGTTGCCATACAGCTGGTACGGGCCCACGGTGGTCAGCACCAGGCGCGTGGCGTCCATCAGCGCCTGCAGGCTGGCGGGGTTGCTGGTGTCGGTCACGACCAGCGGGGTGTCGGCCGGCGCGCCCACTTCATCACGCACGGCGGCGAGTTTGTCGGCATTGCGCCCACCCATGGCCCAGCGCAGGCCGCTGCCTGCGGGGTAGCGTTGCAGCAGGTATTCGATCACCAGGCGGCCGGTGAAGCCGGTGGCGCCGTGCACGACGAGGTCAAAGGGTTTGGTCATGGGGTGGGTCTCCGTCCATCAAAACAAGCAGGCGCGCATGGCATTCAGGGCTGCCACGCAGGGGGCTGCCATTGTCTTGGGCAGGGGCGGCGGCCCGTGTCGCGCAGGTGCGGGGTTGCCCATCCGTAGGGCGTAAACAACGGATTTTTGCGGTCAAACTGAGAAAAAGTACCGTTAAACGATACCGGTCAGGCTGCGGGTAGCCACTGTTACGGTTCAATGCAGACACGCAAGTTACGTCTGGGCACCATTCGCCCCGTGTTCAACCAACGCCCCCCGGGGCACCACAGCAATGTCTTCTTCTCCCATCGTTGTTCAGCGTGACACCAAGGCCTGGCAGCTGCAGGTGTGGGTCTCGTTTGGCATCGCGGTTTTTCTGTGCGCCGTGGGCTTGGCATGGCTGCCCGGCGAACAACTGGAGCAGGCGTTCATGGTGATGGGGTATGTGTTCTGCCTCTCGGCCGCGTTTGTGCTGGCCAAGTTTGTGCGGGACAACGCAGGCGCTTCGCGCCGGGGCGGTGGCGACACCCCCCTGTGGAAGCTGGTGGTGTGGGGTGGCTTTGCGGTGGCCATGGGCCTCACGGGCTGGGGCCTGCTGAGCATGGACATCAACGTGACCTACAAGGCGTTTCTGGGCGTGAGCTGGCTCTACCTGATCACCACCGCCTTCACGCTGGCCAAGATGCTGCGCGACCGCCACGAGGCGGACCTGATGGAAGCCCGTCTGCAGGGCCGCCGCGAAGCTGCCCAGGCAGCCGCCAACGGCAACAGCGCGAACTGATCGCTTCGGATGTACGCAGGCGGCGCATTGCTGCCTGCACCGGCAAATTTCTTTCTGGTTATCGACCCGGTTTCTCCCGCACCCTGGGTGCGTGGTGGGGCCGCATTTTGAGGAGTGAATGATGATGAACACGGTGTTTTCTTCGTGGGGCGCCACCCGACTGTCCCGCGCTCTGCTGGTGGCCGGTGTGGTGTGTGCCGCGCTGGTGGTGGCCGCTCCGGCCCGGGCCCAGAGCGAGGCTTCTGCCGCGCTGTCGATGCTGCCGGTGGCCTCGGTGGTGGGCACGGCGTCGGTGGCTTCGGCCGCCGCCGGTGCGGTGGTGGCGGTGCCGGCGGCGCTGTCGGTGGGCGGCGCGGTGCTGACGGTGCGGGCGGTGGAGGCCTCGGCCGTGGGCACGGTGTACCTGCTGGAGCGCGCCTCGGACGGCGCCCAGGTGAGTGTGGAAGTGGTCGGCCGTGGCGTGGCGGGCTCGGCCTACGCTGTGGGCACGGTGGTCACCTGCAGCGTGATCGGCACGGGTGTGATCCTGTCGGCAGCGGGCGAGGCGATTGCCTTTGTGCCCAACGCCATCGGGCGCGCTCTGTTGCACAACGAGCGTCTTTGAATATGAAGTACAACCCCCTGAGCCGCTACGCGGCTTCCCCCTTCTCTCTACGCGCTGCGCGCTCCGGGAAGGGGGACGATGCCCTCACTGCGGGGCGGCCCTTGCTCGGCATCCCTCGCCTTGGTCGCGCCAGTTTCATGGGCCATGGGCTCGCGGTACTGACAGCTGTTGTCGCGATCGTGGCAACTGTTCCTGCCCACGCTGGACGTTCCTGCGAATCCCGCAAGCCCGTGCCCCCGCAGGTGATCGAGCGTGGCATGAAGCTGGCCGAGCAGACCTCGGCCGCGCTCGATGCCGAGCATGCCAGGTCGGGCGCGCAGGTGGTGGCGCTGGCCCGTGCGGGGCAGGATCTGAGCAAATATGGCCTGCGCTATTCGCACATGGGCTGGGCCTACAAGACGGCCGAAGGCCCTTGGCGCGTGGCGCACAAGCTCAACGAATGTGGCACGGCGGTGGGCTATCTGTACCGCCAGGGCCTGGGCGAATTCTTCCTGGACGACCTGTGGCGCTACGAGGCCGTGTACGCCGTGCCCACGCCCGAGGTGCAGCAGCGCCTGCTGGCCGTGCTGCAGGACAAGGGCCGCACCAAGGCGCTGCAGCACCAGCCCTACAGCATGGTCAGCTATGCCTGGGGCCGCAAGTACCAGCAGTCCAACCAGTGGGCGCTGGAGACCCTGGCGATGGCCATGGAGCCCACCACCGTGCGCGCGCGCGACCAGGCGCAGGCCTGGCTGCAGTTCAAGGGCTACGAGCCCACGGCACTCAAGCTCGGGCCGCTCACGCGCATGGGCGGTCGGGTCGGGTCGGCCAACATTGCATTTGACGACCATCCGAACGAGAAGCGCTTCTCGGACCGCATCGAGACCGTCACGGTGGACTCGGTGCTGGCCTGGCTGCAGCGCACCCAGCTGGCAGCGCCTGCGGTGGTGCTGGTGCTGAAAAACTGAGTAAAAACCGGCCTCTGCGCCTTCCTGGTAAGCGGTTGTAGCTATCAAATCAGTAGTATTTGAGGAGAGCAGTCACCATGAGCAAATCACTGCGTTTGTCCGAAAAATGGTTCCGCCGGGGCCTGTGGCTGGTGGCGCTGGTGTTTGCCAGCTTTCTCATCGGCCTGGGCGGCACCATCGTGGGCGATCTGCCCAAGGTCGAAACCCCGCTGCGGGTGGATGACTTCCTCGACAAAACCGCTGCCGACAAGCTGCGCGCCGAGGTCAAGGCCGCGCGCCAGGCCGAGCAGGACGCGCAGACCGCGCTGGAGCAGGCCCAGCTGCAGCGCAGCAAGGTGCGCAGCGAGGTGCAGGCCGAGAGGGACAGCTTCAACAACTGGCTGTCCACGCGCAGTGCCACGCAGCGCGCTGACCAGGACCCTGAGGTGATCGCGCGCACCCAGGCGCTGGACGTGCTCAAGCTCGCCGAACGCAAGGCCCAGCAGGCGGTCGAGGCCCAGCAGCAGGCCGCGCTCGATGCCCGCCAGGCGGCGGCCGCCCGGCAGGAGCAGCTGAGCCGCATGGAGTCCGACGGCTACGTCAAGCTCAACGCCGAGCGCCGCAAGGTCGAGCTGCGCGTGTTCCTCTACCGGCTGGCCCTCACGCTGCCCCTGCTGGCGGTGGCGGGCTGGCTGTTCGTGAAGAAGCGCAAGGGCACCTACTGGCCATTTGTCTGGGGCTTCATCTTCTTTGCGCTGTTTGCCTTCTTCGTCGAACTGGTGCCCTACCTGCCCAGCTATGGCGGCTACGTGCGCTACGTGGTGGGCATTGCGGTGACGGCCGTGGTGGGGCGCTATGCCATCCAGGCGCTCAACCGCTACCTGGAGCGCCAGAAGCTGGCCGAGGCCTTGCCCGACCAGGAGCGCCGCAAGGAGCTGAGCTATGACGTGGCCCTGGCCCGCCTGGCGAAGAACGTCTGCCCGGGCTGCGAGCGGCCCGTGGATTTGAAGAACGAGAAGATCGACTTCTGCCCGCACTGCGGCATCGGCCTGTTTGACCACTGCGGCCATTGCAGCACCCGCAAGAGCGCGTTCGCACGGTTTTGCCACGCTTGCGGCACAGGTGCCAGCGTCAAGCTGGCGCGCGAAGACTGAGGCGGCGGTGGGCACCGTGCCCCAGGGGCTGCGCCGCCGTGAACTGCTGGGCGCCCTGGCCGCTGCAGGTCTGCTGGGCGCCGTGCCCTGGCCCGCCCACAGCGCCCCCGGCACACTCATCGAGAACGTGACCCGCCTGTACCCCGTGCGGGTGGCGCGGGTGGTGGTGCCCACCCAGGTGCAGGAGGTGGTGCAGGCCGTGCAGCACTGGCCCGGTGCCGTGGCCGTGGGGGGCGGGCGCTACAGCATGGGCGGACAGATTGGAGTGGAGGGTGGCCTGCACATCGACATGCGCCGCATGAACGCCCTGGTGTGGCTGGACGCCCCTGCCCGCACGGTGCGCGTGCAGGCGGGCATGCGCTGGCGCGATCTGCAGGACCACCTGGACCCGCACGACCTCGCGGTGCGGACCATGCAAAGTTATTCGAACTTCACCGTGGGCGGGTCGGTGTCGGTCAATGTGCATGGGCGCTACGTGGGGCATGGCCCCATCGGCGCATCGGTGCGGGCGCTGCAGATCGTGCTGGCCAGCGGCGAGGTGCGCGAAGCCAGCCGCCAGCAGCACCCCGACCTGTTCCGCGCGGCCCTGGGCGGCTATGGCGGGCTGGGTGTGATCACCGAGGTGGAGCTGGACCTGGACCCCAACACCGCGATGGAGCGCAGCGTGGCCCAGGTGGCGCTGGACGACTACCCCGGCTTCTTCGCCGCCAAGGTGCGCGCCAACACCCGCGCCGTGATGCACAACGCCGACCTGCTGCCCCCGCACTTTGACCGCGCCACCGCCGTGACCTGGGCGACCACCGACAAGCCCGTGACGGTGCCCGAACGCCTGGTGCCGCGCGGCCAGCGCTATGACCTGGACAAAACCGTGATCTGGGCCCTGACCGAGCTGCCGGGCGGTGACCAGCTGCAGCACAAGGTGGTGCGCCCGGCGCTGCTGCGCGGCCAGCCGGTGGTGTGGCGCAACCGCGAGGCCAGCCTGGACGCCGCCTCGCTGGAGCCCGCCAGCCGCGCGCAGTCCACCTATGTGCTGCAGGAATATTTTGTGCCGGTGGCCCGCTTCGCCGCCTTCACGCGGGGGCTGGCCCGCATCCTGCAGCAGCATGGGGCGCAGGTGCTCAACATCTCGGTGCGCCACGCACCGCCCGACCCTGATGCCGTGATGGCCTGGGCGCGCGAGGAGGTGTTTTCGTGGGTGCTGTATTACAAACAGGGCACCAGCACCGAGGCGCAGGAGGCTGTGGGCCTGTGGACGCGCGCGCTGATCGACCTGGCCCTGCAGCACGGTGGCACCTACTACCTGCCGTACCAGCGCCATGCCACGCAGGCGCAGTTTGCGGCGGCCTACCCGCAGGCCGACCGGTTTCGCGCCACCAAGGCGGTGTGGGACCCACAGGGGCGCATGCGCAACATGCTCTGGGCGCAGTATCTCTAGGGATGGTTCAGGCCAGCGCCACCCGGTTGCGCCCCTCGGCCTTGGCGCGGTAAAGCGCGGCGTCGGCGGCCAGCAGCAGCGTGTCCATGTCGGCGTTGCCGCCCATGGTGGCACTGTGCACCAGGCCAATGCTCACCGTGGCGCGCTGGGTGGGCCCCTGGCCGCCGGGGGCGGTGGCAAAAGGCTGCTGCTCCACCGCGCTGCGCAGGCGCTCGGCCATGGCGTGGGCTTCGGCGGGCGACACCTCGGGCAGCACTGCCGCAAACTCCTCGCCGCCCAGGCGGCCCAGCAGGTCTTGCGGGCGCAGCTCGCGCGCCATGGCCTGGGCAATGCCGATGAGCAACTGGTCGCCCGCGCCATGCCCGTGCTGGTCGTTCACCTGCTTGAAATGGTCCACGTCCAGCATCAGCACCGCCGCCCCGGCGGACTCGTGCTGGTGGCTGGCCAGCAGGCGCGCGCCCTGCTTGAGCAGCGCACGGCGCGCGAGCACGCCGGTCAGGTCGTCGTGGCGCACCGCGTGGTCCAGGCGGCGCAGGGCCTCGGCGCGCGCAGCGCTGGCGCAGGCCACGGCCAGCGGCCCCAGCGCCAGCAGGGTGACGCCCACGCGCAGCGAGAACACATCGCCCGCATGGGCCGGCGTGAAGTTGAGCACACCCGTGGCCACGCCCGCCATGGTCCACAGGCACACCACCAGCGACAAGAGGCTGGCGGTGAAGGCGCTGTAGCTGAGCGCGCACCACAGCAGCCCCGGCACCACAAAGGCCAGCATGCCCGGCCCGCCGATCACGGTGCGGATGCCCTCGGCCAGCAGCAGCGAGCTGATGGGCGCCGCGCGCCAGAGCAGCGACATGCCCTGCAGGCCGTCCTGCGTGGCCTGGGGCGGGTCGTCGGCGCGCGGCGCGGCCAGCACCACGGGCACGATGAGCATGTAGTTCATCAGCTCGGTGCTGAACCACAGGGAGAGCAGGTCCGTCCAGGGCGCGTTGAAATACACCGGCGCGGCGCCGCAGCCCGCCAGTGCCCCCACGGTGCTGGCCACCAGCGCCGCCAGCAGCAGGTACAGCGCCGACACCGTGCGCTGCAGGCGCCGGATGCGTTCGTCCAGCCCCCGCAGCACCAGCCAGCCCGCCGTGGCGCCCAGCAGGTTGGCGGCATTGAGCCACAGGGCCATGCCCCAGGCGCTGCCGGTCACCAGGTCGGCCGCCACGTAGCCCACCGCCGCCGCCGCCCAGGCGGGTGGCCGGGCCAGGTGGGGGTAGCGCACCAGCAGGCCCAGCAGCAGCGCATTGGCGGGCCAGAACGCTGACAGGAACCCGATGGGCCGCGCAAAGATGCCCACCAGGCAGGCGCCAAAAATCAGCAGCCCCAGGGCCAGCCAGGCCAGCGCAGGCGCTATGGGCCGGGAGGGAGCAAGGGTGCGGAGCATGGTGGCAGGGGGAGGGGCGGGCGCTGAGCGGTGGTGGATTGTCTCCGCAGCCGGTGGGCGGGCTGCTGGGCGCCTTGGTATGTTGAAACATTTGTTGACAATTGCCAACAGCCTGCGGGCCTTGTCCTGTGGTTTTGTCGTGTGTTTGTGGCGATTTTTCGGCCGCTTGCGCCGGATGGTATTGGTTGTGTTGCTATCAAAATTAGATCAATCGCAGCCCGGCGCACGGCTGCAGCCGGGTTCAGGCGCTGCGCTCTGGCGCCACCACCACCCGGTTGCGGCCTGCGCGTTTGGCGTCGTACAGCGCCTGGTCGGCCGCGCCCAGCCAGTCGGCCCAGGGGCCGCCGCTGCGGGTCACGCAGGCCAGGCCGATGCTCACGGTGACGGGGATCCTCTCGCCCCGCTCTGACAGCTCGATCTGAGCCACGGCGGAGCACAGGCGCTGGGCCACGGCGGTGGCGTGCTCGGTGGGGGCGTCTGGCAGGTAGACCAGGAACTCTTCGCCGCCCCAGCGGGCCAGCAGGTCCGACCCGCGCAGCTGGTTGCCCAGGGCCTCGGCCGCCGCCTGCAGCACACGGTCACCCGCCGCATGGCCGAAGTGGTCGTTGATGTGCTTGAAGTGGTCCAGGTCGAGCTGCGCAATGGCGCTGCCCACCGGCAATTGCGCGGGCAGCATGGACATGGCCCAGCGGCGATTGCCGATACCGGTGAGCGTGTCGGTCTGCGCCACCTTCTGCAGCCGCACCTCGGCGCGCTCGTTGGACAGGGATGACACCACAAGCGCCACACCGAAGTGGCAGAACATCAGCGCATAGAACGCGCGGGCAAAACCCAGCGGGCTGGTGGCCTGCGTGGCGATCAGGAACAGCTGCAGCGCAAAGATGCCCGCGCTGGCCAGCAACAGCCCGGCCAGCAGCCCGCGCGAGGGCAGCGGCTCGGTGTGGCGGTCGCGCCATACCTCATGGGCGGATGCGAGCAGGGCCACGGCCGCAGTCAGGTGGAACGCGCCTGCGCGCAGCAGGTTGTCGAGCGGAAACTGCGTGGCGATGCCCAGCGCCAGCCAGCCGCCGGGGACGGCGGCCAGCACCGGCAGCGGGATCCGCCGGCGCCCGCTCAAAGCCCGCACACCGGCCCAGAAGAGGGCATAGCCCAGCGTGCCCAGCAGCAGGCTGGTGTGGGTCCACAGCCACAGGGGCAGCATCTGGTACTCGCCCTGGCCCGCCAGCTCGGCGCCAATGGCCAGCAGCAGATAGGCCGCCGCCAGGGGCCTGAACCCCCGGGGGCGGCACGAATGGCGGCTGACGTGAAAAATGCTCAGCGCCCCTGCCACCAGGGCGGTCTTGTAGAGCAGGAGGACGGTGGGGAGGTCAAGCTGTAAACCCATGGCGCTGCGTGGCGGTGGTGTGGTGGCAGTGGTAGGGGCGGATCAGGCCGTGCGGGCCCGGTCTCCCGTATGGTGACCGAAGGAGGTGACAGGCGCCAGCGCGGCGCAGTGCGGATTCCGGGGGCGGGTCCTCAGCGCAGGCGCCACCGCTTCTTCCACTGCCGCTGGACCACCCGCGCCATGCGCCAGGCCCAGGTGGCGCGGGCGCGGGCCAGCACCGCGTGTTTGGCGCGCATCCCCTGCGCATAGGCCCAGGCGAACCAGCGCAGCTGCATCAGCGCGGGCTGGGTGAGGGTGAACAGCCGCGCCACCACCGCCGTGCCGACCACCTTGGCCAGCACGATCACCAGCATGCCCAGCACCACATGCCCGCGCCCGATGGCCCACAGCGCGAGCAGCTTGACGGGCAACAGCAGCAGCGTGGGCAGCACAAACAGCGCCACGGCCGCCCAGGGCGGCAGGGCGCGCACGCGGCCCTCCACCCAGCGCAGTCCGGGCCAGCGGCCGATGCGCGCCAGCAGATGCTGCAGCGGCACCCAGCCCCATTCTTCGAACAGGATGAGAAGCGCCAGCACACCGCTGGCCAGGCCCGCCGCCACGCGACCGGGCCAGCGCAGCAGGGAGCGCAGTATTTTCTGAATGATTTTGGCCTTCTGCGCCTGTTGGGATTGCCTTTTAAGCTATCAAATATATAGCTATTGCATCCCAGGCTGCGCCCTTACACGCCACGCGCCCGGTCGGCCTTGAACTGCGCGCGGAACTGGGCAAAAGTGCCCGCCTCCAGTGACTCGCGCACCTCGCGCATCAGGTTCAGGTAGTAGTGCAGGTTGTGCACGGTGGTGAGCATGGGACCCAGCATCTCGCCGCAGCGGTCCAGGTGGTGCAGGTAGGCACGACTGAAGCCTTCGCGCCCGCCGTTGTCCCACGACACGCCCGAGCTGCCCGCGCAGGCGTAGCAGGTGCAGCTGGTGTCCATGGGCTTGTGGTCGGCCTTGTGGCGGGCGTTGCGGATCTTCAGGTCGCCAAAGCGCGTGAACATGGTGCCGTTGCGCGCGTTGCGGGTGGGCATCACGCAGTCGAACATGTCCACGCCGTCGGCCACGCCCTGGACCAGGTCTTCGGGCGTGCCTACGCCCATCAGGTAGCGGGGCTTGTGCGCAGGCAGGCGGTGCGGCGTGTGGGCCATGATGTCCAGCATCTCGTCCTTGGGCTCGCCCACGCTCACGCCGCCCACGGCATAGCCGGGGAAATCCATCTCGACCAGGCGCTCCAGCGACTCCTGGCGCAGGTTCTTGTACATGCCGCCCTGCACGATGCCGAAGAGCGCGTTGGGGTTGTTCAGGCGGTGGAACTCGTCCTGGCTGCGCTTGGCCCAGCGCAGGCTCATTTCCATGCTCTTGCGCGCCTCGGCTTCGGTGGTCTTGTGGCCCTTGGTTTCGTAAGGCGTGCACTCGTCGAGCTGCATCACGATGTCGGAGTTGAGCGTGGTCTGGATCTGCATGCTCACCTCGGGCGACATGAAGAGCTTGTCGCCGTTGACGGGGCTGGCAAAGGTCACGCCTTCTTCGGTGATCTTGCGCATGGCGCCCAGGCTCCAGACCTGGAAACCGCCCGAGTCGGTGAGGATGGGCTTGTCCCATTTTTCAAAGCCGTGCAGGCCGCCAAAGCTCTGCATCACGTCCAGGCCCGGGCGCATCCACAGGTGGAAGGTGTTGCCCAAAATGATCTGCGCGCCCATGTCGTGCAGGCTGCGCGGCATCACGCCCTTGACGGTGCCATAGGTGCCCACGGGCATGAAGATGGGGGTCTGCACCACGCCGTGGTTGAGCGTGAGCTGGCCACGGCGTGCGTGGCTGGAGGGGTCGGTTTTGAGGAGTTCGAACTGCAGCATGATGGGGCGCATTGTCCCAGACGGGCTTGCCTGGTCTGCTTCAAGGGTATGGACTGGCGTTTGCGCAGGCCGTCGCTACACTGGTCTGCACTGACTCACTCAAGGAGAACACCATGCTCAAGATCCTCATCGCAGTGGATGGCTCTGAACTCTCCCTGGACGGCGTGCACCACGCACTGACCCTGGTGCGCCAGGGCCTGCAGGCCACCATGGTGCTGGCCAACGTGCAGGAGCCTGCCACGCTGTACGAGCTGGTCACCACGCGCGACCCCGACCTGATCGCCGCCGCCAGCCTGGAGGCGGGCGAGCACCTGATGGCCCCCGCGCGCGCGCTGCTGGAGGCGGCGGGCGTGCCCTACGAAACCGATGTGGGGGTGGGCGATGTGGCGCACACGCTGGTGGACATGATCGAGCGCTCGGGCTGCGACATGGTGGTCATTGGTGCCAAGGGCCAGGGCGCCATCACCAGCGCGCTGCTGGGGTCGGTGTCGCAGGAGGTGGCCCACGCCAGCCCGGTGCCCGTGACCATCGTCAAACATGCCGAGGTGCTGGAGGCCGTGGACAGCGACGTGGCCGAGGACGCCGAAGCCTGAGGCGCTTCGGTGCCTCCAAAACGACCAGGGCCGCTGTGTGCGGCCCTGAGGGGAACGGATAAAAAGCGGGAGGCTCAGGCCGCCTTGCGAAACGGCTCGGCCGCCGGCCGCTGCAGCTTGCCATGGGGCAGGGTCGCCAGGCGCGAGAACATGCGGCGCACATAGCCACGCACCCACAGGCATTTGTTGAGTTCGTCCACGGGCAGCGGGCCCGACACCACCACGATGTCGTTGGCCACGTCCTGCGCCCCGGCCGCACGCAGGCGGCGGCGCGTGTTGTTGGCCCACGACTGGATGCGCGTGGGGCTGCCATGCTGGTGCACCTCGCCCGTGTGCACATCGAACGCAATGGCCACCGTGTCGGTCTTGAGCTTGAAGCGGCGTTCACCCGTGACGGCGCTGGGCGCCTCGCGCATGTCATACAGGTAGTAGCTGCCTGCCTTGAGCTGGTATTGCATGTCCATGGGTGTGTTCCTCTCTGGGCGCATTTTCGAGGGTGCACGCACAAGGCAATGGCCGGTATTGCGGCCAAAAAGCCGCGCTTATCGGGTGTGTGGCGGCTGCGCCCTGCCGGTGTCGTTGCGCGTGCCATTGTGGCGGTGCCTCGGCGCCGTTTTGAAAAACTTGAGGATGATGTCGTAACGAGTTGTGAGTGGCGCCCGAAGGCTGTTCTGCCGCTCTTGGCAGTGCACGCAGTCTTCGAAACCGGCACGCACCAGGCGAGGGCAGCCAAGCAAGGGCCGCCCCGCAGCGAGGGCTGCGTCCCCCTTCCCGAATGGCGCAGCCATTCGAGAGAAGGGGGAAGGCGCGCAGCGCCTCAGGGGGATGACCTCTAGAAGTCCACCAGACTCAACCCCACACTGAACACCGTGCGCTTGCGGTTGTAGTCGATCATGCTGTCGCCATAGCCGCTGAACAGCGCGGTGTGCAGGCGCAGGTTGCTCTTGCCGCCCCACAGGCCACTGCCCAGGGTCTGCATCCATTCCAGCCGCACCGAGCCCCGGTCGCTGCGCGCGAGGGTGTGGCGCACGGTGGCGCCCAGGGTGTTGTCCTTGTTGGCGTTCCAGAACACCGCCAGCTCGCCCCGGCCGACGTAGTCGCTGATGCCGGGGTTGTCGTCGCTGTCGGCGCTTTCAGACAAACGCTTCCAGACCTTGGCGTTCACGCTCCAGCGGTTGTCCAGCTCCATGCCGGTCATCAGGTAGACGCGGTTCCAGCTGCGCGACAGCGGGTTGCTCTGGCCGTTGGACTGGTGCACCAGGCCAACGCCGCTGTAGCGCCACTTCCAGCCCAGCGGCAGCTGCGCCGTGGTGGGGTAGACATACATCACCTCGGGCTCGTGGTCGGTGGTGCGGAAGGGGCGTGAGATCTGCGGCGTGAACAGCTGCCAGTACGACTGCTGCGAATAGCCAAACCACACCGAATCCTTGAGCGTGGGATGCCCCTGCGTGAGCAGGCCCTGGGCAATCTTGGTGCGCACCGACAGCTGGATGCGGTTCTCGGTGCGGCGGTAGGGCGTGGAGGTCAGGGCCGAATGGTCGGGCGCGTCCGACGTGGGCTGGCGGTTCACATTGCTCGACGCGACCACCGACACCGTGATCGGGCGGTAACCCCGGAAGCTGAAGGTGCCGCAGTCGCTGCCCGACTCCAGCTCCCAGAAGCGCGAGAGGTCGCTGTACTGCGGGTCGCGGCAGCCCTCGGTGCGCGCCACTTCGATGATGCGGGTGGCGGGCAGCGTGGTGTCCACGGGGGTGGGCACGGCGGTTGTGGTGGCTGCGGCGTCGGCTGCCGAGGCGCCGGGCGCTTTCCAGGTCTGCTCGGCGGCCCACTGGTCAAAACAGGCCAGGCGCGCCTGGTTGTCGCCGGGCAGCGCCGTGCAGCGCCGCCAGGCGCTGTCGGCACCCGGGGCGGGCGCAGCCTGCGCCCACACGGCGCCTGCGGGAGCCAGGGCGGCCAAGGCCGAAAGCACCAGGGCTGCCGTGTGGTGCAGGGGGCCCAACGCGGTGGCTGCCCGGGTGGGCGTGTGGATGGTGGACATCACTGCCACCCCGCCTGTCGGCGCATCACAAACGGAATGGCTGCGGGAGCCGGGGGCGTGGGGTGGGCGTTGTTCCATGTTCCGCGTATTTCCTTGCCGCAACTTCCATCCACCACCCGGCCTGTCCAGGTGGCGCTGATGTTCGTGCCGTTGATCGATTCTTCCAGAGTCAGGTCGCCATCGTCCACGTCGCCGCTGACCTGGGCCGTGGTGCTGCCGCGCTGCGTGGTGCCCCGCACACTCTGTGCCAGCTCGGGATGGGGGCCCAGCTGCAGCACGGCGGTGGTGGGTGGTGGCGGGGTGGCGCCCTCTGCGGCCGGGGCCCGCAGCTCGGCCAGCCAGCGGCCTTGCAGGTGCTGGTGGTCCATGTCGGCGGCGACCGGGCAGGCGGCGCTGGTCCTTGAGTCTTTTTGGCCGTCTGCGCGCGCTGGATAAGCGCTGATAGCTATCAAAATAATAGCTGTTGGGAGGGCGAGCTGCGGCAGGAGGGAGGGGCGTGTGCGGGGCATGGCGGGTTCGTTCATACCTTCTCAGGCAGCAGGGGGCGCGCCAGCGGCCAGCGCCTTCTTGGCGGCAAACTCGGCGCGCAGGGCCTTGAGTTTCTCGCGCGGGTCTTCGCGCGCGGTGGTCTTGTCCAGGCCCATTTCGGCAATGAAGCGGCTGGGCTGGGCAGACACCATCTCGCGGCCCTTCTTGCGCTTCTTGGTCCAGCTCACGGCCAGGGTGCGCTGGGCGCGGGTGATGCCCACGTACATCAGGCGGCGCTCTTCCTGCAGGCGCTGCAGCGTGTCGTCGCTCACCTTCTGCTGGCGGCCTTCGTCGTCGTCGAGCTTGAAGGGCAGCATGCCCTCGGTCACTCCCACCAGCACCACATGGGGCCACTCCAGCCCCTTGCTGGCGTGCAGGGTCGAGAGCACGACCATGTCCTGCTCCTTCTCGCGCTCGCTGATGGTGGAGAGCAGGGCGATGGTCTGCGACACCTCCAGCAGGCTCTTGGTCTCCTTGGCGACCACGGCGCCAGCCGTGTCGTCGATCTGCCCGCCCGCGCGCTGGGCCATCCAGTCGCAGAACTCCATCACATTGCTCCAGCGGGCGGCGGCCACCTTCTCGCTGTCCTCGTTGTCATAGAGGTGCTGCTCGTAGCCGATCTCCTTGAGCCAGTCGTTCAAAAAGGTGCGCGACTCCTCGGCGCCATGCACGCGGCGCGCGCTGTATTCCAGGTAGTTGATGTAGCGGCCAAACTCGTGCAGGCCGTCCATCGCGCGCTTCGGGACAGCGGCGGGCAGCATGCCGTTGAACAGCGCGCCGAACATGCTCTGCTTGTGCTGCGTGGCAAATGCGCCCAGCGCCGCCAGCGTGGTGTGGCCGATGCCACGCTTGGGCGTGGTGATGGCGCGCAGAAACGCCGGGTCGTCGTCGTTGTTGATCCACAGGCGGAACCATGCGCACAGGTCCTTGATTTCGGCGCGGTCGAAAAAGCTCGTGCCGCCCGAGACCTTGTAGGGGATGTTGGCCTTGCGCAGCGCTTTTTCAAACGGCTTGGCCTGGTGGTTGGCGCGGTACAGGATGGCGAAGTTCTTCCAGTCCGGCGGCGGGTTGCTGGCCGCGCGCAGGCTCTGGATGCGGGCCACGGCGCGCTCGGCCTCGTGCTCTTCGTTGTCGGCGTCGATCACGCGCACCGGCTCGCCCTCGCCCAGCTCGCTGAACAGCGTCTTGGGGAAGAGCTTGGGGTTGGGCCCGATCACGTTGTTGGCCGCGCGCAGGATGGCGCTGGTGGAGCGGTAGTTCTGCTCCAGCTTGATGACCTTGAGGTGCGGGTAATCGACCGGCAGCTTCTTGAGGTTGTCCAGCGTCGCACCGCGCCAGCCGTAGATGGACTGGTCATCGTCGCCCACGGCCGTGAAGTGCCCGTTGGCGCCCACCAGCAGCTTGAGCAGCTCGTACTGCGTGGCGTTGGTGTCCTGGTATTCATCGACCAGCACATGGCCCAGGGCTGCCTGCCACTTGGCGCGCACTTCCGGGAAGTCGCGCAGCAGCCTCAGCGGCATGCCGATCAGGTCGTCAAAATCCACGCTCTGGTAGGCCGCCAGGCGCTCTTCGTAGCGCGCCATCAGCGTGGCGATGATGCGCTCGTTGTCGTCCGCCGCCTGGGCCAGGGCCTGCTCGGAAGTCAGGCCCATGTTCTTCCACTTGCTGATCACCCACTGCCACTGGCGGGCCGTGGCCATGTCGGTGGTGCCGCCCGAGGCTTCCTTCAGGATGCCCGTCACATCGTCGGCATCGAGGATGCTGAACTGCGGCTTGAGGCCCAGCACATGGCCGTCTTCGCGCACCATGCGCACGCCCAGCGCGTGGAAGGTGCAGATCAGCACATCCTTGGCGCGTTTGCCGATCAAGTGCCCGGCGCGCTCGCGCATTTCCGACGCCGCCTTGTTCGTGAAGGTGATGGCCGCAATGCGCTTGGGGTCCAGGCCTTTTTCGATCATGTGGGCGATCTTCATGGTGATCACCCGCGTCTTGCCCGAGCCCGCGCCCGCCAGCACCAGGCAGGCCCCGTCGGTGTAGTGGACAGCCTGGAGCTGGGCGAGATTGAGACCGGCAGACATGGGGGCAGGGGGCGCGGGACGCAGAAAAAGGAAAGAGGGGAGTCGGGGGGCGGGCCGGGGCGGCGGCCACAGGGGCGGGCCCGGCGGCGAAGCGCGCAATGATACCGGCGCGCCCGTACCCATTCCCTTGCCAGCCACCGGCCCGGGGGCTCTGCGCCGGGCTGACAAGGCGCTGACGGGCCGGGGGCGCCGCAGGGCACGGGGCCCCGACGCTCCGGGAAACCCCGCTAGGGGCTTTGTTTTTGCAATTTGATACTGGCTGCGGCACCCCGCCCGCTCCCGGGCGGTGTTTCCCCCACTCCATGCCCCCGGTCGCACGCCCATGATCTCTTTCGCTTTTTCCGCCGCCATTCCGTCTGTGCCATCGGGCCCCGGCCGTCCCCGGCCGCCCGCCCGCGCCTGGCGGCCGGTGGCGGTTGCGACGGTGGTGGCCACAGTCCTGCTGGCCGGTGGGGCCCTGGCCCCGGCGCAGGCCCAGATCGGCAGCACCGCGCCCGTGCGCATCGGCGTGGTGGGGCCGTTCACCGGGCCGTCGGCCGACTTTGGCGTGCCCATGCTCAACGGCATCAAGCTGGCGGTGGACGAGATCAACGCCGTGGGCGGCTACCTGGGCCGCCCGCTGGAGCTGGTCGTCAAGGACGACACGGCCAATCCCGACCAGGGCCGCAAGGTCTCGCAGGAGCTGCTGGCCGAGAAGGTGGTCGCCACCATCGGCTTTTGCAACACCGGCGTGGCGCTCAAGGCCATCGACCTGTTCCAGGACGCCAAGAGCCCGCTCATCGTGCCTTGCTCCACGGGCACGGCCGTGACGGCCAAGTACCCCGCGCCCGACAGCTACATCTTCCGCGTGCAGGCGCGCGACGCGATCCAGGCACCTTTCCTGGTGGACGACATCGTCAAACGCGGTTGGGACAAGGTCGCCATCTTTGCCGACAAGACTGGCTATGGCGAAGGCGGCTATACCGACGTGGTGGCCGCGCTGGCGGCCAAGAACCTCAAGCCCGTGCATGTGGCGCGTTTTGACCTGGGTGTGAAGGACCTCACGGCCGAGCTCACGGCGGCGCGCAACGCGGGCGCCAACGTGGTCTACAGCTACACCGTGGGGCCGGAGAACGCCACCATCGCCAACGGCAAGAAGGCGCTGGGCTGGAAGGTGCCGCAGGTCGGGCCGTGGCCGCTGTCCTTCCCGTTCTTCCTTGAAGGCGCCAAGGATGCGGCCGAGGGCGCGCTCATGGTGCAGACCTTCATCGCCGAGCCCAGCAACGAGCGCCGTGCGTCTTTCCTGTCGGGCTACACCCGCAAGTTCCAGGGCAAGGTGGCCGTGCCCATGGCGGCGGCCAATGCCTACGACGCCACCTACCTGCTGATGTACTCCTTCCTCGGCATCCGCGACGGCAACCTGAACGGCAAGGCCATCAAGGAATCGCTGGAGGGCAAGATGAAGACCTACTACGGCGTGGTCACCACCTACGACAAGCCCTTCAGCGCGCAGGACAAGGACGCGATCACGCGCAACATGCTGGTCATGGGCATGGTCAAGAACGGTGCCATCACCTTTGCCTACCCCGAGGATGCCAAGCGCAACCTGATCATCCAGCGCAAGCAATAACAAAAAAGCGGGTGCCTGCGCTCGCGACCCGCGAGCCCACCCACCTGACTTTGCGCTGACCACGCCGGGCGCCGCAGGCCCTGGCTGCAGTCGCAGCCAGGACAATCGTGCCGTGCTCTCCGTCCTCCTCATCACCTTCCCCTTCTTCGCGCTCGTGCTCTGCGGCTATCTCGCCGCACGGCGCGGCGTGCTGCCGCAACCGGCCATTCCGGGGCTCAATGCCTTCGTGCTGTACTTTGCGCTGCCCTGCATGCTGTACCGCTTCGGCGCCAGCACCCCCATCGCCCAGCTGCTCGACCCGGCCGTGGCGGGCGTGTATGTGCTGTGTGCGCTGGTGATGGTGGGGGCCACGGTGGCGCTCACGCGCAAGGCGCACATCGGCTGGAACGACGCGGCTTTTGGCGCACTCGTCGCCGCCTTCCCCAACACCGGCTTCATGGGCGTGCCGCTCTTGGTGGCGCTGCTGGGCGCGCAGAGTGCGGGCCCGGCCATCGTCACCATCGTGGTGGACATGGTCATCACCAGCTCGCTGTGCATTGCGCTCTCGCGGCTGGACGGTGCGGGCACCCACGGCGTGGGGGTGGCGCTGAAGAATGCCTTCAAGGGCATGGCGACCAATCCCATGCCCTGGTCGATTGCCCTGGGGGCGCTGGCCTCGGCCCTGCAGTTCCAGCTGCCTGGCCCGGTGGACAAGACCATTGCCATGCTGGCCGACGCGGCCTCGCCCGTGGCGCTGTTCACCATTGGCGCCGTGCTGGCCCGCTCGCAGATGAACCAGCACGAGCAGGTCCCTGCGCGCGACTATGTGCCCGTGGCGCTGGCCAAGCTCCTGGTGCACCCGCTGCTGGTGTGGGCGGTGGGCACGGCGGCCATCGCACTGGGTGTGCCGCTCACGCCGTTTGCGCTCACGGTGCTGGTGCTGCTGGCCGCATTGCCCAGCGCCAGCAACGTCTCGCTGCTGGCCGAGAAGTTCGGCGCCAACAACGGGCGCGTGGCGCGCATCATCCTGGTGAGCACGGCGCTGGCGTTCTTGAGCTTTTCTGCGGCGGTGGCGCTGTTGACCTGATTGCTATTTATTTTGTAGCTATTTGCGACCACCCCATGCGCGCAGAGGCCTGAAAAAGCCTGATATCTTGCGCTGGGGCGAAAAAAAAACCGGCTCAGGTGAGCCGGTTTTTTTGTTGAGGCTGCCGGGTTCAGTAGCGGCCGCCACCGTGGCCACCCGTGCCGTAGCCCACATCTGCGCGCTTGCTGGCGGTGTAGCCACCGGTGTCACCGCGCTCTTCGCGTGGGCGGGCCAGGTTCACCACGATCGAGCGGCCGTCCACGGACATGCCGTGCAGCGCCTTGATGGCAGCCTGGGCCACGTCGGCGTTGGCCATCTCCACAAAGCCGAAGCCTTTGGAGCGACCCGTGTCACGGTCCATCATGACCTTGGCAGACGACACGCCGCCGAACTCGGCAAAGTTGCTGTTCAGGCTGGCATCGGTCACGGAATAGGGCAGGTTGCCCACATAGATTTTGCTGCTCATGGAAGAGCCTTTCTGAAAATGGCGCGCAACGATTCGCGCACCGTTGGGGTTCTGCGCTGCGGAAGGGAAATCCGCAGCGGAGGCATGGGGGATGGCAGGTGCGTCAGGCCGCAGGCCATCAGCATTGGGGTGGGTGCTGCATGCTGGTTTGCAGCCAGCCCTGCGTGACGGCAAAAAGCCGTGCGGCTTCGCGCGAGGCGAAGGCTTTGTCAAAACGGAACACGCGGCAATAACTGCCGTTGCCCTGGGAGCGATGGACCGAGAAGGAGGCGCGAAAGCGGCCGCAGTCGGTAGGGTGTGTCGTGGGCGAAACGACGTAGGCGCCCATGGAAATGGCAGGCTGTGAAATCTGGATCAATCAGGATCGCGGGCCGCAACGGTGGCCTGCGTGAGCAGCAAGGAACGCGGTGGGCTGCAGCTCTACAGACCCACGGGGCGACGAAGGTCGCCAAGGAAGCGCCTGCAAGGGGCGGAATGCACCCGGGGCAGACGTTGCGGTGACTGGCCGAAGCAAGGCCCATGACTGCAACAGTCCGAAGTATATTCGAATTTATATTTAAATTCAAATTAATATTATTTTTGGTTTTAAAAATTGGGTGTTCGGGGCTCTGCAAGCCCTTCGCTCCAGGGGCTGAGTGCTCTCCATTTGATAGCTGATTGCGCTTGTGTAATGCGCGGCAGGGCGCCAAAAAGCCTCAAATCACGAGCGGATCCACATCCACCAGCCAGCGCACCAGCCCCTTGTGCTCGGGCGCACTGCGTGTGGCCTGCAGCACGGGCTGCCAGGCGGCCAGAAAACGCTGCAGGGCGGTGCGGCTCCCGCTCTCCATCAGCATCTGGGCGCGCTCCACGTTGGCCACGCGCTGGATGGTCAGCGGCACGGGGGGGAACAGGGTCACCGCGTCCAGACCCGGCAGGCCTGCCGCGTGTGCAGCGGCCGTGGCGGCGGTGAGGAAGCCCTGGGCCACCTCCTGCGTGCGTGCGTCGGCGCGTACCAGGGCCTGGTAGGCGAACGGGGGCATGGCGGCCTCTTCGCGCTCCTTGAGCTGCTGGGCGGCGAAAGCCTCGTAGTCGTGTTTGCGCAGCGCCTCGTACACGGTGTGCTGGGGGTGGAAGGTCTGCACCCACATCTCGCACTGCGTACCCTGGGCAGCCATGTACGCGGCGTCGCGCCCGGCACGGCCTGCCGCCTGCATGAGCAGCGCAAACAGCCGCTCGGGCGCGCGGAAGTCGCTGCTGAACAACGCCCCGTCGGGCTGCACGGCGGCCACCAGCGTGATGCGCCGGAAGTCGTGGCCCTTGGCAATCATCTGCGTGCCCACGAGCACATCCACCTCGCCCGCATGCACCTGGGCCAGCTGCGCCTCCAGCGCGCCCTTGGCCTTGGTGGTGTCGGCGTCGATGCGGGCGATGCGCGCAGGCGTGCGGTCGGGCCGCAGCACTTCGGAGAGCAGCGCGCCAAGCTGTTCTTCGAGCTGCTCGGTGCCCCGGCCCATGGAGTGGATGTCGGGGCTGCCGCAGGTGGGGCAGGCGCGCGGCACGCGCACGGTGTAGCCGCAGTGGTGGCAGCGCAGGGTGCGGTCGGTCTTGTGGAACACCTGGTGCGCGCTGCAGTGCGGGCAGTCGCTTTTCCAGCCGCAGTCGGCGCAGTGCAGCACGGGGGCATAGCCCCGGCGGTTGAGCAGCACCATGCTCTGCTCGCCGCGCGCCACACGCTCGGTGATGGCGGCCAGCAGCGGCGCGCTGAAGATCGCGCGGCGCGGCTGCTGGTTCATGTCCACACGGCGCACGCGGGCCGGGGCGCCGGCGCCCCTATCTGCCCCTCCGCCCGCGCCGATGCGGCTGGGCATGGCCAGGCGCACGTAGCGGCCCACGGCCGGGTCGCTGGCGTGCCAGCTCTCCAGCGACGGCGTGGCCGAGCCCAGCAGCACCTTGGCGCCCTGCTCGCGCCCGCGCCAGATGGCCAGGTCGCGCGCCGAGTAGCGGGCGCCCTCCTGCTGCTTGTAGCTCGGGTCGTGCTCCTCGTCCACCACGATGATCTTCAGGCCCGGCAGGCTGGCAAACACCGCCATGCGCGTGCCCAGCACGATGCGCGCCGCGCCGCTGTGCGCTGCCAGCCAGCTTTTGAGGCGCTGCGGGTTGGTCATGCCGCTGTGCAGCGAGACCACGGCCTGGCTGCCAAAGCGCGGCGCGAAGCGGGTGGTGAAGCGTTCTTCGAGCTGGGGGGTGAGGTTGATCTCGGGCACCATCACCAGCGCCTGCGCGGTGGGGTCAGCCTCCAGCGCCTCCTGCACGCAGCGCAGGTAGACCTCGGTCTTGCCGCTGCCGGTGCTGCCAAACAGCAAGAAGGGGCCGGATTCAGAGGAAATTCGGGCCCTTGCGCGCTCCTGTTCTGCGGTGAGTGCTATTGTTTGAATAGCGTTTTCGCTGCCATCCTGGTCCAGTGCCTTGGCGGGGCGCTTGAGCCGGCGTGCCAGCTGGTCGGGCTGCAGGTCGCGCAGCTGGGGGGGCAGGGCGGCCAGCGCCACCTCGCCCAGGGCGCGCTGGTAGTAGCGTGCGGCAAAGGCCACCAGGCGGCGCCAGGGCAGCGCGAGCGGCGCCACCCCCTCCAGCACGCCCGCCACCGGCCGCATGGCCGCGCCCTCGGGCAACTCGCCCGTGGCCTCGGCGGCATCCCACACCACGCCCAGCACCTCGCGTTTGCCCAGCGGCACCCGCACCAGCGTGCCCGGCGGCAGGGGCTGCGCGCTGGCGTAGCTGAGCAGGTCCCCCACGCCGCTGTGCGACGGGGTATGCAATGCAACGTGGACGATGGCGGTGTGGATAGGCACTGGCTATGGCAGTTACGGGGGCTTGTGGAGGTGCTGTAGAGGTTTGGTGGCTAAGTGCTTGATTTGGCGTGTGCTGTGAGTAATCCCGTCTTTCTGTGGATAACTTTGTTGACATCCTGTCTGCACACCCCGCCAACCCACATGAATACTGGCGCCGAACAGAATGCCCACTAAACTGGCAGCACGAAAAAATCCTTATGAATCAATCATCTGAAGAAATTTGGGTGCATTTTCTGTGATAGGGCCGGGTGGCGGGAAAATGTTGCGCCGCATCAAGATTTGTGTGCATAAGTCGAACATCACTTTGGCGTCAAGACCCGGATCAGCCCCAAATTTGTGCTAGCCGGTGCCCCTGCGTGTTTAGGTATTTTTGCGGTTTGGCCTGCAAGTGGTTGATTTGACAAGGGATTTGCAAGAAATCCAGAATTTCTGTGGATAACTTTGTTGATATCCCCTGCGTTTGTCACGCAAGTCCTTGAAAGACGGCGGTTTGGCTGGAATGCCCATCAAAAAAGCAGGGGATGCAGATCCTTTGAAATCAATCACTTACGCGTTTGTTGCGAATCTTTCCGGTGCCGCCATGGTGCCATGCATGGTGCGCCATCGGGTGGCGGTGCTGCTCCAGTTTTGTGCATAAGTCAGCCCTTCGGGTGCGGGGCTGTGGGGTTTTGGTGCATGGGGCCTGCTCGCCTTTTGCTTGCAGAGAATGGCTCGCAGCTGCGGCGGCTGCGCAGGCCCCAGCCTGCCTTTAGCGCGGCTGGCGCTGCGCCCGCGAGTGGCTGTGCACGGCCTCCACCAACGCCGCCACATGCTCGGGTGGGGTGAACTGGCTGATGCCGTGGCCCAGGTTGAAGATGTGCGTGGGGCCGGTGGTGCTGTGATCGGTATGGGGTGTGCCAAAGCTGTCGAGTACATGGCGCACTTGTTGTGCAATCTGCGCAGGCGGTGCAAACAGCACATTGGGGTCGATGTTGCCCTGCAGCGCCTTGCCAGGGCCGCCGACCTGGCCGCCGACGATGGCGCGCGCCTGGCCCAGGTTGGCCGTCCAGTCCAGGCCCAGCACCTCGCAGTCGATGTCCTTCATGTCTGGCAGCCAGATGCCGCCGCCCTTGGTGAACACGATGCGCGGTACGTCCGTGCCATCCACGCCCGTGCGCTTCAGTTGTGCCAGCACCCGCTTGGTATAGGCCAGGCTGAATTCCTGGAAGGCGCCGTCGGCCAGCACGCCGCCCCAGCTGTCAAAGATCATCACGGCCTGGGCGCCCGCGTCGATCTGGGCGTTGAGGTACGCGGCGACGCTGTCGGCATTCACGGCCAGGATGCGGTGCATCAGGTCGGGGCGGCTGTACATCAGCGTCTTGACCAGGCGGTAGTCGTCCGATCCCTTGCCTTCGACCATGTAGCAGGCCAGGGTCCAGGGGCTGCCCGAGAAACCGATCAATGGCACGCGGCCGTTCAAGGCCTTGCGGATGCTGGTGACCGCATCGAACACGTAGCGCAGCTTGTCCATGTCGGGCACGGCGAGTTCGGCCACGGCGGCTTCGTCACGCACTTGTTTTGCAAAGCGCGGGCCTTCGCCCTCGGCAAACGACAGGCCCAGGCCCATGGCGTCGGGCACGGTGAGGATGTCGCTGAACAGGATGGCCGCGTCGAGCGGAAAACGCTCCAGCGGCTGCAGGGTCACTTCGGTGGCGTACTGAACATTGGTAGCCAGCCCCATGAAGCTGCCCGCCTGGGCGCGCGTGGCCTTGTACTCCGGCAGATAGCGCCCCGCCTGGCGCATGAGCCACAGGGGCGTGTAGTCGGTGGCCTGGCGGCGGCAGGCACGCAGGAAGGTGTCGTTGGCAAGGGGGGCGAAGGTCATCTGGCGATTGTCGCAGGCCGACCGCCGGCTTCGGTAGCCGGCCTAGCGGCAGAAATTGACGCGCATCAAGCCGGAACCACGGTGGATCGGCCCAGGGCTTTTAACGTTCTGCGATGTAGTGCGACATCCGCACGACTTCGCCCGGTGCCAAAAACGCCCGCACTTCCGTCTCCAGCGCCTGGTCGGCCATGGTGGCGCGGGCGCGCTGGTGCAGGTAGTCGGCCCAGGACTCGACGATGAAGCGCTCCACATAACGCGAGGGCTCGCCCAGGTCCTTGTACACACGCCAGAAGGTGGCGCCGTCGCGGCGGCGCGGGGCCTTCATGCGGCTGATGGTGTCGAGGAAGGCGGCGTCGGTGCCGGGCGCGATGCGGTAGCCCACCTCCACGGCCACGGGGCCCGCCTCGGGCAGGGGTTCGGCCTCGATAAAGAGTTCATCCCAGGGCGTGGCCTGGGTCACCTCGTGCAGCGCTCCCATGCGCAGCGGCATGGGGCGCGCCAGCAGCAGGCCCACGCCCATCAACGCGGCAGCCACACACAGCGTGGGTGTCAGGCCCAGGATGTCCGACGCCGCGCCCCAGAACGCCGAGCCCATCGCAAATGCACCCAGCGCCGCCACCATGTGCATGGCCACGGCGCGCGAGCGCACCCACTGCGGCGCGCTGGCCTGGGTAGCGGTGTTGAAGGTGGACATGGCCGACATCCAGGCCGCGCCCGCAAACAGCATGGCGATATAGACCACCGCCGTGATCTTGGTGAGCGCCGCCACCAGCATGGCCGCGCCAAACACGATGCCGCCTGCGCCCACGATGGCTTCCATGCCAAAACGCGCGCGCAGCCGCCCCAGCACCAGGCCCAC
>OGCL01000437.1_pt1 | contig 45170 bp, 38 predicted proteins | sample 1570041 | NCBI WGS metagenome assembly OGCL01 (sample SAMN06266162, study PRJEB24511) | hot springs metagenome | isolation source: Hot spring water | place: South Africa: Limpopo | collected 2015-06-22 | reverse complement strand
ATGATTAGGGCCAGAAGGAGAAAATAATTTGGAATAAAGCCTGAAGCAGAGATGCCCAGGCAAGCAATCACGGGAGCCAGAGGGAGAAACCATCCGATGGGTTTCCGATCCGAGAGGTGACCGAAGACGGGCTGGATAATAGAAGAGGTGAGATTTGCAGATAGAAGGATGGTGCCTGCCATCGTATAAGAGAGATTGAGCGCTTCTTTGAAAAAGGGAAGCAGGGCAGGGAGGGCTCCCTGGTTTAAGTCAGTGACGAAATGGGCCGTACTGAGAAGAGCAAGTGTTTTTTTATTCATCTCTGTCATAATGCCTTAATCATTATTGATTGGAATTCCATTTGTCAAATGGTATTTATGAACTTTGGGGGAAAAGATCCTGTAATCTCTGATGACACAGATGCAAAAACGATTAAATGGTTTCAAACCAATCGAAATTAAGTAAAATTTGAGTGGTTGTTATTCGGGTGATTAGACATTTTTAGAATTTTTGGCTATGATTAGGCGACACATAGAAAGGGAGATTCAATGAAGATCGCAATTTCAGGGAAGGGTGGGGTTGGCAAGACGACGCTGGCCGGTGTGATGGCGCGCCTCTTAGCCGCAGAGGGAAAAAAAGTCATTGCCATTGATGCTGATCCGGATTCGAACTTAGGCTCTGCCATCGGGCTTCCGAAAGAGACAGCCACAAAACTCTCTCCGATTGCCTCCATGACTTCTCTGATTGAGGAGAGAACAGGATCGAAGAAGGGAAGTTATGGCTCCATGTTTAAACTCAACCCAAAGGTGGATGACATTCCTGATGAATTGGGGGTAACCTATGAGGGAGTTAAACTCCTTCTTTTGGGGTGTATCCCGCAGGGTGGGGGAGGTTGTTTCTGCCCTGAAAACGTGCTTCTGAAGAATCTGGTCCGCCATGTCCTCGTCTTGAGGGATGAGGCGCTCATCATTGATATGGAGGCAGGGCTCGAACATCTGGGAAGGGGAAGCACAGGTCATGTGGATGGACTGATCATCGTGGTTGAGCCGGGACAGCGGGCGATCCAGACTGCAAGGCAGATTAAGAAGTTGGGAGAAGATTTGAAGATCAAAAATATGATGATTGTGGGAAATAAGATCAATTCGGAACAGGACAGAAGGGTGATCGAAGAGAATCTTGCCGATTTTCCTGTTTTGGGACATATGAGTTTTAATCCGAAGATACTGGAGGCAGATCGGGAGGGAAAGTCTCCCTATGATATTGATGATAAGATCAGAGAAGAGGTGAAAGGAATTCTGAAGGAATTGGAGAAAAGAATTTAACAACCGGAATGATGGAATATTGGAATGATGGGGAAGGAAAAGGTTAAGTCTGAGGTTAAGGTTAAGAAAAATCTGAAACTCAACCTAAACCTCAACCTCCGAAGCCTATGATTCGCACAATCTATGTTTGGTCCTGCATTGTTGTGGCTACCTTAGTCCTGGGCGTAATTGCTCTGTTGGCCTATTTCATTGATCGGAAAGGGAGGGTCGGTCATTATTGTGCGCGGCTCTGGGGGAGGATTGCACTCTTTGCCAACGGGGTGAAGGTGAGACTTGAAGGATTGGAGCATCTCAGAGGGGAAGGACCCTACATCTTGATGTCGAACCATCAAGGGAGTTACGATATCTTTGCCCTCCTGGGCCACCTTCCCATCCACTTCAAATGGTTAGCAAAAAAGGAGCTTTTCTCCATCCCTTTTTTGGGCTGGGCGATGAAATCAGCAGGTTATATCAGTCTTGACCGCCAGGGCACAAGGGAGACAGTAGAGGCCATGAACGAGGCTGCCGAAAAGATCAAGGACGGGATGTCGGTCATTATCTTTCCAGAGGGATCGAGGAGCCCGGATGGTAGGATTCAACCTTTCAAAAAAGGGGGGTTTACGTTAGCGATGAAATCGAGGGTTCCCATCATCCCGATCGCCCTTGATGGAAGCCGGGAGATTATGCCTAAAGACCGGTTGACCGCTCTTCCAGGAGAAATTCGGATTAAGATTGGAACTCCCATTGAAACAGCCTCCTATTCCTTAAAAGAGAGAAACCTCTTGATGGAGAAGGTGAGGGAGACGATCTCAAAACATTTTGAATGGATCACTCAGAACAAAGAGACAAACGGCTCCAGTGACCGCCAGCAACGTGAATGAGTTTATGAGCAGGGGGATGAGGTGATCGAGAATTCCATCAAAGAGAAGCTGAAGAGGGAGATCATCGGTCTCCTATTGGTGGCTATGGCCCTCTTTCTCTTTCTTAGTCTGATTTCTTATGATCCGGCGGATCCCTCTTTTTTCTCTTATTCCTCTCAAAAAAACCTGGCAATTCAGAATTGGATGGGCATCGTTGGCGCCTATGTCTCAAGCCTTCTTTTTCATGGTTTTGGATTTCCTTCTTTTCTCATCCCATTCGTTCTCGGGTTTTACGCCCTCAGCTTTATCCTTCGATGGGAGTGGAAATATCCGCTGGTCAAATGGGGAGGGTGGTTCATCCTCTTGATCGTCTCTTCTGCCCTTTTCAGTTTATGGATGAAACCCATTCGGATATATGCTCAGGACCTTCTGGTGGGAGGATTGATCGGTGAGATCCTGTCCAGAAACTTAGTTCGATTTTTTAATGTCCCCGGTGCCACCATCCTTCTCGCGATGATTTTGATTCTCGGATTTGTTTTAGGGACAGGTCTCTCCTTTGTCGTTGCTCTCCGCGGGTTGGGAAGGGGAATCGCTCGGCTGGCTGTAAAATTGAGCACCCTGAAGATGGTTCGCAGAGAGCAGAGCGAGAGGGCGAAAAAACTCGTCAAACGGAAACAAGAAAAAGGGGAGTCCAGAGAAGAAAAGAAAGAAGATCACAAGGAACCTCCACCGGTCGTTGTAGTCGAAAAGTCTCCTCCCTCCAAGAAACGGGGGGAGATTATCGAACAGGAGGCCTTTGACTTTGCCGAGGGCCGAAAGGAGTATCAACTCCCTCCCATCTCTCTTCTCGAATCCGAGACAGAGAAACGTCAGAAGATCGATCGGGACAGCCTGGTTATGAATTCCCGTATCCTCGAGAAGAAACTCTTGGATTATGGGGTCGAGGGGCGAGTGGTTGAAGTGAGACCCGGACCAGTCATCACGGTCTACGAATTTGAGCCGGCTCCAGGAGTAAAAGTGAGCCGAATCGTCAATCTCGCAGATGATCTGGCCCTGGCGCTGAGTGCGGTCACAATTCGGATTGTCGCTCCCATTCCAGGGAAATCAGTGGTCGGGATTGAAGTTCCCAATGCGACCAGAGAGACGGTCTATCTCAAGGAGATTCTTGATTCGGAGCTATTTCGAAATTCAAAATCGAAACTTTCCTTTGGGATTGGTAAGGATATTTCAGGGGAACCCTTTGTCTTCGATCTGGCCAAGATGCCGCATCTGCTGGTCGCTGGGTCCACGGGATCTGGAAAGAGTGTTTCCGTCAATTCGATGATCAATAGCATCCTCTTCAAGGCTACCCCGGAAGAGGTGCGTTTCATTTTGATTGACCCCAAGATGCTGGAGCTCTCTGATTATGAGGGGATTCCCCATCTGCTGCTTCCTGTGGTTACCCATCCTAAAAAGGCAGCCCTTGCCCTCAAATGGTTGGTTGAGGAAATGGAACGGAGATATACGATCCTGGCGGAAAAAGCGGTAAGAAATATTGAACATTACCACCAGAGAATCGAAAAAGAATTGAAGGAGAAGGGAAAGGTCTACAAACGGAGGGGTGATACCCTGGAGGGAGACGAGCGCCAAGAAGAAGAGAAGACGGAAAGGCTTCCATATATCGTCGTGGTGATTGATGAGTTAGCGGATCTGATGATGATCTCCTCGAAAGAGGTGGAAGAGTCCATTACGCGGCTTGCCCAGATGGCACGGGCGGTCGGCATCCACCTCATTTTAGCCACCCAGAGACCTTCGGTCGATGTCCTGACCGGTCTGATCAAGGCCAATTTTCCTGCCCGCATCTCTTTCCAGGTGACCTCCAAAGTTGATTCAAGGACCATTCTGGACACCATCGGGGCAGAGCATCTTCTCGGCGCAGGGGATATGCTCTTTTTACCTCCTGGCAGTGCGAAATTGATTCGGATCCATGGAGCCTACCTGTCCAGTGCGGAGATCAAACGGGTGGTCGAACATTGGAAAAAGCAGGGACAACCTGCCTATGAACCTTCGATCCTCACCGAGGTGAAGAAGGAGAAGGAGGCAGGTGGAGCAGAGGATGAATATGACGAGAAGTATGATGAAGCCCTTGCCTTTGTGGCTGAAATAGGTCAGGCTTCCATATCTCTTATCCAGAGGCGATTCCGCATTGGTTATAACCGTGCGGCACGGATTATTGAGAAGATGGAAGAGGAAGGGGTGGTCGGTCCTTCGGACGGGATCAAACCCAGGGAGGTATTGATTAAAAAGATTGATCCGTAGCGATCCATCCGTTTTGTAAAAAGAATTGAGGGAAAAATCGACGAAGGGGGAATCCTTAGTCAACAGCCGGAAGGAGGTTTGCGTGAAAAAATTTTGTTTGTTTATCTTTTTTTCATTTTTTCTGTCTGGTTTAGCCTTTTATTCAGAAGCCCGTGCAACGACGGCTGAGATTGTCCTGACAGAGATTCAGAATCAATATGAAAAGACGAACGACTTCGAGGCCAATTTTGCTCAGGAATATATTGGAAAGGTGATGCGGCAGTCGCAGAGAGGAGAGGGAAAGGTCTATTTCAAGAAGAAGGGAATGATGCGCTGGGACTATCGCCTTCCCAATCAAAAGATCATCTCTGACGGACAAACCCTCTGGTTTTATCAACCCGAAGAGAATCAGGTGTTGGTCTCTCCTGTGGATAAGATGATCAAAGAGTTTGGATTCCTGGTGGGAGAGGGAGATCTGAGACGGGATTTTAATCTGCTCCAGATGAGCGAATCCTCTCCTCTCAAGGAGGATTACTATGTGATCGAGGTGGCTCCCAAGGAGGCTCATCCAGCCGTATCGAAGCTATCTCTGGTGGTTGACAAGAAGGCCTACCTTGTGCTTCAGGTGGACGTCTTTGATGCCCTGGGAAATGTGACTCGGACCCGATTTAACAACATCAAAACCAATACGAATCTCTCCGCTTCCTTCTTCCAGTTTAAAGCTCCCCCTGGAACAGAGACGATCAAGATGCAGGATTCCCGCTCTCCGGGCGGAAAGAAGACGAAGTAGTTTCTTTGGGTCAGGAGTCGCCTCAATTCGGAATTCGAAATCCGAAAAATTGCTCCACAGGGAGTTAGGATATTAGAAAATCAGGATAAGGAGATCAGGGGATCAGCGGATCAGGAAAACAGAGGTGAGGAAGTGTTTAAACCAGATGCTCAGATGGTCTGATCTTCTCTACCTGATCCCCCAGTGATCGTCAGACCGTTTATGCCTCTTTTCACCACCGAAGCGATCGTCATCCGAAGCCTCAATTATGGGGAGTCCGATAAGATCCTTACCTTCTTCACCAAAGATTTCGGAAAATTGAAAGGCATTGCCAAAGGAGCTCGAAGGAGTAAGAAACGGTTTCAGAATGTCCTTGGCCTTTTTTCCTATCTTCGTCTCATCTTCTTTGATCGCGAAGGGATGGGTCTGGTGCGAGTAGACAGTGGCGATCTCCTCGATCCTTTCCCAAACCTTCGGGAGGACCTGAGAAAGATCTACTATGGACACTACTATCTCGAATTGGTGAGCGAGATGGCCAGTGAACGAGAGGCGAACCAGGAAGCGTTTGATCTGCTACATACCTTTTTGAAAGATCTGGATCGTACCGTACCTGAGGAAGAGCAATTGAGGATGTTTGAAGTCCGTATGCTCTCGCTCTTTGGTTACCGTCCTCATCTGGTACGGTGCGGGTGGTGTCAACGGGGCTGGCAGGAAATGAGGGAGGCTTCAACCGTCTTCTTCTCTCTTGATAAAGGGACGCTCGTTTGTGACCGATGTTCAAAAAATGGGGGGCCGCTCATCCCCATCTCCCTGGGAACGGCCCGGTTGATTGATCAGATTGCCCAGATGGACTTAGCCAAACTGAACAGGCTCCGATTCACAACTCAAACCCTTGCAGAGAGCCGGAGACTCCTTCCCAGGTTCATTTCACACCAATTAGGAAAGGAGTTGAAATCCCTAAAGGCACTGGGAGAGATAAAGGCGTCCCTTTAAAGACAATTGAAGATACTGGGTTACCAGGGGCTCCGGATGAACGGGTGGACCCAGGTGAACTGAAGTTCTGAACACCTGGAATGATCCAGGGTTGACATCCGACAGTTGAACGTGCTAAACCCTAACAGGTTGGTGAAACATGGCCTTCTGCTGCATCCCCCCATCCTTTGTCGTTGCAGCGTGCCACCAAGGATACTTCACTCTACAGGATTTCTGGGCCTTGCCTCTGGCCCTTTTTAAGCAACCCTGAAGGCCCGCTGTTCCAGCAGCCTGCTCATGTGTTGATCCAATTAAAGGAGAGACGATGAATTTCCAAGAGTTGATCTTTGCTCTGGAGCGATTTTGGGCAGATCAGGGGTGTGTGATTCAACAGCCCTATGACCTCGAAGTGGGAGCAGGGACGTTTAATCCTGCCACGTTTCTCAGGGTCCTTGGCCCCGAACCCTGGAAGGTGGCTTATGTAGAGCCTTCCCGACGTCCAACCGATGGTCGGTATGGAGAAAATCCCAACCGCCTCCAACACTATTATCAATATCAGGTGATCATCAAACCCTCTCCCATTGATATTCAGGAAATATATCTCAAGAGCCTGAAGTCTTTCGGCATTGATCCCATCCGCCATGACATTCGTTTTGTGGAGGATGACTGGGAATCCCCCACACTTGGGGCCTGGGGTTTGGGCTGGGAGGTATGGCTCGATGGGATGGAGATCACTCAGTTTACCTACTTCCAGCAAGCCGGCGGCATCGAACTCAACCCCATCCCAGTGGAAATCACCTATGGCATCGAGCGAATTGCGATGTATCTTCAGGGCGTAGATAATGTCTATGACCTCAAGTGGACAGAAGGGATTCGATACGGCGATGTCCATCATCGCAGCGAAGTAGAATTTTCGACCTACAATTTCGAAGCGGCGGATGTCGAGATGCTCTTTCACCTCTTTGAGATGTATGAACAGGAAGCGAAGCGATTGGTTGAACGAGGCCTTATTCTGCCGGCCTATGATTATTGCCTGAAAACTTCTCATACCTTCAACCTTCTTGATGCACGGGGAGCCATCAGCGTTACCGAACGGATGGGTTATATCCTCCGGGTGAGGACCCTGGCGAGATTATGCGCAGAAGGATATCTGAAACAGAGGGAAGAAATGGGATTTCCGCTGTTGAAAAAAAGTTCTAAGTTCGGGGTTCGGAATTCGAAGTAGCGTTGGTACGGGCAGCCGGCGAATGTCTTTATGGAGATTGTTGAACCATGAAGGAATTGCTCTTAGAGATCGGGACAGAAGAGATTCCAGCAGGGTTTGTCCCTCAAGCCTTATCTGACCTCAAGGCGCTTGTACAAAAAGAGTTTGAGTTAAATCGGATTGATTTTAAGGGGCTCAAGACGTTTGGAACGCCAAGGCGAATCGTCCTCTTTATTGAGTCGGTTTCCGAGCAACAGCGGGACGAGGAGATCAGGAAGATCGGACCTACGAAGGTGGCGGCCTATGATGCCAGTGGTAACCCGACCAAGGCGGCCATTGGTTTTGCAAAGGGCCAGTCTGTTCCAGTGGAATCCCTGGAGATCATCCAGACGGAAAAAGGGGAATATGTCTGCGCCATCAAGAAAGAGATCGGAAAGCCTACGCTCGATATTCTTTCTCATCTGCTTCCGAAGATGATCCTTTCGATTCCATTTCAGAAATCGATGAGATGGGGGACGAGTTCCATCCAGTTCGCCCGACCCATTCACTGGATCGTCAGCCTCTTCGGGGGGGAAGTCATCCCCTTTGAAATGGGAGATGTTCGAAGCGGAAATGTCACGTATGGTCATCGGTTCATGCATCCTGACGCCATTGTGGTGAAGGATTTTAAAACCTATCTGCAGAAGATGAGAGAGGCCTCTGTCATTGTTGATCCAGTTGAAAGGAAGAAGAGAATAGAAGAGGGGATGATCCGGGAGGGAACGAGGGTTTCCGGGAAAGTGCTAAAGGATGAGGATCTTGTCAATGAGGTCAACTTTTTGGTTGAATATCCTCTTCCCCTTTGCGGAAGTTTCGACGAAAAATTTCTCCGGCTGCCACAGGAGGTCGTCATCCATTCGATGAAGGAGCATCAGAGATACTTCCCTCTGATGGACGATCATGGAAGGCTGTTGCCCCATTTCATTTTCATCAGCAATATCATTCCTAAGGATGAGAAGGTGGTGGTGAAGGGGAACGAGCGTGTTCTCAAGGCGAGGCTTTCTGATGCGGATTTCTTTTTTGAAGATGATTTGAAGATTCCGCTGGAGAAGAGGGTTGAAGAGCTGAAGAAGGTAGTCTTCCAGGCCAAACTCGGGACCTCCTATGAAAAGATAATGCGATTTAAAACCCTGGCCTCTTTCATTTCGGAGCAGATCAAACCAGAATTACGCTGGGCTGTGGAGAGAGCAGCGCTCTTGTGCAAGGCTGATCTGGTCACCGGAATGGTCGGGGAGTTCCCAAAGCTTCAGGGAATTATCGGCAGGGAGTATGCGAGGCTCTCCGGCGAAAGCCCTGAAGTTTATGAGGCGATCTACGAGCATTACCTCCCAAGTTTCTCAGGGGACCGGCTGCCTTCAAGCCCTGTCGGGGATATTGTGAGCATTGCCGACAAGATGGATACAATCGTGGGATGCTTCGGTGTGGGCCTCCTCCCAACCGGGACAGCAGACCCCTTTGGTTTAAGACGTCAGGCGCTCGGAACTATACGGATTATTCTCGAGAAGGAATATTCTCTCTCGCTGGTTGAGTTGGTTGAAGAGAGCGGCGGGCAGTTGAAGGATAAATTGGAGCGTCCTTTTCCAGAAGTGAAGACCGAAGTCCTCGACTTCTTCCGAATCCGCTATCAGAACTTCTTGCTCGACAAGGGATATCCTTTTGATGTGGTTGATTCAGTGATTTCAGTCTCCTTTGATCAACTGCTGGATGTCCAGCGCCGGATTGACGCCTTGAGGGAAGCAAAAGAATGGAAGGACTTTGAGTCGATTGTGATTGGATTTAAACGAGCGATGAATATCTTGAAGGGAGCGCCTCTTAGACAAGAACCGCTCTCTTCTCTCTTTTCTGAAGCAGCAGAAAAGAATCTTTTTCAAGCATTTCTCAAGGCCAAAGGAAATATCGATCAGCATCTCGAAAAACGGGATTACCACTCTGTACTCATCGAAATGACCCAAATGAAAGGACCGATCGATGAATTCTTCGACGGGGTCATGGTGATGGTTGAAGATGAGGCCATTCGGAACAACCGCCTTGCGCTTCTCGATGCCATCGGTCAGCTCTTCCTCAGATTCGCCGACTTTTCCAAACTTACCTGATTAATCCAAGGATCTATTGACGGAGAATAATAGATGTGCTGGTTTGTGTTACAAGGAGGTTAGAGATGAATCAAACCTTGACTATAAGAATCCCTGACGAATTAAGGGAAGAGTTGCAGGAAATAAGCAGAGCAGAAGGGAAACCGGTCAGTGATTTAGTGAGGGAATCGTTACGTAAGTATATAGCGATCTATCGCTTCCGGAAGCTTCGAAATATGGTCCTTCCTTTTGCAGAAGCTCAGGGTATCCTCACCGATGAAGATGTCTATAAAGTAGTCTCATGAGAGTGATCCTCGATACGAATGTGATCCTAGCCGCATTTGCCAGTAGAGGATTGGCCAGTGCTGTATTTGAACTCTGCCTGGACAAACACAAAATCATTATCAGCGAACATATTCTTTCTGAAGTTCAAAGAAATTTGCAGAAAAGATTGAAAATGCATGAAGAGAAAGCCGAAGGGATTACCCAATACCTTAGAGGATTTTGCACAATAAGCTCCCACCAGAGATTGGATAAAATAGTTTGCCGAGATCCAGATGATATTAAACTATTAGGTCTTTCTGAATCCGCAAAACCTGATTATATCATAACGGGAGATTTGGACCTTCTCGCCCTGAAGGAATTTCATTCCATTCCGATCATCACACCGAGAGAATTTTGGGAGATATCCAAAGGCAGGGGAGATAATCATTTCTGTTATAGGCAGGCATGACTTGTATAATGCATAGCGGGATTAAATCCTTATATTTGACTTTGCTTTGAGTTTGACCCCAATCCTTCCTTATGGTTAAACACAGATGATTATTATTTCTTTTTCAACTGCTTTGAATTCGGGATCCCCCGTATAAAGCTCAGCCTTTTTTAGCCGTGCCAGTGCCACAGCAAAACAATCCGCATAGGCCATCGGTTTTGTAGCCTTGATACGAGCGGTTTCACGAGTGAGATTTTTGTCCGCATCAACAAGGCTGACCGGAAAAGATTCGATCAACGGCTCAATTTCCCGTGCCTTTTTCTCTCCAAAACGCTTCGCCACCTGGTAGTAAACTTCCCCCCAATTGACCATACACATGAGAAGGGGTTCGGAGAGTCGAACCGCTTTTTCGAAGAGTTCAACGACTTTTTCAAACCCAGGCTCCTGCTCAAGGTAACAAAGAAGCGCCCAACTATCGAGAATCTTTTCCTTTGCCAATCTTTCCCTAAGCGCTCGGTTTACATTACGTGCAGTTGCCTTCCATAAATATCCTGACATGGGGTGTGTCCTCCTTTCCATTGGGATTTGATTTCTTCCAAAAATCTTCCCAAGAGGATAACACCCCTCTTTCTTTTTACACAAAAGATTTTACATTACCTATGTATTACCTTTTATGGAATCAGAGTGAGTCTCTCCATGTAATGCCGTCTTTTTAATCTTGATCCTGGCGGAACCATAAGATTGACAACCTGGCAAGTCTATTTTACCTTGTATCGCAAAGGAAGATTAAATGACACAAAGTTTATCAAAACCGAGCACCTGGGAAGATACCTATCTTGTCAGTTTTTATGAAGTGGATACGAAAAACCAGGTATTTCTGCCGAGCCTCTGGAAATACATGCAGGAGACGGCCTGGAACCACGCTCATCACATCGGGATCGGTTATTCCGATTTAGCCCAGAATGACTATTTCTGGATCTTATCGCGCCTCGCCATTGAGATGAAGGAGTATCCCAAATGGGGGGATAAGATTCAGATCAACACCTGGCTGTTAGGAAACAGTCGCTTATTTGCCCTCCGAGATTTTTCAGTCGTTAAGGGAGATGGCAGAGTCATCGGAGGTGGAAAAAGCGCCTGGGTGGTGCTGGATTTTAAAAACCGAAAACCCCAGCGGATTGAACCTTTTCTTCAAGGGTTGAATTTCCGTCCGGATCAGCATGGCGTTGAGACAACTCTTGATAAACTTCCCGCTCCCGGCGCTGACGGTGAGGAGATATCTTTTACGGTCCGTTATGGCGATCTGGATATGCACCAGCATGTGAATAACGCAAGATACATCGAATGGGTTCTCGATAGCTATTCCTTTGAGATGAACCAGACCCATCAGATTACAACCTTCGAAATTAATTTTCTCGCAGAATCGGCCTGCGGGGATGAGCTTTCCATTCAATCAGAAAGAAAGACAGATTCCAGTCCTACCTTTTTGCATAAGATTGTAAGAAAGGATGATGGCCGGGAACTCTGCCGGGCCAGGGTGAAGTGGAAGAGGGTGGGGGATTAGGAGAGAATGACATGGCAGACCCGGGAGCAAGAAGGATTCTGAGCCAAGTCGCCTTAGGAGAGGTGCCACCGGATATCGTTATCCACGATGCTACAGTCTTCAACGCTCACACCGGGGAGTTTATCCCGGGCCAATCCATCTGGATCAAGGATGACCTCATCGCCTATGTGGGGAAAGATCCCCATCCGTGTCAGGACGCCCGAACCCATGTCATAGATGCGGAGGGGATGACCATTGTTCCAGGACTCATAGATGGTCATACCCATCTGGTGAGCAACCGGTATGGAATTGAAGAGTTTATCAAATATGCCATACCCACGGGTGTCACAACCATCATCACTGAGCTGATGGAGACGGCAACCATCTCTGGAAGAGAGGGGGTTGAATATCCTGCCAAAGGTTTGAAGGGCCAGCCGATTCGATTCTATTATACCCTTCCGCCGGTCTGCGGGCTTACCCCTGCTGAAGAGATCATGGCGCTTAGCCATGACGAAATGATTCCATTTCTCAGGGATCCGAGTTGTGTCGGGGTTGGAGAGATCTACTGGGGAAACCTCTTCTTAAAGGGCATTCAAGGCAAACGGGTACAGGAACTTGTTTCAATCGCCCTTGAGATGGGAAAGGTGATCCAGGGGCATACTGCAGCCGCACCTGAAAAAAAACTCCAGGCTTATACAGATTTTGGCATATCCTCATGCCATGAACCGATTACCGGAGAAGAGGTCCTGGAGAGATTAAGATTGGGATACTGGGTTATGATCCGGGAAGGTTCGATTCGGCAGGAACTTCCTGGTGTGGTTGAGATCTTTAAGCGTCCAATTGATTTCAGAAAACTGATCCTCTCTACCGATGGAGTCGATCCCGAGGGATTTTTAAAGGAAGGTTATCTCGATGGCTCTCTAAAGAGGGGGCTGAGGATGGGCATCCCTCCTGTGCTTGCCTATCAGATGGTCACCCTCAATGTCGCAGAACATTTTCGTCTCGACCATCTGATCGGTTCGCTCTCACCTGGTAAAAAGGCCGACCTGGTCATGATCCCTTCTCCCAATGAATATTCACCCCGACTGGTGATCTGCAATGGACGGACAATCTTTAGGGAAGGAAGATCCCTGGTGGAGCCGAGGAAGGTATTTTTTCCGGATTCGATGTTTCGCACAGTGAACCTTTCCGACCATGGCCTTCCTTCCCTTCCGAACAGAGGCAAGGGAAGGGGGATGGAACTGGTGAGCCGGCTGGTGACCAAGGAGTCTCTGTTTGATCTTGAAAACCCAGAAGAGATGAAAGGCGTTCTTTTCGTTTTAGTTAGAGATCGGTTGAAAGCCGGTGAAGGGTTTATGGGGTTGCTGAAAGGGTTTGGGCTTCAGAGAGGGGCGTATGGAACGACCACCAACTGGGACAGTCCGGCATTGATCGTGGTTGGATGCGATCCTTTATCCATGGAGACGGCCCTCGGTCGGCTGAAAGAGAATGGAGGCGGGGCCGTCTATGCGATTGGAGAAGGAGTGGTCGCAGACTTTCCGGCGCCCATTTGTGGACTGATTTCGCAGAAACCCATGGAGATTGTTAGAGATGAAACAAACCATCTGGAGCAATGCCTGAGAGAAAACGGGGTGAATTGGGAAAAACCCATGCTCACGGTGGATACCCTGACCACGGCCGCGATTCCTCACTTCCGCATCACCCACCGCGGCTATGTGAGGCTGAAGGATAGAAAGGTCCTCCCCGTTGAAGCCTAATGGAGCGAAATTATTTTTACGAAAAGGTAAGAAAGGTTGTTGATAAAACAACATATGTCTGACAAACTGGTTATAAATCCATTTGGAGAAAATACGATGAAGGAAATCTTTTTTTAGTTGAAGAAGTTCAAGAGGGGGGATGTACAGCCCGAGCTTTTGGAGAGTCGATTTTTACCGAAGCAGATAATCTTGACGAGCTGCGTTTGAACATTCCGGATGCGATCAACTGTCATTTTGATCAAGGCCACGAGCCAAAAGTCATCAGACTCCATTTTGTTCATGAAGAAATGATTTTTGTATGAAACTCCCTCATGATCTCTTCGGAGATGATCTTGCTCAAGCGTTAAAGGTTTTTAGGTTATCAGGTTACAAGGTAAAGCGGTAGCCATATGCGGTTGACAACTGCAGAATATGGTCAACATCACCTAACGATTCCTCGATCCGATCCCCTTCGCATTGGAACTCTCGCCGTAATTATATCAGATGTAGCAGCACATTTTAAAATGAGCCGGGATGAATTTTAAGAAATTCCTCATTCCCCCCCACTTAACACCTTCACAGATGTACCATTTACCACTTTAGAAAAACAGGCTGGGGTAGTCGGGATCGTATTTTTGATCAGGTTTCTTATCGTTTTCCTTCAATTTGGCGTGAGCGGCGGCCAGGCGCGCAATTGGGAGTCTCGGACCGGAACAACTTACATAGGAGAGCCCGATATTATGGCAGAACTCGACCGATTCCGGATGCCCGCCGTGTTCACCGCAGATCCCGATCTTCAGATCGGATTTCGTTCTTCTTCCCCATTCGACCGTGATCATCATCAATCTTCCCACCCCTTTCACATCGAGTACCTCAAAGGGATTATCCTGAAGGATTTTCCTTTGGTTGTAAAGGGGGAGGAATTTGTTCTCGGCATCTTCCCTGGAGAAGGAGAAGGTCGCTTGGGTCAGATCATTCGTGCCAAAGGAGAAGAAGTCTGCTACTTCAGCAAGCCTTCCTGCTCTCATACAGGCGCGCACCACTTCGATCATGGTTCCGAATTTGAAATGGAGCTTTACCCTGTAATGCTTTTCCACTTCCCGCTGGACCTTCTTGACCAACTCATAGACCCACTTTAGCTCTTGGGCAGTGCAGACCTGAGGGACCATGATCTCCGGTTGAATATCAACTCCCTCTTTCGTCAGTTCGGCAGAGGCTTCGAGGATCGCCTGAATCTGCATTTTGTAGATTTCAGGGTAGGTGATGCCCAACCTTACTCCTCGGTGCCCCAGCATTGGATTGATTTCCATCATCTCCTTTACCTTTCGGAGGGTCTCCTGCTGTTTGCGGATAAGTTTCCGATCGAGCCTCTTCTCTTTGATCTCCCCAATGTCTGCGGCCACCTGTTCAAGGCGTTTGAGAGATTCCCTGGAGGTGGTATCGAGATATTTCATTACCTCAGAGATATGTTCCATTGAGTCGAGTGTGGTCTCGAGATTTTTCAGATTTCGCAACCTTTCGCTCAGTTCCTCCGCTGAGGGAAGAAATTCGTGCAGGGGCGGGTCAAGAAGACGAATGGTGACGGGGAGTCCTTTCATGGCTCTCAAAATTTCCTTGAAATCATGCTTCTGCAAGGGAAGAAGTTTAGCGATGGCTTCCGCCCTTTTCTCCCTGGAACCGGCGAGGATCATCTCTCGAACAATCGGAAGCCGATCAACGGCATTGAACATCCTCTCGGTCCGGCAGAGGCCAATTCCTTCTGCCCCCAGTTGTCTTGCCCGAATCGCATCCTCCGGGGTATCTGCGTTGGCGCGCACCCCCATGGACCTGATCTCATCGGCCCATGTCAGAAGGGTCAACAGATCCTTACTGATTTCTGGATCCACCGTGGGCACTTCTCCCAGATAGACTTCCCCCTTCGAGCCATCAATGGTGATGAAATCACCTTCTTTTATGCGAATGGTTCCAACCGTGGCTTCTCTCACTTTTAGGTCAATGCAAAGCGATTCACATCCTGAGACACAGGGTTTTCCCATGCCACGGGCGACGACCGCGGCGTGCGAGGTCTTTCCGCCCCGACTGGTTAAAATACCCTGTGAGGCAAAGAATCCATGAATATCTTCGGGTTTGGTCTCTTCCCGGACCAGGATAACCTTATGTCCCAGTCTTCCGATCCGTTCGGCCTCATCGGCATCGAAGATTGCCTTTCCAGAGGAGGCGCCCGGAGAAGCAGGCAATCCAATCAGAATCGGTTTTCCTTTAAAATTGGGGTCAATCCTTTTGTGAAGCAGTTGTTCCAGCTCCGAAGGCTTCAATCTCGAAACCGCCTTCTCTCTGCTGATCATCTTTTCAGAAACCATCTCCCTGGAGGTTCGGACGATTGCCTGAGCATTCATCTTTCCATTGCGGGTCTGAAGAATATAGAGATGCCCCTTCTCGACGGTAAATTCGAAATCCTGAACCTCATGGAAATGATCCTCCAGGGTCTTTCGAATCCTTTCCAGTTCGCGATAAATTTTAGGCATCTCTTTTTTCATCTCGTGAATCGGTTTAGGGGTCCGGATCCCTGCGACCACATCTTCACCCTGTGCATTGACAAGGTATTCCCCATAGAGGACGTTTTCTCCAGTTCCGGGATCTCTGGTGAAAGCAACGCCAGTGGCTGAATCGAAACCCATATTCCCAAAGACCATGGTGCAGATATTGACGGCTGTCCCATTGGCCATTTCGGGTGTGACATGGAACTCTCTGCGGTAATCGACCGCTCTCTTTCCCATCCAAGAACGGAAAACCGCTTCAATGGCCAACTTCAGTTGAACCATTGGATCTTTCGGAAAAGGAGCGCCGGTCTCCTTTTTAATGAGAATCAAGTATTGCTTACAGATGTCTTTGAGATGGTCTGCATCGAGATCGGTATCATAGAGGGCCTTGGCGTTCTCTTTGGTTCTGTTGAGGATCTGATCAAATTCTTTTTCATCGACGCCGAGGGCGATTTTTCCGAAGAGCTGGATGAATCTTCGATAGGCATCGTAGGCAAACCTCCCATCCGAGGTGATCTGAATAAGTCCTTCGATGGTCTCGTCGTTCAATCCAAGGTTGAGGATGGTGTCCATCATCCCGGGCATGGAGAGGGCAGCCCCAGAGCGTACCGAGAAAAATAGGGGATTTTGGGGGTTCCCGAAACCCTTTTCGGTTTTTTCTTCAATTTTTTTCAGATTTTTTTGGACTTCCTCCATGAGGCCTTTGGGAAGCTTCTTTTTGCTTTCATAATACTGGATGCAGGCTTCTGTCGTAACGATAAACCCGGGTGGGACCGGAAGGCCCATGCGGGTCATTTCGGCGAGACCCGCTCCCTTTCCTCCGAAAAGTTTCTTGTTTTTGCCATCGGCCTCCTCAAAAAGATAGACATATTTCATAGTGCTTGTTTCCTCCTCAATCAGGCTTATCGACATTTATCATAATTTTATTTACTAAAAAAATCAAACGGATCGGATTTTCGCTGATGATTCTTGACAAAGAAGGGGGGGTCGGATAGATTGGTATTAAAACCCTAAGGAGCCATATATGGGAAATGACCCTTATGTCCTCTGGTTTGATGAAATTGGGATGGGTGACCTTCCGCTCGTGGGTGGGAAGAATGCCTCGCTTGGGGAGATGAGACGGGAGTTGACCCGTCTCGGCGTCAATATTCCAAACGGATTCGCTGTGACGGTCAATGCTTACCACGATTTTTTAGATGAAGGTTCGGTCCAGGAATGGCAGTATATCATGAAAAAACCAGGGGTGAGGGATAATATCCGCGACATCCTGTCCGATCTGGATGTGGATGACTTAGAAAACCTTTCGGAGAGAGGAAGCCGGGTCCGGAGACTTCTCTATAGTCTGGAGTTTCCAAGGAGGATTGTTGAAGAGATCATTAAGGCCTATCGGAAATTATGCAAAGAGTATGGAGAGGATACAGATGTGGCGGTTCGTAGCAGTGCTACGGCCGAAGATCTTCCTACGGCCAGTTTTGCAGGTCAGCAGGAGACCTATCTCAATATCCGTGGGGAATATGCCCTGATCCAGGCGTGTAAGCGCTGTTTCGCTTCGCTGTTCACCAACCGGGCGATCTCCTACCGGGCCCACCGGGGATTTGATCATTTCCAGGTTGCCCTTTCCATCGGGGTACAGAAGATGGTTCGTTCTGACAAGGCCTGCTCCGGAGTGATGTTCACCATTGATACGGAATCCGGGTTTCCCCATGTGGTCTATATCACTGGTTCCTATGGATTGGGAGAGAATATTGTTCAGGGGGTGATCAATCCGGATGAGTTTTACGTTTTTAAACCACAGCTCTCCCAACATTACAAGCCGATCATTCAGAAGACTCTTGGATCAAAGGAAATTAAGATGGTCTATGCCATAGAAGGCGAGGGGTCTACCAAGAACGTACCGGTATCCCTTCAGGACAAATCGAGATTTATCCTCGAAGAGGATGAGATCATCAAACTGGCACAATGGGGCGTGATCATTGAGAACCATTATTCCCAGAAGGCTGGGACCTATACGCCGATGGATATCGAATGGGCCAAGGATGGCATAACCCAGCAGCTTTTCATTCTTCAGGCAAGGCCTGAAACGGTAAAATCCCAGCGAAATTTAAATGTTCTTGAAACCTATGAATTAAAAGAGAGGGGGCGGGTTTTGGCACAAGGGAGAAGCGTTGGAGAAAAGATCGGTGCCGGCCCGATCCATGTCCTTTCCAGTGTTAAAGAGATTGACCAATTTAAGAAAGGCGAAATTTTGGTCACCCAGATGACGGATCCGGATTGGGAGCCGATCATGAAGATAGCTTCGGGTATTGTCACTGACCGGGGGGGGCGAACTTGTCATGCAGCCATTATCAGTCGTGAGCTCGGCATTCCCTGCGTCGTAGGAACAGGAAATGGGAGCGAGGTTCTGCGGGACTACCGGAGTGCTACGGTCTGTTGCGCCGAGGGTGAGACAGGACTTGTCTATGAGGGAATCCTTGAGTTTGAAGTGAAACGTTTCGATATGGAACATCTGGAGAAGCCCCAGACCAAAATCATGATGAACGTCGGCGATCCGGACAATGCGTTCCATCTCTCATTTATCCCAAATGATGGAGTGGGGTTGGCCCGACTGGAATTCATTATCAATAATGTCATCCGAATCCACCCCATGGCCCTTGTCCGGTTTGATTCTTTACGGGATGAGCATATCCGAAAAGAGGTCGAGCAATTGACGGTCGGTTACGAAGATAAGAAAACCTATTTTATTGACCGCCTGGCCCAGGGAGTGGCCAAAATTGCAGCCGCCTTTTACCCGCGGGATGTGATTGTCCGGATGAGTGATTTTAAGACGAATGAATATGCCAATCTCATTGGAGGAAGCCGGTTTGAGCCAGTGGAAGACAATCCCATGATCGGATACAGAGGCGCTTCACGTTATTACGATGAAGACTACCAGGAGGGATTTGGACTGGAATGCCTGGCGATGAAGAAGGTTCGAGATGAAATGGGCCTGACCAATGTGAAATTGATGATCCCTTTTTGCCGGACGGTTGATGAGGGTAGGTTGGTGATTGCAGAGATGAGGAAATACGGCTTGATCCAGGGACGAAACGGTCTCGAGATTTATATGATGTGCGAAATTCCAAGCAACGTGATCATGGCCGATGAATTCAGTGAAATCTTCGACGGATTTTCCATCGGCTCAAACGACCTCACTCAGCTCGTTTTAGGTCTGGATCGCGATTCAGAGAAGGTTGCCCGACTCTTTGACGAAAGGGACCCTGCTGTCAAAAAGATGGTCGAATGGGTGATTGAAAAGGCGAAAAAGAATGGAAAAAAGATCGGCATCTGCGGGCAGGCCCCGAGCGATTATCCGGAGTTTGCCGAGTTTTTGGTCCGTTGCGGAATTGATAGCATTTCCCTCAACCCGGATACTGTCCTGAAAACCACGGAACGGATTTTAAGGGTTGAAAAGGAATTGGGGATCCCCAGGAGAAGAGAGGCCTAAAGAGAGAATTTAGCCACACGTGGATTTCTGGTTTTCTACGATTTAACATACCAAAGATCGAATATCAGGGGAAGCCTTAAACCCAAGTGTGAAAGGGGTTGATTTCAAACTTTTGCCCCATCAGAACGGTCCACTGCGTATTTCATAAGGGATTCTTCTCATGAGGTTTTCACCCATTGGCTATCTGAACATGGATTTTGAGCTTTAAAATTTGAGGTTATGAAGATCCTCCTTCATATCTGTTGTGCCAACTGTGCCATTTCTCCGGTCAGCATCATCAGGGAAGAAGAACATGAGGTCGTTGGTTATTTTTTCAATCCCAATATTCATCCTTATCAGGAATTTCAGAAACGACTGGATGCCTTAAAACAATATTCCGGAAAGGTCGGATTGGAAGTCATCTATCGGGAGGAGTACCTCCTGGAAGAATTTTTAAGAGATGTATCCCATCATGAAAAGGAGAGATGCCAATACTGTTATCGCCTCCGTCTCAGAGCTGCAGCGCAGGAGGCCAAAGATCAAGGATTCGACGCTTTTTCTACTACCCTTCTTGAGAGCGTTCATCAAAACCACACACTCATCAAAGAAACTGGTGAACGGATGGGGAAAGAGGAGGGGATTGCGTTTTACTACAAAGATTTCAGACAAAAACGGAAGCAAGGGAGAGAGGCCTCCAGGGCAATGGGGCTCTACCGCCAGCAATACTGCGGTTGCATCTATTCTGAAAAAGAAAGGTTTTTGGGCAAAGCCCTTAAGAAGTGACTAAAGTGATCTAAAGCGCTTAAAATAAGTTTAGTCACTTCAGACACTCACAGGAGTTTCAATGTTCGGACTGGGTGCTCTTGGTAAACTACTCGTTCTATTGGGGGTCTTTATTATCCTCATGGGCCTGCTGCTGATGGCTGGGGACAAAATCCCATGGATTGGAAGGCTTCCCGGAGATATCCTCGTTAAAAGAGAGAGATTCACTTTCTACTTTCCTCTAACCACCTCCATTCTCATCAGCATTGTCTTGACATTACTTTTTACACTGTTTCGAAAGTGAATTCAGTTATGTAGCCACCTCCTTAATGATTTCCAAAAGCGCCTTTGTACCGAATTTGAGGTTCTTTAGATCAATCCGCTCGTTGTTGGCGTGGACTCTCATCAACTCCTTTTCGGTTAGCCGAAAGGGACAAAAGTCATAAGTGATGATTCCTTTCTCCCTGAGATAGCGGCTATCCGTAGCGCCTGGAAGGAGGAAGGGGACGATCGGACAGTCTGGATCATTCTCCTGAGCGAACTTTTCAATTGCATGATAAAGGTCTGTATTTAAAGGAGAGGGAGGAAGGGATTCACTTTCAGCGATGATTTCTACCTCTATTTCGTCTCCAATCCTTTTCTTAATCTCTTTCAAGAAATCCTCTTTGTCGGTTCCAGGAATGAGACGGCAATCGAGGGTAGCCGTGGATTCCGATGGAATGACATTGGCTTTGGCTCCTCCCTGCAGGACCGTCAAAGAGATGGTATTTCTTAACATCGCATTATAGATTGGATTGGAGGTCAACCAGGTGGAGAAGGTGGCGTCACGCAGCCCTTTCTCGATATCCTCAAAGAAATCCCTCTCGTAGAGAGGCTGTTTGGGTGCCATCTTATGAAAATATTCTTTGACCGATGGAAGGATGCGATAAGGAGTTTCCCATCTCGTCAGGGCCTCGAGGCCATGAATGAGTTTGACATTCGGATTGTCAGGATGAGGCATGGAGCCGTGACCAGGGGTTCCTTTGGCTCTCAGTCTGAGCTGAAAGATCACCTTTTGCCCATTTGAGATCGCATAGCGGTCGGCTTTCCCATTTTCATTAAGAATGATGTGTCCACCTTCGTTGATCGCATATTCCGGTTCTTTGAGGGTTGAGATATTCTCCATGGCCCAGCCGACCCCCCATCTTCCGCCGGTCTCTTCGTCGGCTGTAGCAAAGAAGATGAGGTCTCTTTTCAGGGAGATCTTTTCTCTCTTTAACGTCAGAAGGGCCATCATCTCGATAATTCCAAGGGATTTACAGTCAAGGGTTCCACGGCCATAGAGATATCCGTCTTTCATCACTCCTTCAAAAGGTGGAACCTCCCAGCCGTCTTTCTCAACCGGAACGACATCCATATGGCTGAGGAGAAGCAGAGGGCGTTTGGATCCATCTCCTTTCAAAGTCGCCAGGATGCTCCCCCTGCCCGGAAAAGGTTCATAGAGTTGGCAGGGAATGTTTTCCTGATCAAATATTTTCTTAAAAAATATTGCTGCCCCTGTCTCATTCCCCGGGGGGTTTTCAGTATTGATGCGGATGTATTGCTGGAGATATTGAACCGCTTCATTCTGTATGCTGTCCCAATCCATATCCTATCCTCCTCAGAATGCAGTTAGCCGCAATAAAGGCAACAGAATGGTATTGGTGTGTTTCAATTTTGATTGGAGCCTTCTACATTCTGCGGCAATATCAATCTTTGCCGAATACGGGAACGATCTTAAATTGTTTCACATCCACCAGCCCCTTATCGGTGATCTTCAGCTCCGGGATGACCGGCAGAGAGAGAAAAGAAAGGGTCATCTGGGGGTCGGGAAGTTTGCAACCCAGGTCTCTTATCGCTCGTTGCAGGGTCTCGAGCTTTCGGTTCACTTGAGAGACCGATTCCTCTGACATCAAACCAGCAATCGGAAGAGGAAGTTCTGCCAATACCTTTCGTCCTGAAACGACCGCTATTCCTCCGCCCATTGTTTTGATCGCTTCAACTACTGTTAACATATCTTGATCGTTCGTTCCAACGACAACAAGGTTGTGCGAATCATGTGCCACAGTTGAGCCGATTGCCCCATTTTTCAGTCCGAATCCCTGGACAAAACCAATCCCAATATTTCCGGTCGCCCGGTGTCTTTCGACGACGGCAATCTTCAGAACGTCCTGTTGGAGATCAGGAAAGGCGACCCCCTCTTTCAGGACAACGTTCTTTAAAACTTTTTTTGTGACGATCTGATCGGGAATGATCTGGATCACTTTGGCGGTAGGCTGGTTGCTTCGAAGAACGAAAGCGTTCTCATCCATGGCCTTGATTTGAAGTTCAGGCCTTCCCTTCAATTTGAATGATGGAGATGGTTTTATGGAGCGGGGAAGGATTTTACCATTTTCAGCAATTAGAATGCCGTCTTTAAAAACCTTCTTCACCTCAAACCGACCCAGGTGGTCAAAGCTCATGAGGTCTGCCCTGAATCCCGGTGCAATAGCCCCGAGTTGGTCAAGCTGGAAATATTCTGCGACATTGATGGTCGCCATCTGAATGGCCAGGACAGGATCAATCCCCAGCCGAACCGCTTGTCTAATCATGGAGTTGAGGTGCCCCTCTTTAAGAAGTTCCTTGGGATGGCGATCGTCCGTGACGAATAGGAATCGTTTAGAATTTTTTAGGTTAACAAGAGGAATAAGGTCTCTTAGGTTTCTTGCAGTGGAGCCTTCCCGGATCATGATCCACATCCCGTTCTTTAGTTTCTCTTTTGCCTCTTTTGCTGTGGTGCACTCGTGATCAGAACGGATTCCTGCGCTAAGATAGGCGTTAAGAGGTTTCCCTGAAAGAGAAGGGGCATGGCCATCGATCCGTTTTCCAGCGGCCATTTCAATCTTTTTTAGAACTTCCGCGTCTCTGTAAATTACTCCTGGAAAGTTCATCATCTCTGCCAGGCCAATGGCCCAGGGTTCCTTTAAAAGTGGTTTTAAGTCCTCTGCCGTGAGTAAGGAGCCGGATGTCTCCATAGAGGTAGCCGGGACGCAGGAAGGAACCATGATGAAGACATTTAGCGGGATGCCTTGTGCGGATTGGGCCATATATCGAATTCCATCCACCCCAAGGACGTTCGCTATTTCATGCGGATCAATGACCACCGAGGTGGTCCCCTGAGGGACAACGGTTCGAGCGAATTGGGGGAGGGTGACCAGGCTCGATTCGATATGGACATGTCCATCCATCAGGCCTGGGCAGAGAAAGTCGCCCCTTAAATCAATGGTCTTTTTGGCAGGATAATCGTCCAATCCGATGATAACCCCATCGAAGATCGCCACCTCCTTCCTTTCAATCTCGCCCGTGAAGACATTGAGGACCCTGCCATTTTTGATGAGGAGATCGGCCTGTCCTTCACCTGATGCAATCTTAATTCTCTCTTCAAGGGATGCCATGGATTTCCATTCCTCCTTAAACTTTTTCATAACAAATCCATCAAATGGGATCAAGGCATTTATCCTTCGGCCCGAAATGGCTTGCTCCCCCCTCTCTTTTTTGTTACAAAGAGACCATCCCTTCTATTTTATGCCTATTCGAGGGAAGGGGAACGAACAGGATGATTTAACCAGCGAATGGATGACAGAATGACTTCGAATTCTTTTACAACGCAAGAGAACTTTTATGTAATTTCGGTGATCGGAGAGGATCGCACCGGAATCGTTTCGGAGGTGACACAGTTTCTGTTTCGCCAGGGGTTTAATATTGTAGATATTGAGCAATCGGTCATCCATTCCCAGTTTACGATGGTTCTGCTGATTCAGCCCCTCCGATCCCCTTTTCGGCTCCACCCGCTCAGGAGAGGGCTCAGGCATCTTTCGCAGAAATTGGAGATGAAAATCACGCTCACGCCCTTTCATAAATTCAAGGGATTGAGGTTGGCGGAGACCAAAAGGCCATACATCCTCACCATTCTCGGGACGGACCGCCCGGGCATTGTCGCCAGCTTTTCATCCATTCTGGCCGAGTACCATTGCAATATCGAGAGGATCAAGATGATTGCCAGAGGGGACTTGCTGGCGATGGAGATGTCTGTTGACCTCCGGCAGGCTCGTTTTTCTGAACTACGGAAAGAGCTCTTAGAGATTGCCAAACAGATTGGGATGGATATTGTGGTTCAGCCCGAGCATCTCTTTAAAAAACGGAAGAAGGTGATCGTGTTTGATATGGATTCGACCATTGTGGATGCGGAGATCATTGACGAGATGGCAAAGGCCGCCGGTGTCGGAACGGAGGTGGCTGCCATCACTGAAAAAGGAATGAAGGGCGAGATGGACTTTTCTGAATCACTCCGAACAAGAGTTTCTCTTTTAAAAGGACTGAGCATCAAGCGCCTTGAATCTATTTCAGAAATGGTTCGACTGACCCAGGGGGCGGGAGAGTTGATCGCTGCCCTTAAAGAGATGGGGTTCCGTGTGGCGCTCGTCAGCGGAGGATTTACTTATTTTACGAATATGTTGAAGAACCGGTTAGGATTTGATTATGCCTATGGAAATCAGCTGGAGATCAAAGACGGAAAGCTCACCGGAAGGATTAAGGGAAGAATTATTGATGCCCGAAGAAAAGCCGAGATCGTGGACCAGATCTGTCGAAAAGAAGGACTAACCCGTGATGAGGTGGTTGCTGTGGGGGATGGCTCAAACGACCGCATCATGATAGCCAATGCAGGATTGGGGATTGCGTTCAATGCCAAGGAGATACTTAAAAAGGTGGCCGATGGGGTCCTCACCAGAGAACATATGAAAGGAGTGCTCTACTGTCTGGGGATCACCGATAGAGACCTCAAATCAATGGCCGAGGTCAAAGCCAAAAATTCAAAGAAGATTCAAGTGGGAAAGGGCAAAGGGTAAGCCATGTAACTTTCTGGCCTCGATCCTTGTTTTGTCTTTTAGAATTTGACCCGTGAGATTGAAGGTGATGGGACCTCAAAGGATTAAGGCAGTTGTTTTTGATTTTGATGGGACCCTGGCGGTTCTCAATATTGATTTTTCACTGATGAGGGTGAGGGTATTTGATCTGATCAGGGCGTTCGGGGTCAGGGAGGACGCCATCAGGGAGAGCTATCTTCTTGAGATCATTGACGAGGTTTTTCTGATGATCCAAAAAGAGAACCCCTCGGGTGCGAATCGGTTCTTTGAGATGGCCCATCACATCCTGCGTGACATCGAAGTGAAGGCTGCCGAGGAAGGAAGGCTGATCCCGGGATGCGAGAAGACTCTTAACATGTTGAGACAGAAAGGGATAAAGATCGGCATCATCACACGAAATTGTGAAGAGGCTGTTCGCAAAGTCTTTCCGGATATTGATGATTACTGTGATGCCTTTATTTCGAGGGATTCCGTTGAAAATGTGAAACCCCATCCGGACCATCTTAAGGCCATGCTGAGAGCGCTTGGGGTTTCTCACAGGGATTCCATCATGGTGGGAGATCATCTTATTGATATTCAGGCTGGAAAGAGCGCAGGAATGATGACGATCGGCGTACTTACAGGAAGAATCACGAGGACTGAATTTGAAAAGGCTAAAGCAGATTTTATTTTAAAGGATATCTCCGAGATTGATCCATTATTAAAGGAGGACGTATGAAGAAAGTCATTGAGACAGAAAAGGCGCCCACGCCGGTCGGACCTTACTCACAAGCCATACAGACAGGAAACCTTATCTTCCTCTCCGGGCAGATTCCCATTCATCCTACCACCGGAGAGGTCGTCACAGGAGATGTGGGGCAACAGACACGGCAGGTTTTGGATAACCTCAAGGGGATACTTGAATCGCAAGGGTTGGGAATGGATAGTGTGGTCAAAGTGACTGTATTTCTGAAGGATATTCGGAAGTTTAACCAGATGAACGAGGTCTATAAGACTTACTTTCCTTCCTTGCCACCCGCAAGGTCTACGATTGAAGTTTCAGGACTCGCCAAGGACGTTGATGTCGAGATTGAGGCCATTGCTGCTATTTCGTAAAATCCTGACTGAATGAATTTTTTTGAAGATTGCCTCTTTCGTTGGAAGCGGGTCTACCCCGGCTGGAAACTTTCTTTGGTTTCGAGTGTCGTAACGAGAGTCATTTCGACTCGTACCCACTTGGTTAAAGGGGAGAAGCCGTGATGCAGATCTTTGGAAAAAGGGAGATGCAGGAGGATTCTAACAATTGTGTTAAACAGCCCAACCCGGATAAGAATTCAAAGGGATATCGAAAAGAAATAATTCAATTGAGGTTATAGGATGAACCGCCTTCCCACTTCACGGTCCTCTTTTCCCCTTCCGGTGGATTGAGTTGAATCTCGAAGGTGATGGATTCAACTTTCTCCCTGGGGATTGTGAAACCAAAGATGAGCACCCGTCCAGTCAAAGGGGGAAGGGAAGGACTGAGAAATACCTCCTGGGGAGGGGGAGAGAATTCTTCTTGGGATTTTTCATTTAGAAAGACTACCTCTTTTTGCGCCATAGCAACTCGGATGGAATTTGGAGGGAAAGTCATGCTTTTGCTTCGATTCAAAACCTCAATATAGATTTCGAGAACTTTAAGCGGAGAAGGGGCGGTTTGAATCTCGCGAACCCTGAAAGTGATCTCGCCCAATTTCAGAGAGGTTTCATCCCGTGAAGCAGATTGGGAGAGGCTTTCGTTGGGATGGATGAGTATTAAGAGGATCAAGGCAGAGAGGAAGAAGATTTTATTTATCATTTCAAAATTATTTTATCTATTTTGTATCGAAATTTCAAGAAGTTTATGAACCGTTATTGGAATGAAACCCTCTTTTTATTATATAATGAAGGTCAATCGTTGGTAACCAGTTAGCATGAAACCGATCCTGGCCATTGTCGGAAGACCCAATGTCGGAAAATCCACCCTGTTTAATCGAATCGCAGGTGAGAGGAAGGCCATTGTCTATGATGAGCCCGGGGTGACACGTGACCGCAATTATTCGGATGTCGTCTGGGAAGGCCATCCTTTTACGTTGCTTGACACAGGGGGGTTTGAACCCATCTCGAAAGATCGGATCTTTATTCAGATGCGGGAACAATGCGAGTTGGCGATGGAAGAGGCAGAGGTGATCCTCTTTGTGATGGATGGCAAAGAGGGGCTGACGTCCTCTGACCGGGAGATTCACGATATCCTCCGGCGTTTGAATAAACCTGTGTTTCATGTCGTCAACAAGATTGATGGACCGAAACAGGAAGGAAAGGCCTTTGAATTCTACGAATTAGGTGTGGAGAATCTTTTCTCGATATCCGCTGAGCATGGATATGGCCTGAATGATTTGATGGACGAGGTGATCCGGGTTCTTCCAAAGGCTGTAGAAGCAGAAGAGGATCGGGACACGACAAGGGTGGCACTGCTCGGACGACCGAATGTCGGTAAGTCCTCATTGATCAATCGCATTTTAGGATACAGGAGGGTCCTGGTGGATGAGGCTCCAGGCACCACGCGTGATGCGATCGACACACCCTTTGAGAGGAACGGCAAGAAATATACCCTGATTGATACCGCGGGTATCCGCCGTAAAAGCCGGATCAGTCTGAGGTTAGAGAAGTATAGTATCGTTGAGGCATTCCGAAGCATTGACCGATGCGATGTGGCCCTTCTGCTTTTAGATCCCCAAGAAGGGGTCACTGATCAGGATGCGAGAATCGGTGGGTTCATCCACGAGAAAGGCAAAGGATGCATCCTCGTCGTCAATAAGTGGGATCTTGTCAAGAAAGACTCCAACACCGTCGCCCAGTTTGAGCAGAAGATTTATGAGGAGTTGAAATACCTTTCTTATGCTCCGATCCTCTTCATCTCAGCCATGACCGGTCTGAGAGTGAACAGGCTTCTTAATGCCATTGATCGGGTGGCAGAGGAATCCCAAAAGAGGATCTCCACCTCTTCCTTAAATCGAGCCCTTGAACACTGGTTGAGCAAATCTCCACCCCCGACCTTTCGAATGCGCCAGGTCAAGATGAACTATATCACCCAGATTTCCATTGCCCCCCCTACGTTTATCATTTATACTAATTTCCCTGAGGGGATCCACTTTTCCTATCAACGGTATCTTCTGAATCAATTGAGAGCCGATTTTGGTTTTTCAGGGGTTCCCCTCCGGCTGCATTTCAGAAGAAAGAGAAAGGGATAATTGAATGGCGAAAGGAAAGAAGAAATATCTGATCTTTTCGATGATCCTTTTGGTGATCTTGCTCATCGGCGGCTATCTCCTTTATCCGATGATTCCTAAAAAAGGGGCAAACCTGAGATACCGGACGCTCAAGGTCGATCGAGGGGAGATCAGTGCGATGGTGACCGCAACCGGAACGATTAATCCGGTTGTCACGGTGATGGTAGGAAGCCAGATTTCCGGGACGATTAAGGAGCTTTTTGCGGATTTTAATTCCCGTGTGCGAGAAGGGCAGGTGATTGCGCAGATTGATTCGGCCATCTTTGAAGCTCAGGTTGAGCAGGGAAAGGCAAGTGTGCTGAACGCCCAAGCCAATTTCCTGAATGCCCAAGCCAACCTCCTGAATGCGCAGGCCAATCTGAACAAGGCGGAAATCAGTGTCGCAGATATGAAGAGGACGTTTGAACGGAACAAGGAGTTGATCGATAAGAAGGTGATTGCTCAGGCTGTCTTCGATACAGCTCAGACCAATTATGATATCGCCCTTGCCCAACGGGAAGTAGCCAAAGCCCAGTTTGAGTCAGCCCGAGCTCAGGTCGAATCCTCAAAGGCTCAGGTGGAGCAGGCCAAGGCTTCTTTGAAAGTGGCAGAGACCAATCTACGATATACCACCATTCGTTCACCGGTGAGCGGGACCGTCATTTCAAGGAATGTGGATGTGGGGCAGACCGTGGCTGCCAGCCTACAGGCTCCAACCCTTTTCACCATTGCCAAAGATCTGACCCAGATGCAGGTGGATACGAATGTGAGTGAAGCGGACATCGGCCGAATTGAAGTAGGTCAAGAGGCGACGTTTACCGTAGATGCCTATCCGGACCGAACCTTTCGGGGAAAGGTGTCTGAGATCCGGAATGCCCCTACCACAATACAGAATGTTGTGACCTATGATGTGGTGATTGAGGTGGACAATTCCGATTTGAGGCTGAAGCCAGGGATGACAGCGAATGTTTCGGTGATGGTCGAACATCGAGAGGGGGTTTTGAGGATCCCCAATTCCGCCTTAAGATTCAAACCCGAATCCGCCAAAGCAGAGGGTTCTGTTGAGAAGAAAAAGGAACCCGCTTCAACCAAGACATCTTCTCCCCCGGAAAAAGGACGGGCGGGTCTGGAACGGCTCAAGAGCGAGCTCAACCTTACACCGGATCAACAGTCGAAGATGGATATGATTATTCAATCCTCTCGAGCTGAAATTCAGGAGATCCGTGATAAGTCAAAACCAGAGGAGGCGAGCGTTCGCATTCGAGCCCTCATCCGTCAGAAGATCTGGGGAATATTAACCGAGGAGCAGAAAAAGAAGTTGAAAGAGATGGCTTCCTCTCGGCAAAGGGAGCAGGGAAAACCCGGACGGGTGTGGGTCCTTTCGGCAGAGAATAAACCGACTCCTACACAGATTGTGGTAGGCATTACGGATGGCACCTTCAGTGAGGTAATGTCCGGAGACCTTCAGGAAGGGGCAGAGGTGATCGTGGAGGAGATTTCAAATAAGAAGACCAGACCGAGCACCCCTCTGCCTTCCACCAAGGGGTTAAGGTAAAATTGTCGGATAGTCAAATAGTCTCATAGTCATTAGGCTTAGAATTTTGGATTTATTATATGACTATACGACTATAAGACGATTCGACGATATGACGATACGATGGAACCGCTCATTCAAGTTAAGGATCTAGTTAAAATTTATCCTCTCGGTGAGGTGGAAGTTCAGGCACTCCGGGGCATTTCCCTTTCCATTGAGCCGGGTGAGTTTGTGGCGATCATGGGGGCTTCGGGGTCCGGTAAATCGACCTTCATGAATATTCTCGGTTTTTTAGATCGTCCGACGAGCGGCCAATATTTGCTTGATGGGATTGACGGGGAGCATCTGTCTCGCGATGAGTTGGCGGAGATCAGGAACCGGAAAATCGGATTCGTCTTCCAGGGGTTTAATCTCCTCTCTCGGACCTCGGCCATTGAAAACGTTCAACTTCCTCTCATCTATGCTGGTTTACCATCGAGAAAGAGGAGAGAAATGGCAGAGAAGGCGCTCGCCGGTGTCGGTCTTGAAGGAAGAACCCATCATCATCCTGCTCAGCTTTCCGGAGGCGAACAGCAACGGGTTGCCATTGCAAGAGCCCTCGTGAATCAACCCTCGATTCTTTTAGCTGACGAACCGACCGGTAATCTTGATTCCAAGACAAGCGGTGAGATCATGAAAATCTTTCAGAGGTTGAACCAGGAGATCGGGCTCACTATTGTGATGATTACGCATGAGCCGGATATTGCGGCCCATGGAAAGCGAAGGATCGTCTTCAAAGATGGAATCGTGGTGGAGGATTCCGTTTCATGACCACCCTGTTTGCGAGTCTCCGGATTGCGTTACGAGCCCTTCTGGTCAATAAGATGAGGTCCGCGCTGACCATGCTTGGAATCATCATCGGTGTGGGCGCGGTCATTGCTATGATTGCCGTGGGTTCGGGAGCAAAGAAGAGAATTGCGGATCAAATTGCGAGTATGGGATCCAATATCCTCATCGTGGTTTCGGGGAGCTCAACCAGCGGAGGATTGAGGGTCGGAGCTGGAACGGTCCCAACTCTAACGGTTGAGGATTCAAAAGCAATCCTTTCAGAGATTCCCGATGTCAAAAGTGTTGCACCACATCTTTCAGGTGTGGCCCAGGTGATCTTCGGAAATCAGAACTGGTCAACGGTCGTTTACGGAACAATCCCTGAGCTCCTTGAAATCAGGGAATGGTCCCTGGCCTCAGGTCGTTCATTTATTCAGCAGGATCTGGATGGTGCCGGGAAAGTCTGTATCTTGGGAAAGACCGTCGTGGATAATCTCTTCGGAGGAATGGATCCGATTGGGCAGATTGTCCGAATAAAGAAGGTTCCGTTTACCGTCATTGGTGTGCTCAATCCCAAGGGGCAGTCAACCTGGGGCACGGATCAGGACGATACGGTCTTTGTCCCCCTGAGCACAGCCCAGAAGAGGCTCTTTGGACAGAAATTCCCTGGGATGGTGAGGGTGATTACGGTTCAGGCCAGAGAGCCTGAAGTGATGAAGACTGTTGAGGATCAGGTCACAGAGCTCCTCCGCCAGAGGCATCGGATTCAACCCGGCCAGGAGAATGACTTTTCTGTTCGAAACCTGACCGAAGTTGCCTCCAGTGCGGAAGAGTCGGCAAGAGTGATGTCCTTGCTTTTAGGCGCCATTGCTTCGATCTCTCTGATCGTAGGCGGAATCGGGATCATGAATATCATGCTCGTATCGGTTACAGAGAGAACAAGAGAGATCGGAATTCGAATCGCTGTGGGAGCAAAGAGAAGGGATATCCTCCTCCAATTTCTCATTGAATCTCTGGTGCTCAGTCTGGTAGGAGGAATAATGGGAATAGGGGTTGGAGTTGCGGGAACTCTGATTCTTTCGAGTTTTACCCAATGGCCAACGCTCTTCTCTGTTCATGCGATCCTTCTGGCTTTTCTTTTTTCAGGGACAGTTGGCGTTTTCTTTGGCTTTTACCCAGCGAGAAAGGCATCTCTCCTTAATCCAATCGAGGCGCTCAGGTATGAGTGACGGATGGTTTTGGTTTTTGGAAGTAGGTTGACAGATAAACCCTGAAGATGAATCTGATCTATTCTGCCATACGATTCGCACTCTGCTTTGGAAAAGGGATGGTATGACGCTGATCGAATTTTTTCTTTTTATTGTATTGGGATGTGGGGTGGGATTCCTTGCCGGCCTCTTCGGCGTTGGAGGCGGGATCATACTGGTTCCTGTTCTGGTTTTCAGTTACGAGTATTTAGGGGTTTCTTCATCGGTATTAACACACTTTGCAATGGGGACAAGCCTTTTTGTTATCTTTTTTGCCTCGCTCTTCAGCGCCTATCAACACCAAAAACAAGGAAACGTGAATAGAAAAGCATTTCTGATCCTCGGGGTTTCAAGCACCCTCACTGCTCTGGCTGCCTCAAAATTGGCCGCAGAGATGAGTGGGACATATCTGCGGTTTGTTTTTGCACTGATCGTTGTTATTACTGGAATCATCATGCTTGCCGAAACCGAGTTACAGGCTCAGAAGAAGCTGGAATTCACATTAACGCCTAACCCGATACATTTATCGGGAACTGGACTCATTGCCGGCATGGTGTCTGCCTTAGCAGGCATTGGAGGAGGAGTGATTACCATCCCGATGATGTATTATCTCATCAAGATGCCGTTGAAATTGTCCATCGGGACATCCAGCGCCACCATTGTGATGACGTCGCTGTTTGCCCTCATAGGTTATGTGGTCAACGGTATGAAACAGCCAGGACTCCCTTCAGGGAGTGTTGGATTCGTAGACCTCCAGCGCGGGATTGCCCTCGCCATTGGGACCATCTTTTTTGCGAGGATCGGTGCCTATGTCTCCTTTAAAACTCATCCGTTTCGGTTGAGGAAATGCTTTGCTCTCTATAACATCGTTGTTTCTATTTATATGTTTTTCAAGTAGTCTGTTTTGATATCCTTTGGTGAACTTTCTTCCAACTCTCGGTTTCGAGAAAACTGCCCGAGACATTTTCTAAAAGTGTCAAAAACAGGGAATAGGGCATGGCAAGGGTGAGAACATCTTTCTCAACCATGGGTCTTGCTGAGACATCAAACATCCCAAGGATAGCACGGGGTTGTTCCTTGATTGCTTCCTTCAAAGGCTGGGAAAGAATGGCTCCGCAACCTGAGCTAAAGGGTGTATAAACCGCGTCTGTTCGTTCAAGGGCATAATTGGTCAACGTGAATAGACCGGATAAGATATCCGGTGTCACGAAAAAGACGACCACCTCTGGCTCTATATCTCCCCGAAATTGATCAATAGGCTTAAAAACACAATAGGTTGCCGGCGCTCGCCTCGGGATCACCCTGGCAAAATATTCTCTCGCCCGTTCGGGTGTCTTAATATATCGCTCTCCTTCCATCTCCCCAGGAATCCCGCAGGAGAGGAAATATTCGATCTTAGGCATAGGAGATTCAAAGAATCCCATGTAGTAAGCTCCTCCGGGGCATCCGAAATGGCTTTTATCGAAATAGACGATCTTTCCTTTTTTTCTCGCATTCTGAAGGAGTCCGATCATACAGCCATGAATTCCTTCTTTAGGGGTGACGCCTTCAGGCCTGTCATTTGTGTAATAGATACCCAAGGGAGACTCTTGGAGCCCAAGAATTTCCTTGAATCGTTGCCATAAATCGTCCTTATATAATGTCATCTTATATTCCTCCATCTTTGGATTATACGTTTAAATCTACATAGGATTGTTACCAAAAGTCAACGAAAACCTTGCGGTTCTTGCGATAATATTTAATAATGAATTTAAAGCATCTCTTTTAATTAAGACGTCAATGGTCGGCGAGATTTGACTTCCACAATGACCATTGACTATTTTTATTGGTAAAAAGGATTACCATGACTCTTCGAACAAAGACTTCTATACTTCTGACTATCACGATCCTGATCATCTTCAGCGCGGCGGGTCTTCTCTCCCTCCGCTTTCTTGAGAATTCTCTAAAAAATTCCATTTATATGGGTTTGGATATTATTTCATCCACCACATCCGATTCCATTTCTAAATTTTTAGATGATTCCTTACGAGAAACAAAAGCGATTGCTCAAACTCTGCCTAAAAAAGCATTGGAAGAAAGAAATGTTAAAGTCATCGAAGAATATTTAAAGTCTATGGTGGAGACATACCCCAAGTTTGAGAACGGGATGTTCATTCTTGATACCAAGGGAAATCTCTGGGTAGATTATCCGGTTTATCCCGAGACAAGGGGAAAGAATTTTTCCCATCGGGAATACTTTCAAACCACCATGGAGAAGCAGAGAGGAATCATAGGGGTTCCTTATCGGTCTGCAAGAACCGGAGAGCCTGTCTTAACATTTACTGCTTTATTGAGAGGAACGAATAACCAACTTCTGGGACTCATTGGATGTTCCATGCAACTTCTCCATCCCAATGCCTTGGGGGGTATCCGGAAGATGAAAATTGGTCAATCCGGGTATATCTATATATACGATACCTCAAGACTGATGATTATCCATCCGGAGAACGAAAGGGTGCTCCAAAGGGATGTCCCTCCTGGAGTGAATAAGCTCTTTGATGCTGCTATCGAGGGTTTTGAAGGAGTAGGAGAGACCGTTAACTCCAAAGGAATTCCCATGCTTCTTTCCCTCAAGCGGATAAAAGAAACAAACTGGATTGTTGGGGTGCAACAACCCTCGCATGAAGCCTTTGCACCCATCCGGGAAGCTCGAACTCGAATCGTCTGGGGGACCCTTTTTGTTGTTCTCGTTTCTATCCTCATCGGCGCTGTTGCCGTCCGTAGGCTGACCAAACCCCTTGTGGACCTCCGCAAAGTGGCTGTCCGTCTGGGCCAGAATGGTTTGTCCACAGGGGAAGAGCCTCAGAAGAAAGAAGATTTCCGAGAGAGATTAAAAAAAATAAAATCCTCCGACGAGATCGGTGATCTGGCCAGGGCTTTGGAGGAGATGAGTTCGAAATTGGATCAGACCTTCGTCTCCCTCAAGATTGCCGTAAGAGATTGGGAACGAACCTTCGATTCAGTTCAGGATCCGATCTTTATTTTAGATAGAGAGAATCGGATTCTTAGAATCAATCAATCGGCTTCAACGCTGATCGGACTGTCCTCAGGGGAGGCAATAGGACAGCCTTGTCACAAACTCATACACGGATCCGAAAATCCCCCTCCCACTTGTCCTCATCGTCAGACTCTGGTTACTGGAAAATTAGCGAAAACGGAAATAGAAGAGCCTTTTTTAAAGGGATACTTTGAAGTGATGACGACCCCTTTATTTGACGAGACCGGACAGACGGTTGGTACGGTTCATGTCATGAGGGATATTACCGAACGGAAACGAGTAGAAGAAGCGATTCGGGAGTCCGAAGAGAAATATCGGTCCCTGGTCAATCATGCTAATGATGCCATCTTTATCGCCCAGGATGGGATGGTTAAGTTTCCCAATCCGAGCACGCTCGCCATGACGGGTTATTCTGAAGAGGATTATGCGACTCTACCTTTTTCGAGCTTCATCCATCCCGAAGACAGGGAGATGGTGGTGGAAAGGCACATACAGAGACTCAGAGGGGAAGAGGTTCCCAATCCATATTCTTTTCGAATCATGAATAAAGCCGGAGAAGAGATGTGGGTTCATCTCAATGCCGTTCTGACCGAATGGGAGAAGAGGCCAGCGGTTTTGTGTTTTATGAGAGATATCACTTCCCAAAAAATGTTGGAGGCCCAAATTCAACAGGCCCAGAAGATGGAGGCAGTCGGAACGTTAGCTGGAGGGATTGCCCATGACTTCAATAATCTCCTTCAGTCCGTTTTGGGTTATACAGAAATCCTGCTCATGGACCATTCGATCGGACAGCACGCTTCCAAGGATCTTGAAGAGATCAAACGAGCGGCAAAACGGGGGGCTGAGCTCACCCAACAGCTTCTAACCTTCAGCCGGAAGGTCCAGAGTCGTTTAAGACCTGTTGATCTCAATCAAGAGGTCTTGCAAGTCCAAAAGATTCTCCAGAGAACCATCCCGAAGATGATCGCCGTCGAACTTTCCCTCGTTGAAAATCTAAAGCCAATCAATGCGGACCCGGCCCAGGTGGAGCAGGTTCTCATCAATCTGGCAGTCAATTCAAGGGATGCCATGCCTGAAGGGGGAACATTAACAATTAAAACAGATCATGCGACCTTAGACAATAAATTTTGTAAAATCCATTTAGGATCAAAGCCTGGGGACTACGTAAAATTGACGGTCTCTGACACCGGTCACGGGATGGATGAAGAGACCCTTAAAAAAATATTTGATCCCTTTTTCACCACCAAAGGAGTTGGCAAAGGGACCGGATTAGGGCTTGCCATGGTTTACGGGATCGTTAAAAGCCATGAGGGGTATATCCTCTGTGAGAGCGAGCCTAACCGGGGGACGACCTTCGAAATTTATTTTCCTGTTGCTGAAAAACAGTTGATGGCGGAAGAATTTCAAGAAGATAAGGGAATGAGAGGAGGGTCAGAGACCATCCTGCTGGTTGATGATGAAGAGCCTATCCGCAATCTGGGGGAACAGATATTCAAAATTCACGGTTATTCGGTACTTCAGGCTCCTGATGGGGAAAGCGGCCTGAAGCTTTACCGAGAGAAGAAGGACGAAATAGATTTAGTCGTTCTTGATCTGATTATGCCGGTGATGGGAGGCAAAAAGTGTTTAGAAGAGCTTCTTCAGATTAACCCGAAGGTAAAGGTAGTGATTGCCAGTGGCTATTCGCCAGAAGGGACGGTGAAGGAATTTTTGGAAAAAGGTGCGAAAAACTTCATTAGCAAACCCTTCAATATTAAAGAGATGCTTCAGGTCGTCCGAGAAGCCCTTGATAATAATTAGGGACACTTCCCTATTTCAGAAAGATATAAATTCAAAAAATAGGGAAGTGTCCCTAATTTATACCACATTCGGAGGGGTCGCCCTTCAGTTTGGAGAGGGCATGGGGGAGAGCAGGGAGGATCACTTCCAGATTCTCCCTTACGCTTTTAGGGCTACCAGGGAGATTGACAATCAGACTTGATCCCCGAATTCCGCAGACTGCCCTCGAGATCATCGCATGAGGTGTTTTTTTCAGGCTTTCTGCTCTCATTGCCTCAGAGAATCCAGGAACTTCTTTGTCGATGACTTCTAATGTTGCTTCCGGCGTCACATCCCGTGGGCTAAGACCTGTTCCTCCTGTGGTGAGAATTAGATCTGCATGTAATTGATCTGCGCTTCGCTTCAATGCTTCTACAATTTGATCTTTCTCATCTGGTATCACTTCGTAGTGAATGACCTCAGCAGAAAGGCCTTTTACCATCTCACGGATCAGGGGACCGCTTGAGTCCTCCCGATCGCCTTTTGAACCCCGATCACTGATAGTGAGAATAGCGACTTTGAACATCATTAACCCCGAAAATCCGAAATCCAAATATCGAAATCCGAAACAAATCCAAATTTCGAATGACCAAAATTTAAAACAATTTTATGACATTTGAATTTATAATTTTGAAATTGTTTCGAGTTTCGGATTTCGTGCTTCGGATTTTTCGATGATGATTTCATCTCCGACCCTCACTTCCCCTTCGTTGACCACCTCGGCGAAGATGCCTTCCTTGGGCATCACACAGTCCCCAGCCTGATAGTAGATCGCACAGCGCTCATGGCAGTCTTTGCCAATCTGAGTCACCCGGAGAACGATGGAGCCTCCGATTCGGATCTCTGTCCCGATGGGAAGGCTGACTAAATCGATCCCTTCGGTGGTGATATTTTCTGCAAAATCACCAAATCCGACTTTCAATCCTATGGCTTTCATTTTTTCAACCGATTCATTGGCTAAGAGGCTAACCTGCCTGTGCCAGGACCCTCCGTGGGCATCTCCCTTCAAGCCAAAATCTTTTAGAAGGGCGCATGATCCGACATTGGTCTTCTTTGTGCCCTTGGCATCGCTTATATTGACTGCGAGGACTTTTCCTTTTTGGACTTCTTTCATTTTTTCCTCCGAACTCTCAACTCCGAACTACATAGGTTCCGCTCTTCCCTCCAGTCTTTTTAACCAGATGGATGTTGGAAAGTACCATGCCCCGGTCAATGGCTTTACACATATCGTAGATGGTAAGACCAGCCGCTGCGACTGCTGTCAACGCCTCCATCTCCACACCGGTACGAGCCTTGATCCTAACTTTTGCCTCAATGTCTATGCGATGCTCCTTTTCAAACGGGAAAAAATTGACTTCCACATGGGAGAGATTGAGAGGATGACACATGGGGATGAGGTCAGCCGTCTTTTTAGCCGCCATGATACCAGACACTTTTGCCACAGCGAGGACATCTCCTTTGGCAATCTTCCCGGACATGATCTTTTTGAAGGTGGTTGATTTCATATAGATCGTTCCGCGCACAACGGCTTCTCGCAACGTCTCTGCCTTGCCGCTCACATCCACCATCTTCGCCCGACCGGTTTTATCAAAATGAGTTAGCTTAGGCATCCATGCCTCCATTTAAACGAACGCAGATTGTTTTACCAACCAATCCAAATTCCAATAACCAAATCACAAGCTCCAAATAAATTCCAACAACCAATGTTCAAATCACCAACCCCCCCCTTTTTTCCCCGCGAGAAGAACGTGGGAATTTAGGTTATTGGAATATTGGTTATGATTTGGTTATTGGTGCTTGGAATTTGGTAGTGTTCCTTATCCTCCTATGGCTGACATATTCCTCTGACATTTCTTGAACTGGTGCGTGCTTATGTTGTGCCTTTGAGGTTTCTTTTTTAAGGCCGAAAGAAGCTGTTGCCTTAAATCCTCATCCCCTCCACCCTTGCGGAGTAAAGATTTAACATCAATTTCTTCGTCCGAAAAGAGACAGGTCCTGATTTTGCCATCGGGAGTCAGGCGAAGGCGGTTACAGCTGTCACAGAAATGGTCGCTCACAGGTCCGATTAAACCAATCTCTCCAATGGCTCCTTCAAGGCGGAACCGTCGGGCCGGACCATCCCATTGATCTGAAGGAATCGGATGGAGCCTTCCCATCTCCTCAAGACGGGTTTTAATTTCGGGAATGGTCAAAATATTTCCTTCTCTCCATTCTTCTCCGTTGCCGGAAGGCATATACTCAATATACCTCACGATGAGTGGATGATTCATGGTGAGGAGGGCAAAGGATTCAATCTCGTCATCATTTAACCCTTTGATGGCAACCATATTGATTTTGATGGGCGAAAGTGAAACCTTCATGGCTTCTTCTATTCCTTGCCATACCCGTTCGTAACCATTTCGACGTGTAATGAGAGAAAATTTATCGCGGTTGAGTGTATCCAGACTGATATTGATTCTTCTGAGCCCTGCTTGCTTGAGGTCTGAAGCAAAATCCTTTAATAGCAATCCATTGGTCGTCAGGCTCAAATCCTTGATCTCTTCGATCTTTGAAAGCTGAAAGATAAAATCAACAATCCCTTTTCTTACAAGGGGTTCCCCACCGGTCAATCGAACCTTTGAAATCCCTTCTTTCACAAAGACACGGACGAGCCGCAAGATATCCTCATAGGTGAGGATTTCATCGTGCGGGGTGAGAGGAAGTCCCTGCTCTGGCATGCAATAGCGACAGCGGAGATTACACCGGTCTGTCACCGAAATGCGAAGGTAATTAATGATGCGTTTGTAAAGGTCGAGTAGCATAAAATTTAGAAATTCCAAATTATAACTCCCCCTCTCCCCCTCTTAATTTAAGAGGGGGTTGGGGGATGTTATTATATTGGTGCTTGGTTATTCGTATTTCTTCTCCAGTCTTCGATACATCATAACCTCCTAAATGGAGGACTTGTTCTTTAAACTCTTTGGAGCGAATGGTTGCGATCAATTTCTCTATTTTTTCGTCTCCAAAGTATAAGGATGGAATAACCAGATCGTAACGTTCCTTTGCAACAGGAATAAAATCGAGATCCATCGCCTTTGCCGCAGATAGAATCCCCAATCCAGCATCCACCCTGCCGCTAGCGACCAATGAGGCGATAGCCATATGTGTAAACTCCTCATTTTCATAACCTCTGATCTGGCTCGGATCGATAGAAAGGTCTCTGAGTTCCTTATCGAGGAGAACCCTCGTACCGGATCCTTTTTGACGATTGATAAAGGATATATCCTCACGGAGAAGATCAACCAGCCCCTTAATCCCTTTCGGGTTTTGATGCTGGACGATTAAACCCTGTTCCCGATGCATAAGGGTGAAGACTTTGACATCGACTCCCTCTAAGTGGTTCTGGATATAGGGAATATTGTATTGGCCTGAATCTGGATCGAGGAGGTGGAGGCCTGCTATATGGCAGATTCCCCTCTTTAATGCAAGGATTCCCCCAAGGCTTCCCACAGAGTGGGAAGAGAGAAAGATGGGTGGATAATATTTACCAAGAAGATTGGCCAAAAGATCAAGAGTCAGGTCATGGCTTCCTACCATGACGATGGTTCGAAGGACTTCTTCAAGAGGTTTGAGAAGTTCCAGTTCTGTTTCTTGATTCTCCTCCAGCCCCTCCGAGTAAGTGGGAATTCGAAGGATGCCATCTGCCTTTGTCAAAGAGGTGATGATTCCAGCACCGCGGGGAAGGGGAGTCGCATAGAATTTTTCTCCCACCCTTCCAACCTTTACTCTTAAGAATTCTTCGGTTCCCAATTTGGATGGGATCTTTCGGGTTGGAAAAGCTCTAACTTTGATTCTTTCAGGCTTCTTTAAATGAAGTACCTGATATATCAGTGGCCTTACCAATTCTTCATAGGCTATGATGGCTGAAACAGGGTATCCTGGAATCCCGATGATAGGACGGTCTCTGAATCTTCCCATCAGGGCTGGTTTTCCAGGCATCATGGAGATACCATGGATATAGACCTCGCCTGCTTCTTCAATGATGGCGTGGGTATAGTCTTCCGAGCCTGCAGAGGAGCCCGCGATGATCAGAATGAGGTCAGCCTCCTCTCGATTCGAAACCAAGGCTTCTCTGATCTTCTCAAAATCGTCCTTGACAATGGGGTGCCGAACGGGTTCGCCTCCATCTTCGAAGACCAGATTGCTTAAGACATAGGAGTTAGACTCGATGATTTTGGAGAGTGGCACTGAAGGGTTCACTTCGCCGGGTTCGATCAGCTCTGATCCGGTAGGAAGGATCAGGACCCTCGGTCTTCGCTTCACACGGATCTCTCTATTACCGCTCGCCAATAAGGCTCCGATATCATAGGGTGTGATTTGATGATTCTCAGGGAAGACCATCTCGGTTGCAACGATGTCTTCACCGATCGCCCTCACATGCTGCCAGGGGTAAGCAGCTTTTCGGATCTCCACTTTTTGAGAATCGATTTGATGAACTTCTTCAATCATGATCACTGCATTTGCTTCCGAAGGGATTGGGTGACCTGTATTGACCCAAAAGGCTTCCTTGCTAACGATAAGCACTTTGGGGGAATCTTCAGTGGCTCCATAGGTAGATTCTGCTTTTACGGCAATGCCATCCATGGCCGCACAGTGAAAGGGAGGGGAAGAAATTTTTGCGAAGATTGGCATAGCCGTTACCCTCCCCAGGGCTTGTTCCACAGGAGCTGTCTCTGCGCCCAAATGGATTAAGGAAGCCAGATTGGAAGCAATGGCCTTCGCTTCATCCAAAGATTTCTTCTTGAGATAGATCTTACGTTTCATAAAAACTTCAATACCAAACGGCAAAGACCAAAGGAATTTCAAAATTCAAATGTAAAAATTTGGAGTTTGACATTTGAAATTAAATAAGGATCACTTCGCCTTCTTCCCCTTCTTCTAATCCTTCTTCATCGATTCCAATCTTCATCAAACCATCGGCCTGAACCAGGTGGAAGATGGTTCCGGATTTTCCGAAAATGGGGTGAGCCCAGAGAATCCCATCCTTCTCTTCCAATTTTACTCTCACATAATCTTCGCGTCCTGCTATGGAAGGGATATTCCGGGCGGCTCTGGCTTTCCACTTCATCTGGAGTTTCATTTCATCGGCCTGACCAGACAAGAGGTTCAGGATGGGTTTTCCAAAAAGATAAAAAATGACCATCGCAGAGACAGGATGACCTGGAAGGCCCAAGAAGGGTTTTCCCTGAACCTCAGCCAGAAGCGTTGGTTTCCCCGGCCTGATGGATAGACCGTGTCCCAGAATCTCCACAGAGGGAAAAGATTGGAGGACTTCCCCCACCAGATCTAAAGTTCCCACGGAGCTTCCTCCGGTGATGACCACCATGTCCGAATCAGTCAATCCCTGTTCAATCTTCTCTTTAAGGTCGTCGAGTCGGTCTTTCGCAATGCCCAAAAAGGTTGGAATTCCACCCCACTCTTTCACCATTGAAACAATCGTATAGCGATTGATGTCTCTGATTTGTCCCGATAGAGGATTTTGTTCAGCAGGAATGATTTCATCCCCCGAAGAGATGATTCCCACCTTCGGCTTGCAAAAGACAAGGATATCTGTTTTGCCAATTGCGGCCAGAAGGCCTAATTCCTGTGGGCGAAGAAGGCGTCCCTTTTTCAGGACCGTCTCTCCCGCCTTCATATCTTCACCAACCTGGATCACATTTTCGAGGGGAGAAAGAGTTTTAAAGGCATGGATTCTTTTTCCATCTAACCATTCCGTATATTCAACCATCTCTACGGCATCTGCCCCTTTGGGAACGATTCCTCCCGTGGCAATTTTAACAGCCTCGCCCTCTTTGATTGTCACCTCTGTCATGCTTCCCATCAGGATCTCGCCAACCACTTGAAGGAGGGCCGGGTTTTTTTCAGAAGCGCCATAGGTATCTTTTGCCTTTAGGGCAAAACCATCCACTGTGGAGCGAGGAAATTCAGGAAGATTAGTAGGAGAGTGGATATCTTCTGCAAGAATTCGATGGAGCGATTCTTCCAGCGAGACCTTCTCCGTGGATAGAGGTTTGAAACGGTTAAGTTTCTGGTAAAGTTGCTGAGGGGTCTGGACTTTGAAAAAGCCTTTCATTGTTCTCCTAATGACACGAATGATAACGAATGGATCGAATATTCTTCTATGCGTATTATTCGCTCTGCTTCGAGTGATTCGCTGAATTTACCAAAAATAAAGCCGACACCCGTGTTGGGGATATCGGCCATTGTCGTCCAATGATCCATCTCCTTTCCAAACACGGGAGGTATGGCCGTTTCCAGCCATGCCCTGACGGCCCGTTTCCATATCCCCCTTTTTGATGGGGAGTTAGGAAAAAGGCTCGGAGATTCTATATCTATGTTTAATGGATAATTTAAGAAAAATCAAGGGAAGAGAAACTTATATCACATGAACCTCGCTGGTCTTTCGGAAGTGATGGCCATATATGGCCAGCGTGATGGCCAGAGGAAAGGCCCTGGGCCGACGGATCAGCGTCCATACAAAAAGCTTCCAGTATTGGGTTCGTTCCTTTCCCACAATCCCCAGGCGAATAGCGGAGCGGATCAGAGTGTGAATATTGGCAGGCAGATGTCTGAAATTTATCCGAATATTAATCTTTGGGGGTTTATATTCCCTTAAAAAAGTTTTGACCCTTTGATAGTAAGCCTCAGGGGAATAGATGTATTGTAGGACGTCCTTATATCCCTTGCGAAGCACGTCCAGGTTCATGGCAGGAATAATGTTTGTTGATCCGTCCACATTGTCACCAGTAATCCGATCGAGTAAACGGCCTGCCTGTTTCAAACGTTCGTAGAGTTTGGTTCCAGGAGGGGCCTGAAGCAGTCCGACCATGGCCGTGGCGATCCCGCTTTTCTGGATAAAATCGGTGAGTCGGCGAAAGGTATGTGCTGAATCATTATCGAAACCAAGAATGAAGCCTCCCTGGACCTGTAGACCTGCCCGCTGAATACGCTTCACATCTTCAACCAGGTCGCGGTTCATATTCTGTTTCTTACTGCATTCAGCCAGGCTGTCTTCGTTCGGGGTTTCGATTCCAATGAAAACCGTATCGAAACCCGCCTTGACCATCATCTGGATCAGCTCTTCGTCGTCGGCCAGATTAATGGATACTTCTGTATTGAATAGAAAACCGTTTTTACCTTTCCGCCAATCAATGAGGGCGGGGAGGAGGTGAGATTTGAGGTAGGCTTTGTTTCCAATAAGGTTATCATCCACAAAGAAGACGCCTCTTCGCCATCCCAGACGATAGAGTCTATCCAGTTCGGTAATCATCTGAGAAGCAGTCTTGGTTCGTGGCTTATGGCCGAAAAGGGCTGTTACGTTACAGAACTCGCAGTTGTAAGGGCACCCACGTGAGAACTGGACGGACATGGAGGCATAATCACTTGGACGGACCAATTCCCACATTGGTGGAGGGGTCTGACGGATGTCGGCAAAATCAGAGCTTGCATAAACCCTATTGGCACATCCAGAAGCGAAGTCCTTGAGAAAAGCAGGCAAAGTCAACTCGGCTTCATTGAGGATAAAATGGTCCACCCTTTCAAATTGTTCGTGTTCGATAGTAAAAAGAGGTCCTCCTGCGATGACCTTCAGGCCTGCTTCTTTACATTGAGCGATCGTCCTGTGGGCTGAGTCCCTCTGTACGGTCATGGCACTGACCAAGGCCCAATCCGCCCAAATCAGATCATCCTGGGTAAGCTTTCTTACGTTGATGTCCACCAGCCTTTTTTCCCATTGGGTTGGTAACATGGAGGCAATGGTCAAGAGTCCAAGGGGTGGAGAGGCTGCTTTTTTGCGTATGAATTTAAGCGCGTGCTTAAAACTCCAGAACGTATCCGGGATCTCGGGATAAAGCAGAAGAACATTCATTAGTTTTTCTCCTTTTCCAAATAAAAAGGAACATCAAAAGATTGGGTTCGGAGGTCGAGAATGTCAACCGATCAAAATGACCTTTGAGGGAACCGCTAATAAATCCAAATTTGTCACTCCTCAAATTGGAACTGGATCCCGGCAGGAATTTATCCCGATGAAGACTGGGGCCGGCATGGCTTCTTAGAGGTAACCTTAACATTCAATTTAAAATTTAAATCCTGTTTTGTCAATTTACGGCTGGATTTAAAAAACTTAAAATGAAATTGTTTCTTGACATCATTTGAAATCATAAGATAATCTATACTTGGTTTTCACGAATCATTAATTAAAATGGTTCTTCCGGGTATTGAGTGGGTAACCTCCCCTTATGTTAAGGGGAGGTGGGGAGGGGTTATCTTATTTCA
>OGCL01000436.1_pt1 | contig 45265 bp, 48 predicted proteins | sample 1570041 | NCBI WGS metagenome assembly OGCL01 (sample SAMN06266162, study PRJEB24511) | hot springs metagenome | isolation source: Hot spring water | place: South Africa: Limpopo | collected 2015-06-22 | reverse complement strand
GAATTTGCAGAACCGGATTACATCGCCACAGCGTTTTACGTGCCCAACGAGCCTGGCTACGCCAACCAGTGGGCCCTCCCCAAGATCCAAGCCCCCCAGGCTTGGGATTTGACCCGAGGCTCCTCCACCCTGCGGATCGCCATTGTGGACACGGGGATTGACCAGGACCACGAGGACTTGCACACAAAAATCGTGGCCAATCGCAACTTCACCACCAGCCGCACGGGGGACGACCGCTACGGGCATGGGACCCACGTGGCCGGCAGCGCGGCCGCTGTGACCGACAACGGGCGAGGCGTTGCCGGGGTGGGGTTCACCACGAGCTTGATGAACGTCAAGGTTCTGGGGGACAACGGCAGTGGCCAGTACAGCTGGGTTGCCAACGGCATCATTTGGGCTGCGGACAACGGGGCGCACGTCATCAACATGAGCCTGCGCGGGACCTCCGCGTCCAGCACCCTGGAGTCGGCGGTGAAGTACGCCTGGGACAAAGGGGGGGGTCCCGGTGGCCGCGGCCGGCAACGAAAACATCAGCGCCCCCACCTACCCGGCCTACTACGCGGAGTGCATTGCCGTGGCCGCCACGGATGAGAACGATGCCAAGGCCAGTTTCTCCAACTACGGGGCGTGGGTGGACATCGCCGCCCCGGGGGTCAGCATCTACTCCACGCTGCCCAACCACCCCAACCGCATCGGCGTTCGCAACTACGGCTCCTTGAGCGGAACATCGATGGCGGCCCCGCACGTGGCCGGGGTGGCCGCTTTGGTCAAGGCCCGCTATCCGACTTGGACCAACGCTCAGATCTGCGATCGGCTCTTGGCTTCGGTGGACCCGACCACGGGGTTCAGCCCAGCCTTGGGACGGATCAACGCCTACAAGGCTGTGCAATAAGCGCCCAATCAGGGAGCAAGGCCGAGCTTGCGGGCTCGGCCTTTTTGTTTGTGGCCCTCAGCCCCATTGGGCGGCTCGTGGCCTCCGGCTCCGTGGACAAGACGATCAAGCTCTGGGTCATCAGCGAGCTTGTGGGGAGGGAAAACAAGCTCGAGCCCCAGGCGCTACCAAGGCATCGGGAACCAGAATGACCGCGTTGCTGCAATTCAAACAGTGGGCCGTTCGGTCCTTGGGAATAGCGCTGAGCACTAGTGCTCCAGAGCCAAGCCGAACGGCCCCTTCAGTTACCGTTAGCTACGCTGGTTTCTATTTCTCCCGAACCTTAACCAGGCCCTGGTCGGCCTCGGCTTGCACCCAAGCCCGCAGCCCTGCTAGCGCCGCCACCTCCCCAAGAAGATGGGCCCGGAAAAACAGGGTGAGGTAGGCATGGACGGACCGGTGGGAGTCCCTCCAGGGCCGGGTGCCGGGAACGCAAACCGCACAGAGAAGCCCACAGTTGGGGTTGTCCAGGTAATCCATGTGCCCCACGCCAAGCTGGGTGATTTCCAAAGCCGGGGGATTGGCTGCTTGGAAAAACCGCTGGTAGTTGTCGGCCTCGGGCGCGCAGGGCATGCCAAACCGCGTCAGGCGCCCCAGCTCAGCACCCAAAAGAAGCACGGGAACACGCACGAGCTTCATTCGCTCGGGCGTGACCCGAGGAAATCGCACAGGATCCGATCCTCCCCCTCCGCCGCCGTCCACAGGGTCCAAGGCGGCAATGGCCAAAACCCGCGCCTCCTCCGCAGCCGCCAGAAACGAAAGCTTTCCTCCCAAGGAGTGGCCGGCCAGCCCAATTCGCTCAGAATCAAGAAATCTTCCCGTGGCGGGGTTCCGCAAAAGCTCGGACAGGGCAAAGCGCAAATCCTGGGCCAAGATTGCATGGTTGGCGTTGAACAAGTTCACGTCGTAGGTGAGCAGGGCCACGGCCATCCCGTGGGAGGCGAGGTGCCAGCCCAAAAGGCGGTAGTCCCGCCCCGAAAGCAGGAATCCTGGGCTGAACAGGACCCAGGGGAAAGGGCCGTCCCCTTCGGGCAGAACCAGCAGAACCTCCACCCGCCGGTTCCGCGCCTGGTCTAAAAGCCGAACTTCAACCTGCCGCACCCCGTAGGGCCCAGGATCCGCGGGGCTACCTAGCCCCAGAACACCGAGGCTTGCAAGGCTCGACAGAACCAATACGCCAAGCGCTTTCACTTCACCCTCCTTGTTGCGTTCGGTCGCGCACGCGCGCGATGTACGCCTCCACCTCGAATTTTCCCTTCTGGGCCTTGGGCGTCATCGGCCGAACCTTCCCGAAGATCGGCCGCTCAGGAAACGGTCGGTCGTGCAGGCCAAAGCACCAGGCCACGCCAGCGAAACTCCCCGGATCACGCCCATCCAAGAGATAGCGGTTGTTCAAGTAGAGGGCGTTGCGAAAAGCCTCCTGGGGATCAGCAGACCAACGCAGAAACTGTTTTCCCCAGTACATCCGCAAGTAGTTGTGGAGCCAGCCCGTGGTTCTGAGCTCGGTTTGGGCGGCGTTCCAAAGGGGATCGTCGGTCTTGGCCTGGTCCAGCTCCTCAAGGTCATAAAGTGCTGGCTTCCGGTCTCGGGCGTGGGAAAGCAAGGTCTCTTGGGCCCAGCGGGGAAGGCCCGAAAACGCGTCGTAGCTGGGATTGTGAAGGACGAAGTTGATGGCCAATTCCCGGCGCACGATGAGCTCTTCAAGGAAGGCCGCGGCGCCCGGGCTGCCGGATTGGGAAACCTTCCAGGCCACCTCCACCGGGGAAATCTGGCCAAAGTGCAGGTAAGGGCTGAGCTTGGAGGTGGCGTCACTCAGGGGATCGCTTCGCTTCTCGGTATAGCGATCGAGCTTGTTCTCCAGGAATTCGTCAAGCCTTCTTCGGGCGGCCTTTGTTCCCGAAGGCCCAAAAACAGGGGGAACCGAACGATCGAGGGGGAGCTTGGCCATTATGCTTTCGGGATCGGAAAAATCCACGCCGAAGAGGTCGAGATCCAGGGAGCGCACCGCGGGCTCTTGGTCAGCCAAGGGTTTAAGGAAGCGGGACCAAAGGGGTTGAACTTTTCGGCGCAGAACCGCAGCGCTCCAGGCCTCCCTGGGATAGGCAAGCTCCACGGGAACTACAGCTTCGCCCTCCACCTGGATCACCGAGCAGGGTGCCCGCTGGGCCAGGGCCTCCCGCCAGGCCCGCTCGTGCCGCAGATACCCCCGGTCCACCACGACGAACCGGGCCTCCTCGGCCAACTTAAGAACTGTTTGCCCCGGATTTCCTACTCTCCCCACAACCAAAACTCCCCGCTCCCGAAGTTCCCGCGCGGTCTCGCCGAGGCCGGCGAGCATGAAGGCGAAGGACCGCAAGTTGGCCTCGGGATAGTCGGGAACAACCACGAACAAAACCACCACGGGAAGCGCGTGCTCGTTGGCTAGAAAAATCGCGTGTTCGAGGGCGGGGTTCCAACAGGCCCGCTGCGCGGCCTGCATCCAGTAGAGCACGAGTTTTCCGTTCCGCGTCGGGCGCTTTGCCAGAACTTGCAGGCGCTCAGGCTCCACCATGGCTTCTCCCCGGGCCCACCAACCGTGGATCTGCGGAGGCGACCGCCAAGGCCCTAAGGGCGCTGCGCTCCTTGTCCTTGACCTCCAGCATGAGGTCGAAGTCGTGAGGGCGAGTCTCATCCAAAAAGCGGCGGAAGTGCTCCTCGTCCAAGACGTAGCTGTGGCTTCCCTTCCGCCCCTGGGGAAGAGGAGAAGAATAATCCACCAGGGGAAGACCGTCTTCCCCGGACCACGTTTTCCCCGCATCGGCAACGGCCTCGGCCACCGTGCGATTATCGGAGTTCAGCTCGTGATGAAAGGCGTCAAACAGCACGGGAACACCGCAGTTTTCGTGAAGCTCAAGGACGTCGCTCAAAGTGAAAAGCCGCTCGTCGTTTTCCACGACGAGCCTCTTCTTCAGGGCGCGGTCCAGGGAGCGAAAGCGCTGGGCAAATCTTTCCCCGGCCGCTTTCTTGTCCCCGTAGGCCCCGCCCACGTGAATCTGGATCTTCGCGGCGTTGTCCAGCCCCAAAAGCTCCAGGACCTTCAAGTGGTACTGGAGCTCCGCCAGGCTGGAGCGGAGGACCTCCTTCCTTGGGGTGTTGAGAAGGACGAACTGATCGGGGTGCAGGGAGATGCGGATCTCAAAGCGGCGAATGAGGGCGCCAATGCGGGCAAAATCCCGAGCGAACCAGCGGTCCCAAGGGAAGCGGTTTTGGGGATGGGAAGCCAAGGGAACGAGGTCGGAGGTGATGCGCAAGAACAACAACCCATGCTCGGCGTTCCAGCTCACGATCTCCTCCAGGCAAGCCAGGTTCCCGGCCACGGTTTCCTCCAGCCGCTCCTCGCTTAAGGAGGCCAGGCGAAAAGTGCGGCTGGGCCGGCAGGGCAAGCTCAGGTTGATGCAAGGGTACCCAATGCGCACGAGGTTAGCGCCGAAGCCGATCGGCAAACAGGGCGATGATCTCCTCGCAGGTCTCGTTTCCGATTATGCGCCGCAGGATGAAGTAGGAGTTCTCCAGGACAGGATCGGGGCGGCCTTGAGCCGATTGAACCAAGAAGGAGGACGTCGCGGCCAGGGTCACCTGCTCGTCTTTCCAGGTCAAAAGGCCCTGGACGAGGTCAGGGCTCACCACGGTTCCCTTAAGGCTCAGCATGCTCCTTTGTACCACGTAGGCCTCGCCGCTGATCAGCCCTAGCACCGTGATCTGCGTGGTCACCCCGGGTTTCCCGTCGCCGTCGGAGTCCACCACCCGTGGGTCGGAGGGGTTCTGGGGGAGGCGCTCACTGAACGGGTCGCTTAGTCTCACACCGTTCAGAGCCACAAACGGAGGAACCACGAGCTGGAAAGTTTCCGAGTCCTGCTCGAGCCTACCTTGAACTGGCCCCACCCTGATCGAACTATAGAACCGAGGAGAGATGGTGACTCTCACGAACGGCGTTCCTGTATCCACCAAGGACAGGCAGTACCGAAATTCTTTGAGCATCAGGTCAAACCCACTTTGTTCGATCGTGAGGCGAACCACGTTTTGCCCCACGCGCCGCTGCTCGCCCATGAACGGTACGCTCCAGTACTCCGAGGTGGTCAGCAGCAAGGCCCAGGAGCCCGAGAGGTCCAGGGACACCTCCTGAGCCATCCCCGCCGCCACCGCAGCGAGAGCCAACCCCAACAGCACTGCAACCTTCATCGTTCCTCCTTTGTGTGAATGGACCGTCCCTTCCACGTCCCCCAGCCCGAAACATGCCAGAGAAGCGACCTCATGGCCACAGTCCAGCCTGCGCCAACCACCACAGGGTAGATGAACGGCAAGAACCAAGGGAACCGAAAGCGCACGGTGGTGAGAAGCCAAAGGGCGAAAGCGACTCCGCTTGCCCAGGCCGCCGGGGCCCAAAACTCTTGGGGCAAGCTTGACCACCCCGTGCTCAAGGAAACGAGCAAGAGGGGTGGTTGCCAAGTAGCGTAAAGAAGCCAATTCCAAACGAACACGAAAAAGACGGTGCGACGGCCAAACACGGGGAACAGGCTCTTGGCAAACCCCCGCACAGCCCCGCGAAGACCCGTGTACATCCGGCACCGCACAAGCGAGCCACCGTAGAGCAGGCCCACCCGCAGCCCCCTCCGTGTGGCCTTGCGGGCCAACACCACATCCTCGAGGACTTCGCTGCGCACAACCTCATGCCCACCGAGTGCGGCGTAGGCCTCGCGACGAAAGAGCAAGAACTGACCCACGGCTGCGGCCAAGCCGGCCCGCGGCCAGATCTTGCCCACAGCAAAAGGAAAGAACGAGCTGAGGCTCCAGGAGATGAGGGGCACCACCAAAGTCTCACCCAGCGTGCCCACCTCCTGACGAGGGAGGACCGACAGGAGGTCCAACCGCCCTTTTGCCAAAGCGGCCACGGCCGCGGAGACCGCTCCCCTAGAAAGGCGGACGTCCGCGTCCACAAACAACAGGAGCTCGCCCGAGGCGTGCTGGGCCAGGTTTTGGCACGCCCAGGCCTTGCCTAGCCAACCCGGAGGGGGGCCGTCCCCCTGAAGGACCCTGAGCCGCGAATCCTTGATAGAAGCAAGGATTTGGGGCGTGCGGTCCTGCGAACCCTCTTCGTACACGAGGACTTCGTAGTGCTCATGATCCTGGGCCAAGAGGGCCCGCACACACCCTTCGGCGTTTCCCTCCTCGTCCCGCATGGGAACAAGGACCGAGACTTTGGCACCTGTCGCGCTGGAGCTCTCCTTGAGCCTCCCCAGAGCCCACAGGTTGGAGAGGAATATGACCAGCACAACGCCAAAGAACCCAGCCAGGGACCAGGCGTGCTGGTAGAAGAAACTCACGGCTTCTTACCTGCCCAAAGCTCCCGGCCCTGCTTGACCAGGAGCAACACGTAGGTCAAGGCAAAGGCCGTGGCCCGCGGGGCGTCGTGGAAAAACAGGGCCACAAAGGCTAGAGCCCCGGCTCCCCCCAGGGCCACAACCCACGCGTCCGGTATTCGGGCCAACTTTCCCAGGACGAACAGTCCCCCCAACACCACAGGAACGATCCACGCGGTGGCCCCGGCCCAGACGCCGAACGTGGCCGCTAGGGCCTTGCCACCGCGAAACTTGAGGATGGGGGAGAAGGCGTGGCCCAACGGGGGAGCCACCAGCACGGGAACCAACGGCCAGCCCTCCACACCGGCGTACACGGCCAACCCCACGGGAACAGCCCCCTTGAGAAAGTCGAGGAGGAGGGCAGGAAGGCCCAGTTTGGCTCCCCCTGCCCGCCAGGCGTTCATCGCCCCGGGGTTGCCATCTCCCACCGCCCGAACCTCTTTGCCTGCCAGTCTGCCCACCCACACGGAAAAGGGAAGCATACCGAGGAGAAACCCCAGGGCGGCAAAACCCAAGGCCACCATGTGCGGATTGTAATGAAAAAAGAAGGCGGGCCGTGGGGCCCGCCCCCCGTCACGCCACTTCCACCCGCTTCTCGGACTCCCACAGCCCGTGAATGTTGCAGTAGGCCAAGCTGTGAAGAACGCCCGGCTTGTTGGTCTTGAAGGCGAAGGTCACCTCGTGGTGGGTGTACACCGGTCCCTGATTGGGTCCGGCCACAGCCTCCCCATGGGCGTTGAACTCGAACTTGCCAAGGTCGTAGGCGTACTTGTCCCCGTCGGGGGAGAAGTAGGCCGCGATCCAGCGGATGTGGTGCTCGGTGGTGTTGGGGTGGGCAATGGCCTTGCCCAAGGAGATTCTGACCGTGACCCACTCCTCGGCCTTGACCTTGTCCGGGCAGTCGATGACCGGAACGTGCTTTTCCTTTTGCCAATCGGCCACTTGGATCTTGTCACAAACGCGCACATCAGCCTCCCAGTTTGCGGTGGCAGAACCACCAATCGTAGCACTCGATCTTGCCGGCCTTGGCCTCGCTCATCCGCTGGGCCACGGCTTCCACGTTGTCCACCGGCGGGATGATCCCATGGTCCTTGATGAGGTCGTTGTGGGGCCAATCGGCCGGCAGCGCTACCTGCTCCTTCCCGGCAGTCTGGAAAGCCTTGATCATCCGCAGGATCTCCTCCATGTTGCGCCCGATGTTCATCGGGTAGTAGAGGATTGCGCGCACGACGCCCTGGGGGCAGATGAGGAACACGGCCCGCACCGTGGCCGCCTCCGAAGCCCCAGGATGGATCATCCCGTAAAGCTCGGCGATCTTGCCCGTGGTGTCGGCGATGATGGGGAACGGGATCTTCACCTTGAGCTTTTCCTCAATCCACTCCACCCACTTGATGTGGGAGTACACGTGGTCCACGGAAAGCCCAAGCAGCTCCACCCCCAGCTTCTGGAACTCCTGGTACTTACGGGCGAAGGCGACGAATTCCGTGGTGCAGACGGGGGTAAAGTCCGCCGGGTGCGAGAACAGCACCACCCACTTCCCCTTGTAGTCCGCGGGGAAATTGATCTTGCCCCGGGTGGTCTGAGCCACAAACGCCGGGGCTGGGTCTCCAATAAGCGGCATTCGCTTCTCGTTCATGCTTCCCTCCTTTTTCCCAGCATGTTTTCAAACGTGTCCTCGTGCTCCAGTTCCTCATCGAGGATGTAGCGCACAAGGTGGTACGTGGCGTGGTCCTTGCCGTGCGTGAGGTTGGCGAGACGGTTGTACACCTCGATGGCACAACGCTCGGCATGAACCGTGTCCTGGATCACCTTCTCCACGTCTTTGGGGTTGGCCGGGGGTTCGCTGTAGCCGCAGTTGGACTGTTCCAGCCAGAGTCGGGGGTGCCCCAAGGGACGCCCTCCGAGCTGGATGATGCGGCGGGCGAGCTCCTCAGCGTGTTCCAGTTCCTCGGCGGCGACTCTTTTGAGCTCTTGGGCTACGGGGCTGGCGGCCCGGCCCGCCGCCAGCTGCGCCGCCACCCAATACTGATAGAACGCCAACCACTCGTCGGCGTAGGCCCGGTTGAGCTCTTCCACCAACGTTTCCACCGGGAGTCCCGCGATTTCCAGAGCTTTCTTTCCTATGGTACTCCTTCCAGCCGCTAGAACTGCTTGAACTTTGCCCGAGGAGCTTGACAGATCGGGCAGCGCTCGGGGGCCTCCCCTTCCACCGTGTAGCCACACACGGGGCAGATGTGGATCCTCCCGATCTGCACGTCCTTGCCGGCCAAGGCGGCTTCGCGGGCTTTTTGGTACATGGCGGCGTGGATCTTCTCGGCCTCCAAGGCGTAGTGGAAGGCCCGCTCCGCCCCTTTCTCCTCCTGCAGCTGGGCCACCGACAGGTAGGCGGGGTACATCTCCTCCACTTCGAACGTCTCGCCGTTGATGGCCACCTGCAGGTTTTCCGGGCTGGTGCGGATCATTCCTAGTTCGCGGTAGTGGTTAGTGGCGTGGGCCTGTTCAGCGTAAGCGATGGCCCGGAACAGACGGGCCACGTTGGGGCGCCCCTCGGCCTCAGCCGCCTCGGCAAAGATGAGATACCGCATGTGGGCCTGGGATTGCCCGGCAAACGCGCTCTTCAGGTTGTCCTCCGTCATCTTCCGCATCGACTCCACCTCCTTTTGAGACTACGGGGGAAGGGGTGGCGCCCCTTCCCCCGGACTGGCCGCTACTTGAAAAACTTGGACACAAAGGGAGAGGTCTCGCCCCGGCGCATGAAGTGCCCAGACGGCCCTTCACCCAGAAACTCCGAAAACCAGGACTCGTGTTCCACTTCCTCGTGGAGGATGGCCGAAGCCAACTCGTAGGTGCGGTGGTCCTTGCCGGCGGTGAGGTTGCAGATGTGGGTGTACTGGCGAACCGCGCATCGCTCGGCCTCCACCAGGACCTTGAGGATCTCCTTCACGTCCCGGGGGTTGGTGGGCAAGTAGGCCGGGGGGCATGCGGACTTGTCGTGGAACTGCTTCATGTCCCGGGGGAGTTCGCCTCCCAGCTCGTAGATGCGGGGGACGAGGGCCTCAAAGTGGTTGCGATCCTCAATCCGCGCCACCTCGGCGATCTCCTTGAGGGTCTCGCCCTCCAGGCCGATGAGGTTGGCCCTGAGGATCGTGTAGTAGTAGAAGGTTGTGAACTCCGCGGCGGCGTTCTTCACCAGCAGCTCCACAAGCTGATCCACAGAAACACCGGACTTCTCCACCATTTCCCGCGCTTCTTTAGCCATGGTGAACCTCCTTGCGCTCTTGGCAATCCGAACAGAGGCCGGACACCGTGAGGTTGTGGGACTCCACTTTGAAACCTTGGGCCGAAGCAAAGGACGCCCAACTCGAGGGCAACGAGGTCGGGAAGTCGAAGATGCGTCCGCAGGAGCGACATCGGAAGTGCATGTGGGGGGCGGTCACGGGGTCAAACCGAGCGGGGTACTCCCCGACGAGCTCGGAGAGTTCGCCCCGTTGGGCCAACACGTGGAGGGCTCGGTACACGGTGGCGAGGCTGATCCTGTGACCTTGAGCACGGAGGGTGTGGTAGAGGTCCTCGACGGTGGGGTGATCGGTGCGACCGTGGATGGTGGCGAGGACGAGGTCCTGTTTTGGGGTGCGCCTTTCTCTGCTCATGGTTCTGATTCTCATTGTACGCTGGCGGCCGGGTTTGTCAACCGGCCCCTGTTCGCCCTATAGTCCCCCCGCCCAAAGAAAGGACCGCCCCGATGAATAGTCAAAGCCTGAACTCCCTCCCCCTGGAGCAGATCCTCCAGGCCATTGCCTCCCGCAGTCCTGTGCCTGGGGGGGGATCTACCGCAGCCCTCACCGTGGCCTTGGCTGCGGCCCTCGTGGCCAAGGTCGCTGGTTTGGGCGCCCGCCAGCCTGACAGCGCCGAAGAGCTCGCACCGGTGGAAAAGGAGGCTCTTAAGCTGGCCCAGCAAGCTGTGGACCTTGCCGACAAGGATGCCCAGGCCTACGAGGAGGTGGCCCGGGCCCAGAAGCTCGCCAAGTCCACAGAGAAGGACAAGGCGACCCGAAAGAGGGCCCTGGAGACCTCCCTGTTGTCGGCGGCCCAAGCCCCCTTGGACACCGCCCAATGTGCCCTGCAAATCCTAGCCCTGGCCGAACAGGTCGTTCCCCGCTGTCCCCGAGCGGCCCACAGCGACTTGGCCACCGGGGTCAAGCTAGCTTGGACCGGTGGGGCGGCTGCCCTATTCAGCGTGGACGCCAACGCCCTGGCCATGGGCGACCGCGAAGCCCTGGCTGAACTCGCCTCACGCCGAGCGGAATTGGAGTTGGAGCTTGAGGAACGGGCCGCTTGGGCCCTCGCTCCGCTTGAGGAAAACCTCCGCGGGTGGCTGGGAGAGAGGGATTCGAACCCCCACTGACGGGTCCAGAGCCCGTTGGCCTACCGTTAGCCGATCTCCCAACGGCTCCACGATTCTAGCGCCGCGGGCTTGGCCAGGCCAGCCGTTACCCCCCAACCTCGGTCCCCAGCCAGGGCGCCCCAGGCGGGGAACCCTAGGACGAGCCACGAAGGCCAGGGAGCACCTACTCCGCGCCTTTTCTCAGCCACCGCATCGAAGAAGCGAGCTGATGTGGCCACCCAGACCTTGCCAAGGGGGTCACCCCACCGTTTCTGCGGGGCCATGGCGACGGTCCCACGGTCGTCGCACCACCACTGGCCCAGAGGCGAGGAGCCCGACCGGCGGTCCCCGCCTGTGCGCTGTGCAGAACGGTCCGCGCCCTGAGGTCATCATGTTCGCCGCGCTCCCCCCGCCTCGACCGGGAGGCCTCGATTCACGAACCGCACCGTCCCAGGATTCCCGCCTCCCGGCGGACCCTGGTGCTGACTGAGGTTCCCACTCCCCCAATTGGTCCTGACCTTGTCCGCCTGGGGCCCTCGAGCATCGGACATTTTGCCCAATGTGTTCCCTATGACCGATGAAAAGAAGGGAGGGTTGTACAATCGATGGGGAATGTGAGGCAATCAAGATGATCAGGAAGGCGTGCGTACCTGGGGTACTTCTGGTGGCCTGGGCTTCCCTGGTCACCGCCGGACCGGGCTTGGGCGGCAGCTGGGAGGGGGAGCTGGAGTTCTTCCCCGACCCGTACCTCGTTAGAACAAAGCTAACCCTTCACTACGAGTACAACGGGGTTGTGTTCTCCAGCAGCTCCCTGTTCACGGACGTGGATGGGTTCGCAGAACAGTACTTCCTTGGAACCGGGGAACTTGGCCCGTTGCTCCTCTCCGCAGGGATTGTGTTCTTTCCCCAAGACTGGACGTACGGTCCGTACGGGCTAACTTGGCTGGACGCGACCTTCCAACTCGGCGGCGTCAACCTGACCCTCAGCTTCGATCACTTCAAGTTTCCCTACGGGTTTGCACCCAGCGACCCCCCCTACGGTCCGCAATGGCCCTGCACAACTCGGGAGGTTTATTTGCTGTACACTGCAGTCCTGAGTTTCCCCCCGATCAGCGTCCATCTGGAGTTCGACGACTGTTGCACCGGAACGGGGTTCAAGTCCGCCACTTTGGGATTGGCCGGCCTCGATCTGTGCTGCGGGATCACCTTCGATGCCGAACTCTCCTTCCAGAAGAGCACAGGCTTTGATTACGTCAAGCTCGCCTTCCCCGACTTCCTGAACCTTTGCTGTGGAATCACCTTGGATCTCGCTGTGACGTGGACAGCGGACAGCAAAGTGGTGGAGATCAGGCCGAAACTAGAGGGGTTGGGGGAGGGTTGCCTTACGGTCTACGCCGATGTGGTTAGCGACCCTAACTTCATCGGTGAGATCGCCCTCTACGCGTGGAAGCTCAGCTGCGGCTTTGGGGACTGCAGCTACTTCGAGTTTCTCCACGCGCTGGACGTCGGCAAGGTGGAAGAGATCGAAGGAGACGTTTTTGAGGGTGACGAATTCGCATACCTCCGGTTTGGGGTATGCGGGCCAGGGTGCTGCGGTGGAACCTACGAGGTCAACGGTACCCTGTACTTCGATAACCAAGGGGGGCTGTTCGGCCTTGGTCGGGTGGGATTAGGCGCGAAAGTTCCCGTGATGCGCAACTTCACTGCGAAGATTAACCTGATCGCCGGACCGTCACCCGCCTTGACCATCGGTTGGATTGTGAGCTTCTGATCCAAGAACGAAGAGAGGAGGAGAGCCATGCGAAGAATGGTATGGGCAGTCGCAGGTCTGATCTCGGCCGTAGGCGTGGCTGCCATGGGGCAAGCGGTCAAGCCTGACCTCACCATCGTCAAAATCGAAAAGATCGATTTTATGTGGTGGGGCACTGGGGAGAGCTTCAAAGTCATTGCCACAGTGAAGAACTTGGGGGGAGCTCCATCCACGCCGACTCACCTTCGCTGGCGCACTCTGGACGGGGACTCCACCGTAATCATCTCTGTCCCCTCCCTTGCCCCAGGCCTGGCGACCGGGATTCTTCTGAAGCTTGGGGTGGAATGCCCGCGATGGTTTCGTTCTTGCTCGGCAATACCGGTCAAGATCGAGGTGGAGGTCGATCCCTTTAACCGGGTTCAGGAGGCCAACGAGGACAACAACGCAAAGACGGGGATCTTTACCTACAGGATCTGGCAGGTCATAAGGTAGGCACCCATAGGATCCCCGACGGGACCTGGGCCGCTGCGGATTCGGCTGAAGCCTGGGGAGCTAAGATCCGTGGACCGCGTGCTTACCCACCGTCTTGACAGCTGGGAATGTGGGAAGCCGCTCGTGCTAAGAGGCGTGGTCCGGAGATCTGATCCCCGAGGAGGGAGAGAGCCCAGCGTCCCCAGTGTGTGCAGTTTCACAGTAGCGTTGACAGGTGGGGGTGCGGAAAAGAGTCCGCAGGAGTGAGGGTCAACCGGGCAAGCTCCCCAGGGATCGAAGCACAACCGTGGGAGGTGACCCGATGACCCTTGAGGACAAGGTGCACGGTTTTCTGCTCCATCCACTCCGCCGAGCGGAGGAACTGAGGAACGTGAGCGCAGCCTGTCGAGAGCTGGGCATCTCACGCACGGTGTTCGACCGGTGGAAGAAGCACCTGCGGTCGTACGGGACAGAATGCATTGACCCCAAGAGAACGTCCGCTCGTCCTGGACGACCGCCCTTGCTGGGACCCGTGGAACAGCGGGCGATTGTGGCCACGGCCCTGGCGTGCCCACGTGGGGACCGAACCGGGCGTCGCTTCAGCTTGCACGACCAGGGGTCCAGGTCTCCCCGAGCACGGTGGGGGGCGCTGCGTCGGCGGGGGAGGCGCGGCTCCTGAGTGTCGCGGGGCATGCTGCCAACACGGCCAGGCTCCTCACCGAGCGCACGCGGCGAGACTCTACCCGGCCCACCACGTAGCCGTAGACGAACCTGGGGAGCTGGTGTGCCTGGACTCGTTCTTCATCGGCAAGCTCAAGGCCGTGAGGCAGGTCACGGCCAGCAATACGGGGACCTCCCCCGCCTCAGCCAGGGGGATCCCGGCTCGCAACGGAGCGGACGCGGCACGGTTCCTCACCGAGGTCCTTGAGCCTGCGTTCGCCCAGCCGGGTTGGAAACCTCGGCGTGTGCTCACGGGTCGGGGGAGCGGGTTCCAAGGGGAGTTCGACCAAGCGTAGAAAGAGCTGACGATCGTGCGTGCCCGAACCAAGCCAGGGCACGCGTGGACGAACAGTTTCGTGGAGCGACTGGAGAGGACGATCCTCCCCGAGCATGGGCGGCTGCTTTTTCCCCGTAAGTTCTTCACCCAAACCGGCCAGCTCCAGGCCTCTGTTGATGGGTTCCTACGGCTCTGCAACAAGGAGCGGCCGCATCAGGGGGACCGCACCCCGGGACCAACCCCAGCGAAGGTTTTCTGGGGCATGGCTGCTCATCCATCAGCGAACGAGGTCTAACGTGTCAACAACATTACGGTACTGAACACCCTAGGGGAGGAGGTAAAGGAAGATGGCGAAGTAGTGGCAGGTGGCCGCCCCCACAACCATGACGTGCCAGAGGGCGTGGCTGAACCGAAGACGTTTCCAAGCGTAGAACACCAACCCCAGGGTGTAGATCACCCCACCCGCCAGAAGAAACGCCAGCGCCCCCAGGGGCACCTGGGCCAACACCTGGCGGGCGGCCACCACCACAAGCCACCCCATGGCCACGTAGATCCCCACGGAGGCCTTGCCCAGCCGTCCCATGAACACCGACTTGAACACCACCCCGGCCAGGGCCATGACCCACACGATCGCCAAGAGAGCCCACCCCCATGGGTTCCACAGGCGAATGACCACAAACGGGGTGTAGGTCCCGGCGATGAGGAGGTAAATCGAGGCGTGGTCAAGGATGCGGAACACAGCCTTGGCCCGGGGGGGCCGAAGGGCATGGTACAGGGTGGAAGCGAGATGGGTAAGGACCAGGGTGAATCCGTACACCACCAGACTGGCAAGCTGGCCGGGGCTCGCTCCCCGGAGGATGCCCAGGACGGTGAGGGCCGCCAGTCCGGCGATGCTCAAGCCCGCGGCCAGGCCGTGGGTCACGGCGTTGGCGATTTCCTCGCCCAGGGTGTACTTGGGGGGTTGGTGTGGCACGGCAGCCTCCCAGGTGGCCCGTGGCAATAAAAAACCAGGCGGCGACCTACTCTCCCGGGCCGTCACCAGCCCAGTACCATCGGCGCAGGAGGGCTTAACTTCCGGGTTCGGGATGGGACCGGGTGTTTCCCCTCCGCCATGTGCCGCCTGGAATCTCTTCCGATCCAGGGAAAGTGAATAGAGCGTCTGCTACGCAAGCCAATCGGGCGATTAGTACCGCTCGGCTCCACCCGTTACCGGGCTTCCACCTGCGGCCTATCAACCTCCTGGTCTCGGAGGGCCCTGATGGGGAGGCCTCATCTTGGGGTCAGCTTCGAGCTTAGATGCCTTCAGCTCTTATCTGGTCTGGGCTTAGTTACCCAGCGATGCCCCGGGTGGGACAACTGGTACGCCAGCGGCCCAGCCGCTCCGGTCCTCTCGTACTGAGAGCGGACCCCCTCAAGCCTCCTACGCCTGCGGTAGATAGGGACCAACCTGTCTCACGACGGTTTGAACCCAGCTCATGAACCCCTTTAACGGGCGAACAGACCGACCCTTGGGACCTGATTCAGCCCCAGGATGGGGTGAGCCGACATCGAGGTGCCGAACACCGCCGTCGATGTGAACTCTCGGGCGGTACTAGCCTGTTATCCCCGGGGTAACTTTTGTCCGATGATCACCGGCCCTCCCACGAGGAACCGGTGGGTCACTAGGACCGGCTTTCGCCTCTGCTCGGCTTGTGGGCCTCGCAGTCAAGCCCCCTTCTGCCCTTGCACTCCACGGCGGATCGCTAACCCGCCTGAGGGGACCTTTGTGCGCCTCCGTTATCCTTTAGGAGGCTGCCGCCCCAGCAAAACTGCCCACCTAGCGCGGTCCCGAAGCCGCTCTTCACGGCCCCTGGTTAGAGCCTCAACAGCCGCAGGGTGGTATTCCAAGGTTGGCTCCACCCGAGCTAGCGCCCAGGCTTCACAGCCTCCCACCTATCCTCTACAGCGGATGCCGAAACTCAACGCCAAGCTGCAGTAAAGCTCCACGGGGTCTTTCTGTCCCACCGCAGGTCACGGGAATCTTCACCCGTGCTTCGAGTTCACCGAGCCCCTCGTCAAGACAGCGCTCAAGTCGTTGTTCCTTTCATGCGCGTCGGAACTTACCCGACAAGGAACTTCGCTACCTTAGGACCGTTATAGTTACGGCCGGCCTTCACCGGGGCTTCAGTTTAGGGCTTGCACCCCTCCCCTTGACCTACCGGCAGTGGCCAGGTTTCAGCCCCTATACATCCCCTTTCGGGTTGGCAGGGACCTGTGTTTTTGGTAAACAGTCGCCTGAGCCGATTCCTGCGGCCTTCCTTGAAGGAAGGCGCCCCTTATCCCGAAGTTACGGGGCCATTTTGCCGAGTTCCTTGACGAGGGTTGGCTCGCTCACCTGTGGATACTCTCCTCGCCTACCAGTGTCGGTTTGCGGTACGGGCTCCGGATTGGCTGGCTAGAGGCTTTTCTCGGCCGCTGAATCGCTCTCCCTTCGCCCCTTGCGGGGCTCGCCATCGCGCCTCGCCTGTTCGCCCCCAGCCGCCCGAAGGCGACCAAGGGCGGTTTCGAGGGGGCGGATTTGCCTACCCCCTCTGACTTGACGCTTGGACAGGCATAACCGTGAGCCTGCGGAGGAAATCCTGCGGCGTCCCCCCTTCGCTCGTAACGCCAATCCGGAGGGGCCGGAATATTGACCGGCTGTCCATCGCCTACGCCTTTCGGCTTCGGCTTAGGCCCGCCTAACCCTGGGGGGATGAGCCTTCCCCAGGAAACCTTAGGCATTCGGTGGACGGGATTCTCACCCGTCTTACGCTACTCAAGCCGGCATTCTCTCTTCCGCTTCGTCCACCGGGCCTCGCGACCCGGCTTCCACCTAGGGCGGAATGCTCCCCTACCGCGGACTCTCCGAAGAGAGCCCACCCACAGCTTCGGCACCAGGCTTAGCCCCGGTACATCTTCGGCGCGCGATCACTAGACTGGTGAGCTATTACGCACTCTTTAAAGGATGGCTGCTTCTAAGCCAACCTCCCAGCTGTTTGAGCAACCACACCGCCTTCCCCACTGAGCCTGGATTTGGGGGCCTTAGCTGGTGGTCTGCGTTGTTTCGCCCTCGTCCACGAAGGTTATCCCTCGTAGACTCACTCCCACGGAACGGCGCACCGGTATTCGGAGTTTGAATGGGGTCGGGAGTTGCCCCCCTTCCCCAGCCAGCACTCTACCCCCGGCCGCCTCTGGCGTGAGGCTGACCCTAAAGCCATTTCGGGGAGAGCCAGATATCACCAGGTGCGATTGGCCTTTCACCCCTACCCACAGGTCATCCGATGGCGTTGCACGACCAACCAGTTCGGGCCTCCGTGCGCGGTTAAGCGCACTTCACCCTGCCCATGGGTAGATCACCTGGTTTCGGGTCTGTGACCCGTGACTGGGCGCCCTGTTCGGACTCGCTTTCGCTGCGGCTTCGGCCCAGAGGGCCTTAACCTCGCCACGAACCACAACTCGCCGGCTCATACTGCAAAAGGCACGCGGTCACCAGGTTCCTGGCCCTTGCGGGCTGGGTTCCCGGCTCCCACTGCACTGTAGGCGGACGGTTTCACGTTCTATTTCACTCCCCTCCCGGGGTCCTTTTCACCTTTCCCTCGCGGTACTGGTGCACTATCGGTCAGTCGGGAGTATTTAGCCTTGGAGGGTGGTCCCCCCAGCTTCACGCCGGATTTCCCGTGTCCGACGTTACTCGGGATGGTAACCAAGGAGGGCCTTCCCTTTCGCCTACAGGACTGTCACCTTCTCCGGTCGCCCTTTCCAGTGGCTTTGCTGGCTGTTCGGCTAAAGAAGACCTTGGTAACTCCCCGGGGCTTCCCCAGAAACCCCCGTCACCATCCCCCAACCCCACCAGGAAAACGGCTGGGGCCTTGCAACCTGGTGGTTTGGGCTGTTCCCCGTTCGCTCGCCGCTACTGGGGGAATCTCGGTTGATTTCTCCTCCTCCCGCTACTGAGATGTTTCACTTCGCGGGGTTCGCCTCCAGAGCTTACTTGGAATTTCGGCCCTGGATCCTGGGCCTCCACAGCCCAGGGGGTTTCCCCATTCGGGTATCCCCGGATCATAGCCCGCTCAGCGGCTCCCCGAGGCTTTTCGCAGCTGGCCGCGCCCTTCATCGCCTCCGACTGCCAAGGGATCCCCCGTCCGCCCTTACCATACTTGTGTAGCAGACGCTCTATTCACTTTTCAAGGATCGGAATCTCCCCAACCTCTCACGCCCCCTCCCTTCCAAGGGGGAAGCAGGGACGATTATACGGGCGCCCCTCCCCCGGTCAAGGGCCACGGCCGCACCTTGTCCGCCGGCCACAACCCCTCCAGGTCATAGAACGCCCGGGCCTCCTTGTGCAACAGGTGGACCACGAAGTCCCCGTAGTCCAGCAGCACCCACCGCCCCTCCTTGAGGCCCTCGCTGTGGATCGGTTCCATGGGGAGCCGGGACCGAAGCTCGTCGGCAATTGCCCGGACATGGAGAGGGTTCTCCCCCTCCGCAATGAGAAAAAACGAGCTGGGCATGGTGGTACCCTCCAAGTCCACCACCACCACCCTCCCCCCCTTCTTGTCCTCAATCAGGGCCGCCGCCCGCTGCAAAAGCTCCACCTCAGGACGGGACATTGAACCCTGCCCCCAGGATGATCAGCACGTCCCCCTCCTTGGGCCAGCCCCCCACCCTCTCCACCCCAAACTCCCGCTCGGTTTGCACCAGAACCCCTGGAGGAGGAACTACCGGGCTCAAAACTTCCAGCACAGCCCCTGCTTTGGCCCGGGTCTCCTCCCGTACCACCACCACCGTGCGGGGGTAGTTGGACCGGTCCGCATCGTCCATCTTCACCACCTGAAACCCCCGATCGGCCAACCACTGTCCAGCCCGCCGAGCCAACAGACGAACCCCTGTCCCGTTGAGCACGACAACCCGGACCTCATCGCGGGTGAACGGGTCCGGGCCCCCAAACCGAAGGCGGAGCAGCTTCCTCCACCGGACCAGGTCCAACACCACCTCGGGTTTCCCCTCCCCCCGGACCACCGTGGGGACCACCACCACCTCCAGGCGGTCCTCCGCGGTGCTCCGCAACACCCGCAGGACGTCGATGGCCTCCCACACCGTGAGGTTCGTGCGAACGTCTTTGAGAAGCCCGGGGACCTGACCCTTGGCCTGGTTCCAAGGCAGGGCCCCCAGCCTCGCCGAGAACCCCCTAAGCAGCTCAAGGTGTCGGGCTGCCTTGCCCGACTCCCCGCCTTCCCCAACCAGGAGGTAGGCCAGCACTTTGTCCTCGCCCAGGGTATGGATCCCCGTTCCCAGGTCCAGGAACAGATCCCGCGGCCGATCCTGGTACACAAGCCGCTCCTTCACGCGCACGGCCACGCCCCCCAACCGGGCCGCCCACCGCCCCACATCGGCGTACTCCACCACCACCCAGTAGGGTACGGGCTCTTCCAGACAGGATCCCAAGAGCCGGACCACACCTTCCACGCCCTCGCTGGCGGAGAAGGTCGACAGGGGGGACCAGGTTGTGGGGCTGGTCGGCCAAGCCAGCCCCAGGGGGAAGATAACCCACTGCACCCGCCCGTTGGGCAGGAGGCTCAACACGCCCACGGTGCCCGGCTGGCCTTCGGGGTCAAGGGCCACCACCCCCACGTGAACCACAGCCCCCTGCCGCAGCCGGCGCAGGACCTCCGTCTGGCTGAACAACAGAAGTAGCGTGGCCCCAAGGGCGACGAGCACAAGACCTGCGGCGAGGAAAAACCGACGCACCGTGTCCCGAGGTTAGCGACGGGCCCCCCCTCCCGTCAAACCGAGAGTTGAACAGTCCCCGCCCCACGGTAGCCTTCCTCCCGTGCCTCCCCAGGATCGTTATGTCGCCCTGGCCCGCGCGGCCATCACCACCTACTTGGGGAAGGGGCAGAGGATCTCTGTCCCCTCTCACACCCCGCCCGAACTCATCCACCAGCGCAAGGGCGCCTTTGTATCCCTCAAACGGGGCACCGAACTGCGGGGGTGCATCGGGACCTACCTCCCCACCCAAACCAACTTGGCCGAGGAGATCATCGAAAACGCCATCTTGGCCGCCACCCAGGACCCCCGCTTCCCCCCGGTGAAACTTGAGGAGCTCCCCCACCTCAGAATCACTGTGGACGTTCTGTCCACCCCCGAGCCCTGCCAGGAGATGGACCTTGATCCTAAGCGCTACGGTGTGATCGTAGAGAGCGGATGGCGGAGAGGGCTGTTGTTGCCGGACCTGCCGGGGGTGGACACCCCTCAAGAACAACTGAGAATCGCCAAGGTCAAAGCTGGACTCCTTCCCCACGAGCCCTGCCGCCTCCTCCGCTTTACGGTGGAGCGTCACCAAGGATGAGGGTTTTCGTCCACACCTTGGGGTGCCGCGTCAACCAGTACGAGGCCCAGTTTCTCACGGAAGCCCTCACCGACCTTCCCGGGGACGGCGAGCTGCACGTGATCAACACTTGCACGGTGACCGGGCTGGCCGACCGCAAAGCCCGCCAGCTCGTGCGTCGGTTGCGCCGGGAGCACCCCCAGGCCTGGGTGATGGCCGTGGGCTGTGGAGCCGACGGATCCCCCCAGGGCCTGCTCCGCGCTGGGGCCCATTTGGTGGTGGGCAACCGGGACAAGGCCCGCCTGAGGGAAATCGTCACCGGCTACTTCCACGGCGAAGGCCCGCAGTTTGCGGACTGGCCGGATTTGAGCGGGGAGCAGGTGAGGGGTCCCTTCCCCCGGGCCCGGGCCCTCCTCAAAGTCCAAGACGGCTGCACCGTGGGCTGCACGTTCTGCCGGGCTTGGCGGGTGCGAGGACCCTTGAGGAGCAAACCCTTGGCCGTGGCCCGCGCCGAAGCCCGTGCCCTGGCAAGAAATGGCCACCAGGAGATCGTGATCCTGGGGATCAACCTCGCCCAATACGGCCAGGATCTCCCCGATCGGCCTTCCCTGGTGGCCCTGCTGGCGGAGCTCATCAAAGTTGAGGGTGTCCGGTTTCGTCTGTCCTCCCTCAACCCCGAAGGGGTCACACCTGAGCTGATCGAGCTGTTCTCCAAAGAAGGGAGGCTTTGTCCCTATCTGCACATGCCCCTCCAGTCCGGGGACGACCAGGTCCTCAAGGCGATGGGCCGACCTTACACGGCCCAGGAGTACCGAGAGCGGGCCCAAGCTTTCTTGAAGAACGTGCCCCACGCCACCCTGGGCACGGACGCCATGGTCGGTTTCCCCGGAGAGGACGAGGGGGCCTTTCAGCACACCCTCGACCTCCTTGGGGAACTCAAACCGCTCAACGTGCACATCTTCCGGTTTTCTCCCCGTCCGGGCACCTTGGCGGCCCGGCTGGGCAATCGGGTGGAGTCCGCCCTGGCCGCCCAGCGAGCCCAGCGGCTCGCTTCCCTTGCGCGAACCTGGTCGTCCGAAGTCCGCGCCCAGTTCCTGGGAAAGGTTCTCCACATGGTGGTAGAAGAAGCCAAGCCCCAGGAATTCACGGGGCACACAGAGAACTACATCCCCGTTCGGGTGGACGGAGCGGCGCCTCCCCGGGGTACAATTGTCCCGGTCCGACTTGTGCAATTGGGAGAAGAGGACATGAAGGGGGTGATCGTCCATCGCTAGAAAGACGAAGGAAGTGTCGTTGGTGAACCACGACATCGCCGTGGGGGTTTTGGGTCAGTACAACAGGAATCTGCGCCTGATCGGGCAGGCGTTCAGCGCGGCCCACATCGTGGCCCGGGGCAACTCCGTCCAGATCGAGGGCGAAGCAGAAGAGGTGGACCAGCTGGAGCGGCTGTTCGCCAAGCTGGTGGAGGTGGCCCAGGGCAACCACGTGCCCAGCCCAGAAGAAGTCCGGTACCTGATAGCTCAAGTTCGGGACGGGGAGGACTTGGCTGGCCTACTGACCGACGTGGTTCAGGTCACCCACTGGGGGGAGGCCATCCGCCCCAAGACGGTGGGGCAGCGCCACTACGTTCAGGCGATTCGGGACAACGACGTGGTGTTTGCCATTGGCCCGGCGGGAACCGGCAAGACGTACTTGGCTGTCGCCACGGCCCTCAGTGCCCTCCAGCGCGGCCAGGTGAAGCGGATTGTCCTCACCCGCCCGGCCGTGGAGGCCGGCGAGCAGCTGGGGTTCTTGCCCGGAGACATCTTTCAGAAGGTCAACCCTTACCTCCGCCCCTTGTACGACGCCATCTACGACATGATCCCCGCCACCGAATTGGACAAGCACATCCAGACCGGGCGGGTGGAAATCGCTCCTCTGGCATTCATGCGGGGACGGACCCTCAACCACGCCTTCGTGATCCTGGACGAGGCCCAGAACACCACCCACACCCAGATGAAGATGTTCCTCACCCGGTTGGGTTTCGGGTCCAAGGCGGTGGTGACCGGAGACATCACCCAGATCGACCTGGAAGGTCGGCCTTCGGGTTTGGTGGAGGTCCAGGAAATCTTGGCAGGGATCCCAGGAATTGCCATCGTCCACCTGGACCGAAGGGATGTGGTCCGCCACCCCCTGGTCAAGGCCATCATCGAGGCCTACGAACGAAACGAGATGGAGCGCAAGGCGCAGGGCGGGGAAGCCGAGGGGACCTGATGCCGGCTCCTCCCAAGGTCCAGGCCCGGATTGAGGAACTGCGGGCCCTGATACGCAACTACGACTATCATTACTACGTCCTGGATCAACCTTTGGTCTCGGACACTGAGTACGACCGCCTCTTTCGCGAACTGAAGGACCTCGAGAACCAATACCCCGAGCTGGTGACCCCGGATTCCCCTACCCAACGCCTGGGCGGTATCCCCGCCACCACCTTTCGCCCTGTGCCCCACGCCATCCCCATGCTGTCCCTGGACAACTGCTTCACCTCGGAGGAGTTGGTGGAGTGGGACACCCGGGTACGGCGACTCCTGTCCGTTTCGTCGGTGGAGTACGTGTGTGAGCCCAAGCTTGACGGGCTGTCGGTGGAGCTGGTGTACGAACAGGGCTTTCTCACCCTGGGCTCCACCCGGGGGGACGGTTCCACGGGGGAGGACGTCACGGCCAACCTCCGCACCATCAAGCAGGTGCCGTTGCGTCTTTTTCCCCTGAACGGGGTTGTCCCAGCCCTGCTCGAGGTCCGGGGCGAGGTGTACATGGAGCGGGCGGCCTTCCAGGGGCTGAACCGGGAGCGGGAGCGGGCCGGGCAACCCCTGTTTGCCAACCCCCGCAACGCCGCAGCAGGAAGCCTTCGCCAACTGGACCCCCGCATCACCGCGGGCCGCCCCCTGAAGTTCTTTGCTTACCACGTGGGGCGGGTGGAAGGCCTGGAGCTCTCTACCCAAGTCCAACTGCTCACAACGCTCAGCCAGCTGGGGCTCCCGGTCAACCCGGTGTGGAGGCTGTGCCGCACCCTGGCCGAAGTGCAGGAGTTCTACAGCGAGCTTCTTTCCCGGCGCAACGAGTTCCCGTACGACACAGACGGGATGGTGGTCAAGGTGAACGCGTTCGCCTGGCGGGCAGTTTTGGGGGAGGTGGCCCGGGCGCCCCGCTGGGCCATCGCCTACAAGTTCCCCGCCCAGGAGGCCACAACCAGGGTCCTGGACATCGTAGTCCAGGTGGGCCGCACCGGCGTGCTCACCCCCGTGGCTGTGCTGGAGCCCGTGGAGGTCTCAGGTGTGACCGTGTCGCGGGCCACCTTGCACAACGAGGACGAGGTTCGCCGCAAGGACGTACGGATTGGGGATTGGGTGCTGGTGCGCCGGGCTGGGGAGGTCATTCCCGAGGTGGTGAAACCCCTCCCCGAGCGCCGCAGCGGGGCTGAGCGGGAGTTCCGCATGCCCCAAAGGTGCCCGGAGTGCGGGGGACCGGTGGTGCGACCCGAGGGGGAGGTAGCCCATCGCTGCGAAAACTTGTCCTGCCCCGCCCGCATTCGCGAGTCCATCCGCCACTTTGCCTCCCGAAGGGCCGCGGACATTCAGGGTCTGGGAGACAAGCTCATCGACCAGCTGGTGGAAAAGGGACTTGTACGCAAGGTGTCCGACATCTACAGGCTCAAGAAGGCCGACCTGCTGGTCCTGGAGCGATTGGGGGACAAGTCGGCCCAGAACCTCCTTGACCAGATTGAAAAATCCAAAGGGATGAGCCTTGAGCGCCTCATCTTCGCCCTGGGGATCCAGCACGTGGGGGAGACGGCAGCGCAGCTTTTGGCCGAGCGGTTTTCCTCACTCGAGGCGTTGGCTCAGGCCAGCCCCATGGACCTCCAGCGGATCCCCGGTGTGGGCCCCAAAATGGCTTCCACGATCGCCGAGTTTTTCGCCAACCCCGAAAACCGCGGCCTGATCGAAGAGCTTCGCACCCTGGGGGTCGTTCCCTCGGGAACTCGGCCGCCGGGAGGGCCGCTGGCCGGCAAGACGTTGGTTTTCACCGGGACCCTCGGCTCGTTGACCCGAGAGGAGGCGCGGCGGTTGGTGGAGGCCCAGGGAGGTCGGGTGGCTTCAGCGGTCTCCCGCAAGGTGGACTTGCTCGTGGTGGGAAGCGAGCCAGGAAGCAAGGTAGAGGAAGCCCGGCGGTTGGGGATCCCAACCCTTGATGAGGCGGAGTTTCGCAGGCTCCTGGGCTACTGAGCGGTGATGAGTCGGCGGTAGAACTCCAAGGCTTCCCTTCCCCATTTCTCCTTGAGGTTCTTGAGGGCCCGAACCTCCAACTGCCGCACCCGTTCCCGGGAAACGCCCAGGGAAAGGGCAATTTCGGCCAGGGATTGAGGGCGCACGCCCTCCAACCCGTAGCGCCAGCGGAGAATCTGGGCCTCGCGGGGGGGCAGGCAGGACAGGATCTCCATGAGCTCCTCGCGGAACAGTTCCTGGAGGGCCGCCAACTCCGGAGGCGGCGTCTTCTCGTCGGACACAAGCTCCTCCAGGCTTTCGCCCCCTTCCTCCTCCAGCACAGGGGTGTCCAACGACATGACCTCACCCACGGTTCGTTCCACTTCCAAGACCCGTGCCAAGCTCAGGCCAGGGGCGGTGAGCACCTCTCCCCACTCCTCGACGCCCTCGGCCCCAAAGCTCGCCTTCAGTTTCTGGAATCGGAGGATGGCCCGGAACAAATGGCTGGGAATGCGAATCATCTGGGCCTGGCGCTCGATGGCCTCCCCCATGGCCTTACGGATCCAGAACAGAGCGTACGTGGACAGGCGAGCCCCTCGGTGGGGATCGAACCTATCCACCGCCTCGATGAGGCCCAAGTTCCCCTCTTGGATGAGGTCGAGAAGGTCTAGACCCACGTCCCCGTATTGGCGGGCCTCGGAGGCCACCAGGCGAAGGTGACTGACGATCAAGCGCTCTCGGGCCCGCAGATCACCTTCCCTCATGCGCTGGGCTAGTTCCTGCTCTTCCTTCTCCTCCAGCAAGGGGATGCGGGCCACCTCAGCAAGGTAGATCTCCAGGACATCCCGTTCCTCGGTTTCCACCTCGCCTAGTTCCAGAACCTCTTCCCCTTCGTTCATGGGGCCCTCTTGGAGAAGGAGTGTACATCCCCGGCCAGGGCTGTCCAAGGACTTGTCTTCCCTTGCGCTGCGGCTATACTGGTGGCGCTGGACCGTACGAAATGCAGCACCGAAGTAGCTGTTGGGAGTTCCCCAACGGGCCAGTAGGGGCGCATGTAGGCGGTCAAAACGAGGAACAAAGGGGGGAACAACCGATGGCTACCGGCAAGGTGAAGTGGTTCGATGACGCCAAGGGTTATGGCTTCATCGAGCAGGACGGCGGGCCGGATGTGTTCGTGCACTTCTCGGCCATCACAATGCCTGGCTTCAAGAGCTTGCGCGAAGGTCAGCTTGTGGAGTTCGACGTCGAACAGACACCCAAGGGTCCACAGGCCAAGAACGTAACCCCGCGGTAAGGGCGGGCTCACCTCGACAAGGCCCAGGGCCAAAAGCCCTGGGCCTCCTACTTTCCCAGAACTCACACCCCGAGCCGTTCGGCGAGGAGGGTGACCTTCTTGGGGAAGACAATCAGGGTCGCCCCCACCAGGTGGAACTTCCTCTCCTGGCCGCCTTGGATGACCCGAACCGGGCCGTCGGCGAGGGACATCGCCGCCGGGGCATGTCCCGCAAGCACCCCAAACCAGCCTTCCCGGCTGCGGGCGTACACCGCGTCCACAGCACCGGTGAACACCACCCGCTCGCACGTAATGATCTGGCACTCCACAGCGGGAACTATAGCCACCCTGCCAGCCTGAGGCTAGCGGCCCACCTGCACCGTGCGGTACTCCCCGAGGAGGCGCTCCACCGTGTCCAGCTGTTCCTTGGTCAACCGGACGTGGGACACCGCCGACCAAGGCAGCCGCCTCAAGGCCTCCAACGCCTGGCCCAGCCCGGTAGGCCAGGGCTCCCCGCTTCCCCCGCAAACCCCGCACAGGGCTCCCCCTCGCTGGGGAACCCAGAACAGGTCTTCGCCGGCCCCGCAGTTGGCGCAGCGGGCAAGGGTCGGCCCATGGCCCAGGCCGTGCAGCAACCGCAGCTGGTAGCTCAGACCCAGCAGGGGGGGAGCCCCGTCGTCCTCCAGGGTTTGGAGGAACGCCAGGGTCATCCGGTACAAACCCTCCTCTGGGGACTCCTTGGCCAAAAGACGCACGGCCCACTCCAGGGCCCTGAGGGCCACCGACAACCGCTCCCAATCCGAGCGGATACGGGGAAAGGCACCTCGGAGTTCCACCTCTTTGAGGAGGTGGAGGCCGGACCGACGGCGGTAGTAGATGACGGTCACCTGATGGAGGGCGTCCAGGACAGCGCCTGTAGACCGTTCAAGCCGGCGGGCCCCCTTGGCCAAGATGTCCAACCGCCCCCGGTCCCGTGTGAACAGGATGGCGATCAGGTCGGTTTCGGCGTGGGGTTGGGTGGCCAACACGAGGCCCTCGGCCCGGGCCAACTGGGGCATGGTTATTCCGGGGCGTCGGCCAGGATTTGGACGCTTTTGGAGGCGCCGATGCGGGTCGCCCCAGCCTGGACCATTTTCACCACCGTGGCGTAGTCCCGGATGCCGCCCGAGGCCTTAACCCCCATGGTCGGGCCCACAACCTTGCGCAGCAAACCCACGTCTTCGACCGTGGCGCCCCCGCTGGAAAAGCCCGTGGAGGTTTTGACGAAGTCCGCGCCAGCGGCCTTGGCCAAGATGGCCCCCGCCACCTTCTGCTCTTCATTGAGAAGAGCGCACTCCAGGATCACCTTGAGCACCACCTTGCGGGGGGCCTTGGTCAGGGCCTCCCTGACCGCGCGGATGTCAGCCAGCACCGCGGTGTAATCCCCCTCTTTGAGGGCCGCCACGTTCACCACCATGTCCACTTCATCGGCCCCGTCGTCCACTGCGGCCTTGGCCTCCGCCGCCTTGACTTCGGGCTTGTGTTGCCCGTGGGGAAAGCCGATCACGGTACACACGACAACGCCCTTGTCCCGGACCAGGCCCTTCGCCAAGGTCACGAAGGTGGGGGGGACGCAAACCGCGTAGAGCTTGTACCGGACCGCTTCCTCGCACACTTGGTCCACGGCAGCCTTCCCCGCCTCCGGCCCCAGGACCGTGTGGTCGATCATCCGCGCGAGCTCCGACTTCCGCATCGCTGCCCTCCTACATCCGGTAGGTCCAACAGGCCACGGAGAACCGGACCACCCGCTCGAGGTCCACCTCCACGCCCAAGCCCGGGCCCTGCGGCACGCGGATGTGCCCATCCTCCAACTTGAAAGGAGGATGGGCCACGTCCTCGCGGTAGTAGCGGTCGGTGGCGGAGATGTCGTGAGGGAGGACGAAGCCGGGCAGGGCAGCCAGGGCCACGTTAAGGGCCCGCCCCAGGCCGGTCTCCAGCATCCCCCCGCACCACAGGGGGACGCCCCGCTCCACGGCCAGGTTGTGAATCTCCAAAGCGGCCGAAAGCCCACCCACCCGGCCCTGCTTGACGTTGATGATCCGGCACGCCCCCAGTTCCAACGCCTCCCAGGCCCGCTGCGGAGAAAAGATCGATTCGTCTAAGCAAACAGGAGTCTGCAATTCCCGGGCAAGGCGGGCATGGCCCCAAAGGTCGTCGTAGTGGAACGGCTGTTCGATCATAAGAAGTCTGAACTTGTCAAGCTCTTTCAGGTGGGCAAGGTCTGCGGGGGTGTAGGCGGCGTTGGCGTCCACCGAAAGGGGAAGCTCCGGGAACTTCTCGCGCACAGCCCGCACCGGCTCCACGTCCCACCCTGGCTTGGTTTTGAGCTTCACCCGTTGGTAGCCCTGGTCCACAAACGAGCCGACCACGTTCAGGAGGGTGGAGATGTCCTTTTGAATCCCCACGCTCACCCCGGCAGGGACGCGGTCCCGCACCGCTCCCAAGAGTTGAGCCAGGGACTGGCTGTGCATCTTGCCCCACAGGTCCCAAACGGCGGCCTCCAACGCCGCCTTGGCCATGGGATGGCCGCGGATGGGCCGGAGCAGCCCCGGCAGCTCCTGGGGATGCGCAATGTCCTTGCCTTGGAGCAAAGGCAGGGCGAAGTCGGCGATGACGTGCCGGGCGGTCCCCACGGTCTCGGGCGAAAACCAAGGCCCGGAACCGGCCACGCACTCCCCCCAACCGGTCAGCCCCTCGCCCCGCACCCAAACCAGCAGGGCCGTTCGCACACGCTCTTCGCCGAAGCTCGTGACAAACGGGGCCACCAGGGGCATTTCCACCAGGTACAACCCCACCTGTTCCAGGCGCATCACGTTCGCTCCAACAACCTTTCCAGCGGTGCCTTCTCCAGCACCAAGAAGCTTCGGTCGCCCTGGCGGAAAAGGCTGGTCACCACATAGCCCTCTTCGATGTACGAGCTCAGGGCAGGGCGGGACTCCATCCGCCACTGGCGGGCCAGCTCGAGGTCCGCTTTCCGCAGGACCTGAAAGTCCGCCGGGATCTCAAACAGGAGGTACGGGGCCGAGAGGCCCAGCTGAAAACCACCCGGAGCCCGCAGGCCCGAGGAGAGCTTCTGGGTGCGGTTGATCGTCTCCAGTTGGGCCAAAGGTACGGCCGGACCCTCACCCCCTGCCAGGCAGGCCTCCACCCGGGGAGAACGGAGATGCCACTGCAGAAGAAACCGATCCGTGGGCACCCCTTTGTTCCGGGTGTCCCGCAGTTCTCCAAAGAAGCTGGGAAAGTAGTGGGCCACCACCCCGCCCAGCTTGTTCAAGTTGAAGTAAGCGTTGCGGGACTCCAAAGGATCAAAGGTCCAGGTGATGAGGTCGATCCCCTGGCGGAGCACGTGATCCCTTTGTGCTGTCTTGAGCAGATAACCCACGCCCTTGTCCTGCCAGCCGGGGAGCACGGCCGTCATGAGGGAGTGGTGCCGAAGCTTGGTGCCCTCCCACAGCCCAGGGCAGGAAAGGGCGTACCCCACCATCTCCCGCCCGGGCCCTATTCCATCGAAGGCCCCGATGAGAAAGCCTCCGGCGTGGACGAGCATGTGGATGAGGTGATCGGGGACGACGGCGGTCTCCGCAAAACCCCACACTTCCCGCTGGATGCGTTCGCAGGCCCGGTAGCCAGCCAGGTCCCGGACGAGTTCAAGGACAAGGTCGTGAGACGCCATGCCCGGGGAGTATAGCCGGTGGGTGGTTTCCCCTGGAGGGGGACGCTTCTGAAGAAGGGGGAAGCTTGTCTGGCCCTGAACCGTGGTTTGGCCAGGACAATCGGCTATCCTTCGCAGGCGACCATGACCGCGCGCGAACTTTGGGCCGGAAACATCGCCATCGCCGAAGGGGCCTTGGCCGCGGGCGTGGACTTCTACGCCGGCTACCCCATCACCCCTTCATCGGAAATCATGGAACACTTGGCCCGGGCCTTGCCCAAGCGGGGTGGGGTTTTCTTTCAAGCCGAGGACGAAATCGCCGCGGTTTTCTCCCTCATTGGGGCTTCTTGGGCTGGAGCCCGGGCCATGACCGCCACCTCCGGCCCAGGTTTCTCCCTCATGCAAGAAGGCCTGGGTATCGCCATCATGACGGAGACGCCTCTGGTGGTGGTGGACGTGATGCGGTTGGGACCTGGGACAGGCCAGGCGTCCCGGGCAGGGCAGGGGGACCTCATGCAGGCCCGCTGGGGTCGCCACGGAGACCAGCACCTGGTGGTGCTTGCCCCGGCCACCGCCCAGGACTGCTTCGACCTCACCGTGTTGGCCGTGAACACCGCGGAGAAGCTGCGCGTGCCCGTGGTCATCCTCTCCGACGAACTCATCGCCCACACTTGGGAACCGGTGAAGCGAAGGGAACAGGAGGAGCGGTGGGAGCGGCCGCGACCCCCCTTCCAGGACCCTCCCTTTGGTGCGGACCACCCGGCCCGCATCCCTCCCATGCCCCCGTTGGGCGAAGGTTTTGACGTCTCCGTGACCGGCTCCACCCACGACGCCTGGGGCGTGCGGGCCACCTCCGACCCGAAGATCCACCGCCAGCTGGTGGAGCGCCTGGTCCAAAAGATCCTCGCCCACAGGGTGGAGTTCACGGTGTACGAAGCCCACGGGGTGGAGGAGGCCGAGGTGGGGATCGTGGCCTTCGGTTCGGCGGCGCGCAGTGCCCTGGCGGCCCAACACCTTCTGGCCCAACAGGGCATCCGGGCCGGGGTGGTGGTGCTCAAGACCTTGTGGCCCTTGCCCGAAGAGCCGATGGAGGAGCTGGCCCGCCGTGTCCAGGCCCTCCTCGTCCCCGAGCTCAATTTGGGCCAGCTGCGGCTGGACGTGGAGCGGGTGGCCGCCGGGCGCTGCCCGGTAATCGGCCTTTCCAAAGTCGGCGGAGGCCTTCCCATCTACCCCTCGGAGATTGCGGCCAAGGTCCAGGAGGTGGTGCGGTGAATCATCCCTTGCACCGGTACCTCCGCAACGAGGTCTTGCCCACGCCATTCTGTCCGGGGTGCGGCAACGGCCTGGTGGCGGGGGCGTTTTTGCGGGCCGTGGCCAAGGCCGGCCACGCCGACCTCAGGAACTTCGCGTTTGTGAGCGGCATCGGTTGCGCCTCGTGGATCCCCAGTCCGTGCTTCCGGGGCGACACCCTTCATGTAGCCCACGGCCGGGCTCTCCCCACGGCCCTGGGCATCAAGCTGTACCGGCCGGACCTCCAGGTGGTGGTCATCGGCGGGGACGGGGACATCGCCGGCATTGGGGGAAACCACCTTCTCCACGCGGCCCGCCGCAACGCCGACCTGTTGGTCATCATGGTGAACAACCTCGTGTACGCCATGACCGGGGGACAGGTGGGCCCCACCACCCCTGCCGGCCTGCCCACGACCACCACCCCCTACGGGAACCCCGAGCGGCCGATGGACACGGCGGCCGTGGTCGCAGCCGCTGGGGCCAACTACGTGGCCCGGTGGAGCGTAGCCCACCTGCGGGAACTGGAGCACTCCCTGGCCAAAGGCCTCTCCAAACGGGGGTTCCGGTTCATCGAGGTTCTGAGCCAGTGCCCGGCCCGGGTCGGGGGAAGGCTCAAAATGGAACCGGCCCGGTTCCTGCGGTGGTGGAAGGAACAGGGCACAACCCAGCCGCCCACAACTCCCGATCAGTTTTTCCTCGGGGAGCTTGCCGATCGGGATGAGCCCGGGTTTGTGGAAGCGCTGCGGGCAGGAAAGGTGAGCGCGTGAGGGGCCCGGGGAGCACGGCAATTGTGATCTCGGGCATCGGGGGCCAGGGGATCGTGTTTGCCGGCCGGCTCTTGGCCCGGGCCCTGTTCGCCCAGGGGAAAGAAGTGGCCCTCCGCTACGCCTACGGTGCTGAGGTGATGGGGACACCCGTGCACTCGGAGGTGGTGTACGCCGACCACCCCGTGGCCTGCCCGTTTGTGGAGAAAGCCCAGGTGGTGGCCGTGCTCCACCCCGCCGCGTTAGAAGAGGCCCTGGAGAAACTGGCCGTTCCCGGGCGGCTGATCCTCGACGCCCACGTGGCCGCACCAAGCCTCCCCGCTGAGGTTGCGGTCGAGACGCGGCCTTTTCTGGCCCGGACGTCGTCCGGGCGGGCTGGGGACCCTGGCCGGTTCGCCCCGGTGGCCGTGCTGGGCCTTTTGGCTCGTCAGGGCTACGTGGACTGGAACGAGCTTTTGGAGGCGGTGGGGCGCGAGCCCGCTCCCAAAGAAAACGCGGCTGCCATCCGCACAGGGTACGAGCTGTAGATGTTGGCCCTCCTCCCCGCAGGCGCTTTGGCCGTCCTGGACTGGCTTGTATTGGCCTTGCACCGACGCCCCTGGGATTACGTGTGTAAGCCCGCGGTGGTGGTAGCGCTCCTTGCTGGGGTTGGAATCCAATGAGGCTGGCCTGCCCAAGGGCCCGCGCGCTTCTTTCTCCCCGCCCTGGTTTTGTGCCTGTTGGGCGACGTGTTCCTTCTTTGGGCCAAAGGCTTTCTTGCCGGGCTGACGAGCTTTCTTGGGGCCCATGTGTGTTTTATCCTCGGCTTGGTTCAGCCCTGGCGAGGGGCCTGGCCCCTTGGGCTTTTGGGAGCCGGAGTCTGGGGATTGTTTTTGGGCCTGTTGCTCCGGGGGTTTCGCGGGCCCCGGGCGTGGGTGGGACCGGTGGCGGTCTACAGCTTGGCCTTGGCCGGGCTCTTGATCGCCAGCTGGAACGCGGCCCTGCAACCCCAGATGCCCTGGGCCTCCCGGGCGTTGGCCGCCGGTGGAGGCACCCTGTTTTTCGCTTCCGACACCCTGTCGGGCTTAAGCCAGTTCGTCCGTCCCTGGAGGGAAGCGCGACTGCAGGTGCGGGTGCTTTACCACCTAGCCCTGTTGGCCCTGGCCGGCTGGCTGCTAATCTAATCCAGGAGCACCTGGGCCAAGCCAGCCGCGGCGCGGCCCACCGCGTCCGGACCGAAGTCGAAGGGCACACCCACCAGCTCAAAGAGCTCCGGAAGCGGCCGGGCTCCCCCTTGGGCCAACGCCCGCTTGTACCGCTCCACCGCCCCTATGGGATCTTTCCTGGCCGCTAGCCAAATCCCCACCGCCCCAAGCTGGGCGATCCCGTACTCGATGTAGTACAACGGGTACAAGAACAGGTGCAGCTGGCGGTGCCACTCGTTATCCAGCGCCTCCTCGTAGCCGCTCCAGTCCTCGAGGCCTCCGAACCGGAGGCGAAGGTCCCGCCAGACCTTTCGCCGCTCGGCTAGCGTGTGCTCGGGATGGTGATAAAGCCAGAGCTGGAAGGCATCTATCACCGCCACCCACGCCAGCAGGCGCACCACGCCGTAGAAGTGCTCTTGTCGGGACCACTGCGCGTTCTCTCTGGAGTAGAAAACTTCCAGGTGCGGCTCGCTTAGCAGTTCCATGCCCATGGAGGCCACCTCCGCAAACTCAGAAGGGGGTGAGCGATAAGGCCGGAGGGGCTCGTGCTGGGTGGCGAACACGTGGAAGGCGTGTCCGGCTTCGTGGAGCAACGTCCACAGGTCGGCATCGCGCCCCACCGCGTTCATGAAGATGAAGGGCAGGCGCCGCTCGGCCAGCTCGCTCATGTACCCCCCCGGTGCCTTGCCCTTGCGGTTCTCCAGGTCCAACAGGCCCAGTTCGGCCATATAGGCAAACTGCTTCCCCAGCTGGGCATCCACCCCCCGAAACACCTCACGGCCGCCCTCCATCAACTCCTGGACCGTTTGGAACGGGCGGAGGGGTGGCCGCCCCAAGGGGTCGGCCAACGTGTCCCAAGGCCGAAATCGCCGGACCCCCATCTGCTTGGCCCTCCTCTTCTGCACCTCCCGTAAAAGAGGCACCAGGTGCCGCTCCACCCCTTGGTGGAACTTCTCGCAATCTTCCGTGGTGTAATCAAAGCGGTTCCGCTTGCGAAAGGCGTAGTCCCAGTAGGTGTGGAAGTTCGCGTTGGTGGCCTGGGCTTTGCGCAGCTTGACAAGCTCGGTGAAGATGTTGTCGAGCTCGTGGCGGTCCTTAAGGCGCCGCTCGGCGATTTTTTCCCAGGCGGTGGCCCGCAGGCCCCGGTCCGGCTCCTCCAAGAACTTGCCCATTTGCTCTAGGGTGAGCTCTCGGCCCTCGTGCTCCACCACCATTGTGCCCATGACCTTCTGGTACCGCTGACCGAGCTTCTGCTCCTCCACTTCCAGGGGCAGGTTTTCCTCGCGAAACAGGGCGATTTCGTTTTCCACCACCCGCTTGAGCACACGGTAGCGCTGGGGCTCCAGCCGCGCCCAAGCCGGACTTCCTGCCATGGTGCGCAAGACCCTCTGGAAACCCTCCGTAGCACGCGGGCCCACGTTCTCCACAAACCGAAGGTATTCCCTCTCATTGTCGGGATGCGTGGTGTCCACGGTCATGCGGATGTACCGGATTGCCCCTTCTTCCCCCACAGCGGCCATCAGCTCAGAAAGGTCCAGCATGGCCTGTTCAAGGGCTTTGCTGGTGGCGAGCGGCCGGCTTTCCAGGTCATCAAACAAAGGCTTGAGGGCCTTCCAATCTCCCAAGTCCAGGTCCTCGGGAGCGAACCGTCGCGGGTAGGGTCTGGGAAGGTCGCGGAAGTCCAGCATAGGCCCGTCCGCTAATTCTTCAGATATGGCTCAGAGCAGCCCGAGCCACAGGTGCCCGATCCTCGTCGGGCAACCACCGGCGCAGCTCGGAAAGGACGACTTCGCTATCGGCCCGAGCCAGGCTGCTCAAGGCGTTGATCACCGCGGTCCGAACAGGCTTTCGTTCGTCCAGGGCCAACCGGCGGAGGACGATCAACGCCTTGCGGGAAGCCCGGGGGCCACAACGGCCCAGCACTTGGGCTACCCGGGTCAAGACCCGCTCGTCATGTCCAGTGGACCACGCCGCCAGGTGCTCAAAGGTTTCCTCCGGCCAAGCCTCCACGAGCTGGGTCAGGAGCGAACCCAACGTGGGGTCCCCTGGAGCCTCGTCGACCATGGGGTCAATGAAGCGGAGAATGGGATCGGCCCGCTCCCAGTGGACGGGGTCCACGGAACTGGCAAGGGCCATGAGGGCACATTTGCGAACTTTGGCACCGTCCCGTCGCCAATCGGAAAGAGCCAACAAGGCCCGTCCCAAGTCGCGGCTGAGAAGCAACCCCACCGACTCCACGGCCGCGTCGCGGGTGTAGCGGTCATCGTCCACAGCCAGAACGCGCAGAACTTCCAAGGCTTGCTCGACTTCCTCCGCACGGCCGAGGAGGGTGGCCGCCAGCCGTCGCTCCTCCCGTGCACCCTTGTAGAGCTTCCTTGCCCAGGTCAACGCCCCTTCCTTCGCCAACTCCCCCACCAGCCGCTCCCGGGCCTTGCCCCCTTGCCGCCACATCTCGATCAGCTTCTTCTCCATCGCGGGGGAGCATACTTGAGGTGTGGGGAGTTCGGCAAACGCACGGCCGGCTACAATGCTTGCCAGGAGGATCCATGCGAAAACTGTTGATTGCGATGTTGATCTGGGGGACGCTGGGTGCAACGGGCTTGGGCCAGTTCACGCTGGGCGTGGGCACTCAAATCACCCTGCCCGCCCTGGCCGGCGTTTCCTTACGGTTTTGGGCGACGCCCAGTGTGGGGCTGGAGGGCGTGGCCTTTGTCCTGTCCGGGGGTGAGGGCCAGGTGAACGGTTTGCTGTCGGGCCGCGGGCTCGCGCGCGTCGCTTCAGGAGAAGGGGCGAGCTTCTACTTGGCCGGCGGCGCCTCAGCGCTCCTTCCCAACGCTGACATTCTCTGGCACCTCTGCGGGGGGATCGAAGTATTTCTCCCGTTCGCTCCCGCCTTGGCCCTCAACACCGAGTTCGGCTTCGCTTTCAATCCCGATGGGTGGTCCATGGCCTTCGGCTTGGGGATTCACTACTACTTCGGCAAGCCCTGAACCCAACGCCGCTAGCGGGGCACGAAGGCAATGGCGCGGGCGGGGCAGTGACTCACGCACACCCCACACCCAAAGCAGCGCTCGGGATTGAGCTGCGGTTTACCGCCGCTCCCGGCACTCCAAGCCTGGAAAGGACAGCGCTCCACACATTGCCCGCAGCTTTGACAAAGTTCGGGCCTGTGCTCGGCCTGGTGGGAGGACTCCACGATCGCCTCGTGGTAATCCAGGTGCCTGAGGGCATTGAGGAGCCAACAACAGCAGGAACAGCAAGAGCAGAACATGGTTGCAGGTAGACCTGGTCTTCTGTAAGCCAGGTGCACGAGGCCAGCTTCGTGGGAGCGGCACAGGGCGTCCAGCGCTTCTTCGACCGACACCAGCCGAAAACCCGGGTTCAGGCTCAGCGCTGTGTCAGCCCCCTCGTTGAGGCTGAGGCAGACGTCGATGGGGGCGGTACACCGCCGCTTCTCCACCCGGCACCCGCAAGGCCCCAAAGCGATGGAATGCGCGTGCCGGAGGAGGCTTGCCGCTTCCTCCAGGTAGAGGACCGTCTGGGTCATGGGGACCTCCACCCGAACCGGGATGGTTCGCGCGGTGTACCCTTTGGTTGCCTCCGCCACTTCCGGCCTCGGCGTTCCTGGTGCCCGACTGTCCATGGGACGGCATTGTACAGAACGGTCGACCATCGGCTTAGGCACAGAGCAGAGCCCATTCTGAGCAGTCTTGGGGACAGCCTCGTTCGCCACGGGGCAATCCAGCCCAGACGTGCCAAGGAAGCCCGGCGCCCAAAGAGGGGACTGTCGACTTGTTCCAAGTCCTCGGCCTCACGCGCTCCGTTGGAGCGAAGTACGACACACCGGGAATGAAGTCGCGTTCGTGGGCCAGGGCAAGCCGACGGACCAGGTGGCCGCCGCAGTGGCCATGAGCGTTCTCTTATCGCGCAGCGTTGCTGTTGGTTTGCCTGTCAGCCCACTATAGAATTCAATACCGATGAAGATCGGACTGTTTACGGATACTGCGCCACCACTGATCGGGGGAATAGAAACTGTGACCAGCCTCATGGGGCACCTGCTCAAGGAGCAGGGCCATGAGGTGTACACGTTTGCTCCAGCGTTTCCGCGGCTTCGCGGCGATGGGGCGAACGTGTACCGACTTCCCTCGGTGCGCGCTTCCCGAACACGCAAGCTGCGGCTGGCGTACGCGCTAACTCGTTCCGCCCGGCGCGCAACCCAAGACCTGGAGATCGTTCACAGCCACACTCCCTTCACCATAGGATGGATGGGAGCGCGGATCGCTCGATCCCGGGGCATCCCTCATGTCTACACCCATCACTTCCTCGTCCAGGAATACCGTCGAACGCTGGCGCCGTGGTTTCCCAAGAAACTGATTGATCGCTGGTTCAAGTCATTTCTAGGGCGATGCGACCTGGTGTTAGCCCCTTCGAGCGACGCCCGAAACGAAGTCGAAAGCTTTGGTGTTCCGGTCCGTGTTGGCGTACTGCCCTTTGGCCCCAACAAAAGAGAGTTTGACCAGCCCCCCGTCTGGGACGCCCGCACAGAACTGGGGATTGCAGAACCCCACCTCCTTCTCTTCGTGGGGCGGCTAGCGAAGGAGAAGAACATCGCGTTTTTGCTCCGGTCTTTTCGCATCCTTGCCAAGCGGCGAAGCGACGTCCACCTTGTCCTTGTCGGGGACGGGCCGAACAAGGAGGATCTTCAGAGGCAAGCCAAAGAGCTGGGTGTACAAGGTCGGACTACGTTCTGCGGGTTCCTGATCCGGGAGAAGGTGGTGGACCTCTACCGCCAGGCGGACTTGTTTGTCTTCGGCTCCAAGACGGAAACCCAGGGGCTTGTGGTCCTGGAGGCGATGATGGCAGGGACACCCCCTGTGGCCGTGGACGGGCCAGGGGTGCGGGAAATGGTGCGGTCGGGCACGGACGGCTTCCTGGTCCCCGAGGACGAGAAGGTCTTTGCCTCGTGCTGCGAGGAGCTCCTCGAGAACCCAGACCACCGGAGCGAGCTGGGGCTGGCAGCGAAGGCCCGCGCTCAGGAGCTTTCCGCCCAGGCCCACGTCGCCCGCCTCGTTGGAATCTACCAAGATCTCTTGCGGACGCGATCTCGCTCAGCCGCCGTCGATCAGGGTTAACGCCTGCTCAGATTGCCGCAAGCTGCTCGAAGCCCGATGCGCAGCGTTTACCCAGGACATAGGACTGCCCAAACAAAAGCTCGGAACTGGCCCATCCTCGATCCGAAGGGATGATCTTAGAGGACGAAGGGGGCTTCTTGTTGGCGCTCTGTTACATTCACCGCGGGATCACCTGAATGGCCTCGGGATCTTCGCCTAAGATGGAAAGCACGAGCAACACAGCCCGGACTAGCCAGGAAGCGCTGCCGCGCGTTTCAACCCAGTAGTCTCCAAGATGCTTTTGGCTCCTCATACCAGCATCATTTCGCGCTATAAATGATCGGCCTGTGCGTGGCCACTTGACGGGAACATGGGCAGATAGTTTGTCCTTTCTCCAGTCGACCACTGCCAAGAAGAGGTCACGCCAGCTTCGTAGTTCCCGTTCTTGACCGTCGGGAAAAACGAGACGCTTTGGCGGTGGACTCTCGGATGGCATTTCCCCGCGTTTCATCTTTCCTTCTAGCGCAAGTAACGAAAAGCCGATCTGTAGTTCCTTTGGACGCTTGATAACCGGATGAGGTGCCATTTCCAGGTTTGGAAGGGCGGGGCGCCAAAGGGCGAGTAAGGCTCGAGCCGCCTCTCCCGCGGAAACCGGATCCAGCTCGACCCGAAAAATCATTTTGCCCCCCATTTCGCGCAGGTCGTGCAGTTCCCAAGCGTTTCCATCGGTGATAACATAGTAGGGAACTTTGGTTTTCCAGCAGTATTGAAAACCCTTTTCCGTTGCAGCGCTCAAGCTCTTACCCAAAGCCTTGGCCTCCACCATGATCCAAGGCTTCCCTTCCCAAAGGAGGGCATAGTCGGGGTTGCCGCTTTCCGTGGGAAACCCGGGTTCACTTGGCCTGGATCTTCCGTGTCCCAACCCAAGGCCCTGAGAACGGGGTCTATCAGGACATAGCCGGTAAGAGCTTCGCTCTTCCCTAATTCAGAGAGGAAAGCTTGGGCTCTGGCCTTAACGTTCTCCACCTGCTTCTCTAGAGCCACCCCCAGTTAGCATAGAGCACGGGGTGCGGCAATTGGCCAATCGGGGAAAACTTCCTGGGCCCTTCGCCGTAGACGTTTCGGGCCTAACCCGCGTTATAATGGCCTCTTCCCCGGACCAGGTGAGGGAAAGGAGATACCGGTGAAGGGCCTTCGCTGGACATTCCAGTTCGCCAGGCGTTACAGGGTCCCGCTTGTTCTCACCGTGGCCAGCATGCTGGCCCTAGTGGGCATTCAGCTCGTGGCCCCGTGGATCGTGCGGACCATGGTGGCCGCGGTGACGAGCCCCGCGGCCGGCCCGGAGACCCTGGCCTTCGTGGCCCGCCTGGCCCTGTTGGGCCTCGGGGTTTACCTCCTCCGCGCAGCGATGTAGTTCGTGCGCTCCTACGCCGCCCACGTGGCCGGCTGGCACGTGGTCGCCGATGTCCGCCACGAGGTCTACCGCCACATCCAGCGCCTTTCGCTGCGGTTCTACCAGGACAAGCAGGTGGGGCAGCTCATGTCCCGCATCGTCAATGACTCCGATCTCCTCGAGCAGCTCGTGGCTCACGCCATCCCCGACGTGGTGGTCAACGTGCTCATGTTTGTGGGCGTGACCGCCGTGCTCATGAGCATGAGCTGGCAACTGGCCCTTATCTCCATGATCCCCGTTCCCCTCATCGTCCTTTCCCTTCGTGGCTTCGCCAAGTACGTGCGGCCGGCGTTCCGCCAGCGCCAGGCTGAACTGGGCGAGCTCAACGCCGCCTTAAACGAAAACCTGTCGGGTATCCGGGAAATCCAGGCCTTTGTCCGCGAGGATGCCGAGGCCCAGCGCATCTGGACCAGGATCGTCCGCTACCGGAACTCCCTGTTGCGGGCGCTCAAGCTGATGGCGGTGTTTCACCCCGCGGTGGAACTGGCCGCTGCCCTGGGCACGATCTTCCTCATCTACTTCGGCGGCCGGCTGGTGATCCACCGCACGCTCCCCATCGCCGATCTCGTGGCCTACTTCTTGTACTTGGAACTCCTGTACCAGCCTGTTCGGGCCTTGAGCAACGTGTGGGAGAGCATCCAGCAGTCGTTGGCCGGGGCGGAGCGGGTGGCCGAACTACTCAACCAAGACCCGGACGTGACGGAAACACCTCAGGCCCTCGTTCTCCCCGGTCGCGCCAAGGGGGAAATCCGCTTCCATAACGTGAGCTTCTGGTACCGGGAAGGTGAGCCCGTTTTGGAAGACATCAACTTGGAGATCGAGCCGGGAACGGTGGTGGCCCTGGTGGGGCCCTCCGGCGTGGGCAAGACGACCCTGGCCATGCTCATCCCCCGCTTCTACGACCCCTGCCGGGGCCAGATCACCCTCGACGGCTACGACCTGCGCGCCCTCAAGCTCCAAAGCCTGCGCAAGCAGATCAGCATCGTCATGCAGGACGTGTTTTTGTTCCACGGGACGGTGCGGGAAAACCTCTTGTTCGGCTGCCCCGACGCCTCCGAGAAGGAGACGATCCAGGCCGCTCAGGCCGCCGGAGCTCACGAGTTCATCGTCGAGCTTCCCCAAGGCTACGACACAGTGATCGGCGAGCGGGGGTTCAAGCTCTCGGCCGGGCAGCGGCAGAGGCTGGCCATCGCCCGCGCCCTCCTCAAGGACGCGCCCATCCTTGTCCTGGACGAAGCCACCTCCGCCCTGGACGTGGAGACCGAGGCCCAAATCCAACAGGCCCTGGAGCGGCTGATGATCGGCCGCACCTCCCTGGTGATCGCTCACCGCCTGTCCACCGTGCGCAAGGCCGACACCATCGTGGTGCTCCAAGAAGGCCGGATCGTGGACAAGGGCTCACACGAGCAATTGATGGCCCGGGACGGCCTGTACCGCCGGCTCCACCTCATCCAGGCGCACGAAGCCACCCCTCAACCCAGCTTGCTGGGGGGAAGCTAGCTCAGCGGTTCGACAACGCCCGTCTGGACGGGACGGCCTAAGGCAGGGCATCCAGGAGGTGACGGTTGCCCACGTGGACACTTGCAAGCCCCGCTTCCCGAGCGGCTTCCACACACAGCTCCATCTGCCGCGAAGATGTGCAGGGGAGATCCGGCATCCGATACTGGGGGTAGAAGGCCAACAGCGTGTAGGGAATGGAGGGGTTGAGCTCGGCGATGAACCGCGCCAGCCCGGCCACCTCCTTTTCGTCCACGTAACCGGGCACCACCAGCGTGCTGGCCAGCAAAAGCGGAACTTCTGGCCGCCTGGGCACCCACTCCGCCACCCAGGCAAAGTTCGCCAGCGTGGGCTTGTCGGAGGCCCCAGTGAGAGCCCGGTGCACGCCCTCACTCCAGGCCTTGAGATCGAACTTGATCACGCCTCCGGAGACAAGGGCCAGTTCCGCGGCCCTTCGCAGCAACTTAGGCGCCATGTTGCCGTTTGTTTCCCAGCAAATGCGCAAAATGCGGCCTTGAGCCCTTTCCACGGCCTTCTCCGCCGCAGCGAGGGCGTGCGGCAGTTGGGGCCCGGGATCTCCCCCAAAGAAGCACACGCAAGCGGTGCGGGCGTCCACGGCCGCGGCCAACTCCTCGGGCGTGTGGCGCGGGCCGGTCCGCGTGGTGAGCCGAAAGTGCCAATTTTGGCAGTACAAGCAGTCAAACGAGCACGCCTCGTAGAACACCGCGAGGTTGGTGTACCCGTATTCGGGACCGGGCCGATGGGCGTAGCGGGGATAGCCCACGCCTGTTCCAGCCGGACAGGTAAAGCTGGCCACGCAGTTCGTGGGCAAGGGGTCGTGGTACCAGCTGACATGGGCCTCGGTTCGACCGTCCACTGGAAGCCCGCAGTACCCCACCTCCCCGGGGGAGACCTGGCATCCGTGGGCGCAGAGAGGGCATGCTATTCCCCCCCGCACCTTGGGAGGTTGGGGAGGGAGCTCGAACTCCGCCCGGACCCGTGCATGGGCCTGGGTGACAGGGGCTTCCGCTTCCCCCCAGCGGGAGCGCAAACAATCCCCGCACACCCCAAGCACCCGGGCCACGAGCAGGGAACCCCGTCCACAAACGGCGCACCGCATCGCCGGACATTATGCCGGGGGACCTGCCCTCTACAATGGCCCCATGCCTGGCGGCCCCCAACCCCGGAGTCGGGAAGAGCGGCGGATTTTGGCCCAAGACATCGCCCGTCGGATCCTGGCCCGGCGAGGCCAGGACGTCCGGGCCGTGGGGATCTATGGGTCCGTGGCCCAGGGGAGGGACGGCCCGTATTCGGACTTGGAGATGATCGCGGTCCTGCGAACCGCTGGGGAGGATTTCACCCGCGAGTGGACCCCCGGCCCGTGGAAGGCCGAAGTCAACTTCATGAGCCAGGACCTTGTTCTGGCTGAAGCCCAAAAGGTGGACGAACTCTGGCCCATCACCCACGGAGCTTTCGTTCACATCCAGGCCCTGCACGATCCCGAGGACTTCTTTCCCCAGGTGGGGAACCTCGCGCTGGCCCAGGGGGAGGAAAAGTTCCAAGCGGCCCTCCGTGAGCTCATCGTGGGGGACCTGTACGAGCTGGTGGGCAAAGTGCGCAACGCCCGGCATGCCGCGGATTGGGGAGCACTGCCTTTCCTGGCCGTGCACGTGGCGTTCCGCGGCGCCCTCCTTCAAGGCCTGGCCCATCGGCACCTGTACGCCAGCGGGGCCAGTGCCCTGAGGGAATCCCTCATCCTTGGGGACCCCCCGCAAGGCCACAAGGCCTTGGTGGACCAGGTGATCCAGGGAAAGCTTGACCGCGGGCCTGAACTTGCAGACCTTGTGGACCAGTTCTGGCAAGGCGTGGAAAAGTGGGCTGCTTCCCGAGGCCTTGGGTTTGAGGAGGGGGAGTGCCTGCCCTCGTAGGTCCACTTCTCCTATTCGCCCGATCATGGTAGGATTCGGGCGGAGGTGATCCGGGTGAAGGAGTTCTCGTTCATTCTGGGCAACAATCCAGGGGCATTGGCCGAGGTGGTGGAGGCGCTGGGGGCCGAGCACGTGAACCTGGAGGCCGTGGCTGGCCTGACCGTGCTCGACGAGGGCGTCATCTCCCTTGTCACCGACAACCCCGACAAGACAAGGAAGATTCTTCGGGGCAAAGGGGTGGAGTTCGACGAGCGGGACGCCTTGGTCATGAGCTTGCCCCACCAACCCGGGCAGCTGGCCACGATCCTTGGTCGCCTCGCCGACGAAGGGATCAACGTGCTGTCCTGCTACTGCACCGTGGAAAAGAACCAGATCCTTCTCACGGTGGACAAGGTCGATCGGGCCAAGGCCATCTTCCGGATCCCCTAAGGGAAGGCATGCCCAAGGCCGCGTTCCGCTTCTACGCGGAGCTCAACGACTTCCTTCCCCCCGAGCGGCGACAGACGCCCATTCCTTACGAGTTCTCCGGCTCGCCGGCGGTCAAGGACGCGATCGAGGCCTTGGGGGTGCCCCACGTGGAGGTGGACCTCATTGTGGTCAACGGCCAGTCCGTGGACTTCACCTACCGCCTGCAGGAGGAGGATCGGGTGGCGGTGTACCCCGTATGGGAGGGTTTGGATATCTCCCCCGTGGTCCGGCTGAGGGAGCGCCCCTTGCGTCGGCCGGCCTTCGTGACCGACGTGCACCTGGGGAAGCTGGCCCGGCTTTTGCGCCTTCTGGGGCTGGACACTTTGCGCTCCAGCGGCTTCTCCGACGAGGAGCTTGTGGCCATTGCGGCCCAAGAGCGTCGGATCCTGCTCACAAGGGACCGCCAACTGCTCAAGCGGCGAGCCGTGCTTCAGGGGTACTGGGTGCGGTCGGTGAACCCCGTGGCCCAAGCGCAGGAGGTGGTCGGACGCTTCGACCTGCACAACCAAGTGCAGCCTTTCACTCGCTGCTTGTCCTGCAATGGCCTCCTCCAGGCGGTGGACAAGGCGGAGGTTCTCCACCAAGTGCCCCCCAGGGTGGCCCGATGGCGAGAAGACTATTACCGATGCACCTCGTGCGGAAAGTTGTACTGGCAGGGCACGCACTTTCCCCGCCTGGAAGCAAGCGTCGCGGCAATCCTGGGACCAAGAAGGAGGGAGGAGGCCACATGAACCGGACGTTCCCCCTCCCACGGCTGGTGGTGAGCAAGTGTCTGGGGTTCGATCACTGCCGGTACGACGGGAGCATAATTCCCGACAGGGTGGTGGATGCCCTGCGCCCCCACGTGGAGTTCTTGCCGGTCTGCCCGGAGTTGGAGATCGGCCTGGGTGCCCCCCGTCGCCCGGTCCGGCTCATCCGCACGTCTCAAGGCGTGCGCCTGTTCCAACCCGATACAGGACTGGACCAAACGGACAAGATGCGGGCCTTTGCCGAGAAGTTCTTGAGCGGCCTTCCCCCAGTAGATGGGTTCATTTTGAAGAACCGCTCGCCCTCGTGCGGGATCAAGGACGCCAAGGTGTATGGGCCGGAGGAGAAGTCCGCAGTTTTGGGTCGACAGCCCGGCATGTTTGGCCTGGCGGTGGTGGAACGCTTCCCCGACCTCCCAGTGGAGGAAGAAGGTCGGCTCACGAACCAGAACCTCCGCGAGCACTTCTTCAGCGCGGTGTTTGCCCTGGCGGACCTAAGGGAGGTGGAGCAGACCGGGCGTATGCAACACCTCGTGGACTTCCACGCCCGACACAAGTTCCTCCTCATGGCCCAAAGCCAGCGGCGGCTCAAGGAGCTCGGGCAGGTCATGGCCAACCCCGAGCGGCGGCCGTTCTCCCGAGTGATGGCCACCTACAAGGCGGGCTTCCGCGCGGCCCTGGCCCAGCCGCCCCGCCGTCCTGCGGTGGTCAACGCCCTCCTCCACGCCTTGGGCTACGTGTCCGAAGGGCTCTCCAAGGCCGAGAAAGCTCACTTCTTAGACCTGTTGGCCCAGTACCGGGAGGGTCGCTTGCCCCTCAGCGCTCCGGTGAGCGTCCTGCGCTCCTGGATCGCCCGCTTCAACCCACCGTACTTGGCCCAGCAGACCTTCTTTCATCCCTTCCCCGAGGCCTTGATCTCCCTCAAAGACTCGGGCAAGGACTGATCGCCCCCCCTGCGTCGTCGGTGGCGCCGAAGGCAGCACTCCTCCGGGCCAATATCTAGTCTAGGGGTCAAACCTTTACTTTTTGCCGCCCTGCAACACCAACAACAAAACCCTGACCCTAAGGAGCAAGGGAGGAGCGCAGCACCCAAAAGGTAAAGGTTTGACCCCCAACGCAGGCCGGAAGGTGGCCCGCCCCAAGCCGAGCGGGGTACGGAGGATCCTCCGGACGGGGAGGGGCCAGCTCGACCTGGTACACGAGAGAGAGATGGAGCCTCTCCAGGCCTTGTCGACGGACTTCACGGAGATCCAGTACGCGGGAGGGACCCGGAAGGCGTACCTGATGGCGATGGTGGACGTGGGGAGCCTGCCTGCAGCAGGCAGGCGCGTGGGTGCCGGGGTGGGC
>OGCL01000434.1_pt1 | contig 45331 bp, 49 predicted proteins | sample 1570041 | NCBI WGS metagenome assembly OGCL01 (sample SAMN06266162, study PRJEB24511) | hot springs metagenome | isolation source: Hot spring water | place: South Africa: Limpopo | collected 2015-06-22 | reverse complement strand
TGGATGGTATGCCAACTCAGGTTGTTTTGCAGGTTGTTTTGCTGACATTACTTTGTTATGATGCGCTACAAGCTCATGATGGGCAGATGGGTCTGCATCTTTCCAATGCTGTTCAGTAATACCATAGTATTTTTCATAGTCTGGGTGGTATGCTAACTCAGGTTGTTTTGCAGGTTTTGCTACATCAACTGGCGCTGAAGTTGATGCTGGTTTTGTATCTTTCATCTTCGCTTTTTTAGGTGCTTTTACTTCTTTGGGTGTCGCACTAATTGGTTTAGGCTTTAGATTATGAGTGATCGCTTTAATATTCTCTATTGCTTGCTGTTTTTGTTCTGCAGAAAGATTTGGATCTCTCAATATTGCAGTGTTTCTAAACAGCATATTTAACGCACGTCTATCTACTGACTTAGCAAAGTCTTCACTCTTTAATAGTTCTTCGATTTCAGCAACAAAAGACATAGTTTTATTTTATCATATATTTTAGATACTCTAAGCATTCATTGGATGAACCTAGGAACCCACTGGTACCATACTTATAGTAATATTTCTCTACTTGGAGATTGCGCTTCATTATAGTGTCTGTCCACTTTCCGCCTCGCTGAGATATTCTGTCTTTAAGAACACTCTCTTCCTCTTTAATCACGATAAGCTTTATATCAAATTTATCTGAGTGCCTGCGTATGAAAGTCGATATCTTAAAAGTAGGATCGTACAGGATAGGCTTGTCAGTCGGCTTGCAAAGTAGTGTCAGGTGCTCTTTCTTAGGATTGCCGTCGTACGAGATGTACGTGAACTTATCGGTAAGCTGATTTGCGATCCACGATTTGCCTGCACCTGGAGCACCGATGAGGAGATATACGGTGGGTAGTTCTTTTTTAAGATCAATACCCAAATCAATCAAGTTTTCCTTATAAAAGATGTTCCATTTTAAATTTGGATATTCTTGTTTTAATAACTCATACTTATCTTTCTGAAATTCTGAAAGATAACCCTTAATCTCTACATATTCATCTGTGGCTGGAAGATAAAAATCTGCAATGTAGCTCTTCCCATTAGAGAGAGGGAAACATTTAGGCTCATAATAAAAATCTATATTGTTAGATTTCAAGTATTCAGCATATTTCTTTTCCCAAGTTGATCGCATGGTTACAAAACCATTATTAGGAGTGAGACAGTTAACTTTGCGACCGTTGCTATGAGATAACCTAGTACCATTCATGATTTGATCTGAGGCTGTCTTAGACATCTTAGCTAGTGTCTCTGTAGAATGTTTGTAGCCAATACGTGCCTCACTTGAGGTTCTAAGTTGAAAACCTTCCTGAGTTAAAAGTTTATATACTGTATCCCTAGACAAACCTAATCTATGACGAATAGATCTAATTGATTCGCCCCTTTGATACGAATCTAAAATCTCTTCCTTGTTTTGGATTAAGATTGGATTAAGAGCTTTTTTGGTGCGACCTTGCTTAGTGCGATTCTGACGAGCGTCTTTTAGATTACGAATAGGAATATTGTAAAATTTAAGTGCCTTCATAACAGTTCTTCTGTTAACTTTAAGTTCTGCAGCAAGTAGACGCGTTGATAAACCTTTGTTATGGTAAAGATCTATCAAAGATTCTTTGGTGATCAAAGAAGCATCTTTGTTGTAAGAGATTGGACCATTTTTATATGATGTAAGAGATTTTGATTCTCCAGCAGATCTAACTACAAAACCATAACGCTTAACATATTTTGAGACAACTGCGACGGTGACATTCAACTCTAATGCAATAGTTCGCATAGATTTTTGTTGAACTTCATATTGATCTCTAAGCCATTCTTTATCTAGTAACTTCTCATTTGGTTGGTGCATAAAAAGATTGTACCAAAGAAAAACGTCGGTAAGTAAATAATTAGATCAACGTCATTAAAATAAAAAAAGGCCAGATCTAAGATCTGGCCTTTAACTAATTGATTTTATTTAATTATTACTTACCGACGTTCTCAAACAAGCAGTTGAATCGTGGAGTATACACGAACAACGCTCCGTATAGTACCACTGCGAATTCAAGTGCGGTTGTAACGATCGCGAAGTTGATCTTGCTTAGAGGAGCAAGTTGCTTGAACTTCATGCACTCAGCAGACATATCAAGCAAGAAAGCTTCGCCAAGACCAGCCATTTTACGACCAGCGATAAGGTAAGTAGTATTACCTTGGTTTGCGAAGTTTCCAACGAACTTCTCAGTACCAACAGCACCACCAGCAGCAGAAACATATACTTTCATATATTTAACGCCTGCAGGCATGTTAGTGACTGTCAACTGGATATTTTGACCAGCAGTCAAAGTCACAGCAGCAGCTTGAAGCGGGATAGATTCACCAGCGTCGTTGACAAGAGTAACTTTAACTTGGTAAATACCAGCAGCAAATGCTGAACCAGTACCAATAGCAGCAGTCGCAACGCTAAATGATCCAAGAGCAGGTGCAAGAGCATTTACTGCTAATGAACGAGCTCCAGCGCGAGGACGCAAGAACAAGTTAGGCTTAAAGTCGATGGTGCCAGCAGTAGTGACCATCTTACTTACGTCGTAACCGACTGTCTGGCTAGCAAGACCAGGAGCTGATCGGAATTGAGGATAAAATTGCTTTACGAATGCTGACAAAGCAGCAGGCTCGATGTGTAATTCGTTTGGAGAACCAAAGTTTTCAAGAGCGATAACTGCTAAACGCTCAATGTCGTCTTGTGCAATTACGTTACCGCCAAGATCTTGAGCGATTGATTGAGCATCACCGTAACCTTCGAAGTCACCAGAACGTTGAAGAACATCTTGATCACCTTTTTTAAGTTGTTTCAAGAGACCGTTCATAGCGATGCTGTTTGAAGGAAGAGAAGCATCTGATCCGTCGTTTGCACCGTTAAGACGATTCAAGAAGTGAGCGTGTCCCCAGTACATTTCTCGCTCAACATTCTTAAGAAGATGCATAGTACCTTCCTTCGCTTGTTGTGCAACAATGTCACCGACAGTAGTTCGGACAAGCGTCATTTGGTGTGAAACCCTACGACGAGTTCCGAAGAACACGATCTTCTGACCGTCACGTACGTATGTAGAATCTTCCTCAATAGGAGCTCCACCTTCGCCGATGTACGGTGCAGAATCAGAACCGTAGCTGATCAAACGATTGTATTGCTCGAACAGATTATATGCTTTATCTACGGAGATAGTAGGCCAAAGCTTCAAGTTCTTCATGTCGAAAGTAACACTCTTAAGTGTAGCTTCCAACGATTCAGCCTGAAGGACACCACCATAGGTTAAGTCCGTAGGTTTACCTGCACCGCCGTACCCAGCAGTGATTGCCTTATTTAGTGCTTCGACATCGCTTTGCGACACAAGACCCTGATCAAGTCCCTGTAAAATTTGATTAACTGCATCAGTCATCATTTGATATCTCCCTTTAATTACGAAATCTCGTATTTTTTAATAATAGTTGCGAGGTCTTGTCCCATTTCAACCTTAGCGATATCTAAGGAATCAACTTTGGTACCAGACTTCTTTAATTCAAACAATTTATTAGCTACTTGTGCTTTACTAAGAGACTCTACTCCACCTTCATCTATTGATTTAAACAGTGGCGTAGCTTTTGCAGTAACTCCTTTTGGAGCAACAGGCTGTCCAGCAATCTTGTTCACTAGATCAAGGATTGTGGAAAGCTTGTCTTCAAGAGGCTTAACGCGCTCTTCAACGTAGCTCTTCATCAAAGACTCAGTTTTTTTCAAAGACTTTTTTAGTTCGCCTTTATGCATGTCTAAGATTTCTTTAGCAGCTTCAGCTGTTTCTTTCTTCTTAGGATGCTCTTCATCTTCATCTTCATCATTATCTTTTTCTTCGTCTTCGTTTTCTTCGTCTTCGTCTTCTTCTTTTTTATTCATATCTTCTTTTTTATCTTCTTCTTCATCTTTGTTCTTGGACTTATCTTTTTTATCTTTAGCCTTATCGTCCATGTCTTCTTTTTTATCGTCTTCAGCTTTTTTAGCCTCAAGATCGCCGTTAGAAGGCTTTCCAGCGATACCCTCACCAGGTCCTTCAATCTTGATCTCAGTAGCTGCAAAACGAGATTTACGCAACTCATCCAGTTCTTGAAGAGTCTCGTCAATCAGGTCTGTCAAGCTCTTTGTTAGTTTTGTATCCATTATATTCTCCTCATCAGTTTCCGTTTAGATTACTGACCAAGACCGATTAAATCACTGTGTCCACGAAGAACTGCAGAAAAAGAAGCATCACTGTTTTCCAAGATAATATCGTTGGCCATAGAAGCGACCATTGCTAAAACTTGAGCAGCAATAGCTGAATCAATGATGTCAGTTATATCGTCGTTCGCAGTACTAGCAGACTTAATTCGGATTCGTCCAGGATTACCAACTCCGAGTCCTAAAAATGGAGATACGTTTCCATCAACACCACCAACAACTGCTGGGCTGAAAGAAGCATCTACATAAGAGATTGTAAGATCGTTTGTGCCGTTCTCGATAATAACTGCAGTCTGACTTTCAGAATTAACAGTTAATCCAAGCTGTCTAGCATTTCGAGCAAGCTTTTGTAAAATAGGGGCGGAATTTGACATGAGTATTCTCTCCTTTTATCTTTGAGTTAAACTCAATTTAATAATAATATATCATATGCCTATAGTTAAACATACGCTTGTTATTTGCTGCGTATTATACTCTCTAACTTTTCAAAGCTTAAACTATAACCACAGTGTCGACATTTTACTTGATATTTGGCATAAATTTGCTCTTTACCACAGTTATCACAAATTAAATACTTAAAGCCTGGCCTACCGTCATCAAGTGACTCAGATTGAATCACTGCACCACCGACTCTTGAAAGTGGGGCACTAGCACCACCATACCCAGCGGTTAAAGCCTTGCCTAAATTAGATTTTTGCTGTATTGCACTGTGTTTTTTAGGTAAAAACCTATCGTAATGCTCCATTACTTTTTGAACATACTCATGGTTGTTAATAGCGTCATATCCACCTTCTTTCAAGGCTTCCCACGACCCCTTTAATCCATTCAGCCAAGAATAAGCTAGTTGTTGATCACTCTTAGTTTTTGCCTTATTTCGCTTGTACATTGAAATAGCAAAATCAGCAGCTAATTGAGGATTAGTATTAAACGCCTCAGTGATTTTTTTATGGTTCAAGTTGACGTCTTTTACGGCTTCAACGAGCTCAGGATATTTTTGAGCTAAGTTAGGATCCTTCTTCAAGATAAAAGCAGCGGTATGAGGCATCATACCGAATATACCGCCAGCGGTATGTCCGTCGTGTATACTATTTTTATTATTTATAGTTTGATGCTTTAAATTCTTACCGCCAGTAGACTCAACATACCCAATTGCTCCTAGTAAAGGATATTTGCTTGCCACCTGCTGAAACACATCTTCGTGTGATACTTTAGGTTTAACTCTAGATTGAACTTGAGACGGTTTCATCATAGATTGCTTGATGTTAGCGGTTTTTTGAGGTGCGCCAGCAATAGCGGCAGCTGTTAATGCCCCAGTAATAGCTTCCTTGATACCTTTTTCCATCTGCTCTTCTTTTAAAAGCTGCACTGTGTTTTTGATTTTTATGATGTTGTTTTGTATCTTTTGCTCGAGAGCTTTTTGAATAATCTTGTTCTTTGAGGGAATATGGATTTGCCTCTCAATACCTAATTCCTTCATTAAATCAGCTATTTTAGTGAGGTTGCTTTGAATGCGTGTAGCAGAAGCATCTCGTGTTATATGTCTAAATGAAGGGACGTTAGTTTTTGCTAGGTGAAGAACAGAGTTAATTAGAAGCATATCTGCTTTTTCGTCGATATTAGTTTTATCTAAATTAAGAGGCTCAACAAGAGTGTTGTTGTTTGCAGGAGTAAATGTTAGTGCAATCGAGTGTATCTTTGTTCTCGCTAAAAGAGAGGTATCTGAGATGCCTCTAGCTATAACTCCTCCCTCTACTGAGGCTTTAAGTTGAAGTGGCGCATCTGATTTATGAATGTTTCTTAATATAGCAGCGGCAGCTCTAGCATTTGGGTGATCTTCATCGTCGTAGAGGTACCCTGCTGCATATATAAATGGGGCTTTAATCTTATTCCAATAATATTTATGTCGCTCTGAGACGCAATCTTCTTCTTTTAAAATCTTCTTTGCTTCAGTGATACGACCAATAGAGTTAAAGAAGCCTTTGCCGTGATTATCATTCAGACGACCCCGTCCAGCCTGTAAATCACTTATGTCTGCTCCGTCAACTGAGAGCATTTCACCTTGGGTATCTCTAAGTTGAGACCCCGCTATCATGTCGATTTCTAAAGGTTTCTTGGCCATACTTCAATAAGTATTGTACCATGTCATCAGCTTTACACGACATAACAGAAACCTTTGATGCCAAAGATGTAATTCTTTTATACCTATCTTCAACATTATCTATTCTTGATCCACCGCGCAACTTAATTCTTTCACAAACTACACTTGGTTCTTCTATTATAAAAAACGGCACAACCTCGTATCCTTTATTGGTGTAGCGCTTTATGGTGCTAGAAATATGAAAACCAATTTGAAGAAGTATTGGCTTGTCATTAAACCAATTAGAAGATATTGCTTTATCTAAAGCTTTTATTGTTCTAAAATCATCTTTATTTAAAATAGTAAAATATTCGTCAAGCTTTGCGGCAACAGTTGACTTACCAACACCTGATTGGCCACATAAGAAATATATTTTTCTTTCTTTAAACTTACCAGAATATAAATTGTTTTTCTTTAAATTCTGTTCTGCCCACAATGGTTGCAGATTACTTAGCGACCAACATTCTTTAAACTGCTGATCTTCAAAAGAATTATAGTTAAACCACGATTCTGGCTTTATGTGATCAATGTGCCATTGTCCATAGTTTTCCCAAGTCATTCCAGGTTGGAACTTAGATTCTAAGTAAGCAATAAAATCATTAAGCGAATAATTAAGATATTTTTTAAATAACTCATCTTGTTTTTTAAGAGATGTTCTTAATGGAGATTTAGACAAGGCTCCCATCATAAATAGTCTAATTTTATATTGATACGATCTGGTCGGAAATATTACTTCATGTTCTGGTTTATTTTGTATTTTTGCTAATTTTCTTTTACGTGCATTAACTAAAGCATCTTTATGTTCTTTAGTGAACTTTACACCTTTTTTAACTTTTGATATATTTCGCCCCCAGGTTATTTTTCTCCCAGGCTTAGATGTATTATAAATTCCCAAGTTAGCTGCGCATCTGCGACATAGCTGATGCCGCCTGCTCCAGCGAACGAAACGACGACCATGGTCGCATTCGACTTCTACTTTTATATTAGAGTTTTGTTTCAGCTGATCAACTGAAACAAGTGAACCTCTATAATTAACATGTGTAGTTATAAGTCGATTCATAACATGACTATATCATGAATTATCCCTAAGCATGATTATGTAAATTTATGTTTCTAAGTTGGATTATCGATAGATCCGATAACTGTCGTCTTGATCAGAAGTGACAAACTCGCTTTCCTTCATATCTTTAAAGAAGCTGTGCTCACGTAACTTAGCTAGAGCACTTTTTTCTATCTTTTTTACTGTATCAACTGAAATATTAAGAAAAGCCGCTAACTCTATATCCGAGACCGGCTTATCTTGCGCGAATTCAGCAATATACTTAAAGAAACAATAGTGGGCCAACTGATGGTCTACAGCCCAAGGACACCCTGGCAGCATAGACTCTTCTTGTTCAGTTAGTTCACGACCAGCGTTTCTTATTGCTTTTAATCTAAGAACAGCTAGAGGACACCAGGTGTCGGGCATATCAGTAAGCCGTCTTGGACATCTCTTGTCCATCTTGCATTTTAATGTCTTGCTCATATTAGTGAGTAGCTTCCGGTGCTTCTTGTGTTTGATCTACTACTTTTGGTTTTTTAATCGACAATAGCTCGACTTCGTGCTGTAAACCGTTAAGTGTAACTGTGATTTTTTCACCTACTTTTTTATCGATGAGCTGTTTAATAAGGTCAGGAACGCCAGATTCGCTGAGCTTAATACGCGACCTAAAAATACCTTTATCTTGACCAACATCATCTTTAGCAACAGAAGTAATAATAATAGTGCTATCTTCTGTCACAATGTCTGCTGTCTCAAGGTTTTCTCGTACATCTGCTTTAGCAGCAGCCTCTTCAAAATCTTTTAAACGCTGCTCATTAACAATCTTATCTAGAGCCTCTACATCTAAATTGAGGTACTTTTGGAGTGCAGCATACTTGTACTGCAAGTCGTAGAGCTGATTAATAGCGTTACCCAAATCCTCTCCAATCGATTTAATGTTCTGCATCAACTGCTGAATCATCATCTGAGAGATTCTAATAGACATCTGTAAATTTTGCAGTTCAGTATCTGTCTTTCTTTGCTGCTCTTTTTTAGAAGGTTGCGGAGGAACTCGAAAGCCGTTTTTCATCTTAATTTTCTCCTTTATCTATTGCTCTTTTATACATCGTTTTATAAAACTTTACTTCTTCTTGAGTTAAAGAAAGTTCTTGTGAAGAGTCACCAAAAAATTTTCTAAGCTTATCATTTAGAAAACCTCTGATGTCGTTCTCAAGTTCATCATATATAGGTCCCTTTAACTTTAAAACACGTTTTGAAAGGATATTGTTGATAGCGTTAGCCTTTTCTAATTTAAGCTGCTCTGGTGTTTTTCTAGGTATATGCTTTGCGTATATAGGGTTAACTGGCTCAGATATGTTAACTTCTTGAACTGTAGTTGTGTCGTCCGAGGGTGTAACCGTAGTGGTTGTAGATTCTTGATTGTTGTATTTTTCTGTTTCTGGAAATTTTTTAATAAACTGCTGTAAGGTAATCGACTCAAAACCATACTTATATGCAAGTTGAGAATATAGCGACCTAGCTTTTACAAACTGTGCTTTATTAAGTGGCTCTTTATTATCAACGCAGCGTTTCCAATGTGCTTCCACGTTAGGATCATTCATCCAGATTCGTCTAACACCTACAGATTCTTCTATCTCACGAATAGCATCTATGTCTTCTTCAGAAAGAAGAGGCTTTCTGCCGTAAACATTTGGCCACACTAACTCGCCGTAATGAGTTCTATCAAGAACAATGTCTCTTGTAGAAGCAGCTGAAATAAGGTTAACCATCTCTTGCAGGTACTGATCACTGGTAGTGCCTTTAGGTGGAGCAGATAAGTGAATTACTTCGTAGCCATGCTCGTGTTGGAAAAATTTGGCAACAGTAGATTTTCCTGTACAGTCAAGTCCTTCCAACAGAATTAATGCCATTACTGTCTCCTATCTCCCTTGCTTCTATTATCTTTGGCCCACATTGGCTGCAAGTTCGTTAAAGTCCAAGAATCCTTAGTTCCTGATCTTGAATTGAATTATACTTAAATAAACTATCTAGAGTTAATGATCTATTTTCCAACCGTTTATACCATAATTTTCCCAGGTCATACCTGGTTCAAATTAATCTTTGTTTTAGTCTAGTAGTTAAATTAGCTTTCATGGCTTGTCTAATGCGCTTTTGTTCTGGGACATAATAAATTCTATTTTTAACCTTACAATCAGGACAAACTCTTAATGCGTCCTTATGGGTTTGGTATCCTCTGTCTTTACCGCACTGTAAACATAACGTTTTGTATTTTCTTCTAATACTTCCGGGTGGAGATTTCGATTTTACATTATCGAAATCTACATTAGAAAAACTATTTTTTCTAAATTTAGACCTATCTTTGTGAGGCTTCCTAATTATTTTCTTCATTTGGCGATTGAATCAAAATAAAGGACAGATCTATACCTTTATTATACAAAAAACGGGTGGAACTTGGTGATAGAATTTACGACCATAGATTCGTCGATAATCTTTAATCTAAAAAGCACTTTTATGAGCTTTATGTAAACAAAATAACACTCTTCGCCTATAACTTCATCGTTATATATATAAAGCTTAGTTCACATATTATTCCTGCTCATCTAACTTATTAATTGGATTAGCAATGACCTTACCACCAATATTTGTAGCCTTAGATGCGCCAAACTGCTTAGCTGAATCCCTTAAAACATTTCCGTGTTGAACTGCATTTGCTGCAGAAGCTGCTTCAAGTCGCTCCATTTCCATTTGATGCTTTTCTTCTTTTCTGTTATGTTCAGCAACAGCATGTCCATGCTGCTCTTGCTTCATCTGCATCTCTAGTTGCTGCTGCTGAGCCTGAGCCTGAGCTTGAGCTTTCATTTGCTCTTTTTGCTCTTTAGAGTTTTCAATAGCAAGAACAGTTTGCTGCCACGCCATGAAAGCTTGATCACCAGGAATATATTGGAGTTCTTTGCGTTGTGTAGCGCCCTTATCACCAAAGAAAATTTCTCTAATTTCACCCCTAGTATAGTTCTTTTCAACTAACGCCCAGAAAGCTTGATTAAGAGGTAAGTTTGCTGCAGGTGTATCTAATTTCTGTTTTTGAGCCTGAACAAGGAGATCGTTCATTGACTTCCAAACGGTCATTTCAGCCTGCATCTGAGAGATCTCAGTTTGAGCAGTTTCATCTGTGTAACCAGTAAATACAAACTTGTACTTGTTACCAAAAGATTTATCAATTGCAGGTAAAATTTCACTGTTTATTAGATCTTCAACGAACATAAGAATTGGATATAAGCCTCTCTCGCGAGAGTAGGCGATCTTATACTCATTGTTTGCTTGCTGCATTGGGCTTCGACCGGTAGCAGAAGCAAGATACTCTAACCCTAACTCAATAGGATCAATTTGAAACATCGAGCAGATTATGCGCATTAAGTGGTTATTAAAGTTGATGTATTCCATCTCCTTCGCAGAACCAGACATTGGAACCCACTGAACTTCCTCAAGACCCGCTACAATCGGTGTTCTCCACGCATGATGTTGTCCAGAAATAGCATTGTAGAATTGTCTTCTAAAATTCATCAACTGCGACTGCGTAACTGTACCTTTTAAGTGTAATACGCCACGAGCTGCATAACCGTGAGTAAAAAAGTTAGCATTATAGTTTTCTACGTTTAAATGGTTAGTGATATTAATAATTGCCAGCTCAAGTGGCGAGTAGCAGTAACCATTAGAGTCAGAAAAGTTTTGAGGATTAAATAGTTTAAAGATTAGGTCTTCATCGCCAAAGTGAGCCAATGGTTGCATATTATAAGACATCTGAACGTACTTATAGTAATCAATTGGTACCTCGTTAACCTCTTGATCTTTTTTAGGATCGTTATCGCCGAGTGGTTGACCAAAAGTCTGCTTAGCATTCTTTTGTGCATTTTTGATCTGATCTTTAGAGAGTCTCTTGTTAATCAGATAAACAGATTCTGCCGGAAGGGGACGAAATCTATGTAATCCGCCACCTCTTGTTTTGACTTTCTCGATAGCAACATGTCCAAAAGTTAAAGCGTCTCTTGTAATAAGTTTTAAGAACTCTCCAAACAGAATTCGTTCGTCAGCTGGTGTTCCTTCTTTACGGCCGCAATTATAAATAAAATCTTCAATGGCTGAAATTTCGCTAAGTTCATCTTGAGTATATTCTGAATTTTTCTCTCTCTTGACGACCCTGAAACCCATCTCAAATCGTCTATGTTCTGGTCGAGAGAATCTTAAAAGGGTATCAACACGTGCCTGAATAATAGCAGAAACAAGCCAGTCCCTAATAGAGACTTCTTTAAGCATCCTATTACTAAGACGCGACATTTTAGTTTTATAGTTAATCTGAGAAGTTAAATTTTCAAAATAGGGATCGTCGATGATCGCTTTTCGACCGATCTGAGTAGACGCATCATGATTTTCTGGGCTGTCAGGCAATGTGTCAGCAGTATAAGCTCCTCTAACTGGAGCGGGAGCATTAGTACCTTCAGTGGTAATACCGTCGGCCTTTAATAGCTCATCTATTTCACCTTTTATTTGCTTTTTAAACCAATTATCCCAGAATGCCATATAACTCTATTCTACCTTATTGCTCTTTGAGATATTGTCTTGCCACCATAAAGGTTACAAGTTACTATAGTGACATGCTCTCTTAATATCTTCTTTATTAGTTAAATCAAAGCTACTTAGTGGCTTTATATGGTCAATATGCCAACCAAATTGACCATAGTTGTCCCAAGACATACCTGGTTGAAATTTAGATTCCAGATAAGTCTTAAACTCTTGAAGAGAACACCCTAAAAATGCTATGGCAATTTTAGAAGATTCCTGCTTTAATAATTTTCCAAGCCTCTGTCTAAGATTTTTTTGAAGCTTAAAAATTGGATCTGTTTTTGATTTTTTTAGTCTATATTTAACAACATTGGCCATAACTTGGTCTCTATTTTCTTTATAGTGTTTTCTTGAATAAGAAATAACCTTATCTTGATTTTTTATATACAAATCTTTTTTTATTTTGCTTATTTTATTTTTGTTTTTAGATCTATATTGCTTTGAATAAGAATATTGGCACGCCTTGCGCACATATGCTAAGCCATCAAGTGTCCTATGGTTTTTATAAAAATCAAAATTATTACGATAACTTAGACAAGTTGGACATTGTTTCATTTGGTAATTTTATCACACTAATTAATTAGAAGGACCAAATGAAACCCGAATTTCCACTTGAATTGCCTTCATCGTCACCATCATCTAGTTCTTTCTTAGTACCTATTTTTCCTAGTTTAGATACATCCTCTTCATTTTGATTTAATTGGATACCATTTACTGCAGCAAACTCTGCTGCGGTCGGAGTCCTATGAAACAAACCCTGATTGTCGGTCAGACCATGCATATTGTCATATTCTAGGCCGCCACCCAATATAATGTTAGTTTTACCTAACAGTAATGTTAGCGGATATCTCAAGGCGTCAAGCCAGTGGTCGTTTTCCGAATCTGGATCATCTGTAACCATGCCGGCCGCATCTAACTTATAGTGATATAGACCAAATTCAGTGATTATATGCTGACAAGTGTCCTTATTCAAAAACAGCTTAGCATCAGTAGATCCAGGAACCTTCAATAACTTTTTAATTATCTGAATTCCAGCCATAATCTGTTCTTTCTTAGCTGTACTAGATACTGGTAAACCAGCCTTCTGCATCTCTTGGATTGCACCTTGGTCTGCTTGATCTGGTACATATAGCTGAACTCTATACATATTGTGGTATTTAGTCTTGATGTGATGTATCCATGCGGGCGTCGAGATGTGAGTCATACCGTCTGTACGAACTACATAAATATTATCTCGCTTATCTATAAAGAAGAACACGACAGTATTTGGAGAAGAGAATCCCCAGTCAATTCCAGCGTAGCAAGGAAGCTGTAGCTCGTGGCATTTCTTAACGAATATATCGTGAGTGCAGTGACCTGGAAATTCCTTACCAGTTAAAATAAACCACATCTCGTTCCAGGTTTTAACGTGAATTTTTTCATCAAACTCTCTGTAAATAATTCCTTCAACAGAGGGTTTTAAGTTCATTAACTGAGCAAGAGCCCAATCAGAACCCTCTGATCTAACTTTTTGAATAAGCTCATCTAACGTCTTTAACATAGGAGACTGAGATGTCTGTTTTTTAGCATCAGTTAGGCATATAGAGAAGAGCGGGCATCTAGCGCAGCCCTCGTAACCCTTATAATAAACATACTCTTTCTGCTTGTTCTTGTCTCGTTTGTCGAAGTCTTCTTTAGTTAAGACTTCCATCTTGTCTTGGTTTACGTACAGATCGATCTCTCTTGTTCCAGATCTCTCGTCGCTGCATCGCTCAGTAAACTCAAAAGCTGTCCACCTACGAACTGTTCTGTTCTCTACGTGTGCGTTCTCGATTTGCTTATTCATCAAGCCGTACCGAGACTTACGAGTGGAAATACCAACCCTAAGTGCTATCTTTCCACCCTTTGAGTCTAACATACCCGAAATCTCTTTGAATGCCTTTAAACCTTCACCAGAAACCGTATCGATCTCATCGACTACAACTAGAGGAACGTGAGGACCGTTGCAGGCCTTAAGCGTGCAGGGAAGAACTTCTAGCGTAATCTTGTCGCCGCCAATATTAAATAAAGACTTAGACATGTTGGCTTTCTCTAAGATTCTTTGTTCTTCTGGGATATCAGGTGGCATGACAAGAGGTTTTAACTTGCGATTATATAGAAAACTCTTTTGATATGCATAACATCGTTCAGCTTGGTTTTGAATAGCTCCTACGTGAACAACGTCACGCTTGTCATGCAACAAGATCATAAGTTCAGCAATAGCCATTCCAAGCGTCTTACCAGAACCACGACCAGCAACAAAAAGTAGTTCTTTTATGTTTTCTGGGTTATTGCGGTTAACACATATATCATAGACTTCAAATATAACATCAAGCGGATTAGTGTCGCTGTATCGAGAAACAGTAACATCAGGCAACTCTAAATTAAGAAAATATTTAATCCAGGCCTTAACTTCTGCCCTTGTTTTGCATGGAGTTAGAAGTAGCTTTCTTTCTTGATCTATAGAAAGCTTTATATTTTTAGATTTCTTTGCCATGACATCTTCCTAAATTTTCATACCACTATAGTGGTCTCAAATTCGTATAATTGCATGCAATTTTTAAGCTATCTTCTGTAGATAAATCCAACGTAACTAGCGGCCTAATATGATCTATGTGCCAACCATACTTTCCATAGTTCCAGGTCACACCTAGCTTAAATTGACTTTCCAGGTGTTTTTTAAGTTCTTCTATTGAGCAGCCTAAATTATCAATTGCACTGCCGCCAATTACTGCAGAATACAGTTTATTCCTTAAACGATTAGCTAACCTATAGTTTAAATCAATAGCTTCTCTTTTTCTTTTTCGCTCAACAAGTTTATGCTTATTATTTTTATTAAAATCTGAACAAGTCTTGTTTTCTTTTTCGTGATTATTAGGATAATATTGCTTGTAGTGAGCAGAATATAAGCCTTTTGTTAAAGATAGTCCTGAACACAAGATGCAACTACCAACATTGGTGTTTTTTCGCCTCATATTACTCAACTTTTCCGATAGCAGGCGGCAATGTTTCTACAACATCCAGAATAGATGCATTATTGCTGTGATCTTCTGGTTCTTCTAATTCTTTACGTTTATTGTTTGATGTTAACGCATCAAACATTGGAGATTTATCTTTACCTTTTGATCCAGAACTTGTAGTAGCCCCAGCTACTATCTTATATAACGTTTCAGCGACATCTTTATATTCTTTGATATTTGTGATACGCATCTGTGGTTTTGGGTTATTTATTGGATCTTGAGTGTATTTAATCATAACTTCTAGATGTTCAGCATTAGTAACCGACATCATTGTTGTAAGAAAGTCAACTTGTTCTAGAACTGATTTTACGACTTTAGCTCGGACTCTATCTTGAAGAGTGTGAAGCATCTTGTCTCGATCTTTAGCCCAGCCTCTTAAAGCTGCAGTTAAAGCAATCTGACCAATAGGATACTGCGGGAACTGTTGGGCAATTTTAGTGATTGAATCGCCTAGAAGGTACATCTCATATAATCTAGCTGCCTCTAGCTCTTTTAAAGCTCCAGCGGTTTTATGCTTTCTAAGCCACTTTACAGCTAACTTTATTTCTTCTTCGCTAAGACCGTATTTTTCTTCGTCTGTTAGATTTTTCTTGAGTGCCATATTTGCTCCAACACTCATTATACCTGATTGTCGCTATCGATTGCCTGATACGCACTTGACTGATACCTTTTACTTCAGCAATTTTATCAACTGGTAGCCCAAGCATAGATAAACATATCAAACTTCGCTCGAACTCAGTAAAATTTTCTAATAAATTAATTAGATTTTCTGATGGGGGATTGTTAATTAAGAACCAGATGTTTTTCTTTAACTCTATGTCGTCAGAGTATTCAAGCTTAAGTTTATCTAAATGATAAGCAAAAGATTCAACAGGATTTCCACTTAAGTGGAAAATCCAAAGCTCTTGTCTTAAGTCTTCGTCGTTAGTCAGACAGTTTATTAAGCTGTTGACCCGATCCGCCGGTTTCATTTTGCTCTCCAAGCTCTTCCATATAAGTTTCGAAGTCAACAGTTTTTACGGTAGCAGACCATCTTGGCCCACAAAAATCCTTAACAAACTTATTAAGGATCTCATAAAAGTCTAAAGATCCTTCTTTTCGAAGCATTCTTCTAAATCTCCACAACCCGAGCAAACTATCAGACTTAGAGAGAACACGGTACTTTTCTATACGTTTAAGAAGCGACTTGTCAACATATATAGTATAGTTGACCCTACGATTCTCAACATCTATTTGCAGTTCTACTGCTTGTACCTCCTTATGGACAATAGAGCCGCAGAAGAATAACTGATTCTTTACGTCGTCAGTTACGAGACCGTTATTTAACAGCCATCGCCTCTGATCTACATATTCTTCTAAGTTAACTTCTTTCTGACCCATACTTTCCTTTAGGTGTTCTCACCTGAGTTTATTATACCAGATCAAAACTATTATCTACTGCATTAAGCATTTCTGTCGCTTTAGATTTCAATAAATTCTTATCTAAATTACCAGAATACACTTTATCTATATACTCTGATATAATGCTATCTAATGACATTGCTTCGATACGAACTTGTCGCTTTTCTCTGTCTGTAAAGATAGTCTTGATTTTTACATCTCGACCTGCTACTATACTTTTGCCTTTTTTAGAACCAATATATCCAAGAAGTTCTGCTTTAGGTCCTGTTATTTCTACAACCCAATGATCTGTGTTATTTAGTTGCTGAACTAGATCTTCGTGGAGCTCTTCAATAGAGAACGATGGAGTAATTTCATACTTTAATCCCTTCCAAATAGGAAGAGGGCATTCGATAAATGTTTCTTTAAATGAATCTGTGTCGATTATTGAGACACCTTTAATCTGGTTAATGTCTGAAGCACTTTGAGAAAACGGTGAGCCGACATAATATACTCCAGCTCCAGATCCGGAATCAAGCCTTTGCCTTTTGTGTATATGTCCAGAGACGATAAGTTCACATCCTTCAATGCTGTCTGCATCAACTCCATCTTTCGTTGTGATGTCGCCAAAATCTGCTCCTTTAAATGTTTGATGTGCAACGCATATTGGTAGCGTCTTTTTAGGGAACTTCAGTGGGTCGTGGATGTACGGCACAAATGTCATACCAAACAGCTCTTGTACTTTATCAACTACGATAAACTTTGGTATCTTATCTACAAGATGACTTAATGCGTGATACTTAGAGTCATTTGGTTTATACATGTCGTGATTACCGAGCAAGTAGACATATGGACAAATAGATCTTACATGGTCTACGTGCGACATAAATTCAGACATCACTTCAGACCTAACAACAGCATGGGTATCAAACGTATCACCTAGATTGACAACTAGGTCAGGTTTCTGCTCCTCGATAACGCTGTTGATCCAAACCAAGAACTGCTTAGCTAGATCAAACCTGGTGATCTTAAGGTGACTATCTCCTATGAAAAGAATCCTCATATGACAATCCTTGCTTATTAGTTTTTAGTAAAATAAGATGCAGCTTCATTAATATAGCTTAAATTAAGACTACTTGGCTTATTAAGTTGCCGCACTACTTTAACCACTTAGAATATCTTTTTCAAAAATCGCACCTATACGGATCTGCTCTAATCTATATTTCATGGTGGCTTAACTCCGGAAGCTAATACAATCTCACAAATATGATTAAGTCGTTCTACGTGCTCGAATGCGCTCCAAGGATCTCTAGCAACCGCACAAACACCGTGTCTATCCTGGCCTACAATATCGTACACTAAGCAATCTTCAACAGAAGATCTTGTTAAGTCAACATGCTCTTCACACATCGCGAAGTATGTAGCATTAGCTAATTCTTGAGAAGTTACAGGCAACACAGGGACATTCTTAGCAACCTTAGTGTATCTATGTAGCTCAGGGAATTGTTTAGCAAGTTCACGAAGATCCCAACCTGCGTACATTGCGGCCACTACATGTGTTGGATGTACATGAAGGATAGATCTAGTATTTGATGCTTCACGCTGGAGATAGTAGTGCATGTTTATCTCGCCAGATGGTTTATTACCGCTAGGTATAAACAAACCATCGTCAGTTATAGTTAACTTCACTATATCTTCAACCCTAAGAACATTCTTCCTAAAACCAGATGGAGTTATGTATATAAACTTACTACCTTTTCTTCGGAAAGAAGCGTTACCGTCGCGAGTCGTAATCCACCCGCGTTGGTAGCATCTTTCCATCACGTCGCACAATTCTTTAATCATCTTTACCTCTAAAACAATCTACATAAACTCTTCTTCATTTTTAGTTGTTTAACATGAAGAACTGCTCGTTTCATACAAAAACTTATAACATCTATAAAAAATAACATTTCTAACTTAAATTACTACATATGCGCTACAGCTCGATATCAAGATCTGTAACATCGTTATCACCTACTACTACTACTCCATCAGAGTCCAGCTGGACACCTACAGAATCCTGATACTCATAGCATGCTTTCAAGATCTCGTCTTGGACAGCTTTAGAGTTTTTTATAAAAGCTAACATGTTGGCTTCGCCGCGAATAGGATCGTGATTGCCAACTTGCCACATCTGCGTGTTCTCTTTACCTGTTTCAGGGTTTTTAGGATGAAAGATGATGCCTAAAGACTTACCAAGCTCAAAGATCTCAACATCTGTGTCGATAATTCCGTAATCATAGTGGTATGTAAATTGCGCAGTTCGCGCTGGTACTCCTAGACGATTCTTTTTAACTTTAACACGAACTTTATGACCGACCTGCTGTGCTCCGCCGTGAATATTCTCACCAGCCTCAAGAATACCGTTCTTTGTGTCGAGTTTTATGATTTCAAGCATTAGATCGGCAGCGTGCTTAAGAGCTCGACCCTCAGTAATGACATATGGATTACGTAGCGCCTTTATGGGGTCAATTTCCATCGTCACCTGCTGAATAAGAAACGTAAGAAGCTTATATTCAGCAATGACAGGAAGAATTAGTTTTAGGGCAGATGGAAGATAGCTTGCACCTGTTCCACCCATCTTCTGATCTGTTGTCTGCTTCATGTTAGATTCTTTAGGATATCGAATAGCCTTAATTGAGTCAATAACAAAACCTTTAATCGGCGCACCTTCTTGAAGTCCTTCTAGTAATTCACCACCAATAAAGTCAAATATCTTAACAGGATTATTAGACTGACGAACTAACAGTCGTTTTGGATCACCACCGATCTTTTTAAAGAGCGGAGCGTTAAAGCTAAACTCAGAATCAAACCAGATAAATTCTGCTTCAGGATCTCGCTTTTGGTAGTCAGCGATTGCCATCATCGCAAGAAGAGACTTACCGGAGCTTTCTGGGCCATATAGAACAGAAATTTTGCCTGGCTGAAATCCACCGATTGCAGTAGCCCAATTTAAACTTGGAGACCTAGATGGTTGAACAGGCGGTAATTTAGTTGATATCTCAGAAGCTAACACACCAAAGTCATCACTAAATTTCTTCATCCATTTACTCATGTTTCATTCTCCTCGTATTTATCATATTTTACTAAATTATCTTCTGCTTATAGCGACCGTAAATTTGTGCAGTAACAAGTAATTTTTAACTAACTTAACTGTTGGTGTCTGTGAAATGTTTATCTAAACACTCTTTTAAACAAAATTTTCACGTTGCTTACTGTACTTAAGAGTACATAATTAACATTATATGCTAACCTATCAGCGTTTTTTTACGATAAAATTACTTATAATGCTTACGAATATCACACCTAATACAAGTTTTTACTTACATACCTTCGTAGTTCGTCATATGTTGATCACCATAAAGAATCTTTTTTAAGTCATCATGTGCTTGTCGCAAGATTGATAGCTTATTCTTCATTAATGCGACCAAGGCTTCTGTTTTTGCTTTATTGTCTTTAGCTGTTATGACGTCAGGATCAATATCTACGTACCGCTTACGTGCCTCTGAACTATCTTTGAGATTTCGCTCTTTTAAGTAATCAGACGCTTTATCGAGATACGCGATAGCTTCAGCTTGCTCTAGGCGAGCTTTAGCCTTAATATCTGCTTGAACAGCTTTTGCTAGTAATACGCCTGCAATATCCTGTCCCTTGATAAGATCTTGAAGAACCACACCGCCCATCATCTTAGATACAGACGCAATTTCGTTTGCTTTCTTTAAGTAAATAGATAGTTGTGTTATATCTATAGTAGTAGTGGTGGTAGTAGTAGCATTTTCATCCATATTTATTGTTCTTTCGTAGAATCTTCTTTAAATTACATCAACCTTAAAATGTCTAAAGTTAAAAACTCTCTTCTTAAGAAAGAACATGATAGTCTAATCTTTAGATCTAAAGACCCTACACATCTATAAGTTATAACAAATAGTGTAAGTAGGGTCTCGATACCATCTACCGTACTCTATACAGATCATTAAGAGTTAAGAAGCGCATCAGCTTCAGCTAAAAAATCATCATCAATCGAAAAAGTTTTAGATGAATGTTTAGTAGTGGCAGCAACAGCAGAAGCAGTAGTAGCAGTAACAGACGTATCATCTTCATCTTCTTCATCGGGACCAAGGTTAAGATTTACAGTCTTTTTGTTAGTAGCTGTAGTACTTCTAGCCGTTAAAGTATCTTTAGAAGAAGTTTTCTTTATGTTGTTTTCTAAAATAGACTTCTCAGCAGTAGCTGAAACTTGAAGATCAGCATCAGGACAAGTAGCGATGATGGTGGCCATATTTGCCTTAAGAATTTCATTTAGCTCGTCGTATGACTTAATGTGATAGATAGAAGAAAGATCGTACGCTAAGCTTTCGTAGTTCTCCACTACAGAGTCAGGAAGAGGGGAACGATCATCTTCGAAAGAGATTTTTCCAGTTTGAGGATTCTTAGTCTTAATAGAGACACGTTTTACGTCGTACTCGGTATCTCGACCTGTCCCAGTCCTAATAATATCAAACCAAACACCTGAATCATTCTCATCTGAGTTGAGAGATGTTGGATCTTGGTTGTAATCGTTGATATAGCTGGACATCTCCATCTTCATTTTCTTGTGAGCTGTACTCTTAAGTTCAAGAAGACCAACCTCGCCAGACTGATCTACTGCATTATAGATGTAAACAGTCTTAGGACTAAGGTCTGAGATGATCTTATTAAGAGAAGTAAGACGTGACTTAATCTCGTCTTCAGACTCTCCAGCAGCCTGCATCTGAGCTTTAATAGTTTCAGCTTTTTTCTTAAGCTGTTGAACATACTCTGTAACAGGACATCTCTTCTCAGAAGTCATAGAAGAGGCAAACGGACGAGCTCGCCCTGATTCAGGGTCAAATAGTCCCCAGATAATTTGCCATTTTCTATATGGATATCCGTTTGAATTTTCTCCGAAAGGTGGAAGAATTCGGAAGATGTTGTGACCGTCGGTCACTTTGTGTCGCTTCCACTCGCGACGACTTTTAAGAGAATCAAGATTGATCTTAATCTTACTATTAGTAGACATAGACACTCCTTCATAGGTTATTCACTGGGCGTAATTACCGTGAATTTATTATACTAGAGATTTATACTAAGACAATAATTTTATGTGTCTGCTTGCTTTTTCAAAGCTTCTGCTTGTTTTTTCAAAGCTTCTGCTTGTTCTTTAGTTATAGCTGGTTTTCCAACTACACGATCTGATTTAGGTTTATTCACTTCTTTAAATTCAGAGAGACCATTTAAGTAAAAAATCTCATATTGATCTTGAATATCAGAATCTACATACACAACAAGCTCTGTGCCTTTTGGGCGGCTCTTAATCTTAAGATCTAAATATTTTGAAAAAACCGCTGGATAGTCGGTGGCAAGCATCTCAACGATAATTGAGTTAAGCTCCTCATCAGAAGAAAAAGGTCGACCTTCAAAATTATGAACTCTTGCTGAATATGCGGTCATATTTTGTGGATCATATTTTTGAGCAATGGAATCTAGGATCATTCGCAAATGAAAGCTTCCTGTCAGTCCATTTCTTGGAGCTTTATGCCGATGAAGAGCGATCTCGTCTAGAAAAGAAGGTTGATCGATAAGATATTCACCTTCTTTAAGGGTCTCTGGTTTTTGAGAAACAACGATAAATTTTGACATATAAACTCCTATTATTGAAACTAAATAATTAGTTTATTTGTTTGATTATTGTACCATGGATAAGCCAATATATATTTAAGAACCTTAACGTCAGGTGCTTTTTCATCTATGTCACAACGATATCCGCATCGGCGATAAGCCTCGTTCTGTTGTTCATTAGAGATAGTTGCTTCAACCTTCCACCATCGGTAATTGTGATATGATCTAAGTCCTGAGTTTAAAACAAAACCTAAAAAGATTCCTAACATAAACAGCAAAAACTCCATTCTCAAACCTTCTCTACTTTCTCAATTTCTTTGATAATTATACTAACTGGTGTTTTCCACCCTTGTCGCAACTCACCGCGAACATAAACAATAGTGTCTTTAGGCCATCCAAATGCCTTTTTGGCGTCCCACTTAGTAGCTTCAATTATATTGTATCCATCAGACAACATAACAGAAACCCTATGCCAAGGTTTTCCATTTTTACTAACACCAGACTTATAAGAAGAACTATCGTAAAGCAAGATCATACCGACTTCTTGTGTCATACCTTTTCTTAAAAAAGCTTCGGCCTGCTTAACACCGCTCAATATCCAGGTTTCATTGTCGAAATCTCTAGATTTCATGTATAGCGGTATATTTTTACGTCCTGTCACTTTAAGTCCAGGCCACCTAGACTTTAATGTAAGCACTATGTCGTTAGAAGATAGTAAGGTTTTATTGAATGATAGGTTATATTCTCTCTCTTGTAAAAATATCTTAGTAGGATCCAAGTTGTACATATCTTCTTTAAAATCTGTCTTACTCCTTTTAAGAGCAATATACTTTTTCATCAGGTCAAGTCTAGCGTCAATGTAGCTTTTAACTCCATTTACGTGCTGAGCAGAGTTAATATCATCTAACCATGGCTCCATTAAATCATCGGCTGCTCGCGCTTTGATAAGCGCACTGACAGCACCAATATTAACCTTCGTATGGTCGATTCGTGAAACAAAATCTTCTATAGACTCAAAAGGACCTTTTAGCATGATCTCGTTAACAACCGCGGGACCAATTGATTTAATGGCGCTGATCGGCGTTACGATCTTACCTCCACTGATAGAGTATATATTAGCTGGATTCTTTAAACTAGGTGGCTTAACTTTATCACCAAGATAAGAGATATATTTCCTTATTTTCTCCTCTTTATCTTCGTTATTTAAGACTCCACACCACCACTCGAGAGGATAGTGATGCTTTAGATAAAGAGTGATGTAACCAAGTTCACCGTAGGCGTAAGAGTGCGATTTATTGAAAGAGTATCGAGAAAAAGCCATAATCTGCTGACAGATGGTCTCGATTTTTGCAGCAGACCAACCTCTTGCTTTACATGACGCTCTAATCCTTTCGAAGGAAGACATGATTATGTCGTGTTTCTTCTTAGCGATCGCTGAACGAATCATATCAGACTCTTCCCAGGTGTATCCAACAATCTCCACTAAGAATCTCATCACCTCTTCTTGGTATTGAAAAACACCATTAGAATCTTTTAATATTGGTTCTAGATCTGGATGTAGATATTCAACTTGACGTTTGCCGTTCTTAACATCCATGTAATACTGAGTAGCAGTGGATTCGTATATTGGGCGCACTGTAACGCTTTTAATTTTTTTACTGAGCTCTTGAAGCTTTCTCAATTAATACCTCTTTTTCCTCTACTAAAGTTAATTAATTTTAATTTAAAGAGTTCCAAATACCTTCTCGTACTCTTTGTGTATCTTGAATGTGCTCCTCTATTAAACTAAAAGCATGTTATTAAAATTATTATTTTTATCGATACAACAGATTTATTCTTCGTGCTTAACCAATATCTAGTATACTTGTACCAAACATTACGATAAACTCAACTATTATCTTAAGTCCATCATAGTGAACTGCGACATAGTCATCTAGCCAAGTTTTATTATCTTCTTAGGAGCTAATGTTAACTTAGTGATTCTTATATCGCTAAACCTAACAACCTCTGATCCTAAGAACTTTTCCTCTGCACTAGTGTTTTACGTATCTACTTTACCTATTCTGATTTTGATACTTTTCTAGCCACAAATCATACTCTTCTTCTGGTCTTTCTTCGATCGTTCCATCGTCATACTCCACTATAACAGCTGCCTTGAATCCTATAGGAGCATCTAATGCTCCAGGACGACATAGGCTTGTCATCGCTGCAAGATCTGCTCTATTAAGAGGAGCAAATTCTTGAGCGTACCCTTTAATTAGCTCAGTGTTGAACTGAAAAGATGAGTCTGTGTCTTTTCGATAAAAATCAGAGAAAACCCCAGGATCAGCATCAGGTAGACGATAGATTAAAGGAACACCGTTAACTTCCTCTAGAAAGTCAACGTTATGGTTTTTCTTTATGAGAGCCATTGCGTCAGATGCCATCGACAGAGTCTTAATTCCTAAGATGTCTGCTTTAACAAGGCCAGATTTTTCAATCATCGACGCATCAAACTGAGTGACCAAAATCTCCCCGAGTTCTTTATCTGACATCACCATAGTAGGAACACGATCGCCGGAAAGATCTAGTGTCGATATAACAAACGCTGAGGCATGCCTAGACCAACCACGAATAGAGCCTAAGAGTTTCTTCACCATCTCTTCAACTTCTGGCCTCTGCTTGAAGAAGTTTGCAAGGATAGGCTTTTTCTCAATCTCTCCTTGGTGTTCAACACCTTCTTGGTCAGTATATCCGTATAAGAAGTCGTACTCATCGATTCCTTGAGGACTATCGTCAATTTGATCGCACACCATCTTAACTTCATGATCGTTTCGAGTTCTACCATAAAGCGCGTACATCGCATCTTTAATTGCGTTCTTAGTTTTCATCTTTGAAAATGTAGCAATTTGAGCAAAACCTAAGTTATATTTCTCTTGTAAATACTTTATTACAAGAGGTCTAGCTTTATCAGCAATATCTAAGTCGATATCTGGAAATGAGCCTGCTCTAATGCGAGCATGACTAAGAAATCGCTCGAAAGGTAAATTTGCAGCGACTGGGTCGATGTGGATAATCTTAAGGTAATAGCTAATCAAAGATCCACCAGCAGAACCGCGAGCAATGCCTTGCAAGAAACCAGAGGATCTAGCGTAACTACAGATATCCTCATAAACAAGAAAGTATGGGATGAAGTTGAGAGTAGAGTTTTTCATGATAACATCTATCTCTTTTTTAAATCTCTCTACATAGATAGGATCGTCACTCCAACGACCATGCTCCTTTATCTTCTGCATAAGATAATAATACGTTTGCATGTTGTAATCATCAGTCTTTTTCTTTATGTTGTCTGGTATCGTAATAGTGGGAAGATGATACTCGTGTTTTATCTTGATGGTGGAGGCAGCATTTACGATATAGTAGGTGTTATCGATCATACTTTGAAAAACAGACTCTGTTAGACCTTCTCCAATGTGGCTTTTTAAGATAGAGTACATCTCTCGAGACTTCACCACATGCCTTGACTCAAAGAAGTACCTAGCGTCTTTATATAAGTTCTTAGAGACGCAATCTTGCACGATCTTATCATTAGGATCGATGAAGTGGGCGTCGCTTACTGGAACGCACTTGATGTTTAAATCTGCCGCTAATTGAAAATAAAATTTGTTGATGTGTTTTTGTAGATTTCCACCTGTGATATTGTATCCACTGAATCCAATGGTACTATCAAAATACTTATAAGCATCAAGGGCAGCAAGCTCTAACCTAATATCTAAAACAGAGTTTAACTCTTCAATGATAGCTTTAGCTTCAGCATTTTGACGAGAAAGTAAATATTGAGCAACAGGACCAGTTAGGCCTGGAACCCCAAAAACTATACCATTTTTTCTTAACACTACTTCGTCGAAACTGACAAGCGGAAATTCTATACCTGATTCTTTAAATCTGTTAACCCAGCCTACAGAAGCAAGTTTAATGATGTTCCTATATCCCTCCATAGAGATAGCCCAAGCATTAAGATGAAATCTAATATTGTTGTGAGAAACGATGAGACCGACACCAGGTATCCCGACCACCTTTGATCGCTTAAGCCTCGTTATATCAAAAAGACTAGCTGCTACACCGTGGTCCACTGTAGAAAAGCCAGGAACATTGTTCTGTTCGCACCAATCTGCCCACTCATTAACAGAGTTAATAGAGTCAGTATAACTAAACATAGAGTGAACATGCAGCTGAGCTGGTTCAGGAAAATCAACGTCGAGAAGAGTGTGCTCTTCTGCACCAAAAACCTCTATTTCACCTAGCATCTCAGATAGAATTTTATCTAACTTGATCGTGGCAGATATATCAGATAAAGCGTCATGCGCATCTATCTCAATACCAAAATGAGCGCAGAGAGTATTAAGCTTTAGATTTTGTGTTGGTAGTTGTGCTTTTAGCTTCTTTGCTCTCTTAAAGGTATCACGGATGTCCTGTGTAAATAGCTCAATATAGTCACTTTCTCTATTTACTTTTTTGAAAAGCGCTGCTAAAAAATCTTTATCAAAACCAACATTAAATCCAGCAATAATGAATTTAGTGTTGAACTGGCGCAAATATGACACAAGATTGTCAACCATTACTTCTGCTTTTTGAAAAGTCAGAAGTTTGTCCTTACTAATCTTATTGATATCTAGCGCTTCTTGGTCAATTGCAGCCCAGTTAATAGGTTGACAATACTGATTAAATACAGTTGTCTCTTCCTTGCCATCAATTACAGGAATGCAAGCGAGCTGAATGATGTCGTTTTTAAGTGGATCGAGACCTGTTGTCTCGCTATCTAGCCATAGATAATTAACAATATTTCTGATCATGAACGCATTATACAAATAAAAAAAGGCACTGTTGTTATACAGTGCCTTTTATCTATGTCATATTCAGTATATTTAAGTAGTTTGAAAATTAAAGTTCAGATCAATTTTTGTGTCGATCGTGTCTGACATGTTAAGGGTTGGCGTACACTCGTAGGCATAAATCTCTTGATCAGCTAGACCTTTTTCAATTCCTGCAAGATAAGCTTTAAGAATAAGGTTGTTTCCTTTATTACCGCGTAATGTTGCGGGCTGATAGGTTGTAGATAAAGTGACAGTGAATTTAGTATTACCTGCAGCAGCATTAGTAATCAAAGCTGTTGATATAGCTGTTAAATTGATGGTAGATACAAAAAGAACACCAGCATCAAAAGCTGCATTACACTGCTCGTGCAAACCTGTTATGCCGTTATAAAAATCAGTCTTTAAACTCATAGAACCTCCATAATCAAAGTCTATGGCTTAACTTGTGTTAAGTTTATTTAACTTAGGTTATTATATCAGAATTTGCACCTGAGCTAGGATTAACCTCGCCGTTCTGAATCTCATTAATTTTCTCTAGGAAGAAACTTATCTTTGCGCGTTCGTACTTAATAGCACTTGCGTAAGCAAAATTGATATCTTTAACTATCTGCTTTGCAGCCATCAGCTTTTCATCTGCTGAACGCTCTTTTTCAATCTCTTTAATCTTCTGTGCAGCTTGCACTATAAGCTGTGCTGCTGTATCTTCGTTAATGTTTTCGTGGTTTTCAATGAACGATTTACTAAGGATCTTTTTTGCATCAGACATACTATCTCCTTTAAATTTACTTCATAATATTACTAGCATCTTCTGTATTTATCTTTAACTACCTAAATTTTTATACCTTAATCTTTTTTTTAGATAATCAATAGTCAAATAAGTAACTCTATAAAGTATCTTAATAGATTAAGCCTTTCTCTCCCTTATTACAAACTTACACAGCTCTAGATAAATCTGATATTTTAGTTTGACTGTATCTTGCGCACTTTTGCGTACTTTTGTTTTATTTCTTTGGCACGCTGAGCGATCCCCTCTAAACCAATAGTGCTCTTCTTAACGATGTATTTAGATAGTGCCTTGTTCCAATCTTTAATGTACATTTCTATCTGTTTGATATACTCTGAGTCTAGTAAAGCTTTATCTATCTGAGACTCAATAATGTCAAGTTCTGCAGTGTACTTTATAAGTAAACGCTCAATTCTTTCTTTCTGAGTTTTTTTATCATGACAGTCGTCGCAGATTCTTTGTAGGTTTGATTTGTCGCACCACAGTCTTTTCATAAAGATCATGATTCTGTTCCACATGTCGCTGTCTGCTGGAAAACCATCTCGCGGAACTACCGGATCAATATGATCTACTGAGATCTTTGTACTGCTAACCCACTGTTGACAAACTTCACACTGGCGCTTAACCCAGTTCTTTTTCGCTCGAGTTCCATCCTTTTTATATCTTGGAAATTCCTGCCTAGACTCTTCCAACTTTTCTAAGACTAATGGACTTCTTGCAAAGAGTCTTCTGTTGGCGCCACGTATAGCCATTTCTTGGTTAAACGGTGATTTCTTTCTCTTCATTAAAAAAATTATACTTGCCTAAATACTAGCCGGAGTCTCGTCAGCGTAATCTAAATACCACTGACCGTTAGCTTTTAACATAATTCTCTGAGTCTTTGTTGACATCGAGCCATCTTTGATCTGCTGAGCGATCTTCTTAGGATCTTTGTTAGAGTTAGGTGATATACCTGGTATTTTAGTTTCTGTAACTCTAGGAGTTATAGACGGAGGAGCTGGTTGCTTTACAGCAGGTAAACTTGGAATAGTGGGGCCAATTGTTGATTTTATAGCCTTAATTAAATCTAATACTTTTAATAACTTTAGACTCAACTCTTCCATAAACACTATTATATCATGCACTTACATTAACAACTGACGTGTCGTTTCTGAGTGTTACATGTACGATCTTAGAGAACGAAGATTTAGCCTCAGAGGCATGATCTATAACAAATATCTGCCTAGAGCGAGAGAGCTGCTCCAGTAGACCAAGTACTATTTCGCGGCCTGCAGCATCTAAACCATCGAACGGTTCATCTAAGATGATCGGATTAAGACTCAAGCCAAACTGCGTCTCTAAAACCTCTAAGAGAGCAAAGTCAACACATAAAGATAAACCTTTTAATTCTCCGCCAGATAAGCTGCCAACAGACACTTCAACGCCATTTTTAGTTAAAGTCTCTGAGAATTTAGCTACGACATCGCCCTTAGATGTCTCTTTGTACGAGTTAAGGATGTACGACATGTTGGGCGATAGAATATCGATATACTTTTGAATCACTTCGTTAAAAGTATCTACCACAGAATCTAAAACATATGCTTGAGCTCCAGTTGGAGAATATACATTAGAGAGTGTCTTATAAATCTCTAAGTGCTTCTTATTGTTAGAGCAACTTTCTGTTAGCTTTTTATTAAGTTCAATTAAGCTATTAATCTTATTGTTTAATTCTTGATTACTTTTGAGCTTTAAAAGTAGGACTTCTTTCTTAGAGACTTGAATTTTTAGTAAAACCTTAATCTCGCTGCATGCTTCGCTGTCTTTGTTGTATTGCTCTAACTCTTTCCTCTTCTTTTCTTCTAGCTTTAAAAACACCTCATTAACTTTGTTTTCTTCAGAGATCACAAGATCCTGCTCATCTATCTGAGCTTTTAATTGCTGAAGCTTTTGCTTAATCTTCTCTTGATGCTCCTTATGTTTTATCTTTAGATCTTTAGTATCTAATATAGCACCGCACTCGCTACATCTTTCATTTACATCTAGATCTTTAATAGCGCTAGAAAGTTCTCTATACCTGTCATGCAACATTCCACGTCTAACTTTTGCTTGGGAGATATTAAGTTGCTTTTGTCTAATATCGGACTCTAGCTTTTTATATCTTGACAGATCTGGTTTCACAGATGAAGCAAGTTTATCTACTTGACTTTGTAGAGACTCAATGGACGTGTTAAGTAATGATAGCTGCTCAGAAACTTCGATCTCGTCCACTAAAGATTCTGAGTATGCAGCAATCTTAGAGAGATTGGAGTTTATAGAGTTTTTATCTTTATCGATTAGAGATGATATCTGCTTTACTTTATCATCGGCGCATCTTTTAAGATCTGCAAATCTGTCGACGTTAAGAAGTTTCAAGATAAACGATTTCTTTTCTGAGTCTGATGAGTTAAGGAAACGCACAGACTCTACGCTGTTTGCCTGCGGAGTATATATCGTAAGAAGAAATTGATCGTATGTGAGTCTAATCACTGATTCGAACTCAGACTGAGTAATCGTCAACTGAGACCCGTTCTTGAAGAATTCGACACCCTTCGGGCGACTTCTTCGAACTACCCATTCATCCTCTCCACATAGGAGCTTCACTGCTGCGTAACCTGTCTTAGCTCCTCTTTTGAGAATCTCTGATGCAGTAATTTTTCTAGGGATCTTGTCGAAGAGTGCGAAGCTAAGACAGTTGAAAAGAGCTGTCTTACCAGCCCCGTTAGCTCTGTTCGTATCATAGTTCCACCCGTCAACAAGCACAAGACCAGAATCTTCAAACTGAATTGAAGCGCTCTCTATACTTAATAAATTAGAAATTTCTAGCGACAATATATACATAAATCGATTATACTTTTGAAGATTTCTGAATATCGTGTTTAGCCTACAACAACTGAAGATTGGTGCAGTGACAAGTAATTTTAATCTGTTCTAGGTCTATTAAGTTAAATAACTTTAATAACTTAATATAATGAGTATATAATCCAGATATTACTAATTATTCTAACTTGTTCCTATAGTGCATGCGCATACACACACGCACGCGCGCTTATACAATAACTTTATATATAACTTAAGATACACTTTTTCAAGACAGTATCAACTACATTTTTATCGCGATGGAACCCAGTTTTTATTGATCACTAATTCACCCTTGTCGTTATAAACAAGCCATCTTTGCTCTAAGCAGGTTTCAAGTGAGTATTTTTCTACTAACCTTGGTATCTCTACATCCCTAAAATAATTAGCTTTCCTAGCCTTCATTATATCGTTATGATCTTTATTAAGTCTTTTGTTTAGATAAGGATCAACTACTTCTTTAACTTCTGTAGGACTGTTGATATTGGGTAGCTGCCTTTGCATTTTAGAGCCACAAACGGAACAATCGACTGTTTCTACAGTTGACGGCACAAACTTTGTGCTTTTATTATCACAACTAGGACATTTGAAGTTATATTTTGGCATTTTTCTTAATATTAATTATATTAATTATCGCTTGCTTGATGTAAGCATAAGCTCTTAAGTTAGATGAACACAAGGATTTAGACGATGATGTATCACATTCTTGACTAAAGAATGCATGCATCACATTAGGCATAGGACCTGGTTCGTTGCCAAGCATTGCCTCAAATAAATCGTTTCTTACTGGAACCGATTCGGTTATTTTTTTCATTGGAATTCTAATCCACCATCTATAATAAATCCAGATAAGTGGATATAGGATATAAATTACTAGTTGAAAAGGCAATCCAACTATCAAAAATAGTAACCACCTAATAACTGAAACCATCAAAATCTCAAGCCTATACCAACACCCATTTGGGTGTTTCGGTTGTTAGGTCCAAACTGGCCATGAACGCCAATAAACGTTGGACCCCATAGGTCCATTATACCATGACCATAATAGTTCTTATCGGTTAAGATTCCAACCTCAAGCCCAAATCTTTGCCCATTAGTAGCTACCATCTTCTCTTTCTCTAAAGAAACAATTTTTTTCTGATACTCAGACTCCTTCCTATCAAATTCTTTCTTAAGGTCAACAGCACGCTGTCTGTGAATATCAGACCACTTTTGTTCAATCTGAGCAATCTTAGTTTTAAACTCTTCTTGAATCTGAGTTATAACCTTACTAGATTCTTCTATCTTAGTCTCTATAAATTCCTTCTCTTCAAGAGTACCATCTGGTCGTACGATCTTAAATTTAGCTATTTTCTGCTTACTTCTTAGATCTTTTATCTGAACAGAAAGAGAATAAACTTTCTTCTCTGCTTCCGCTAGCTTAACTGTAGTTTGCTTTAAACTAGCAGCATATGTTTCAGTAATCTTTTGTGTTTCTTTTTGGTGTTCTTCTTTAAGAGAAGAGATTTGTTGCTCATATTTTTGGGTAATCTTCTCTTCAATCTTCTTAGTAGGATAGAACACGACACCGATAGTGATCCCTAAAAGTAATATCAAAACCCCACGCATCCACTCATTGCTCAGTAGTTGCTTAATGTGTTCCATCTTCTTTTCTAACCTTTCGATCTATAAAGTAGCTGTTTAAAAACTAATTTTTGGATTTAGAGCACATCAGGTTTCACCAGTATCATTAATAGCAACAATCCATATTAAGTTATCTTCTTTTCCATAGTCGATCCATCCAACTGCTTCTCCGTTACCTTTTCCTATGACATGGACAGGTATTGAAGGATCTAGTTGGAGTAGTTTACTCATGGTTGCTCTCGTCAAGAAGCTCTTGAATCTTATCTGTACAAAAATTCCTGATCTTCAGCTCGTTCTTAATGCACATGTTAATTACTTTATCAATGTAGATAGAGATCATATCTCTATCTTCCTCTATAAATTTACAGTTATCTTCTTTTCCAAATTCTCTACAAGCATCCACGTAAACATCTTCTATTTTTACAAATGTCTCCATAATGCAACCAAACTGAACTGTCCGCACTACAAATTTTGAAGGTTCCTTACATGACTCATAGAAGAAGACAAAGTACCCACCAACTCCAATAAGTAATCCCATTAATGTTACAGCAATAACTTTACTCATAATTACTCCCTACTATTGATCCGCGCTTATCCCAGACATTATGTCACGGAAAGTAGCTTTAGATAAAGCTAATTGATGTTCAAGCCCAGCATCTCGCGGTACTACAACAATACCGCCTAATGTCACTAACAATGAAGCTACAGATAACGCATTACCGATTGCAACTCGACAAACCTTAGCTGGCTCGATGATACCAGCAGCAATAGGATCGACAATGATGTGTTGGTTTGCATCAAATACCTTATTAGGTAGCGACTTAGTTATAGCAGACTGATGAATAAACTCTGCTAGTTCTGGCCATACCTCTTCAACGTTCTCACCGCAGTTGTTCAACAGCAACGTAAACGGTTCTACTAAGGCTTGCGCCATGATATCCCAAGATTGTTTCTTATTTGGATCTAGAGAAATTATTCTTGATAGTGTGAGCTGCACAGAACATCCACCAGGGATAATACCTTCTGCAATTGCAGATTTAACAGCCTCAACAGCATCTTCAACGCGGTCACGTTTTTCTCGAGCCTCAAGCTCAGATCCACCACCAACCCAGATGGTAGAGATACCACCAGTTAATTTTCCAATTGCTGCCTTAATATGCATCTTGTCAAAGTCGCTGGGAGATGTAGCCATTAAGTGTTTAAGCTCAGCGATTCTGGCCTCTATCTTGTCAGAATCAGGAACAGCAGAAACCACTGACTCGTACATACCGACCTTAGCGCTATCGAAAGATCCAAAACCATTAGTTCCATCTTCTTCGATAAATTTATCGATAGTGCCTGGATCATATACTGTCGCACCTGAGTAGGCAGACATATCTAGCAAAAACGAAGATCTCGAGTTCGCAACACCAGACATAGGTGTTTTAACAGGAACAACTGTATATCCACCTTTTGTGGTTTTAGCAAATGCTTCAATAACTACATCAGCAAATCCGTGAGCAAACACCATTATAGGTAAGCCATAAACCTGACTACCCTCGACAGCTTGTTGGATCGCGCTAGGAACTTTAAGGTCATTTAGTGACCCATCATAAAGAAATACTAAGCCTCTATCCATCTTTACTTGCTGGTTAGCCCTATCGTTGATGAAAGCTCTACCGACTGCGCCAATATCTTTTAAACCAGATGTCACGATGAAGCCATCCATTGTCTCGACTCGTAGCTGGTCACCTTGAGCCTCTTCGATGAGAACGTGCCCATCTTCGCCAGCAGCAAGCACCGCATCAACCGCAGCTTCAGCGATGCGCTGGTCACCGTTTGCAGATATCTTTGCTACGCTAACAAGCTCTTCACGACTTTTAACAGTCTTCGCGTTAGCTTTTAGATACGGAATAATGACAGACGCGTAAAGGTCTTGCAGCTCATTAGACATTCTCTGAGGATTGTATTTAGGATTCTCAGCAAGAAACTTTAGCCCATATTTGCTAATAGAATTAGCAAGAACGATAGCTGTAGTTGTCCCGTCGCCAGCCTCTTTAGCAGTCTTTAAGCAGATCTCTTTAGCTGCATCTATGATGATATTTGCTTCCGCGTTATCAACTCCAAGCGACTTAGCAACAGTGACTCCGTCTTTAGTGATCAGAGGAGATAAGTTATCTCGCTCAATAAGCACTGGATTTCCACCGGGTCCTAGAGTTGCACCCACTATTGCAGCCATATCTTCAATAGTTTTATGTACTATATCTCTAACCTGTTTCTTATCTACTAATATGCGTTTAGCTTTAGATTTCTCGTATATCATTATTTACTACCTAATACTTTTTGCTTCTCTTATTTTACTTAAAACCTCTCAATTATACTTCTTGTTAAAGAACGAGTTATTGGTTACAATAGTCTTATACCATTATTCTCTTTCTATTCCTATCTACATGATCTACCTGTAACTGCGCTAGTTTAGTCTTCACAGAGATATCTCTCATGTCGCTTAGAGATCAGATGCACGACAGTGTAAGTTACTTAGATCACTAAGCTCAAAAATCTTCTTCGCTTAAGTTATACCGTTTACTACGTCTCTTATCTTGTCTTTTATCGTCGTCATCAAGCTTCCCGTTATTAAAATCTTTTACAAGTTTTTCATACTTTTTAATCTGTTTCTTGTCTCGTTCGAAGCCAAAGAAGCTATGACCTAACTTAAGTGCTGCTCTAAGTGAGCCAGTACCACCGCAGTAGGGATCAAACACGACTGAACCGGGTAAACAATTAGTCATCCTGATTAAGAGTTCAGCTAGATCGACAGGATAGCTCTCATCTAGAGAGCCTGTTTCAACTTCCCAAGTATTTCCTGGACAAGACAGATCGTCATGCATCTTAAGGTACTGGCGAATAGGCAATCTATCTAGCTTCCACACATTACCATTACAGAAATGAAGAACATACTCGTGAGAGTTTACTAGATTTGTCTCAGACCGTTTACCTGGGAACCAGGTTTTCTTTATCACGATATTGTCTATGTGGTGAAAGCCGTTATCAGTCATTATCTTAGCGACTTCAAACGGTCTTGCCTTCGCCTCAATGGGAGCATAACATATCAGGAACACGACTCCGTTTGGGACCATTGTTGTTTTTAATTTCTTAGCGAATTCAGCGAACATCTTAGGATCCCAGCCGTCGCGCTTCCTGATCGGGACTCTTGTAATACAGATCTCGGTATTAGCGCACCAAACTGCATCAGGGTGCATACAATCAAGCTCTTGGATTCTAATTGTCGTATTAAACAATGAACTTAAGTTGTTGAGGTTGTTCTTCATATCAATATCTCGACGTCGTTTAGTTAACTTAAGATTCTACTTTAGCTTCCTATAGGTCTCGCAACGAGAAGCTAACTCGTTTAGAAACAGTATAGGTTAGTGCAGTAGTAAGTTTTTGCGCTTTTATAATTACCTAGCTTCATAACTTAGATTATACTTAATCCTACTGAAGTGTTTCTTCTAAAACTTTTATAAACTCTTCATTTAACTTTTTAAGTGTAAATTTTCTTAGTTTTTCCGCGAAAGTATCTATGTCATCTAGCTTAATAATATAACTCACTTTAACAAGTTGAACATCGCTGTAGTAGTTATTACAGCTAGGTAGCTGAATGTTCCTGTTTAAGAAAACACCGCCGACGTAACAGCACATCTCGCTTATACGCCCCTCAAGTTGAGTTAAAACCTCATCTTGACTCAAAGCTGCCATATTATCGATGTAGAACGTTAGGTACAAGTCTGCACAATTAGATATCGACAGAACAGAATTACTTACGCTACACGTAGAGTAAAACCTCTGGTAACTGCTTCTTAAGGAGATATCCCACTCTAACCGGGAAGATGGACACTCAAGGATCTTTTTAAGATCAGTGCTTACCTCTGTTTCCGCGTACAAGATCATGTCATAGTCTTAGTTAAAAGGAACCAGTACTACCGAAGCCACCCTCTCCTCTAGAAGTGTTCGTATCTAGCTCTTCAACTTCTTTAATAAAGAAAAGATTACTGTAAGGGTGCATGATGAGCTGAGCAATCTTTTCGCCCTTCTTGATTACAAGAGGTTCTGTGTTCATCAGTGGGAGCCCATCTTTGTCGAGACCTAAGATTAGGTTAACGTTTGAATGAATAACATGGATAATGCCGCGGTATTCCTCATCGATGATGCCTGCTCTAACAGAGTGACCTCTACTACCTAAGCCGGACTTAGTTGTAATCTCTGCGTAAGTGTTAGGTGGTAGCTTGAGACGAATATTAAGTGGAGTTTTACCAGATTGCCCGGGCAACAGGTAGATATCTTCAGTTGCGTAAAGATCAAATCCAGCATCAGTTTGGCGAACTTTACTAGGTAGTTTTCCGCCGTCTTCCACTTTAACTTCAATCTTGTATGCTTCCTCAAACTGACGTCTTAATTCTTGCGTTAACATATTATCCATATAATCTCCAATATGGAATTATACTATCGAAGTTCAAAAATTTTTTTAAAAAAATTTTTTCAAAACTGAGTGAAAAAATCATGTCTCGCGGGTATAATAGGGATACACTACTCCCCTTGCTATCTCTATACTATACTCTAGAAAATATCAAAAAATCAATAACTTACGTGCGTGCAAGCACGCACTTCGCTCGCTAAGCGAGCGAGCAAGTAGCAAGTAGCAAGTTGCAAGTAGTAAAAGATTATTTTTTTTGAAAGGATAAGTTGAGTTCAGCTAATAATCTTATATGCAAAGTTAGAGGAGAAAATAGACCTCTTTCCTAAGGACGTATCAGTAGTTTAACTAAGTAACTACTTAATCAACTAAGTACTTAGTAATCAGCCCAATCTCTATCTTTCTGATAAGTTAGTTTCTTAGTCCTGATGGGTCTTGTTAGGAGTATCTATGGAAGCTTGTAGACAGCTTTGTAGGTACACCCACACTATGTTTGGTTTACTTCTTTGTAATTTCGTCTTCGATTGCCTTTAGCTTGCTGTTAATCTCATCTTTTGAGGGTCCAGAAGGCAACGTCTCTTGTTTCCTAGAGTTCAAGACAGGTTGCAGGAAGAGAGAACGTTCTGCCTGACGTCTCCTGGTCAATCCAGACAATTCTTTTCCAGCGGCCTTATTCCATCTCAAAAATTGATCAGCAACTGCAACCCGATCAGCATTAGAATTTAATAGACGCAACAAAGTAGATCCGCCGAAAGCTCCTAATCCAACATTGTACGCGAAAGAAACTAGCGCTGCAAACTCGTTATCGTTAAGTGGCACTTTAACTAACTTTTGAACTCCGACTGCTTTTTCATGAACTTCATGAATTAAGTAAGCTTCAGCTTCTTTTTCTGAGATCGCTTTATCGTTTAAGGTTACTGCTTTACCGTTTGGGTACCTAATTGTCCCGTATCCGATTGTTGGGATTTTAGCAGGACAAAGGTACGGTTTAAGGTGTAAGCCCTCAAACGACTTAATTAAGTCTATTCCAGCTTTATTAACAGTTCTCATAGCTTAAATTATACACTAAATTGCCTTTATTATAACAGCCTTAACATCTTTAGTGTACTCTGGAGGAATAAGGGTACTCAAGGTTACATTGGGACCAGATATCGATGTTATCTGGCACTGTATAGAGGTAGATCATTCCCAGTTAGAAGCACTGAGTCGCCGCTAGAGAACTACGCAGCACCTTCCATCTTAACAGTTGAATCTACAGGATTTTCAATGAAGTTAGTGTAGTGTACTAAATTACTGTAAGCTGCAAGCTTATCTGTAGTTGTAGCTACCTTTTAGTCCACACTACTCTTTCGCATCCGTCAATCGGACATGCCTTACTTTGTTGGTTATCTCTTGATAATAAGATATTCTCTGTATTGCATGGCGCTTCATCATCGTTGATCCCATCGGGATATAATCTAATATCAGTGCTTTTGTCTTGTTATTTTGCTTCCTTAGAGCTCGTCCTATGCATTGAATAACTGGTCCTTTACTTGCTACAAAATTAGCTAAAATTAATACATCTACGTTCTTGGTATTACTTCCTTCTCCGATCTTACCCGATGTTCCTACAAGACCTGGAACTTTGCCGGTATTAAGTTGATCAATATAGTTTTGTGAGTTCTTGTCTTCGCCTGTGGCAAATGGAATACCTAAGTTCTTAGATAGCTCTGTTCCATGCGCTATTTCATCTACTAGAATCAGAACAGATTTACCGGCTGCCATCATGGATCGAGCATCTGACTCTATTCTAGATTTCATGATAGTGTTGTTTAATACATGTTCTTTATATGACTTAAGCTTGTCATCTTTAAAGTCTCGACCACCGGTGTTCACTTCTCTAACGATAAAGTATGGTTCAGCTAGGAAACCGTTTTCTACACCCCACTTAATATCTCTGCGAATAAGTACTGAGCCGCAGCCAGCAGTTATCATGATGTCTTTGCCGTCGCTTCTGTAATCTGTTGCAGTCAACCCAAATATTTTCCCAACCGATGCCAGCCCCTGTGAAATATCAAAGAATGTTGTTGCTGGCGTATGATGGGTTTCGTCGAAAATAACAACTCCAAGATCTGCGTCTTTGAATTCTCGTATAGACCGAGTAACCGAAGCAGCAATACCAACTGTAATGTCGCAGATCTTCTTCCTTCCTCCTCCGTAAAAACCCACCTTCTGCTTTCCAAAGCAGTCAACAAAAAGATCATAGAACTGTTTAGCAACAGAATCACTAGGACAAACAACGAGAGCCCTTCTCTTATATCTCTTAATAAAATGCGTTGCTACTAGTGTCTTTCCAAGACCTGTAGCAAAATTAATTATTCCTCTAGGATTATTAAGCATCAACTCTATCGCCTCCTCCTGATAGGGACGAGGATCAAGGGGTTTATTAATCCAAGGACAAACAATCTTTTGCCCCGTTTCTCTCCTATTGTCGATAATAGTGGCACCAGTAAACTCAGATGATAAATGATTAAACATTGCAGCACTTAAGCTAACAATATTTCTATCTACTTTATAAAGTTTACCTTCAACTTCTTGCTGTAGCTTTTTATAAAGTGGAGAGTTTCTTGACCAAGGGCTTCTAGCCATTCTTTTAAGTTGATATTGTTTTGACTTATCTTTATAAGTCAATTCTTTAGATATAACAGTCATAATTGAGTTTGTTGGATGTTCAATGAGTAGAATATCATTATTGACTGTTATTTTCATTTTTATATTTTACCAAGTCGTACTTGAACATAACCACACTAAAACCTGATCGTATAATTAGACCGTGAAATGAAATATGTTTGGAGGTTCGCATGTCTTATGCAAATAAGCTTAAAGACACACTCACATGGTGGCTTGGCAAAAAGAAACCATTCATAATCAATGATGAATATAGGTTAGAACTACTCTTCGTCGATAAAATCAATAATTCTGCTAAAATCAAAGTGACAAACTTAAAAACTGGTGAAGTTTTAGTTAAGTCTTCTGAGGTCCAAAATGGAGAAAAATAAAGTTATTGAGGTAATCTTTTCCGAATGGAAAGCTAGCCTTAAATCTCGAGATAGAAGTCAAAAATCTGTCAAATCTAACTTTGAAGAACTTTTCCAGAGATGGAAAAGTGCTAATGGATCTTTTGATGATCTGTATGAGAATTGGCTGCCGAAAGCTATCAAAGCACATCAGCCAACTTCGTCTGTCGCAAAAAACTCGTATAAGAAGTTCAAGAAGATAATTCCTCGCTTCGATAAGACAGAGAAAGAATTTATTGAGGAATGGAACCAATCTATCGAAGATAAAGCAACTGAGACATTCTTCGAGTTTTTTCCAGTTCCAAGATTTGACGAAGATAATGAGCCTAAAGTCTACGGAAACATGTCAGCTAAAGAATATCATGCTCAGCGTAGATACGCTGAACAGTTTCCGATACTAGATACAACAGAGCTCGAGAAGTACTGGCAAGACAAACAGTATAATCTTGACATAGAAGTTTTATTAAAAAACGTTTTAGGAAGCGACAAAGATGAAATTAACTCCTGAGCAAATTAAAGAGCAACTTCAACTAGTTAAATCTAAGTCACAAGATGTTGATATCTCTCTCAATGAGATAGAGTCTTTTGGCAACAAAGACTCTCTTAAAGAGATGTTAATTAATATTCATCGTTATAACCAGATGCTGAAAGAGCGCATCACTCTTATTAACGAACCATTAAGTGCTGCTATTCCGTTTACAAGAGAAAACCTATACTTATTTTGCGCGTATACTGGATCAGGTAAGTCAACTGTAGCTGCCAATATCACGTATCCGTTATGGAAGCAAGGCAAGAAGGTTCTTGTCTTATCTAACGAAGAATCTGAACAAGACGTAATCTTTCGTGTCGCTTGTCTAGAGTTAGGTTTAAACTTTAACGACTACAAAAAGGGTTCTATGACAACTGAAGACCAACTCAGAGCCCTTTCTTTATTTCCTACAATTACACAGTTTGTAAAAGTTCTAGATGTAACATATAAAGACGGCTTAACAACAAAAATTGAAGGTATCAAGAAAGCTCTTGAAGCAGTAAAGAAACAAGATAGCTACAGCTGTGTTCTAATCGATTACTATCAGCTCATCAAGTATTCTCTAACAGATCCTAAGAAAACAGCATATGAAAATCTAAACGATCTTCGCGTGTGGCTTGGTCAGTACATCAAGTCTTCGTCTATGCCGGTTGTTCTGTTTGCGCAACTTTACTCTATATCTAAAAAAGGCGGAGCAAAGGATATCGATACTCGCATCAAAGATTGCACCGCGATCGTAGAGCCTGCTACTGTAATTATTGAAGTGATACCAGATTTTGATACTCAAACGACATCCTTTCTGATACATAAAGACAGGTTTGGGAGAAGTGGAACAAGAATAGAGTGTGCTTTTGAAAAAGGTCGATACGTTAAGATATCAGCAGATGAACTAACACAAAGACAACTAGAAGCAAAACTTTTAGCGCAAGAACGTAAGCTAGATAAGTTAGAGGCAGCCGTAGCAGCAAGTAGTGGATCTAAAGATAAGTAGTAGGAGGAGGAGTCTTCTTACAGATGAAGCACTTTAGGTACAAAGAATCTACTGCTTCAAGCGATCTTGTAGGCTTCGTGTAAAGATTATCCAGCGAACGGTCTTAGGTTTAAGCGCACTTAAAAGGTAATACTTATGTTCAGTAAAAAGTGTCTTATCTGCAAAGGTGGAAAGAAGAACGACTGTTTATACTGGCATCTAGACGAGAAAACTGGCTTACCATGGGTTTGGTGTACTGGTAAATGTCAGCGTGGATACTCATTAGAGCAATATTGTAGCTTAGCCGGCGTTGACGTTGATGAGTTTATTAAAGATGGAATAGAAATTGTTAAAGATAGCGAGCCAAATGAAGTACAAGCTATGGCTTGGCCGTCATCTTTTGTTCCCTTGTCTGATCCTAGGGCAAAACCAGGTGTAGAATATATCAAGAGTCGCGGTCTTCACTTAGACGGCGACATGTACTACGACCTTAACGAAGAGGGAATTGTTTTTCCATACTACTTTGAGAATTACTTCTGCGGTGCTCAGATTAGATTTTTAAAAGAACGCACCAACGAGAACGGAGATGTTTGGAAAATTACAACCCTTCCTGGGACGCGACTAGGACTTTTGTTTGGCGGATGGAATCAAGGTAGATTAATGCCTCATATTAAAGGGGTAGTTGTTTGTGAAGGATACTTCAATGCGCTTTCGCTTCAACAAGCGTTTAATATTAAGTACGGCAGCATTTCTCGTAATCCCTGGAAGTTCATTTGCACTTCTGGCTCTGGCGTCACCAACCATCAGGCAGAAACTCTTAAAGTTCTTAAAGAACGAGGATATAAAGTCATCGGAGCCTTTGACACAGACGAAGCAGGATTCAAAGGATTAAGTAAACTGATTGAGATGCAAGCATTGACTCATTTCTCGTCAACTAGGGAGGTAGATGTCGACTGGAACGATATCTTAAAGAGAGATGGGCACGAAAAACTTGCTAAGTTATTTTTATCAAACGTTCAAGTTATCGAATAATTTTATGATCTATGCTCTACTAGGACCAGAAACATTAGAGGTTAGGTATATAGGTAGATCATGCTCAAGCGTACGTAGAGTACGTTAACATTTCACGTCGTCTCAGTTAAATTCTAAGAGTAACTGGATTAGATCTTTTCTCAGTAAGAACTTATACTCAAAAGTTATAATTTTAAAGGTAGCTGACAACACACTGGTACTTCCTAATCTAGAAATGATCTACATAAGTTGCTAAATACGACAAATAACAGTGATAGCTACAAAAACAAACGTTCAAAAAGTTAATGCTTAGAATAATAGAAGATACGTTTAAAATATCAAAATCAAGTATCGATGCTCATAGACATGAACGTAAACCACTTACTTGTGCAGAAATAAGTAAATTATCGCTTTTTTATCAAAGAGAGGTATTGTTACAAACAAGTTTCGAGACAACATCATCGCTCAAATCGCAAGTGAGCACACAAAACAAATGCTTATCCTAGTACAGCACGGCGAAAAGTTGAAAGAACTTATTCAATGGGCTGATTTTATCCACGGCGAAGAAAAAGACAATATCAGACAAAAGATGCTTAAAAATTTTGAAGAAGATAACCTCAACTGCTTGATTGGTACCTCAGTCATAGGTGAAGGTGTTGATCTTCCAAGCGCTGAAGTTCTTATTATGGCAGGCGGCGGTAAAGCTAGATCCCAGATCATCCAGAACATCGGTCGAGTTCTTAGAATCAAACCTGGTAAAAAAGAAGCCATCATCTTTGACTTCGATGACCAAGATGGTGGTTATCTTCAAGATCACTCTGAAGCTCGTCAAGAAATATACGCCGAATATGATGTAAAATAATACCGACGGAGGTCTCTTATGAAAGCACTTATACGCTGGCTTATTTTCCTATTGGTGGGTCTACCTTTTCAAGCGGTAGTTTATTTGCTATACCCTCTGGCTTGGGTTTATTGGCGATTGTTTATATTTAAAAAAGTTGACAAATCTAATCCAGTACACTGGGAACCTGACTTCGAGGTTGGTAGAGCTACGAAGCTTGATGGCGCGTTATTAGATAACGATGATGATCATGGAGCTCTTACGCAATATGGATTTATCAGTAAACGCGGTATGGAGTTATTATTAGATAATGAAGGTAATTTTATTCGATCTATAAATGCTGATGGTTCATTAAACAAAAAACGAGTATCTGGGGATTGTGTTAGTTGTTGGGCATTTGCTTATGTACTAATACCAGAAGATCAACAACCTAAAGAAGCAGCAATAAAAGCTGCTTGGAATTACTTAAAATATCTAGGTACTAGATCGTGGGATGAAATAAACGACGGTGATGTATCTAATAGATGTAATAATTTTGGTATTAATTGGTGTCCTGATAGTGATATTTTAAAGCTCGGTCAGCCCGCTGCAGGTCCTCAATTCTATACTACTAGCTCTTTGTTGGCTGTAGCATACAAGCAAAGCTTTGCTATGAAGGTGGCTTTCTGGATACACTGGTTATTGATGGGCGGTTGGTACTGGGCTTTTTGGCCTGCAATATATCCTAAAGATGGTTTATGGTATGTACGAGATATTACGATGAAAGCTCTTTGGGTGCATCGAGAAGTATTTGGAAATCGTTGGTGGATTAGATTGCCAATGAAAAAAATAAATGATAGTATAGTTGTTAGAAACGATTTGTTTGAAGCAATGCTTGGTAATGAGCCTGGACCTATGCCAGAAGTTATGCACGCATTTTTTAGTCAAGAAAAAAGAGCTTCTTCAGATCGAAAAAGTTTTGCAGATAACTTAAGAGCAAGTGCTTACATCAATAAAGCAATATGGACAATCTTTAAAAAGGCTAAGCTTCGCTAAAATATCTATTAATACTAAACTGTTAATCTGTTGCGTTTAAATAATGACAGTTTTATAAATAATTTTTAATATTTATTAAGGTATTAAGCAACCGTGAACATTTGGATATTATTTATTATTTTTAGTGGATTGATGAGCAATGTTTATTTAGTAGAAGCTGCTCAACCAGTTGATCTCCGTATTTTGGTTGATACTTCGGGGAGTATGCGTCGTACTGATCCATTTAATTTGCGAGTGCCCGCATTACGTTTAGTAGTTGGATTACTGCCGCAAGGTTCTAAAGCTGGAGTATATACTTTTGATCAAAAAGTAGTAAATATTGTTCCAGTTGGTCCGGTTAATTCGGCATGGCAATTTAAAGCACGCCGTGGTATAGAACAAATTAATTCTCGAGGCTTATTTACTGATATTGGCGCTGCTTTAGAAAATGTTATTGTTGATTGGAATGAACCTACTAAGGATTGGCAAAGAAAAATTTTATTAATGACCGATGGAATGGTAGATATTTCTAAAAATCCAGCAGTAAACGCAGCAGCACGGGAACGTGTTATCAATAATACTTTACCTAAAGTTAGTGCTGCTAATGCGGTAATTTATACTATTGCATTATCTGAAGAAGCTGATCACGATTTATTACGCAAATTTTCTCGAGAAACTAGTGGCTGGTATGAACAGGCTGCAGATTCACAGCTATTACAACGATTATTTTTAAAAATTTTTAATCAAGCAGTACAACGGGAAACATTACCATTAAAAGACAACCGCTTTGTAGTTGATGATTCAGTAAAAGAATTAACATTAGTAGTATTTAAAAAATCTGCTGCTAATCCGACTACTATTATCGATCCGGAAGGTAAACAATATACTAAAGATAATATCTCCGCAAAAGGGCGTTGGGCTTCAGAACACGATTATGATATGATAACTTTAGAAAAACCCATTGCGGGATCTTGGCAGGTACAAGCTGACACTGATCCCGATAATCAAGTAATGATAGTTACTGATGTTAATTTAGATATTGACCCCATTCCTTCACATGCTCTAGTTGGTGAGCACATTGATCTTATGACACGGTTGCTTGAAAATGGTAAAATTATCAATGATCGTAATTTTTTAGAATTATTAAATTTTTCAATAACTCGAATTACTAATAATGATGAACATGAATTACGTCCTTTACATGATGA
>OGCL01000433.1_pt1 | contig 45383 bp, 43 predicted proteins | sample 1570041 | NCBI WGS metagenome assembly OGCL01 (sample SAMN06266162, study PRJEB24511) | hot springs metagenome | isolation source: Hot spring water | place: South Africa: Limpopo | collected 2015-06-22 | reverse complement strand
ATTGCGCAAAAAGGACAGAAAGTCTTCGTTGCGCAACCCGAGCCTAAACTCGGTTTTATCCCTGGAGCGGGTGGAACACAGAGGCTGCCGAGGCTGATCGGAATAGAAAAGGCATGGCCAATCCTGAGACATTCAAATCCCATCTCATCGGCAGAGGCAAAAGAGCTTGGGTTGATTCAAGAGGAAGTGGAAGGTGATCTCATTGAGGCAGCGATCCAATGGGTGGAAAATATCCTCTCAGGGAAAGTCAAAGTTCCTCCGATTCCAAAAGGCCCCATCCCTATCCCTCCAAAGCTTCCAGAGGTGGATATCGGACATCTGAGCCGTAAAATTGATGAACTCCTTCAAAAGGCAATCTTAGAAGGGGCAAAGATGACCCTTGAAGAGGGTCTTAAATTGGAAGCTAAAATCTTTGGTGAATGTTTCTTCACCGAGGATCGTCAAATCGGAATTGATAATTTTTTAAAAAATGGTCCCAAGGTCAACGCCAATTTCGTGCATCGATGATTAATGGAAGAATCTTCGGGAGCTAAAAAGCTTCCCGGGGCAGCAGGGTCTCTCGGCCTTTAAGGATTCCCCTATAATCTGTTGGATCCATTTGCATGACCCATCCTTAACTTGAAAGATTGGAGGCTCACGTGACTGACAAAATTTACCGGTTGGGGTGCGATATTGGAGGTACGTTCACTGATTTCGTTCTGCTTAACGACCGAACGGGCGAAATAACCATCTATAAATGCCTCACGACTCCAAAAGATCCGTCGGACGCCGTTGAACATGGAATTAGGCAGATGGAGAAAACCCTTCCCGGTTTTGTTAAAGAGATGGATGAAGTCATTCACGGGACAACCCTCGTCATCAATTCGATCATTGAAAGAAAGGGAGCCAAAACAGGCCTCATCACCACCAAAGGCTTCAGAGATGTCCTCGAAATCGGAAGAGGCATAAGGTATGCGCCTTATGATGTCTTCGCTGAATTCCCGAAGCCTTTGATTCCGAGACATCTTCGCCTGGAAGTGGATGAGAGGATCCGAAGCGATGGAACCATTTTAAAACCTCTGGATCCAACAGAGGCCAAGCAGGTGGTGCGAACGCTCATCGGGATGGGGGTTGAATCGATAGCGGTCTGCCTGATTAACTCCTTCGAAAATCCCATTCATGAACTGATGTTGAAAGAGATCATCGAAAAAGAAGCACCGGAGATATCGGTCTCTATCTCCTTCCATGTTTTACCTCAGATTAAGGAGTATGAAAGAACCAGCACAACGGTGACCAATGCCTATGTGAAACCCCTGACAGGAAGATACCTCTCCCGGCTTGCAGGAAGGCTGGAGTCTATCGGTTTTAAAGGAAAGCTTTTTATCATGCTCTCCAGTGGTGGCGTCACCTCTGTCGAAACAGCCGCTGAATTTCCGGTCAGGATTATTGAGTCTGGACCAACTGCGGCCGTCATTGCGGGCCAATACTATGGTAAACTTTTTAACATCTCCGAGATGTTCTGCTTCGATATGGGAGGAACAACGGCCAAGTCCTGTCTGATTCAAAAAGGGGTGGCGGGTGTTGTCCCAACTTTTGAAGTCGGCCGAGTCCAGAGGTTTATGAAAGGAAGTGGTCTCACGATTCAGGTTCCTGTCGTTGACCTGATGGAGATTGGAGCAGGAGGCGGAAGCATTGCCAAGGTGAACCGGATGGGAACACTCCAGGTGGGTCCGGAAAGTTCCGGAGCTGAGCCCGGACCGATCTGTTATGGTATTGGAGGAACAGAACCCTGCGTCACGGATGCTGATCTCCTCCTGGGTTATCTCGATGAGAACTACTTTCTCGGCGGAGAGATGAAGCTTGACAAAGAGGCTGCCAAGCGAGGAGTCGAAGAGAAGGTAGCCAGGCCTTTGGGTGTGAAATTTATGCAGGCGGTCTGGGGAATCCATGACCTCATTAATGAGACCATGGCGGCTGCTGCCAAGACCCACATTGCAGAAAAGGGTGGAAACCCTAAGATTGTCACTGTGGTCGCCTTTGGAGGAGCAGGGCCAGTCCATGCCTATGGCCTATGTAAAAAATTGGGGGCACCTCGATTGCTCGTTCCGCCGAATGCGGGTGTGGGTTCAGCGCTTGGCTTTTTCACTGCGCCTCGAGCCTTTGATCTACTCAGGAGTCATAAGGTTTCGCTCAGTGCGGCTCATTTTGATGAAATAGAAAAGATCTTCAAGGAATTGGAAGCAGAGGCGATTAAGACTCTAAAGAAAGAAGCCTCAGAGAGAGAGGTCAAAATTGAGAGATCCCTCGATATGAGGTTCGTGGGCCAGGGGTCAGAGACCAATGTCCCCATCGCCGAAAGGGATTTCACAAAACTTAGAAAGGAGGAGATTCGGCGACGTTTTGACGAAGTCTACGAGAAACTCTATGGAAGGACCTACCCTGACTCTGAGGTCGAATTTTTCAATTTTAAAGTGAGAGCAAGCCTACCTGAACGACTCATCCAATTCCAAAAGCTTGAGAAAAAAGGGAGGATTCTGGATAAGGCCATCAAAGGAAAACGGAAGGCCTATTCACCGATGGCAAAGGATTTCATCCCGTATACGGTTTACGACCGATACCAACTTTTCCCAAAGGCAACATTTCGAGGTCCTGCCATCATTGAAGAAAAAGAGTCTACCGTCGTCGTCGGAGAGGATGCATGGGTCTCTGTAGACGATTTTGGATTTTTATGGATTGATATTAAGCAGGGGGAGTCTAAAAGAGCCTCCCGCAAATCTTGACTCGAGATGGGGATAGGAGATTTCGCCTCAACTTCATCCCCATCAGAAGGTTTTCAACTTTTTAACGGGAAGGCTCATACAGGGCATTAAATCCCGTGATCATAAGTTTGAGATAAATCCCTAACGGGGTCAATGCTCCTCGAGCAAAGCAATCACCCCATATTTGACCGTTCTTAACGGTCTGAAAGAGGAATCCTTATGGCACCGAAAAGAGCTCCTAAAAAAAGAGGTTTTGACCCCATCACATTAGAAATCCTTTGGCGAAGACTGATCTCTGTTGTGGATGAATCGGACAGCGCTGTTGCTCGGACGGCCTTTTCCAGTCTGCTCAGAGACGCTCACGACTACACCTGCATGTTTACAGACCAGAAAGGCCGGGAGCTTGCCCAGGGAAGTTTTGCTACACCAGGTCAGTCTGGCGCCATGGCATTGGGCATTAAAAATCTCGTCACTAAATTTCCTCTCGAAACTTACAAACCAGGCGATATCTTCATTACCAACGATCCCTGGGCTCTGGCAGGACACCTGAATGATGTCTGTGTGATAAGTCCGATCTTCTATAAAAAGAGAGTGGTGGCCTTCACAGCCTGCGTTTTCCACCACTCAGATATCGGTGGCCGTGTCTCTTCAGATAACCACGATGTCTTTGAAGAAGGCCTCTTCATCCCTTTCGTAAAACTTTATGACGGAGGAGTACTGAACCAGTCGGTCATGGATCTGATCCGTTGGAATGTCCGCACTCCCGAGGAAGTCGTGGGAGATATCCGCTCTCAGATCGCTGCCAACCATGTCTGTGCCGAGAAGATCATTCAGATGCTTAAAGAGAATGATATGGAAAATCTCGATGATCTTGCAGACCAAATTATCTCCCGCACAGAGAAGAGCATGAGGGAGGAGATCGAAAAGATCCCGGATGGAGTCTACCGAGCAGAGGGAATCATCGAGCAGATGAAAGGTCAGCAGGATGTGATCATCAAGGCAGCGGTTGAGGTCAAAGGAAGCGATATCCTCGTTGATCTGGAAGGGTCCTCCCCCCAGGTCAATTGGGGCGGAAATGTCGTCTATAATTTTACCTATGCCTATGTCTTTATGGCCATGAAGAGCATGTTCGGTCCGGATATCCCAAATAATGATGGCTGTGCAAGACCGATTAAAATGAAGGCTCCTGAAGGAAGTGTCGTCAACTGCAAATTTCCCGCAGCCGTTGCCGCCCGACTGGTCATCGGACATTTCATCACAGAGATCATCTATCGCGCCCTCTCAGGAGTTGCACCCAACAAGGTGATTGCCTCTAGTGGGGGAACCCCCGCCCAGATGAATGTCTTCTATGGGAAACGGAATGACGCAAAGCCCTGGCATTCTGTCATCATAAGGGGTGGTGGAATGGGAGCGAGCGCAATGAGCGATGGAAATTATATCTATATCTTCCCTGCCAATGGGGCTAATACTCCCATTGAGATCTTTGAGAGTGACACCCCTCTCATCGTTGAAAGCAGGCAACTCCTTACGGATTCAAGCGGTCCTGGCCGAATGAAGGGTGGCCTTGGTCAAAGGGAAGTTTTTAGAGTTCCCTCTGACCAGTACGCCCCTATACCACCTGTAAATTTAGGAATACAAGCTGGAAGGCATATCCATCCTCCAGAAGGACTCTTTGGCGGAAAACCAGGAGCAAGAGCACAATTTCTGGTAAACGGAATTCCAGGGAATCCCTTCGGTCTAACGCAACTCAAACCCGGGGATGTGGTGACGATTGATGCCGCTGGAGGAGGAGGCTATGGAAATCCATTGGAACGCGATCCCGAGATGGTCGAAAAGGATGTGCTTGAAGGCTATGTCAGTATTGAGGCGGCGAAGAAGGATTATGGTGTGGTAATTGACCCTAAAACCATGAAGGTCGATATGGACGCAACAAAAAGGCTCAGAGCAGAGTCTGCCTCCGGGTAATCCTCAATGTTAAAGGGCCACCTTCGAACCCACGAAATGGGGTAAATCTGTAAGTCAGTCAGGAGTGCCTCTTGTGCCACCTTGATAACCCCATTTGCTCTGAACCAGTCCAAATGAAAGCCTGAAGCTTTCCTAACCTCTATTTTCACTTCCATATGAGCCCTAATTTAGGTATGATAAGCGAGGAAATATTCCATCCAATAAGGAGGTTCTTCATGGACAAACAGGGGAAGCGAGCGAAGGTGAAAAAAAAATCTTCTGAAAACAGAAAAGAATCGGCTCGAATTGGCCTTAGCGTGGAGGCCATCAAACAGGCCTTTGCCGATAATCTCGCATTCATACAGGGGAGATTCGCCCCAGTGGCTACCCGCAATGACTACTATCTCGCATTGGCCTATACGGTGCGTGATCATCTGATGGCCAACTGGATTAAGACGGCTCAGACCTACTACCAGAAAGAGAGTCGAACGGTTTGCTATCTCTCTGCGGAATTTCTGCTGGGACCGCATCTCGGGAATAATCTCATCAATATGGATATCTATGAAAATGTAAAAAAGGCTATCGAAGAATTGGGACTCAATTTCGAAGAGCTCATCGACCATGAACAGGAACCAGGTCTTGGAAATGGCGGGCTTGGCAGGCTGGCCGCCTGCTTTATGGATTCCTTAGCCACGCTTAAAATTCCAACGATTGGGTATGGCATCCGGTACGAGTTTGGAATCTTTAACCAAGAAATCCGTAATGGCTGGCAGGTAGAATCGACCGACAAATGGTTGCTCTACGGAAATCCCTGGGAGATCCCCCAGCCAGAGATCTCCTTCGATGTTAAACTGGGAGGCTATACAGTCCATGACATGGATGAGAATGGCCGTTACCGAGTTCGCTGGATTCCTGATCGCGTGGTCCGGGGAGTGGCCTATGATACTCCTATCGTAGGCTATAAGAGCAATACGGCTAACTTGCTACGGCTCTTTCGGGCTGAGGCATGTGAATCGTTCGACTTTCAGGCTTTTAATGTCGGCGATTATTATGGAGCCGTTCAGGAAAAGGTAGCCTGTGAAAACTTAACCAAAGTCCTCTACCCCAATGACGAACCTCTGGTGGGCAGACAGTTGAGACTTCATCAACAATACTTCTTCGTCTCGTGCGCCCTTCAGGACATGATACGAATCTTCCTGCAGAAAGAAAAGAGTTTAGATAAATTCCATAAGAAATATGCGGTCCAGCTCAACGATACGCACCCCTCCATTGGGATTGCGGAGCTCATGCGGCTCTTAGTGGACGAATACGCAATGGACTGGGACCAAGCCTGGGAGATCACTCAAAATACTTTTGCTTACACCAATCACACCCTACTCCCTGAAGCCTTAGAAAAATGGCCTATCTCCCTCTTCAAGAGCGTCCTTCCCCGCCACCTTGAAATCATCTATGAAATCAATCGCCGTTTTTTACAACAGGTGGAGGCTAAATTTCCGGGAAATGGAGAAAAGATTTCCCAGTTCTCTCTCATTGATGAGAGAGGAGAGCGTTACGTGCGCATGGCTAACCTCGCCTGCGTGGGGAGCCACTCGATTAATGGAGTGGCTGCTCTACATACGGAGTTGCTTAAAAAGGACTGCCTGCGCCATTTTTACGAATTGTGGCCGGAGAAGTTCAACAATAAGACAAATGGGGTGACGCCAAGGCGATTCCTTCTGCTCTCAAATCCCCGTTTGAGCCGTCTCATCACACAGAAAATCGGTGATGGCTGGATAAAGAATCTTGATGAGCTTCAACAGTTAGAAAAATATGCTGACGATCCTGAGTTCCAGAAAGCCTGGCGCCAAGTGAAGTACGAGAATAAGCGGGACCTGGCCGCCTTGATTGAACAACGGACGGGTATCCTCATAGATCCGAATTCCATGTTCGACATTCAAGCCAAACGAATCCATGAATATAAACGGCAACATCTCAATGTCCTCCATCTGATCACCCTCTACCAACGGATGAAACAAAATCCGGGCATCGACATCACTCCACGAACAGTGATCTTTGCTGGCAAGGCAGCGCCTGGTTACTTCATGGCTAAACTGGTGATCAAGCTGATCAACGCTGTGGCTGAAGTGATCAACGACGATAGGGACATAAAAGGGCGTTTGAAGGTAGTTTTCTTGCCCAACTACAACGTGAAGACAGCCCAGCGGATTCTTCCAGCAGTGGACCTATCAGAGCAGATATCCACTGCCGGAAAAGAGGCCTCTGGAACTGGAAATATGAAATTTGCTCTCAATGGAGGTCTCACCATTGGGACACTGGATGGGGCCAATATCGAAATCAGAGAAGAGGTGGGTTCGGAAAACTTCTTTCTCTTCGGCCTGACGGCGGAAGAGGTATATAGGCTCAAATATGAAGGCTACTCTCCACTAAAATACTTGGACTCGACTCCCCAACTCCGTGAAGCGCTCGACTTAATTCGATCAGGTTACTTCTCCCACGGCGAAAAGAACCTTTTTAAACCTTTAGTTGATGAGCTTACTTATCGGGACGAATATATGGTTTTGGCTGACTACCAGTCTTACATCAATTGTCAGAACGAAGTGGGGCAAATGTATCGAAACCAATCGCAGTGGTCTAAAATTTCGATTCTGAATGTGGCTCGAATCGGTAAATTCTCTTCCGACCGTGCCATTCGAGAATACTGTAGTGACATATGGAAGGTGGAACCCGAACAGGTCGGAGAGTAAAATCTCCGACTCTTCATTTCCAGAAAGAACATATACCCCGTATCGTCCCGAAAGTTCCAGTCTTCGGACGGGGCTTATTTAAACTCTACAAACTGCTCTCTGGGTGCTGAGCAGACCGGGCAGGTTTCTGGCCAAACTCCATCTGAAACATAGCCGCACACCTGACAGACATAGTAAGTGGTTTCGTGCTCTCCAATCAGGTGGTTGATCGCCCTCTTATATAGCTTCGCGTGACTATCCTCCACGTCCCTTGCATTTGAAAAGATCGTTACAGAAAGTGAATCCCCTATAGATTCAGCCAGTTCAATAAATTCTTCGTAGGCGACTCCTGCAACTCGGGTCTCTGACTGAAAACATTCCTGAAGGTGTGTTTCCGTATCCTTAATCTCCCGAAGCATCCTCAACGCTCGCTCCCCATGGATCTCCTCGCTGAAAGCGATCACCCGAAAGAGTTTTGCCATCTGGGGCAACTCCTCCTGGTCTGCCTTCTTCGCGAATATTTTTAACCGGAGTGCTGCCTTTGCCTCTGCTTCGTAAACTTTGTGAAATGCCCCTTTGAGCCTCTCTTCCATATATCCTCCTTAGTTAGAACTTTTGACTTCAGCATTGTTATTGAAACCCATAGAAGGGACTTCTGTCAAATTCAACTTTATGAGAGGAATCCTATAGGATCTCTCCCGGACCGGGAGAAGATGAGTTTAAACCAGTCATGTCTGAGGGATTACTTTATACAGAGGTTAGCACTTGACTACTCTCTTTTTTTCTAATACCATTGGGTTGAAAAAATGAGGAGGAATCTATGGGAAAGAGCTTCATGCCAAAAATTCGAATAGAACGAGAACTGAGACGATTTCAACTTGAGGGGCTTCAGTGGACAGTCAACCATGTATATAAGAATTCCGATTTTTACAGGAAGCAATTTGACGAAGCAGGAGTGAAGCCCAAACACATCAGATCCCTCAAGGACATCTCAAAACTACCTTTTACCACAGCCAAAGATCTCCAAGAGGGCTATCCCTTTCCTCTTCGATCCGCACCCTTTGAAAAGATCGTTCGCATCCACGCTTCCTCCGGGACCACAGGTAAACGGAAAGTCCTCTGCTACACTCAAAAAGATATTAACGATTGGGCGAATATGTTTGCCCGATGTTATGAGATGGCGGGCCTAACGGCTAAAGACAGAGTCCAGATTGCTGTAGGCTATGGTGTTTGGACAGCCGGTGTGGGTTTTCAGCTTGGGGTTGAACGGTTGGGCGCCATGGCCATCCCCATCGGTCCAGGCAATATTGACATGCAGTGCCAGTTTCTGGAGGATTTCCAATCGACGGTCCTTTGTGCTACTGCCTCGATGGTGCTTCTCATGGGAGAAGAAATTGAGAAGAGAGGACTTAAAGGCAAAATCGCTTTAAAAAAAGTGATCATGGGTTCTGAACGTTCAAGCGATGCCATGAGAACCAAGATGAAGGAACTTTTAGGGGTTGATCATGTTTTTGATATTACGGGTCTTACCGAGCTTTACGGGCCTGGAACAGGCATTGATTGTGCTCATCATGAGGGAATACATTTCTGGGCCGATTATTATATTCTCGAGATTCTTAACCCTGAAACGCTCCAGCCGGTTGAACCCGGTGAAACTGGCGAAATGGTGGTCACCACTCTCAGAAAGGAAGCCTCCCCTCTGGTCCGTTACCGGACAAGGGATTTGACCCGGATCATTCCAAAACGGTGTTCCTGTGGTTCTATCCTGCCGATGCATGACCGGCTGTTAGGACGCTCCGACGATATGTTTATCATCAGGGCGGTCAACGTCTATCCCGGTCAGATAGATCATATCCTCTCCAACACAAAGGGGGTTGGAAGCGAATATCAGATTCATCTCAACCGAAAGGAAGACGGTAAAGACTACATGACCATTAAGGTAGAGAGATTGGAAGGAGGCGATCCGTCCGGGGATATGGCTCTTGTCAACACCATTGAGGAAGAGATTAAGAAACAGATCCTCGTCAGTGGAAAAGTGGAAATTGTAGACTATGGTTCCTTACCCAGGTCGGAGCGGAAGAGCAAAAGGGTTTTTGATCATCGAGAAATCTAACTCGGAGTGAGAGAAAGGGGGGATGCCAGAAAGGGGAAAGAAAGGTTTACTTTTGAATGTTCAACCACTTAACCGAAGGAGGTAAGTCATGAAAAAGCATTTATTCTTAACCCTCATTTTAGGATTCTCGATTTTTTCAGCGGGGATTCTCCAAGGTGCCGAGCCCATTAAGATCGGAGGGATCTTCTCTTTAACCGGGCCTGGGGCCCACATTGGAGTGGCACAGAGGAATTCCGTCCTAATCGCCATTGATGAATTTAACAAAAAGGGAGGCCTTGCCGGTCGCCCCGTCGAGATGATCCTCGGTGATGATGAAAGCGATCCCACCAAGGCGGTAATGGTCCTCAAAAAGATGATCGAGACACAGCCCATCGTTGCCCTGATCGGGCCCACAAGGACCGATACAGGAATGGCTATGATCCCGACGCTTGAAAAGGAGGGAATCCCCACGTTTATGCATGCAGGTGGAGATGTCATCATCACGCCCGTGAGAAAGTGGGTCTTTAAATCGCCCTACCGTGCGGCGGATGCCATGGAACGAATTGCGCTCTATCTACAAAAACAAAAGCTGACCAAGATTGGCTTTCTCCATGCTTCCGATGGTTTTGGAAAGGATGGGGCCGCCATTGTGGATCGGCTCGCAGCTAAATTTGGATTTGAGATAGTCGCAAAAGAGACCTTTGACCTCAAAGATGTGGATATGACAGCCCAATTGACCCGTATCAATGCCAGGGCTCCGCAGGCCATCATTGTCTGGACGATTGGACCACCCATGGGAATCACCACAAAGAATGCCCGTGCTCTTGGGATAAAAGTACCCCTATTTCAATGCCATGGTGCGGCCGAACCAATTTTCTTTAAATTGGCCGGTGATGCTGCAGAAGGGGTGATGATGCCCTCAACGAAGATTGTGGTGGCAGATCAACTTCCTGACACGGACATCCAGAAGAGGAAACTTTTAGAATATATCAAAGAATATGAGTCAAGATTCAAGGACATGGCAGGAACAATGGTAGCCTATGGAGCGGATGCGGCCTACCTTCTTCTCGAAGCCATTAAAAAGGCCGGGCCGGATCGAACCAAGATTCGAGACGCCCTCGAAGGAATAAAGGGCTATGTCGGTCTCAGCGGGGTTTATAATCTCTCTCCCGAAGACCATACCGGAACGAGCGTAAAAGATATTGCTTTAGTGAAGGCGGAAAAAGGAAAATTCGTACTGGTTGAATAAAGCGATGGGGCCGAAGCTCTGTGACGATGGGCTTCGGCCTATTTATGTCGGTCACATCGCAATTCTTTTCACAAATGGAACCATATGGAACTTCATGAGCAAATCCTTCAATATGTCATCTCAGGGCTAACGATCGGAGCCATCTACGCCATTGTCGCCCTTGGCTTCAACATCATCCATAATGCCACTGGCATTGTAAACTTCGTTCAGTGCGAATTTGTCACCCTGGGTGGCATGATGATGTATACCTACTATTCCCTTCTCAGGATTCCCCTCTTCCTCTCCTTCTTCCTGTCCATGGCCACGGTCACCTTGCTGGGTGCCGCCATTGAACGGGGGCCTATTCGTGTTGCCAAATCGAAGGCGATCATCATTTTAATTTTTATTACCATAGGAATTTCCTCGACCATAAGGGGCACTGCCCTTCTCGTCTGGGGCCCTGACAATGTCCCGATTCCCTCTTTCTCCGGTGAAAAAGTAATTCGGATTTTGGGTGCGACAATCCTTCCTCAACACATCTGGATCTTTGCTATAACGATTGGAGTCGTCATTTTCCTCCAATACTTTTTCCACCGCACCCTCATTGGCAAGGCGATGAGAGCCACAGCAGTTAACAGACGAGCGGCTTCGTTGATGGGGATCTGTGTTAACCGAATGGTTCTCTTCTCTTTTGCCATGAGCGGAGGTCTTGGAGCAGTAGGTGGAATGATAATCGCTCCCATCACCACCACCTCCTATGATACGGGGATCATGTTAGCTCTGAAGGGATTTGCAGCAGCCATTTTGGGTGGTTATGGAAATAGCACAGGAGCGATCTTGGGAGGTTTCATCCTGGGCGTGTTAGAATCTCTCGGTGCGGGTTTGATTTCCTCCAAGTTCAAGAATGCTTTTGCCTTTTTCATTCTCCTTCTGGTCTTATTCTTTAAACCTGAAGGTATCTTAGGCCACGGGGAGTCCGAACGGGTTTAAATGATGTTCCCATTATTCCGAAAAAGAGAAACATTTTTTTTAATCCTCCTTGCCTTAGCAATCATTCTTATTCCTCTCTTTGTGAAAAACAAATATTATATTATTGTGATGAACATCATTGGCCTCAACACCATTGTAGTGGTAGGTCTTAACCTGCTGATTGGGTTCGCCGGCCAAATCTCGCTGGGTCATGCAGCCTTTTATGGAATGGGAGCTTACCTTTCCGCTATCCTTACGACCACTTACCATTTCCCTCCCTGGCCTACCATCCTTATCGCCATGATCGTTACAGGAATTGTTGCCTATTTTGTAGGATACCCTTCCCTCAAATTAAAAGGGCACTATCTGGTAATGGCAACCCTGGGTTTCAGCATTATCGTCAACATCTTCATGATCGAACTGGACAAGATCACTGGAGGTCCATCCGGATTTCCTGGAATCCCACACCTCTCCATTGGCAGATTTGTCCTTAATGATGATTTTAAAAATTTCCACCTGATCTGGACGTTTGCCTTCTTCTCTATTCTCCTTTCGCTCAACCTGGTACGCTCCAGGGTGGGTAGGGCATTGATGGCCATTCATGGCAGTGAGGTTGCCGCCAATACCTTAGGGGTAGATACGGATAAATATAAGATAAAGGTCTTTGTTCTGAGCGCCGTCTACGCCTCCCTGGCGGGAAGCCTCTATGCCCATTATATCACCTTCATCAGCCCCAGGAGTTTCGACTTCTACTACTCCATCCAGGTGGTCACCATGGTCATTGTAGGAGGGATGGGGAGTGTTTGGGGCTCTTTCTTTGGGGCAGGACTTTTGACCGTCCTTTCTGAAGTTCTCCATGTTGCTGAAAAATATAATATCATTGCTTATGGAGCCATTCTTGCTTTGGTTCTCATCTTTCTTCCGGAAGGAATTCTTCTGGGCTTTTATAATTTTTATTGCCGTCTCAAGATGAAAACACAGATCGGAAAAAAAACCGAGTTATAAATTTTGAATTTAGAGCTAAAAACCCTACAAATTACAAGATGAGAAACTCTGAAATCATATTAAAAGCGGAGAGAATTCAGAAAAACTTTGGGGGGGTGGTTGCCCTCCAGAATGTCTCGATAGACATCTATCGCAATGAGATTACCGCCATTATTGGCCCTAATGGCGCAGGGAAAACCACCTTGATCAACCTCATTACGGGTATCTATCCTCCCACCTCCGGAAGGATCATCTTCGAAGGAGAGACGATTTCCAGGCTCAAACCCTTCCAAATCGCCTATCAGGGGATCACGCGGACGTTCCAGAATCTTCAACTCTTTCACAACATGACCGTTCTTGAGAATGTCAAGGTCGGCCTCCATACCCAGACCAGATCAGAATTTTTAAACTGCCTTCTTCACCTTCCGAAGGTGAAAAGGGAGGAGGAGCGGGTGGCCGAAGAGGCGGTCTCCCTGCTACGCTTCTTCCGTCTCGAAAGCAAGTCAGGCTGGCGCAGCTCCAACCTTCCCTACGGAGACCAGAAACGGTTGGAGATCGCCCGTGCTCTGGCTGGAAGACCCAAGCTTCTCCTCCTGGATGAACCTGTAGCAGGTCTTAATGTCGGAGAGACCGAGGAAATGGCTGAACTGATATTGAAGATCAGGCAGAAGGGAATTACAATCCTCCTGGTCGAACATGATATGAATCTGGTGATGGGGATCTCAGACAAAATCGTGGTTCTCAATTACGGGGAGAAGATTTTAGCGGGAACCCCTGAGGAGGTTCAAAAGGATCCTAAAGTAATTCAGGCCTATCTGGGAGAGGAATGAGGAATGCTTGTTATCGACCTCATCAATACTTATTATGGTCAGATACATGCCCTGAAAGATCTTTCCCTCCATATCGAAGAGGAGGAGATCGTTGCCCTGATCGGCCCGAACGGCGCAGGAAAATCCACCCTTCTGAATACAATCTCAGGGATCACCCCTTCTCGCACAGGCTCGATCCGGTTCAATGAGATCGAGATCTCGCAGATTCCCCCGGAAAAGATCGTCTCCTTCGGGGTAGTTCAGGTTCCGGAGGGACGCCAGCTCTTCAGTCCCCTTACCGTCCTCGAAAATCTGGAGCTGGGTGCGTTTCTCCGGTTCTCCAGAGAATCGAGGGAGGATATCGAAAAAGACCTCCGCTATGTAACTGAACTCTTTCCTATCCTCAGGGAAAGAAGGGACCAGAAAGCAGGCACATTGAGCGGCGGGGAGCAACAGATGCTCTCCATTGGCCGAGCCATCATGGGAAGACCCCGGTTGATGCTTCTGGATGAACCCTCACTGGGTTTAGCTCCCCTGATCGTCATGGAGATTTTCGACGTGATCCGCAAATTACAGGAAGATAAAACTACGATTCTCCTCGTTGAACAGAATGCGAGGGCCGCCCTCAGAGTGGCCAATCGTGCCTATGTGATCGAGACAGGCAGAATCACTCTGGAAGGGGAGGCAAAGGTTTTAATGGAGAACGAAGAAGTCAAAAAGGCTTATCTCGGCAAGGATTATCGTGAGAAACGGAGGCCTCTATGAAAAGGTTTAACTACCTCAAACCCCAGACACTCGATGAAGCGCTCGCTCTCCTCAATCAATATGGGGACCGCGCCCGGCTCATTGCAGGCGGAACCGATGTCATCGTCATGATCAAACAGAAGAAGATGGCCCCGGAGGTTCTCATCTCCTTGCGTGGGATTTCCGGATTGGATCGGATTGAGTATGACGGAGACCTGAAAATCGGCCCACTGGTAACACACCGGGCCATCGAAAAGTCAGAATTGATCCGGAAACAGTTTTCAGCGCTGACGGATGCGGCTGATGTCCTGGGTTCCATTCAAATTCGTAATGTGGCAACGATCGGTGGAAACATCTGTACCGCTGCACCCTCAGCAGACACGGCCCCACCCCTTTTAGCCTTAGGAGCACAAGTCAAATTAAAAACGGCTAAGGCTGAAAGGGTGCTTCCCATTGAGCAATTCTTCACCGGACCTGGAGAGACGATCCTACAAAAGGGGGAGATCCTTTCAGAGATCATCATCCCTAAACCACTGCCTCATACAGGGTCGGCCTATTGGAAACACCAGAGAAGGGGAGCCCTCGACCTTCCGATCCTTGGCGTGGCTGTGCTTCTCTCATTAGATAAGGCGACGGTCTCCTGTTCTGACATCCTCTGCACCACTTCTCCAATCTCTACGGTCCTCCACTCCCTTGAAGGAGATGAGGTCTTCTGTAAAGAGGTCCGAATTGCCTTAGGCGTGGCTGCACCTACACCCATGAGGGCGACGAAGGCGGAAAATCTCTTAAGGGGTAAGAAAATAAGCGATGAGCTCTTAGAGGAAGCAGCAGAGACCGCCTCTAAAGAGGCTCAACCGAGGGATAGCATCCGTGGCGAAGCCTGGTACCGGAGAGATATGATCAGGGTGCTGGTCAAGCGAATGGCCATGAGATGTATCGAGAGAGTATTGGTACCAGAGGAGACAGTCTTTCCGGTAAGGTTGTGGTAAATGAAAGGTGAAATAACCAATCACCAAGCACCAATAATCAAATAAACACCAATAACCAATGACCAAATTTAGTTTGGTGATTTGGAGTTTGGTGATTGATTATTATTGGGATCTTGGAATTTGGTTATTGGAATTTAGTTAAGGGCCAAAGGAGAGTCCGAGATGAAAAAAACTATTAGTTTTGTTCTAAATGGGGAATGGACGGAGGTGGAGATTGAACCTCATCTCACCCTCCTAAAGGTCTTGAGGGACAAACTCGAATTGACGGGAACCAAAGAGGGGTGTGGGATGGGTGAGTGCGGAGCCTGCACGGTGCTCATTGACGGGAAGTCGGTCAATTCCTGTATCTTCCCTGCCCTTGAAGTGGAGGGAAGAAATGTCACAACCATTGAAGGACTGACCGATCCCCAGGGTAATCTCCATCCGATTCAGAAGGCTTTTATTGAACATGGGGCCATCCAATGTGGTTTCTGTACGCCAGGCATGGTCCTTTCGGCAAAGGCCCTTCTGGATGAGAATCCAAAGCCTACGGAGGAAGAGATTCGACATGGGATTGCGGGAAATCTCTGCCGCTGCACAGGGTATCTTCAGATCATTGAGGCGATTAAAGCAGCAAGTCAAAAATGAAATTGCAGATTTCAGATTGTAAATTTCAAATTGAAAAATCTAAAATCTGAAATTTGAAATGAATTGGGAGGTTTTATGGAAGACTTCATCAATATCGGAAAACGGATTCCCAAAATGGATGCAGAGGAGAAGGTCACGGGAAAGGCGGTCTATATTCATGACTTAAAACTTCCCGGGATGCTCTATGGAAAAATCCTCTACAGTCCTCATCCTCATGCCAGAATCAAAAGCATCGATACCTCTCGGGCTGAGAAACTACCTGGAGTTAAGGCGGTTTTGACCGGTTACAACATCCCCCCCATTAAATTTGGTTTCTATAAAGACAATGTCCCGTTAAAGGCAAATAAAGTCCGTTCATTACGGGACGAAGTGGCGGCCGTAGCCGCAACAGACCTCGATATCGCTGAGGAGGCTCTCGATCTGATTAAGGTTGAGTACGAAATCCTTCCAGGTGTTTTCGATCCAGAGGAAGCCATGAAAGAAGGGGCTCCACTCATCCATGAAGACCATGTGGGCGGCAAGGAGAAGAAGCCAACCAATGTTCTCAATCTTCCCTGGAGATTGGTTGCAGGTGATGTGGAAGATGCAAGAAAAAACTCTGCTTATGTGGCAGAAGACCGCTTCAAGGTGACCTGGGTCACTCATTGTTGCCTTGGAACGAGTGGATGCATTGCGCAGTTTGATCTGAAGAATAATCTCACGATGCACAGCAATACTCAGATCCCCTCTCTCGCTCAAAAAGACTATCTCGATGCCCTTTCCGCCATGGGATTAAAGGAAAGGAAAGTCAGGGTCATCAAAGCCATGATCGGTGGAGGCTTCGGGAGCAAACTCGATACTTATGCCTATGAATATATTGCCATCCTGTTAGCTCACAAAACGAGAAAACCGGTCAAGATCATCTTCAGCCGGGAGGAAGAGTTCTTTGCGACCTCACCCAGACAACCTGCCATCATTGATATTGCCCAGGGATGTTCGAAGGATGGAAAATTGACCTTTAGGGATATCCGGATGATCCTTGATAACGGTGCCTATACCTCCTGGGGTGCAACTACCCCTTCGGTCATGATGATGCCCATCTCCTCCCTTTATAAAGTTCCGAATGTCCGGTATGTGGCAAAATGCGTCTACACCAACAACACCTGGGCACAGGCCATGAGAGGATATGGAAATCCTCAGGCCACCTTTGCCATCGACTCCCAGATCGATATCCTCGCCGAAATGGCAGGGATCGATCCCCTCGATTTCAGAATGAGAAATGCCAATACCCCAGGAGAGGTGACCCCCCAGAATTTCAAGATCAATACCTGCGGCCTGAGAGAATGTATCGATGTCGTAGCTCAGAAATTGGACTGGCGGCAGAACCGGGGGAGAAGGGACGGAAGAGGCATTGGCATGGCCTCCATGATCCATGTGGGCGGAGGCGCCCGTGTCTATAAATCCGACGGTTGCGGCACAATTATTAAGATCGATGACTTCGGAACGGTCAATGTGATCACCGGTGCAACGGATATGGGACAGGGATCCGATACGGTTATTGCTCAGATTGTCGCCGAGGAGCTCGGCGTGAAAACAGAGGATGTGGTGGTCACTCATACCGATACGGACATCTGTCCCTGGGATGTAGGGGCTCACGCCAGCCGGACAACCTTCGTTGCCGGGAATTCGGCCAGAGGGGCTGCAAAAAAAGTGAAAGACCAGCTTCTTGAAGTGGCAGCAAAATCCCTCGGCGAAAGCCCTGAAAATCTGGATATTCGTGACCGGACGATCTTCTCCAAAAATGATCCAGAGAAAAAGTCTCCCCTGGGGAAAGTGCTAAGGGCCGCCCATTATGCCGCAGGTGGAAAAATGATCATGGCCGAGCATTTTTACGATCCTGCCAATGAAAATCTCGATAGGGAATTCAAGGGGAATCTTTCGGTCACCTATGCCTACGGAACCCATGGTGTTGAGGTGGAGGTGGACAAAGAGACAGGTCAAGTGAAAATCCTCAAATATATTGCCGCCCATGATGTGGGCAGAGCCATCAATCCCATGCTCCTCGAAGGCCAGGTTTATGGAGGGGCAACGATGGGAATCGGCTATGCCCTGACGGAGAGGCTCATCCTGCAGAACGGAAAGGTGATGAATCCGAACTTCCTGGACTACAAGATGCTGACCGCGAAGGACGTCCCGAATATTGAACCCATTGTCGTTGAAACGGATGATCAATTTGGTCCCTTTGGGGCAAAAGGGATTGGCGAGCCAGGCCTGGTCCCCACTGCCCCAGCCATTGCTAATGCTATTTATGATGCCGTAGGGGTGAGGATTAAAGAGCTTCCAATTACGCCCGAAAAGGTGCTTGCAGCACTGAAAGAAAAGGCCCGAACCCAATAACCCAATAATGGAATAGTGGAATATTGGGGGGAATTTTTCGTACCCGATATTCCATTATTCCATACCTCCATTTTTTCTGTAAATCAACCCCTTCTTTGGACAATTTGTCCATTTTAAGGCAAATTTTTCATAAATTAACCATATATCTATCTGCCCGTTACCCTTCTATCCCTTTACGCTTCCAGGCTTATAAACATAAATACTTTAAAAAAATCAATGAGATATGAATTTTTAATAATCTTTATGACAATTTGGAATATCTTGGAACTAAATTTGCAAATTTTTTATATAAACCCCGTATATCCCTGCCCTAAAAGGACGGGGCATTTCTACATCCTCGGATTTGAAATTGCCTTCGTCCCCAGTCTGAAGACTGGGGTATTCGGGATTATGCGGAGTAAAATATTTCATCTGGAGCCTACCCAGTGAAGAAAGGGAAAAAGGAAGTTAGGTCACGTAACCCAAAAACGTCAAAAAATCCTCATCAGGAATCAGAGAATATCTATAAAAAATTAGTTGAAGCCTCTTTACAAGGCATCGTCATCGCTCAAGGAATTCCTCCTCGCCTCGACTACGCAAATCCAGCGATCTCAAAGATGTTAGGGTATTCCTCCGATGAATTGACCTCCTTCACCTTTGAGCAGATAAAAAAAGTAGTTCATCCCGATGATCGATCAGATTTGTTCGGTCAATATGAAAATCATTTGGAAGGAAAACCGGTTCGTCCAAATTATGAAGTTCGCATAATCCGAAAAGATGGAAATATCGTTTGGCTGGAAGTTTCCGCCACCCGAATCGAATACAATGGTGAGCCAGCAGTCCTGGCGACCTTTATCGACATCACCGAACGAAAACGTGCAGAGGAACTCGTTAGGGAATCGGAGGAACGATACCGTTCGATTCTTGAAAACATCGCAGAGGGCTATTATGAAGTGGACCTTGCCGGCAATTTTACCTTCTTCAATGTATCCGTCTGCCACCTTCTTGGATATTCTAAAGAAGAGTTGATGGGAATGAATAACCGTCAATATATGGACCAAGAAAATGCTAAAAAATTGTATCAGACCTTCAATGAAGTTTATCGAACGGGTGTTACTGCTAATGTATTTGATTGGGTGATCATCAGAAAAGATGGGACAAAACGACATGTTGAATCTTCCATTTCTTTAATAAAGAATCCTGCCGGTCAGCCCGTTGGTTTTCGAGGGATTGTTCGGGATATCACCGAGCGCAAGAGGGCTGAGGAAGCTCTCTCCATCAGTGAGGAACGATATCGAACATTGGTTGAGGAGAGTTTTGACGGAATTTGGATTCAGAAAAGGGCGAAGATCGCCTTTGCCAACCGTCGGCTATATGAAATGCTTGGTTATGAACAAGGTGAATTGGAAGGCCATGACCACTGGATTGTCTATCATCCCGATTATCAAGCTCTCACGAGAGAAAGGGCGCAGGCACGCATGCGGGGAGAGTCCGTCCCTTCCACTTATGAAGTAAAATTCCTCCGGAAAGATGGCTCTTCATTCTGGGGAGAAATCAATGCCAAAGCCATCACTCTATCTGGAGAACCCGGAATCCAGGTCTGGGCACGCGATATCAATGAGCGTAAACAGGCCGAGAAAGCACTCAAAGAGAGCGAAGAAAAATTCAGATTCTTAACTGAGAAGATGGCCGATATGGTTTGGACCATGGACCTCAATTTCCACACAACCTACGTGAGTCCTTCCATCGAGAAGATGCTTGGATTTACCCCCGAGGAACGGAAGATGCAGTCACTTGAGCAGATGCTTCCCCCTGAGTCTTTGAAAAAGACCCAGGCCCTGTTTCGCGAAGAGCTTGAGCGCCAAAAAAGAGAGGGCATTGATCCGGATCGCTCCATAACGGTCGAAATCGAGTACTATCGGAAAGACGGCTCCACGGTCTGGGTGGAGAACAACATCAAAGGGATATACGATGCGGACAAGTGGGTAGGGATTTACGGTGTTTCTCGAGACATTACTGAGCGCAAAAGAGCTGAGGAGACTCTCCGCGCCGAAAGAGAAAGATTCCGTTCTTTAACTGAAAACGCTCCTTTTGGAATGGTGATGATTAATCAAGATGGATCTTTCGAATACATCAATCCTAAATTCAAAGAATTATTGGGTTACGATTTGATGGATATCCCTGATGGAAAAACATGGTTTAGAAAGGCCTATCCTGATCCTGATTACAGACACAAGGTCATCACAGCATGGATAGAAGACTCTAAATCTTTTGGAGTTGGGGAGAAGAAATCCAGAGTCTTTAAAGCAAAATGTAAAGACGGATCTGAAAAAATTATCAATTTCATTACAGTCCAACTGGAGACAGGCGAAAACCTGATGACCTGTGAGGATATTACCGACCTCAAACGAGCAGAGGAAGCCCTCCGGCAGACCGAGGAGCAACTCAGACAGTCTCAGAAGATGGAAGCAATTGGACGGTTGGCAGGAGGCATTGCTCATGATTTTAATAACCTTCTGACCGTCATCAAAGGATATAGCGAACTATCCCTTTTCGGGCTTAAGGATGGAGACGTTCTCAAAGAAAATATCAATGAGATCTATAAGGCAAGTGAGCGGGCGGCCAATTTAACCCGCCAGCTTTTAGCCTTCAGCCGGAAACAGATTCTCGAATTTAAGGTCCTTAATCTGAATGCCCTCATCCAAGACCTCGATAAGATGCTCCATCGTATTCTTGGTGAGGATATTGACCTGATCTATGAGCTGGATGAAAACGCAGGCAGAGTTAAAACTGATAGGGGCCAGATTGAGCAGGTCATTTTAAACTTAGCAGTTAATGCAAGGGATGCCATGCCATCCGGAGGAAAACTATTCATCGAAACAAACAGAGTGGATGTGGGCGAAACGAATAGGCTTGCTTATCCCGATATAGGCCTTGGAAGTTATGTAAGGCTAACCATTACGGACACAGGGGTTGGAATGACCCGAGAAGTAAAGGAACATCTCTTTGAACCCTTCTTTACAACAAAAGCCAAAGGAAAAGGCACCGGTTTAGGACTTTCAACGGTTTATGGGATTGTTAAGCAAAGCGGTGGAAATATAAATGTATCCAGCAAACCCGGTTGTGGTACGACCTTCAACATCTACCTCCCGAGAGTTGAAGAGGAAGAAGATATTTTGAAAAAGGATGATCATCGAACCTCCCCCAGAATAGGAAATGAAACCATTCTCATCGCAGAAGATGAACAGGCAGTTCGTGAGCTGGCCGTCCGAATTCTAAAAGTGAGAGGATACCAGGTATATGAAGTCCCTGATGGATTGGAGGCATTAAGGATGGTTCAGGACCATCCCGATAGAAAAATTGATCTCTTACTAACCGATGTAGTAATGCCTGGAATGAGTGGTAAGGAACTGGCAGACCGCTTGAAAGTTTCAAAACCTGATCTCAAGGTTCTCTTCATCTCAGGCTATACGGATGATGCCATCGTTCATCATGGAGTCCTGGATAAAGGAGTGAACTTTGTCCAGAAACCCTTCACGCCGGAGGCTCTCGCCCAAAAAGTCAGAGAAGTGCTCGATCAGTGAATGAAGGACGATAGACGAGGGAAGATGGACGATACAAGAGACGGATATTAAGGAGATATTGAGATAGGCGACCTATCTCCCCAAATCTTAAAAAGAAGAGGAAAAAATGGATAAAAATTCTGGATCTCAACCTAAAGAGGTTCTCACTCCGAGAGAAGCGGCCGATTATTTGAACATCCATGTCCGAACCATCTATCGCCTTGCAAAGAGAGGAGATATACCGGGCCGAAAAATCGGTGGAAGTTGGCGATTCAAAAAGGATGTTTTAGATGAATGGCTATCTTGGAAAGAAACCCCTAAATACCAATGTCAAGGACATTGTACAGAAACAGACAATGCACGCTACTAAAAACCTTGATCCACCAAACAGCCTATCTTTTACCCCAATTGTGTGAAAATTTTTATAAAATCCTCTCTCACTCTTCTCGGTTTCGAGTCGTACCGACTCTGCCAAAGGGAAGAACAATACAATCATTCCTTCTTTGAAAAAGGGGAATGAAGGGGATTTTAAAATGTGACCATAAAAATCAATATTGGCTTAACCATCAGTGAAACAATTCAATATAGGAATTTCTTCGCTCAATTAGGGTAATTGTCACTCAAGACTTGATCCGAAATCCAATCTTCTTCTGGATTCCCGTTTTCGCAGGAATAATGGGCCCCGCATGATTTAGGCCAATTTGCTTCTTCTCTCTTTAATCAATTGAGCGACAATGCTAATAGCAATCTCCTCAGGAGTTTCGGAAAGGATATCAAGGCCGATGGGAGCATGAACCCTATCGAGAGCTTCTCTGGGCACCCCTTCCATGGTCAAATTCTTGTAAAGAGTCTGAATCTTCTTCTTTGAACCGATCATACCGATGTAACAGGCATCCGTTTTAACCGCTTTCTCCAGAATAAGCCCATCAAAGAGGTGGCCTCGCGTCACAATGACGATAAAACTGGATTCATTGATCGTTATCTGGTCGAAGGCTCTATCAAACTCTGAAACAATAATCTCATCGGCTTCAGGGAATCGATCACGGTTTGCAAAAATCTCCCGATCATCAATGACTGCCACCTTAAAATGAACTTTCTTAACAAGAGGAGCTAACTGCTGGGAAATATGACCTGCGCCAAAGATATAGACGGTCGGCTCGGAGTAGATGGGTTCCAGCAGAATCTCCAGATTCTTCCAAGAAGGAGGCTCTTTCTCGGATTGGATGACCATGACTTCTAACTTCTTACTTTTGCCAAGTCTCTCCACCTCTTTAAAAATCCTTTTTTCCACATCCTCTCCCAAGAAAAGGAGGCCTGTCTTCTCTCCTGACTTCTTGATGAATGCCTTGACCCCTTGCCTCTTCGGATATTCACCATCTATGGAGATCACTGTTGCAAGGACGCCTGAACCTCCCCTTCTTCGGGCCTTCTCTACCTCCCGATAAATCGTTAAGGAATCCTCTCCAAGAGGTTCCAAAAAAATATCAATATTCCCACCGCAGATGAGCCCCCCTTCAGCCAATTGCTCAGAGGTTAATTTAAAGCGAAGAACTTTCCCCTCTCCACTCTCCATCACCCTTTGGGCTTCTTGCCACACATCGGCTTCCACGCATCCCCCTCCAATTGAGCCAACGGTTGTCCCATCCTTCTTGATCAGGTATTTCGCACCTGCTTCCCTGGGAGCAGAACCCACACGGTTGACAATGGTGGCCAGGGCTAATGGTTCCTTTGCTTCAAGAACTTTCACGATTTCAGTGTAGATATCGATCATTTCTCAAACCTCACCTCAGCTAAGGCTTCTTTCCTTTGGGTACAGGTGGTTTCTCTTTCTGTGGAGATCCCTTTTCTGCATCCTTGAGGCGAGCAAGGGGAAGCAGATAGAGTTGGTAAAAAACTGGATCCGTCCATAAATCCAATTCAGGAGCCAGATCGCCCACAAAGGCAGAAAAAGAAGACATATTATTGTAAGCATTAAAATTGATGGAGAGGTCCTTAAGGGATTTGTATAGCCCAACCGACGCTACCAGATGACCAGGCCTCTCTTTTAAGATTTTAATCTGCTCCATGGCCGTTTGAAAGGACTTATCATCCTCCTTGAGTTTCGATAACCAGAATTCCCCTTCTTGATATCGGATATCGATCTCCCCCGTCTGTAAGTCCTTGGTCATCTTTTGGCTTGCCCCTCGAGCCAGATCGAGAAGTCTCTCTATCCGACTTAACAGTTCTAACCTCTCCTTGCTGGAGAGAGCAACTGGTTTTGAAGTGATTCGACTTAAAAAGTAGGTGAGGGAATACTCTTCTGAGAGGGCTATTGAAACCAAGCAAAAGACGATCAGAAAATTTATCATTATAACCTTGCGGTACTTCATCTCTTCTCCTCTCAGTATTATAATGTGACACTCATGACATAATGACCTCAGCAACAGGTGGTTCCCTTTTTAACTGTCCTAAAACAACTCTATCAATCTTAACCCCTCTCCTTTCGAAAATCAGTTGAGATACTCTCTTCGCTTTAGCAACTCCCTCTAAGATATCTACCTTATTTAGAAAAGCAATCTTTCTTGAAGAAACTGGTGCTCCTTTAAAGAGACCTTCTGGATGGGTCATCAGGATAGCCATTCCTTCCTCTGTCATTCTCTCACCCTTTCGAATCTCTGTCAATTTCGAGACCTGCTCCGCCTGAAAGATATATTGATCGTTTACCTCCTTTCCAACACCATCCATACCCAAAACAGCCACCACAAGGGTCGTGCATGAAGGGATAACCGGTTCCCCTTTCCTTGGAGCTTTCACTGGTCTGCCGGCCGCTCCATCAGCCTCTATGATCAAGGCTTCCATATCATACAAATTCCAAAGATGATCTACCAATTCCGGAGAAATCCCTCTCAACTTCCCCTTCTCGATCTCCTCTTCTGCGAGCGTGATATGTCTATATTGCTGGAGGTGGCTGTCCAGAAACTCTCTGATTCGTTCCCTATCTCCGGACAGAAAAAGAGAGGGGGAGTCATCGATAGAAGGTTTTAATATTTTTGTCGTTGTTGTGGTAATGATCCTTTTCTCTTCAAGAAACAACTCTCTGGCAAGCCGGAACATCAAGGTGGTCTTTCCGCCTGCTCCGGTCAGGCTGATCATCTCTCTTGGCTTAAGACCCAATGCTTCTGATAACGACCCGTTTTTCTTGGCTCTTGGCTCTTCGCCCATTATCCATCGTCCATCTTCTGTCGTCCATCCATTATTTATTAAACCAATATAAAATCGCCTCCAGCACACCACCGCCGATCGCTCTGGCCTTTTCCGAAATGGTGAAACAGTGCTCTCTCTTGCCTCTTGGATCGATGTCGCCAACTTTTAGCCCCTTCTTCACTTCAATACCTTCGCGAAGAAGTCCCCTCACAACACCACTCACCTGGGCAATGACCGGATAATCATCCACAACCGCAACGACGGTTCCTTTGGTCACCTTGTCACCAATCGCTCTTTGAGGACGGAAGATCCCCTTCTTCATCGTTCGAAGAAGCCTTTCGATCGTATAGCCACCGATCTCTCCTGGAACTCCGGTGTCAGGCTCTGCCTCACCTCTAAAAATCATCTTTCCGAGGTGATGCCCCCGATTCGTTTCAATAACAATATGGACGTCCTTTCCAGCAGTAAACCCCGGACCAAGACCGATAACCAGAGGAGCATCCTCAATATGAGTCCCTAAGTTCCTCTTGGCCATGATGGCGTCGATCAGGACATCTGGTTTCAAATATTTTCTCGCCCTTTCAGCCTCGGGATCAATCAGGATGGGAATCTTTCCTCTATCCCATGTGGATTCAATCTCCTCGGTTCCGGTGATCCGTTTCGCCCGTATGCCCTCCACCTCTTTTTCACCATCGTAGACCGCTTCGCTAAAAGAGACTTCCCTTCTCACAGCAAGTGGTTGAGAGACCTCTGTCATGCAAAGCTTAAAATGGGATTGATGAAGCCGATGGGCAACTCCGCTTGCCATCTCCCCTGCTCCCCTTATTAAGACAATCAACTCAGATAACTTTTTACTCGAATCCATTTGAAACTCCTTTTGGCCTTATCCTTTCCAAACCCCTATCGCATTTACGCCTCGCCTTCGTCACCTCGATATAATCGCTCCATGTATCAATATCCCTGACAACCCCTTCTGATTTGACCGAAATCACATAAACATCTTCGGAATGTTTCTCCAGAATGATTCTCCCTCCCCTATCCCCTTTCAATCTTAATAACTCCCTCTCATAGTTACGAGGAAAAATGACAGGATGCCCTCTCCTCCCATTGAATGAGGGGACAATGATCTTCCCTTCCGTTCTTCTAAAAACCTTAATTAAAGCATTAATCGTCCGTCTCTTCATGAGAGGCATATCTCCAAAAGCGATGAGGATGCCTCCACTTTTAGGGCTCAACGCCTGGATCCCTCTTCGTATCGAACTGCTCATCCCTTTTCTATATTCGGGATTGAGCACCACTTTCACCCCTTTCTTAATCAGACGACCATCTATCCCTTTGATGGGATGGGCAAGAACAACGATGACTTCATCTACCTCGGAGGCAAGAAGGACTTGAAGAGAGTGCTCCAGTACCGTCTTCTTTCCCCAGGGAAGAAGGAGTTTATCTCTTCCCATCCTTTTTGACTCACCCGCTCCAAGAAGAATCGCAGATATTCTTTGCATCTTTCAATTTTAATAAAACTTTGCTAAATTTAATCTGGATTTTCAATCCATGTCAAGATGAAGGAGGCCTTATGACTCACTCTATTCTTACATCCACTTCCACCTACTGGCCCTTTAAGAAATATTTTGAAATCTATCATCGCTCCATTAAAGACCCTGAAGCATTCTGGACAGAGGAGGCCCGCAAACTCGATTGGTTTAAGACGTGGGACAAAGTACTGGACTGGCAGCCGCCCTATGCCAAATGGTTTGTTGGAGGAGAACTGAATGCCTCCTATCTCTGTGTGGACCGCCACGTCAAAACCTGGCGAAGAAGTAAAGTGGCCATCTACTGGGAAGGGGAACCTGGAGACACACGTGTCCTCAGTTATTCTTCCCTTTACAGAGAGGTGAACAAATTTGCCTCTGTCCTTCTCAATCTTGGGATCAAAAAAGGAGATCGGATTGCCCTCTACCTTCCTATGATCCCTGAACTACCGATTGCCATGCTCGCCTGTGCGAGAATTGGAGCGACCCATACGGTGATCTTCTCCGGCTTCAGTTCGCAGGCACTGGCAGATCGGGTCAATGATACAGGCGCAAGGCTTCTCATCACAGCAGATGCTGGTTACAGGAGAGGAAAACCCGTGGCTTTGAAACGGATTGCTGACGGGGCCCTCGAAATGACTCCTTCGGTTGAACACCTGCTCGTGGTACGAAGGGCAGGGATTCCTGTCGTGATGAAACCGGGCAGGGATGTCTGGCTCCATGAATTGATGGATCAGGCCAATCTCTTTGTCAACCCAGGTCCAATGGATTCGCTCCATCCTCTCTATATCCTCTATACTTCAGGTACGACCGGAAAACCAAAGGGTATTGTACACGGAACAGGAGGCTACCTCACCTTCAATCATTCGGTTTATAAATGGGTTTTTGACATCAAAGAGGAATCCGTCTACTGGTGTACGGCTGATGTCGGATGGGTAACCGGCCACAGCTCGATCGTCTATGCTCCGCTCATGCATGGAGCTGCCATCGTCCTCTATGAGGGTGCTCCGGACTACCCGACGATTGATCGCTGGTGGGATATTATTGAAAAGTACGGCGTCACCATCTTCTACACCTCTCCGACCGCCATCCGAATGTTGATGAGGCACGGAGAAAAAGAGATTGAAAAACATGATCTCTCCAGCCTCGAACTCCTTGGAAGTGTAGGAGAACCGATCAATCCAGAAGCATGGGCATGGTATTATAAACATATCGGGAAGGAGAAGTGTCCGGTTGTAGATACCTGGTGGCAAACCGAAACAGGCGGCATCATGATCTCACCCGCACCTGCGATTGAATGTCCTCCTCTCAAACCCGGCTCAGCCACTTTTCCTCTCCCTGGAATCTACGCCGATGTCGTAGACGAAAATGGGCAATCCATGCCTCCTGAGGAAAGGGGAATCCTTGTGATCAAAGCCCCATGGCCTGGAATGTTCCTTGGAGTTTATGGGGATCCCAAACGTTATTTAGAAAGTTACTGGTCCAAGTTTCCAGGGATCTATTATACTGGTGACTATGCAATCAGGGATAAGGATGGTTACTACTGGATTTTGGGCAGGGCTGACGAAGTGCTCAAGATTGCCGGACACCGAATCGGAACTGTGGAGATTGAAGATGCTGCAGTCTCTCATCCAGCCATTGCTGAGGCAGGAGTGGCAAGCATTCCGGACCCGATTAAAGGAGAAGCCATTGTGATCTTCGCCATCTTAAAAGAAGGCTTCTCCCCTTCCCCTGAAATTAAGGCTGAATTGAAAGACATAATCCGAAAATCGATCGGTCCAGTAGCCAGCCCGGAACAGATCTACTTCGTCTCAAAACTCCCAAAAACAAGGAGCGGAAAGATCATGAGGCGAATTCTCAGGGCGGTCGCCACCAGTGCCAGTATTGGGGACCTGACCACTCTTGAAGACGAATCCTCCGTTGAGGAGGTGAAAAAGGTCTATGAAGAATTGAAGAGGGAAGTCTAATAGATGAAAAAAATGACCGTTTTCATCCTTTCTGTCTGTGCCTTAGTGCCAGTTGTCCTCTTAGCCCAGCCAGCCGCCAAAAAGAGATCTCCTCCCTCCATCAGCCAGGAGACGACCGCCTGTCTGGAATGCCATAAAACTTATACTCCTGGGATTGTTGAGGATTGGTTAAAGAGCCGCCACTCAAAGACACCCCCTGGTCTGGCTTTGAAGAAAGCTGAAAAGTCCAGAAGGATGTCGGCAAAGAAGGTGACTGCTTCTCTGGAAAAGGTAGTGGTGGGTTGTTACGAATGCCATGGCTTGAATACGGAGAAACATAAGGACAACTTCGACCACATGGGGTTCAACATCAATGTCATTGTTTCTCCAAACGACTGTGCCACATGCCATCCGGTTGAGGCGAAACAATACTCGGGAAGCAAAAAGGCCCATGCCGTCGGAAACCTTACGAAAAATCCGGTCTTCCACACATTGGTTGAGACCATCATCAGTAAAAAGGCCGTTGAAGACGGCAGGATCGTTCAAAGGGAGGTCTCCGATTTCACCCGGCAGGAGACCTGCTTCGGCTGCCACGGAACAGAGGTCAAGTTCGCAGGAATGGAGACGATTAAAACGCCGATGGGAGATGTCGAAGTACCCAGACTGACCAACTGGCCTAATCAGGGCGTGGGAAGGATCAATCCTGATGGAAGCAGAGGCGCATGCACCTCCTGCCATCCAAGGCACCAATTCTCCATCGAAGTGGCACGAAAACCTTATGCCTGCTCCCAGTGCCATCTCGAACCGGATGTCCCTGCATGGAATGTCTATAAAGAAAGCAAGCACGGCAATGTCTATTTCTCCAACTATTCAAAATGGAATTTCAATGCTGTGCCCTGGAGAATCGGTAAAGACTTCCAGACACCCACTTGCGCGGCCTGCCATAATAGCCTCATCACTTCACCGGACGGAAAGGTCATCGCTGAGAGAACCCATGACTTCGGTTCAAGATTATGGGTCAGGCTCTTTGGGCTCATCCATTCCCATCCTCAACCAATCCAAGGCGATACCTCTCTCATCCGAAATAAGGACGGGCTTCCTCTGCCAACAACTTTCACGGGAGAGGCGGCCAATGAAGGTTTGATCGATGCAAAGGAGCAGGAGAAGAGAAGGAAGGTGATGTATGAAGTTTGCAATCAATGTCATGCAACTTCTTGGATCAATAACCATTTCGCAAGACTGGACAACACCATTCAGGAAACCGATAAGATGAGCTTAAATGCAACCCTTCTCTTACTTGAGGCATGGAAACAGGGTTTAGCTGAAGGGCTTCCGCAGGGTAAAAATCCCTTCGATGAGAAGGTCGAACAGATGTGGATCAGACAGTGGCTCTTTTATGCGAACTCCGTCAAATATGCTTCAGCCATGACCGGAGCTCCAGATTATGCCACATTTAAAAACGGCTGGTGGAACCTGACCGAAAATCTTCAACAGATGAAGGACTGGATCGAAATGAAGAAGATGTTGAAAGAAGGGGCATCGAAATGATAAAAGATTTAGGCTAATTCACATAGAAGGAGGAGGAACCATGAAGAAACCGAGTGAAAAAGAAGAAGAATACTTTGCCAGGCTGGAGTTTGAAAAGAGGAAACAGGCCGAAGAGGAAAAACAGAAAAGACTGGCCGATGAGGAGAAGAAACGACTCAAAGCCCTTCACTATATGAAATGCCCAAAATGTGGAATGGAACTGATTGAAATTGACTATAAAAACTTAAAAGTGGATAAGTGTTCGGGTTGTGAGGGAATCTGGCTCGATTCCGGAGAATTCGAAGCGATATCGAAACTTGAAAAGTCGAGCCTTGACAAACTATTTGGTGTCTTTAAAAGTAGGGGCTAATTCATCAGAAAATATTTGAGGTGAAATGGTACCATCTATTGGGAGAGCCATCCCTTACACGTTGAGGTCAAAGATCAACCCCAAGAATTTTTCGATCCCTTAATCTCACATAGCCGCGGTGGGTGATCCGAAAGTGCGGAATGGCAGCTGTGCTGAGGGTATCCACGGTAAGAATGGGGTTCTCCCATCTCACTCCGTTCTCCCTCAGAGAATCTTCGATCCGCTTCAATTCACTTCGCACTTTCTCCATCGGCCTTAATGAAATCAGCCCGCAGACAGGAGCGGGAAATTCTGCCACCACCTCCTCTCCAATTGCATAGACATTTCCACCTCCATTCTCCCGGAGCCTGCCCATCACTGTTCTCATGGATAGCTGGTCGCATCCAACAACGATCAAAGCTGGACTATCCCAGTTCATCGTTGTTCCATAAGCACCCCTTTCAAGTCCAAACCCTTTAAGAAAACCTATGAAACCTTCACCGTTTCTCAATCGGTCCTTTGTCAGAATCGAAATGACATCTTTCATCTCCTCATCGTTTTCGAGGTCAACAATAGACTCTTTGGTGACTAGCCGATTCACAAGTTCCATGGCCCTCACTTTTCCTCGGGTTGGAAGAGAGGGAATATCGCTATCAATGACATTTACAGTACGAAACATCGATTCCGGGAAGAAGACCTTTTTAGGCTCTACCAGAGACTTCCCATCTCTAAAAATGACCCTTCCATCACACATCACCAGCCGGGGTGAATATTCGCTGGGTGATGGAATGATCACAAGGTCTGCTTTTTTACCAGGCGAGAGAGACCCAATGAGATGGTCGAGACGAAAATGTTCTGCTACATTGATCGTCACCATCTGGTAGGCAAGAGCCGGCGGAATACCCATCTTCAGCCCAGTCTTAAGAGACGCATCCAGATAACCTTCTTCGAGAAATCCTCCTGGATCTACTCCATCCGTGGTAAGGATGAGTCTTCGGTAATCAATCCTCTCCTTAAAGATTCCCGCGACACCCGGAAGCTCCTTTCGGATTGAGCCCTCCCGGATCATAACCCAGTAGCCTAATCTCAATCGCTCCCAAACCTCTTCTTCGGTGATGGGCTCATGGCAGGAAGAGATGCCAAAATCGGTATAAGCCTGGAGTTTTCTTTCAGATGCACCTGCAGTATGGCCTTCAACCACCTTTCCCATTCCAAGAGCGATCTTCACCAGTTCTCTAATTCTCTCCCCCTGTCCTCCATCTAAGAAGATGTTTCCCCAATAGATCTCTCCAATCCCAACGCATTGAGGATCTCTGAGAAATGGAATCAGCAGATCATTGCTTGGGGCCATAACCTCTTCAGCGGGTGTAAGCCCACAGACTGGCGGGATTGTGTAATAAAACCGAATGGGCTGTTTTTCGAATCCTTTCACAGGGAATTCAATCCCATCCCTCCCCGAAATGGTTGCGGTCTCCATGAGCTCGGTGATGACCGTAGTCACTCCGGTTGGGATCACATGTTTTACAAATTCCTCAATTCCATATCGGTTACTCACCATATGGGTATGGCCATCGATTAAACCCGGAAGGACTGTCATGCCCTCTGCATCAATGACCAATGTCTGATCTCCCTTCCCTGGATATGAGTCTTTCCCTATATAGGCGATCAGGCCGTCTTTTATCCAAAGGGATTGGTCTTTGATAAACTCCCCTGTGTGGGGATTGAATAGAGTCATATGGGTGATGAGGGTATCTGGGGGAACCTCTCCTAATGCAACCTTGCTCAGAGTCAATCTTCTTTCCATCTCTTCCATAGTGGATTCTCTCGTCATTCAATCCTCATCCATCTCACCCTTGCCCGGCAGATCTCTTTTCCATCCTCTCTTCGGACAATGGCATGCAAGAAGGTCAATTTGGATTCTTCATCTTGTTTCGAACCGACGACAATCTCGTCACCAAAGTTCGATTCAGCTAAAAAGTTCATTTCAAAGGTTGCGATCTGGTGGGTCTGGCTCATTTCCAATGGATAACTATCCAGGATCCATTCGATATATCTTGAATTATTGACATGTTGGTGGATATCCAGATCGCTATACCGGACGATATAGGATGTCTCGATGTCAAAAACATCGGAAACAGGAAGTTTATCCAAGGTGATCTCAGCGCCATGCTGATCCGGACGGGAATTCAAACCTTCAAGGAAAGGATCAATTCGCTGGGGTTTGCGAGTTTTTAAATCGAGCACCACCCAAGCGCTCTTCGCTCCTCCGATCACTTGATCATCGTCCTTAAGGACCCGGAAATCTCTTAGGGCAAATAGGCGGCTGTTCCCCATTAACCAGGTCTTTACCCGAATCTTATCCCCCCATTGGGGATATTCCTTCATCTCGATGGCCAGGCGTGACAAGACCCAGAAATAGTCACGACGGGCCAGATCAGAATAGCCGATCCCAAGGTGATGGGCGTGATTCCAAGCGGTTTCCTGAAGATATTTCCAAACGTTCGGGAGAAAAACACAGTTCTTCGCATCCACTTCATAGAAACTGACAAGATAGGTGTCTTCCCAAATATTTTTTATCTCTTTCATGCCGATCTTCATAACAAAGTCATTAGGATACTGTCAAACGGATGTCAACGGCTTTATCATCACGCTTACCTATTTTTTAATAACGATATATAATAAAAATGGGATTCAGCTTTAACAGACAGAAAAATATTTTTGAAAGGTGACAATTTATGTTATAAGTATCTTCTCATCTCTTTAAAACTCTCAAAGCAACTGACTTTTTATTATCTAATATCAAAGGGTTAGATATTCTTTGAATTTAGTTTCCTGTTTGGCAAGCAATTTGCACTTTAATTTATACAAAACCTCTTAATCCAGGTAAAATACGATGAGCGAAGATGATGAAAATAAAATCAGTTATAAAAAATGGACGGAGCTGACGTCAGAAGACATCCTCCTCTATGAAAATGAAAAGCTGAAGTCCATTATGAAATGGTATGAGATGTTCGGTGATGAAATGGGAGAAGAAGAGTCCGAAAACTCAAATTCGAAGAAAAAAAAACCTCCTTAGAAAATCACCCCATCAGAAGAATTTCACTTTTCCAATGGGGTGAATACAATTCAATCCATTTAAAAAACATCAACGATATTTCTTGGATATTTCCTCCCCGATAAAAATCCCACTGAGAACTTCCCCTTCAAGACCTAAGTACGGAAAATTTTCTCTTCCTGAAAAGTAAAGGTTTTTAGAAAGTTGAATGGGGATAATCCCATCTCTCCATTGAAAATCGGAATCCACCTGATAAAGATAATGAGGATAAGACCAACAACCGATCTGGTCATTTGCCCAATCTTTTTCAATCAACTCGATATGATCTTCTAAAAACGGAAAAAGATGTTTTAGATGGTGAATCACTCCATCCTGTAAATAGGAAATATCCTTTCCCGTCTTCCATAAAGGGATGAAGCATTGGGCCGTAAGGGCCCTCTTCCCTTCCGGAGCCTGCCTTTCATCTCCCTTTCTACTGAGACCAAGAAGGAGGAGGTTTCCTCCTTCATATGGTTTTTCTAAATTCAGAATCGATATGAGAAGGTCGCCCATCCCCACCGGTATCACCTTCTCACGAAGTCCTAAAAAGAATGGAAACATGACATAACGCGGTCGTATTTTTTTATTCCATCTCGATAGGGCCTTTCCTCTTTTCCCAAAGAGGTGGGATAGGCGATGATAGGGCGAATTCAAAATGAGAGACTGGGCTCTGAAATCCCTTTTCTCTCCTGTTAATGAGATAAAAAATTCTTCCATTCCCGTGCCTTCGATCTTTTCAACCCCCCTAATTTCTTCAACCCATCCACCCGATTGGATCAGTCCCTCAAGCAGGCTCCGAATCATTATGTCCAGATCGAGATTTGTCTCCGAGATCCCTTCCTCCTCATGGATCAAGAGATAAGATATCAAAGAGATAGGGAAGGAGTCTGCAAGGAGATTGCCACAGGTAATCACCTGGAGTTCAATGAACTTCTTAAATTCGGGGGAGAAAGACGAAAGCCACCGCTCCGATCTGCCCTTCGGAAGATGAGCCAAGGAGTACCATCTCTTGATCAAAGACCCCCTGCAAATCGGGAAGAAGGACCCGTCCCCCTCTTTACTCTTGATAGCCTTTAAAGACTGATAAATTCGACCCAGTTCAGCATAGAAGTTTTCGATCGGGTTCAATTCCTTTGGGAATTCCCTTCTCCATTCCCTTTGAAGGAGGGGAAACGTTTGATAAAGATCGATCCTCGCCTCGGGTAAAATGAGTTGAACGGAACACTTCTGCTCAGATTTCTCCGCCTGCCTTCGATCTTCCCTGCGGTAAGAGGAAAATGGAATCTTCTTTAGAAGGTCTGTTCGGACCCGTCTTTCAGAGAAATTTGAAAAGGGGACGAAGCAATATCCATCTTTTTTAAATGAGAGTTGGTATCTATCTTCTTTTAGAAGTAGAACGCTACGTTTCTCATTGGCCAGTTGGGTGGCTGCAATCAGGCCTCCAACTCCAGTGCCTAATACAGCGACATCAAAGATTTTGGGTGGCTCCCTCATCGGCTTGGCTCCCCGATTTCAATCGACACTGATGACTTCGATTCCCTCTTTGAGAAGCAGGGCTGTGGTCACTCCAGGACCTGAATCCCTCTTGCCTCGAACAGAGCGTAGGGTTCCACAGGAGGGGCTTCCCTCCTTTAAAAAAGCCCTTTTGGCTCCATTCAGCCGGATAATTTTGAGGGTCTCTTTTGCCCCTTTGATGAATTGGGCGGTCACATCCTGCGCCTGCTCATTGATCACCCTGGCCTTCCCTCTTAGCACATCGGTTCCATCTCCTCCAACGATCTGTGCACGACTTCTCGGTGTTGGAAGGCCTCCTAACTGTTCGGGACAGACAGGAAGGATGGCAGATCCTTTTAATCGTCGAAGCAACTCCCTTTTCTGTTTATGATTCCCATCATAACGGGTCCTTAATCCAGCCAGACAGCTGCTCAACAATACAATGGTTTTCGATGCTGAAGGATCGGTCTCCTTATTTGAGGAGGGTAATTTCTTTATCGGCATGATAATGAGGACGATCCGACTAGGCCAAGAGGTTCTTTAAACCTTTTTCAAATCAATTCGATCTTCTCTTCCTTTTCGGCCTTACCGATCTCTCCAATGAGAAACACCTTCTCACCCATGGAGCGAAGCCTTTCGAGAATCTCACTGGCCTCCTTGTTCTTAACGATGAGGATCATTCCAATCCCATTATTGAAGGTTTTAAACATCTCCTCTTCTGGTATGTTTCCCTTCTCTTGAAGAAATGGAAAGATGGGCGGAATATCCCAGGTCCCTTTTTGTACAATGGCTTTACACCCTTTGGGAATGACGCGCGGCAGGTTCCCTGGAATGCCTCCACCGGTAATATGGGCAATGGCCCCGATTTTAAAATCCCGAACCAGGTTGAGAACGGTCTTGACATAGATTCGTGTCGGCCGAAGGAGTTCGTCTCCTAAAACCCCTCCAAGCTCTTCGATAGGGCTATTGAGATCTAAACGATGGTGATCTAAGAGGACCTTCCTTACCAGGGAGTATCCATTGCTGTGTAGGCCACTGGAGGCGATCCCGATCAACTTATCCCCTACGGTCACGCTGGAGCCATCGATGAGATGGGCATCCTCCACAATGCCAACAGCAAACCCAGCCAGATCATATTCGCCCTCTGCATAAAAACCGGGCATCTCTGCGGTTTCACCGCCGATAAGCGAACATTCGGCCTCCAAACAACCTTTGGTAATACCGCTTACCACCTGAATGGCTCTCTCCTGGTCCAGCTTCGAGGTCGCAAAATAATCGAGGAGGAAGAGCGGCCTGGCTCCTGTGACCACGATGTCATTGACACACATCGCCACCAGATCAATTCCTACCGTGTCATGTCGGTTCATCAGAAAGGCAATCTTCAATTTCGTTCCCACGCCATCTGTAGAGGAGACCAGGATGGGCTTCTTATATCGCTCGAGATTGAGAGAGACGCATCCTGCAAAACCTCCTAACTTCGTCATCACCTCAGGACGGAAGGTTGTCTCAACCATCCCTTTGATGGCCTGGACGAATGTATCTCCCTTATCAATATCTACACCCGAATCTTTATAAGTGAATGGTTTCATAAATCTAAAACTAATCGAATGGGACTGAAAAGTCAAATTGGCCCTTTCGGCGACTCCAAGGAGAATAAGGCCCCCCTCAGGATCAACCCTGAGCAAACCCAAGCCTCTAGGCTGGTGAGCCGTAGGGTTGACTTGCAGATTTGGGTTTAACCTGTTAGTTTAATAAAGTTTTAATCCTGGTTGATGCTAATCCTATGAAGATTGAAGAGTTTGATTACAACCTCCCCAGATCATTGATTGCCCAATATCCATCGGCCCGTCGTGGAGAGTCTCGCCTGATGGTCCTCAATCGGAGTCAAGGCGTGATCGAACATCGCCATTTCGTAGATTTACTGGATTACCTCCGATCCGGCGATCTATTGGTAATGAATAACTCCCGTGTTCTTCCAGCTCGACTGATTGGAAATAAGGAGACTGGAGGAAAGGTTGAAATTCTCCTTGTCCCCACTTGGAATGGAGCCAAAGGGCAGTGGGAGGGTCTCGTTAAAAATGTCGGTAAGGTGGAAAATAAGATTCGTATTCGACTCGGCCAAGAGACCTATGTAGATCTGATGGAGGTTAAAGGCGGTAGAGGAAAGATCGTCTTCCCTAAAGGAAAACAGGTCGAAGACCTTCTCTGGGAGATCGGCCATATCCCGCTTCCTCCCTATATCAAGAGAAAAGATGAACCGCTCGATTGGGAACGTTACCAGACGGTCATCGCAGAGAAGGACGGATCCATTGCCGCTCCTACAGCAGGCCTCCATTTCACACAATCGATGCTCCAGATCTTAAATGAAAAAGGCATCAAAATCGCCACGATCACCCTTCACATTGGCACAGGGACATTCACTCCGGTCAAATCGAAAACCATTGAAGAACACCGGATGGAAAAAGAATGGGTCGAAATTACAGAAGAAGTAGTTAAAGAAATTGAAAAGACAAAAGGTCAAGGCGGACGGGTCATCGCTGTTGGAACAACAACCACCCGTGCCCTCGAATCCTTTGCAGATCAGGAGGGCCGAGTGAAATCGGGAAAAGGGAATGCGGGCTTGTTCATCTACCCTCCCTATCGTTTTAAGGTCATCGATGGGCTTATCACCAATTTCCATCTTCCCAAATCAACGTTGATCATGCTGGTTTCGGCTTTTGCAGGTAAGGACTTCGTCCTCCGAGCCTACCAAGAAGCAGTGAAAAAGAAGTATCGGTTTTACAGTTATGGCGATGCCATGCTGATTCTGTAAAAAATATATGGAATCTTGGAATACCGGAACGATGGAATAATGGATGTAAGATAGAGCCAACCGATGAGATGGCAAGAGTTAAATCTGAAGAAAGACCAACATTCCAAAATTCCACTATTCCATTATTCCAACAGTGTGGAGTGATGGCTTTTCAATTTGAGATCCTAAAAAAAGACAGTTCATCCAAGGCACGCCTGGGAAGGATGGTCACCGATCATGGCGTTCTTATGACCCCTTCCTTTCTCCCCGTTGGAACCCAGGGAACAGTTAAGTCTCTCACTCCGGAAGAGCTTGTTGAAGTCGGTGTGGAAGGAATTCTGGGAAATACCTATCATCTCTATCTAAGACCTGGCTATCAGACCATTGGGCGGCTTGGAGGGCTTCATCGCTTCATTCACTGGGAGGGGCCTATCCTGACCGATAGTGGCGGGTATCAGATTTTTAGCCTTGCGAAACTGCGGAAGATCTCATCAGAGGGAGTCTCATTTCAATCCCATATTGACGGCTCTGAATATTTTTTTACGCCTGAAAAGGTAATCGAAATTCAGAGAACGCTCGGTTCTGACATCGCCATGGTTCTGGACGAATGTGTGCCCTACCCTTCGACTCGCGAATATGTAAAGTCATCAACCAAACTCACAACCCAGTGGGCTGAGAGGTGCTTGAAGGCAAAAAGGAGCGGTGATCCAGCCCTCTTTGCCATCGTTCAGGGTGGGATGTATCAGGATCTTCGTGAGGAGAGCGCCAGAGACCTGACCGAATTGCCCTTTCAGGGCTATGCCATCGGAGGGCTCAGTGTGGGAGAACCAAAATCCCTGATGCAGAAAGCCCTGGAGTGGACCGTCCCCTTCCTGCCCGAAGATAGGCCAAGGTATTTAATGGGTGTGGGTACACCCGAGGATATTCTTCATGCGACCATACAGGGGATTGACCTCTTCGACTGTGTCCTTCCAACGAGGAATGCACGAAATGGGATGCTCTTCACCTCAAAGGGGAAGATATCGATTAAACAGACACAATATACAGAAGATCCCCGACCGATTGACGAAACATGTGGCTGTTACGCCTGCCGCAACTACTCAAGGGCCTATCTCCGGCATCTCTACCTGGCAAATGAAATCCTTTCCTCGAGGTTGAATACGATCCACAATATCTATTACTATATGCAGTGGATGAAGGAGATTCGGACCGCCATTCAAGAAAACCGTCTCTTCGAATTTTATAAGGCAACGATGTCTGAGAAGAAAGAAACTGTCGATGAAGCATTTGTATGGAATGAGACAACATTGACATAGAAATAAGGGGTTCGTTATACGGTAACGGTAAGGATGGCCGTATCGTTAATAGAAGGCAACATTGATCGCTTCTTTATTCTTTGCCCGTGACCTTACCAGTAACCGAAATGGGCTTCGTAACCGTAACCTTAACCTAAAAAGTCAGGATATTTTTTTATCTGCGGGTGATCCTCCGTCAAGGAAGATTGCCAAGAAAAAAATAGATAGGAGGAGCTATGTTAACGGATCTCGCTTACGCAATGGGAACACCAGGAGGAGGTGGGGGGCAAGGAGGCTCACAGTTTCTAAGTTTTCTCCCGATCATCCTGATATTTGTCATCTTTTACTTTCTGCTGATTCGCCCCCAGCAGAAAAGAGCTAAAGAACACCGAAACTTGCTTGCGAATCTGAAGGTTGGAGATCAAGTATTGACCAGCGGAGGCATCTACGGCAAAATCACTGGACTTCGGGACGATATCGTCACCATTGAAATCTCTGATAAGGTGAGGGTTAAGGTCAACCGGGGCCATATCGCTGGGGTCAGCAAATCGGCAGAAGTCGGTAAAACCGAATAATTCAATTCCAAAATGACGGATGACGCCTGCCCCGATTGGGACAGGGGATTTCGGAGCCCAAAACCTTTAAAATCGCCATTTCGAAATCCGCAATCCGCAATGGATAACCCCTTGCTCTAAACTCTGTTTTAGGGCTATAATCCACAAGGAGGTAAACCATGAGGAAGTATGAAACCATCTTTATTCTCGACCCTGATTTGGAAGAAGGAGCCGCCCAGTCAACCATTGAGAAAATCAAAGGGATCATCACCCAGGGCAATGGAGAGATTCTGAAGACCGAAGATTGGGGAAAACGAAAACTCGCCTATGAAGTGAAAAAGAAGTCCAAAGGTCATTACATCTTAATTCACTTTTCTGGAACACCTCCCCTGCTCTCCGAATTGGAAAGAAATTATAGAGTGATGGATGCCGTCATCAAGTTCCAATCGGTTCGCCTGGACGAAAAGAGTGCCTCTACATCGGAAGGAGGAATTCCAGAGGATCAGCCAGAAGAGGAAACAGAGGAAAGTGTATGACTTCTGTGAATCAGGTCATCTTAACAGGGAAAGTAGCAAACGAACCACTATTTCACTATCAACCCGATGGAACACCTGTGCTTCAGTTTCCTCTGGAGTTAAACGATTCAGAAAAGGACTCACAAAACAGACCGGATTGCGGTAGATTGGGACAGGTCTCTAAACGGAAAGGCTTTCGTACAAACCTGATTCATGTCGTCGTCCTCGGCAAATTGGCCCAATGCGGAGCCGAATTACAGAGTGGTCAACATCTTCTGGTCAAAGGCCGGCTTCATCAGAGACGTTGGCAGACACCAGAAGGAAGAAATCGCTCACTGACAGAGGTCATCGCATCGGAACTCCATCGGACCGATGCGAGCGAAACGGACCTTGGGATAGGAGATGAGAAACAATGAGCAAAGCGAAGAAAGAGGAGAAGAGTATGAAAAAACCGGCTGAAAAACCAGCTCCGGATCGAAAGAAAAAACCATTTATGAGACGGAAGGTCTGTCGGTTCTGTACCGACAAGAAGCTCGATATTGATTATAAGAATCCAAGGATCCTTCGATATTTTGTGACGGAACGTGGGAAGATCGTTCCCCGAAGGATCTCTGGAAACTGTGCCAAACATCAGCGGCAGATCACGATCGCCGTCAAAAGGGCTCGGAATATTGCTATCCTGCCCTTCACAACAGCCGTCCATTAAACAAAAGTATGATGGTAACAAATAATAGGTTCGTTCTCTGGTCAAGGTTGCGATGCCCGTTTCGTGACGGGGTTACGTTAATCGTCTTAAATCCCCACCTTACCCTTTGACGGTAAACGATACGGGCCTCCTGACCCTAAACTTTTCACAACAATTTTTAGGAGGTCATGATGCAGGTCATTCTTTTAGAAGACATCCCTTCCTTAGGAAAAGTCGGGGATTTGGTGAAGGTCTCGGATGGGTATGGGAGGAACTACCTCATCCCGAGAAAAAAAGCGATCTTCGCTACAGAAAAAAACCTCAAAGCCCTCCAACATAATAAAGCATTGGTTCAACAGCGTCTCGAAAAGATGAAGAAGGATGCAGTGAAGATGGCTCAAGAGATCGAAAACCTTTCCTGCACCTTTGTGAAGAATGTGGGAGAGAGCGGAAAACTCTTTGGCTCGGTGACCTCTATGGAGATCGAAGCCTTCTTAAAAGAGAATGGAATGGATGTGGATCGGAAGAAAATTCTATTAGAGGAACCGATTAAAAGTCTGGGATTACATACCGTTCCCATCAAACTACAACCGGAAGTCACTGCTCATCTTAAAGTCTGGGTGGTTCAGGAATAAACCTCATCCCCCTTGAACCAGCGGGGCCTTCTCACAGGGTAAATCGAATATGGAGGAGTCCGAATTCTCTTCCCATAAAATCCCTCCCCAAAACATCGAGGCGGAGCAGTCGGTCCTCGGAGGCATCCTCATTGAAAACGAGGCGATCAATAAAGCGATGGAGATCCTCGTTCCTGATGACTTTTATCGGGATGCTCATCGTAAGATCTACAGCGCTCTGATTGCCCTCTTTGAACGGGATGAACCTGCTGATCTAATCACCATGACCAACGAGTTGCGGAAAAGAGAACAACTCGAGGAGATTGGAGGCGCCTCCTATTTAGCTTCGCTCATCGATTCGGTGCCCACCGCCGCCAATATTGAATACTATGCCAGAATCGTCAGAGAGAAGGCGATCCTGCGTAAGCTGATCGAAACTTCCACGGAGATCATCACCCAGAGTTATCAGGACAGAGGAGATGTGGAAAATTTCCTCGATGAGGCAGAAAAGTCGATCTTCGAAATCTCCGAAAGAAGGGTCAAACCCTCTTTCTACTCCATACGCGAAGTCGTCAAACACAGTCTCGATACCATCTCAAAGCTATATGAGAAGAAGGAGCTCATCACTGGTGTCCCTTCAGGATTTAAAGACCTCGACAAGATGACAGCAGGCTTTCAACCTTCCGATTTGATCATTGTCGCTGGAAGGCCCAGCATGGGCAAGACCGCCTTCTGTCTCAACGTTGCCCAATATGCTGCCATTGAACGGAAGATCCCGATCGCTATCTTCTCCCTTGAGATGTCGAAGGAACAGCTGGTCATTCGAATGCTCTGTTCTCAGTCGCAGGTGGATGGAAATCGGCTCCGAACAGGCTTTCTCCTCGATAGCGACTGGCCTAAGTTGACGCTTGCTGCCGGAACACTCTATGAGGCACCTATCTTCATCGACGATACAGCCGCCCTCTCGGTCCTCGAACTGAGGGCAAAGGCCCGTCGGCTCAAAGCCGAGCATCGTCTTGGTATGATCATCATCGATTATCTCCAGTTGATGAAGGGAAGGGCCAAAGCAGAGAGTCGTCAACAAGAGATTTCCGAAATCTCCCGCTCCCTGAAAGCATTAGCCAAAGAACTGAATATCCCAGTGATTGCGGTATCTCAGCTCAGCAGAAAAACCGAAGAGAGACACGGGAATCGCCCCCAGCTTTCAGACCTGCGAGAATCTGGAGCGATCGAGCAGGATGCCGATGTGATCCTTTTTCTGTTCAGAGAGGAGGTCTACAATCGGCAAGAAGACAACCAGGGTAAAGCCGAGGTCATCATTGGAAAACAACGAAACGGCCCGATCGGAAAGGTTGATCTGGCTTTTCTCGATAAATTGACCACATTTAAAGACCTATACAAAGGAGAACCTGGAAATTTCTATGAATGATCATTAGTCGTTGAGTCGAATAGTTTGATAATCTTTTAATAAAATCTATAAGACTATGAGACAATAAGATTATCAGACGATTAGACTTTGATTAGCATCCCATGAACCTTCCAAACACCTTGACCATCATAAGAGTCCTTTTGATCCCAGTTTTTGTCATCCTCATTATGGATCATTCTTTTGGATGGGCATTGATTGCCTTTGCCATTGCCGGCATTACGGATGGACTCGATGGTCTTTTAGCACGCCTCACTCATCAGAAGACCGAATTGGGGGCCTTTCTCGACCCCATTGCCGATAAGCTTCTTCTCATCTCCGCCTATCTCACGCTTGCTATCGTGGAGGTTCTTCCGGGCTGGCTTTCGGTCATTGTCATCACACGGGATGTTATCATTCTGTTGGGCATCCTGGTCATCATGCTCATCAGTCACCCCCCAAAAATCCATCCCAGTTTTATTAGTAAGATGACCACCACCTTTCAAATTATGACAGTTCTGTTGGCCTTAATGATGGACTATGATCCTCTTTTTAAAAAATTAACTTCTGTTTCCATTTACGTTACGACCATTCTAACCATTCTCTCTGGAACTCATTACATCTATATGGGAATACAAATCCTGAATCAAAAGAAATCAACACCATTAACCTAAACTCCGTTAGAAACTTTCTTACGGGAAAACTTATACAGACTGTTTGGCTCCGGGTTCACCCCGTTTAGAGAAAAATCTCTAATGGGGTTCGCTAAGAAGGTTATTAACTCATCCCCCCCTACAAACCCCGACAGAAGCTAAGTTTCGCACGGGGCAGGGAGCGGCCCTTTTCACAGGGGAAAGGAGAAAAAAGATGTCAGCTATCAAGAAAGTGATCGGAAGAGAAATCCTCGACTCGAGGGGGAATCCAACCGTGGAAGTTGAGGTCTTTCTGGATAACGGAATCATGGGACGTGCTTCAGTTCCTTCTGGCGCTTCTACCGGTAGCCACGAGGCTCTGGAATTAAGGGATAAAGACCCCAAACGCTATCTTGGAAAAGGAGTCCTTCAAGCAATCCATCACATTCAGCGTGTGATTGCACCAAGACTGCGTGGCATGGATGTCTTTGATCAGGAGGGAATTGATACCTTTCTGGTTCAACTCGACGGAACTCCCAACAAAGCCCGATTGGGAGCCAATGCCATCCTTGGTGTTTCACTGGCCTGTGCCCGAGCTGCTGCCAACCTTCGAGAAATTCCTCTGTTCCGTTATCTCGGTGGCTCTTCGGCAACTGAACTTCCTCTTCCTCATATGAATATTCTCAATGGGGGGGCCCATGCGGACAATAATCTGGATCTTCAGGAATGTTTGATCCTTCCGATCGGAGCAAAAAGTTTTCAGGAAGCGCTTCGAATGGGAGTGGAGGTCTTTCACCATCTCAAATCGATCCTCAAGGAGAAAGGCTATAAAACATCCGTGGGAGATGAAGGCGGATTTGCCCCGGATCTAAGTTCCAATGAAGAAGCTTTCATCCTAATCATGGAAGCGATTCAAAAAGCCGGTTACCGACCTGGCAAGGACATTGCTCTGGGGATCGACGCAGCGGCGAGCGAATTCTACCAAAATGGGTTCTACTACCTCAAGGCGGAAAAAAGGGCCAAAAGGACTTCGGATGAGATGATTGACTATTACGAAAGTTTAATTAAAAAATTTCCAATCCTCACCATTGAAGATGGCCTTGCTGAGGACGATTGGAAGGGATGGAAGTCAATGACCCTTCGTCTGGGTAAGAAAATTCAACTCGTTGGAGATGACATCTTCGTCACCCACCCGACTCGCCTCTCGAAAGGGATCGAGGAAGGAATCGCCAATGCTATCCTGATCAAGCTCAACCAGATCGGAACCCTGACCGAAACCCTTGAGGTGATTAAGATGGCTCAAAAAGCGGGCTACCGAACCATCATCTCCCATCGCTCGGGTGAAACTGAGGACACGACCATATCCGATCTGACGGTAGCCACATGCGCGGGCCAAATCAAAACCGGCGCCACCTCCAGAACGGAGAGGGTCGCTAAATACAATCAACTGATTCGAATCGAACAATTTCTGGGCAAAAAAGCCATCTATACCTCACCCCTTCGCTGGCGTCCTAAAAAATAGTTTGGAGGAATGGGTTCGTCTACCCTCCGCAAGGCTTCTGGAGGCGGGGTGTTCGGAGATAAAAGTATAAATTCAAGATGTTAAACTCCGAACTTTATGAGGAGGCTATCATGGACCTTTTCGATCTAACGGACAAGGACGCGATGGTCACCGGAAGTACCAGGACTTGGGAGAAATCTCGGCCAAGGCTTTAGCCAAAGCTGGCGCAGACATCGCCGTCTGTGGTCGAAATCGGGCTGATCTCAAAAGGGTTTCAGCCGAAATCTGGGCTTTATAGGGTGAAAGTCAGCAGGACTTGAACTGGATGGCTTCTCCAAAGAAAAAGTAACAATGGGAGTTGAAAAAATACCTGAAACCTGCGTGATAACTATAAATGAAAAATTAGCCTCCTTTAAAGTTTAAGCAATAATATGAGCCACTCAATGCGTTTTTTTGATTTCTTTAAACCCATTTTATGCTATAATCTTAACCTACCATTTTGTT
>OGCL01000432.1_pt1 | contig 45568 bp, 44 predicted proteins | sample 1570041 | NCBI WGS metagenome assembly OGCL01 (sample SAMN06266162, study PRJEB24511) | hot springs metagenome | isolation source: Hot spring water | place: South Africa: Limpopo | collected 2015-06-22 | reverse complement strand
CCGTCACCTCCAGGGACTCCACCCCCGTGGCCCGCACGTGCTGCCACATGTACTGGATGGAGACCTGCAGCTCCCGGCCGATCGCCTTGTTCATCAGGTCCATCAGCTTCTTGCTCGCCATGTACTGCCTCCTTGTGGGCACGATGGTACCAGGTCGAGCATTCTCCGGGGTACTTGACGTGCCGGAGCCTGGGTACTGCAAAGGCCTGGGCTCAACAGGCAGTGGCTTAGCCCGGGGCGTGAGCGAGGAGTTGCTCCATGGCTCGGAGTCCGCGGCGAAGCCAGTCGGGGGTGACGGCCCCGTGGGGGGTGGGCATCTCCGCAATTCTTGTGGGGATACGCAAGCCGGCCATTTGGAAGCCCTCCCGGACCTTGAAGGCGTACTTGCGGCGGAGGATGTCCTCGCCCAGCTGGGTCAACGCCGAGGTTGTCCACTCCGATCCCAAGGTGGCCAGGGCCTGCTGGACGGTGGGAGGGGTGTACAGCCCGCGGGCAAAAAAGCAGATCACCAGCGAAGAAAGCACCTGGCGCCACGCTTCTTCCTGAAACAGGCGCTGGGCCCAGGCCTCGGGATCCGGGGTTGTCCCGCGGTTAAACGCCTCTTGGTCGAGGGCGTAGCCGGCAGAGTCCAGGTGGGAGTGGCGGGACCCGGAAAGGTATGTAAGGTAGGCCCCAGGCCCGGTGTGATAGCCGGGCATCTCCAAGCTTCCAAAAGCCAGGGCAAACTCTTCACCACCGTAGCGGGCCGCGGCCTTGTCCACCCCTTGGGCCAATAGATCGTAGAACTCCCCGTCCCGGTGGGCGATTTTCTTGACCATGGCCGCGTACGTTTCCTCCTCGCCCCACCTGGGGCGGAGGCCACCGGTATCCTTTTCCCTCACCAGGCCGCGCTCAAAGGCCTCGGTGGCCCAAGCCAGGGCCACCCCACAGGAGATAGCGTCCAAACCCATGTGCTCCACCGCGTCGATGAGCCTGAGTACCCCAGGGGCGTCGTTCATCCCCACCATGGAACCCAGCGCGTACAGGGGCTCGTGGTCGTAGGAGACGAACGTGGTCTTGTAAAAGTAGGGTTCGAGGGGATGGGGCTCGCGCAGGGCCGCAAGGTGGATGCAGGCCACAGGGCAGCCGGCGCAGGCCAGCCTGCGACCCAAAGAGCCCTGGGCCAGTCGCTCCCCGGAGAAGGCCGGCTCCTCGGGGTACCGCTGGACCCGGAGATTGCGCACGGGCAAAGCTCCCATTTCGTTGAGGGGGGCGACGTTTTGGGCCGTGCCCAGGTCGTGGTACTTCTTCATGGCCCCGGACTTCACGGCCTGCTCGTGCAAGGTCCGGTACAGGGCTTGGTACGCGGCCTTGGCTGAGATGGGAATGGCCCTTTTCCCGGAGATCACAAGCGCCTTGAGGTTCTTGCTGCCGAACACAGCGCCCAGCCCCAGGCGCCCGAAGTGGCGGTAGGTCTCGGCGATGACCCCGGCGTAGGCGCAGCGGTTTTCACCCCCTGGGCCGATGCGGAGGATGGTGCGGTAGCCCGAGCCCGGCTCTACCTCCCGCAGGATCCGGCCCACCGTGGCCGAAGAGGACATCCCCCACAAGGTCCGCGCGTCCCGGAAGTGCACTTTTTCCCCATGGATGGCCACGTACACCGGCACCTGGCTGCGGCCCACAAGGACCAGAGCTCCAAAGCCCGCCAGGCGCAGGGCCACGGCGCTGCGGCCCCCACAGTGGGACTCCCCAAGGTTCCCGGTCTGAGGCGATTTGAACATCGCCACCGTTTTGGAGGCCAGGGGAAAAAGAGCGGTCAGCGGTCCCACCACGAAAATCATCGGCGCCTCGGGAGCCAGGGGATCTAGGCCCGGGGGACAGAGCTTTTCCAGCAATTCGATGCCCACGCCTGTTCCTCCCAGGCGGGTTTGGAAAAGCTCAGGCCACTCCTCAACCCACGCCCTGTGCTGGGACAGGTCCACGACCAACACCCGGGCCAAGGTGCTATCCATGGTCCACCTCCTCCAGGCCTAACACCCCGTGGGGGCAAAACCGGGCACAGAGCCCGCAGTGCACGCAGATGACCGGCTTGTTGTTTTCCTCGTCCCACTGCACAGCGCCGATGATGCAGGCCTGGCGGCACTTTCCACAGCCGATGCACCGCTCAAGCAACACCCGCACTCCCACCGGAGCTTTCTCGATCGCTCCTACCGGGCAGGCGTGAAGGCAAGGTGGATCTTCGCAGGCGCGGCACACCACCACGGTGAACCCCCGCTCCACCCCGCCCAGGGAGCGGACGGCGATGGCCGAGCGAGCTAGCCCACCCTCACCGAACCGCCGCGCGCAGGCAAATGCGCAAAGGAGGCAGTCCACGCACCGCTCAATGTCCACGACCACCAGGCGCTTGGGCACAATCCCCTCCTTCAGGCTCCGTGGGCCCGAATTGCTCCCGTGGGGGAAAGGGTCTTTGCCACTTCAAGAGCGGTAACGCCGCGGATGAACAAGAGTTTGGTTCGGCTTCGTTCCCCTTTCCGGATTTCTACACAGCGTTTGGGCACCCCAGCGGGTCTGCCAAAAGCTTGATCAGAACTTGATTGGCCCTGCCCTCGACGGGGAGCGCGGCCAGGCCCACCTTCAACGCCCCTCCGGGCAATCCTGCCGCGTCGCTGCGGTCGGCTCCAGGGGCCAAGTACACCGTAGGACACGTACCCCACGGACCGGCCAGACCCAGGGCCCTTGTCCAAGGCTAGGCTCCGCACAGGACTTCATTGGAAGCGAGCCAAGAGGGGGCGGAGATCCGCAGGCTGGGGAAGGGGGGACAGGGCCACGGAAGTTCGGCTGACCACCGGGTGCAGGTCCTCAAAGCTGGGGCCCTCCCGGCGGTAGAGAATTCCCGTGGGAATTCGATCCCCTTCCGCCAAGGCGAGCTTCAAGGCCGCCGCTTGATCGCGGGGATCATGCCCCTCCTTTTCCACCGAGTACACCCGCTCCTTGTACCAGGCAAAAGTCTGCACCCGGTTCCAGGTTGGGCAGGGGTGAAGAACGTTGATGAGGGCGAAGCCTCGTTGGCTGACCCCTTCGGCGATGAGCTCAGCCGTGCGCTCCAGTTCTCCCGAGAAACTTTGGGCCACGAACGCCGCGTCCAGGGCGATCGCCAGGGCCAGGGGGTGCAAAGGCCGAGAGAAGACGCCAAAGGGCTGAGCGCGGGTCTTGTACCCCACCGCTGCGGTGGGCGAGGCCTGCCCTTTCGTAAGGCCGTACACCCGGTTGTCGTGGGCAATCACCGTGATGCCCACGTTTCTGCGGATGTTGTGGATGAGGTGGTTGCCACCCTCGCCGTACAGGTCCCCGTCCCCGGATTCAGCGATGACCACAAGGTCAGGCCGAACCACTTTGATTCCCGCCGCGGCAGCCACGGTGCGGCCGTGAAGCCCGTTGAACCCGTTGACGTTGACGTAGTGCACGATTTTGGCAGCCTGCCCAATCCCTGTGACGAGCACCACCCGCTCAGGTGGGAGTTCCAAAATGCCCAATGCCCGGGCCAGGGATTGGCGAATCGCGAAGTTTCCACACCCTGGACACCAGGCGATCTCCACGCCGTCGGTGAGGTAGGCCTCGCGGTTCATCGGCTCACCTCCTGAACGATGCCGCTTGAGGTAAACGGCCTTCCGTCGTAGCGGGCGATCAGGCGGTGGGGACGGAGTCCGGTCTCGGCGGAGATCAGCTTCCCTAGCTGCCCTGTGGCATTGCCCTCGATCGCGATGACCTCCTTGGCCTGGCTCCACACCCTCTCCAGCGCTTCCGTGGGAAGGGGCCAAAGCTCCCGGAGGTGCACGTGGGCGTAGCCATCCTCCTTCTCGTTGAGAATCTCCACGGCCTCGCGGATGGCCCCGAAGGTCGATCCCCAGCCAAGAAGCACCGTGCGGCCCCTGAGCGAACCCTGGGGATAAGTCCACGGTGCCTCGAGCTCTTTCGCCAGACCCTGTTCCTTTCTCAGACGCTTTTCTACCATGACCTTGCGGATTCCCAAGTCCTCGGTGATCCGGCCGCAGAAGTCGTGCTCGTCGGAGTCCACCAACACCAAATGCTTGGACAATCCCGGTAGAGCCCGAGGAGAAACACCGGATTCGGTAAGGGCAAACCGCTCGTAGCGCTCCATTTTCTCAAGCTCCTTGGGCGAAAGCCAATGGTCTTGCACCGGCACCTTCCCCGGATCCAAGGCTGGGACGACGACGAACGAGTCCACGAGGAACTGGTCGGTGAGGAGGATGGCCGGCACCTGGTACTTTTCGGCGAGCTCGAAGGCTTTCATCGTGAGGTAGAAGGCGTCCTCGGCGGTGGCCGGGGCGGCAAGGTAGCGGGGGAACTCCCCGTGGCCGGCGTGCAGGGCAAAAAGGACGTTCTCCTGGCTTGTGCGGGTGGGAAGGCCGGTAGCCGGGCCGGGCCGCTGGCCGATGTGAATCACCACCGGTGTTTCAATCATCCCGGCCAGAGAAAGGCCCTCCACCATCAGGGCAAACCCGCCGCCGGAGGTGGTGACCATGGAGCGGGCGCCCGCGTAAGAGGCGCCCAAAGCCATGTTGATCGCGGCGATTTCGTCTTCGGCTTGCTCGACCACGATCCCGTAGGCTTGAGCGTTTTGGGCCAAGAACTCCAGGACCGGCGTTCCCGGGGTCATAGGGTAGGAAGCGAGGAAACGGCATCCGGCCGCGATCGCCCCTGCTCCCACGGCTTGCCCCCCGGTGAGGAACATGGTTTCCCCACGGCCAAAACAAGGGAGCCCGCCCATGAAGGGCTTCGTGTCCGATCTTGCGTAGCCCATCTCCGCAGCTTGGAGGTTGGGTTCGGCCTTCTCCCCGAAAACCTCGGCCACGGCATTTTTCACGGACTCCAAACTTATTCCCAGAACACGCGCTGCTGCGCCCAAGAGCACCACGCCCCCGGCCAGGGGCTGCTTGAGCTCTTTTCTTGCCCACTCCTGGGCCGGAAGGGTCAGTGCCTTTTCCCCGGAAGAGATCAGGCGCTCGTCGGCCACAAGGTAACCCCCTGCCTGCAGCCATGGTCGGTACAGCTCGAGCATCTCTTGGTTGAGGGCCACAAGGACGTCGGCCTGCTCGGAGGTGGCAAAAACTGGCCGATCCCTGATCCTGACCGTGACTGCGTTTTCCCCGCCGCGGATGCGGGAGTGGTAGCTGAACTCCCCGTGGACGAAGTAGCCGCAGCGGAACGCCGCCCGGGCGAGGATCTCTCCTAGGCTTTGTACTCCTTGCCCGGCAGCTCCGGCAACGCGCACCACGAGGTCCATGGCCTAAATCCTGGCCAAAGCCGCCTGGACCTCTTGGTAAGGCGGCTCCTGGCCCGGGTCCTCCGAGACCCAAGCGTACTGGACCTTCCCGTCCTTGTCGATCACAAAAACGGCCCGTTTGGAAACGGAGAAGCCTTGGAGCCCGGCGAAGTCCTCGTGCACACCTCCGTACATTTTGGACACGGCCCGGGTGTAGTCCGAAAGGAGAGGGAATTCGATTTGGTTGGCGGCAGCGAAGGCCGCGTTGGCAAAGGGGCTGTCCACACTGATCCCCAACACTTGGGCCTCCAGCTTGTTGAGCTCGGCCATCATGTCCCGAAAGGCGCACAGCTCCTTCTGGCACACTTTGGTGAACGCCCCCGGGTAGAAGGCCAACACCACCTTTTTGCCCCGCAGCGCAGAGAGCCGCACCCCCCGCCGCTGGGTATCCACAAGCTCAAAGTCCGGAGCTCTGTCCCCTGCTTTGACCATAGGGCCTCCTCTCATGCAAAAGGGGCCACGCCAGGTGTCCCCAGCACGGCCCCACCGCAAGACCTCACGACCGCGAAGCTCGTCCCCTTACTTGCCCTTCATGGTGAGGAAGTCGTTGTGGTGCTCTTCTTCGTGGGAAAGGATCTCCTCAAACAGCCGTTTGGTCGTGTAGTCTTCCTCTTCCAACGCCACCTTGATGATCTGCTTGTACAACCCGATGGCCTCCTCCTCGGCCTTGATGTCCAGGTCAATCATCTCATTGAGGTTCTTGCCCACCGTGATCTTGGCCGGCTCCGTCGTGGGCTCCCCTCCTAGGTAGTCCAGCCGCTCAGCTATCGCCTCGGCGTGCTTCATCTCCGTGATGGCGATCTTCTTGAGCTTGTCCGTCACCTCCAGGGACTCCACCCCCGTGGCCCGCACGTGCTGCCACATGTACTGGATGGAGACCTGCAGCTCCCGGGCGATCGCCTTGTTCATCAGGTCCATCAGCTTCTTGCTCGCCATGTACTGCCTCCTTTCGTACCCATGGTAGCCGTTTTCCCAGCTAGGGCAAAACGTGCCTTGGGGGCGAAAGTCCTGGCCTTCAGGATCCTCCCCCGGCTCCGTTGACCGCCTGGGCAACCTGGCGACCCAACTCCTGGGCCTTCTCCAAGTCCTCGAGTTTGGGAAACCCTCGGTACTCCAGCTCCGCCGCAACTTTCCAACCCAAGGCCTCCGCCGTCTCTTTCATCTTGGCCGATGCCCGACCGTGCCAACCGAAGGAGCCGATCAGCCCGGCCACCCGTCCCCCCAGCCGCTTGCGCGTCACCACGTGGAGGAGGTGCTCCATGGGGTAGAACAGGCCCCCGTCGTAGGTGGGAGCGACGAGGATGAGGCCGCGGCGCTTCCAAACATCGGCCAGGGAGAAGCTCACGTGGACGCGGGCCACGTCCACCAGCTTCACGGGGAGCCCGGCTTCGACCACACCCCGGGCGGCAGCATCGGCCATCTGCCGCGTGTGGTCGTACATGGAACCGTAGGCCACGGTCACACCCGTCTCTCCCTCCATCCGGGCCAGCTTCATGTAAAGCTGAACGATGCGCTGGGGACTCTTGCGCCACACCAGGCCGTGGGAAGGGGCAATCACCTGGATGTCGAGCTTTCCCAGTTTGTCCAGCGCCCGCAGGGTAGGCTTGGAATGCATCCCCACGATGTTGACGAAGTACCGGACCGCCTCGTCCTCGTAGAAGTCCAATGGGGCTTCGTCGTCGAAGAGAACGCCGTTCAAGGCCCCGAACCCCCCAAGGGCGTCGCAGGAAAACAGGACCTTCTCCGTTTGTTCGTAGGTGGCCATCGTTTCCGGCCAGTGCACGAACGGGACGTGGTGGAAGGACAGGATTTTGCCACCTAAGTCGAGCACCTCGCCATCCGCTACCGGCCGCACCCGCTCCTTGATCCCGTAGAAGCCCTCCAAAAGCGGGAGGGCGGCAGGGGTAGCCAGGACTGTGGCCCGTGGGGCCAAACGGCACACCAGGGGCAAGGCCCCGGAGTGATCGGGCTCCACGTGGTTGACCACGATGTAGCGGACGTTCTCCGGGGGAAGGATAGAGGACAGGGCCTTAACAAGGTCCTCCCCATAAGCATTCTTGACGGTGTCGATGAGGGCGGGCTCTCGGCCCAGGACAAGGTAGGCGTTGTAGCTCACCCCGTGGGGCAAGGGCCATTGGCCCTCGAAAAGGTCGGTCAGGCGGTCGTTGACCCCAATCCAGTGGATGTCTTGTCCAACAAGCGCGGTTCGCATGGTCACCTCGCTTCAGTCAGGCCAGGGAGTCTATCGAACACCAGCCCGCGCGCCACTGCGCCCGCCTTGCCGACCAAGGTCCTGCCGCCCCGCTGGGCCACCAGGAGCCACAGGGTCAAGCGAGGCACAAAACCAAACACGCTTCCGCCCCGGTCCAATGAAGCCTGGAAGGAGCCCCGCAGGGTCTTTGCCGCTATCTCACCCGAGGCGTACCCCCGTGAACTCGACCCTCTGCCCGCCGGAATAGGACAGATCACCCGCACGGGCACCAGGCCGTCGCTTGCCGAAACAAGGTCATCGCTGGTGATGGAAAACGTCAGGATCCGCCAGTCTGGTGCTGCCCAACCATCGGCTGGTTTCTCGTGGAGAATCGCCCGGTAGGTTCCGTCGAGTTGCGCGCGGTACACGCGGACCCGGCTGACCTTGGTCAGGTCGCACCAGGTTTTGAACGACGGGGCCACTTCCACAAGCTGGATGGGGTGGCCCACGAAGATCAGCAAAAGCGGCAGGAAGAACACGATCTCCTTCCCCCCGTCCTTAGTGGAGTAGAGGGAGACTTCTCCTTGGTCCCAGTGCTTGAGGTAGGCTTCTTGGGTGGTCCCGTGGAGGACACCCAAATTCCCTGGGATGAAGAAGTAGCTGTCCTTCAGGTCTGAAGGGCGCTGGCAACGCTGAGCAGGATTGCCCGATCAGCACCACAAGCGCGCCAACTATCCCCACGCCCGACAAGCCACGATGCTTGCGCACGCTTTCCATCCTGGCTTCCTCAAGTCAGCTACCTGGCGATGGCCGTATTTCAGCGTAGGAAGAGGGAACAGTCCTATCAAATGGGGTGAGAGGGCGACCAGTTCACGAGTTCGTCGCAGACTGCCCTGCTACCCCTGGGCGATCAGGCGCTCACCGGTTTCTTCTGGTGGGCAGTGTGGTAGACCGTACCAGGAGGTTATTGAATTTGCAGGGGCCGAGCTATGGTAAGTAGGGGGACAGCCAAAGTCGATCAAAGAGTAGAGGTTTGACCCCCCGGATAGTACAAGTTCCAGATGCGTTATTGGAGATCAGCTGTTGTTTGGCCTCTCCGGCGTCGGTATCATCGGCCCGAGCATTGCCAGGAGGGATACAGGTGAAGACGAGAAGCCCCGGGTTACGGCGTTTCCTCGGGTTCTCCCTCGCGCTCGGCTTGGTCCTTGGGGCAGCGGCGGGCGCGCAGGCGGCGGGGACGAGCTACGTGCTGCCCGCCGGCCAAGGGAGCTGGGCCTTGCCCACGGGAGTCCACATCGGGCGGGCGCCGAGCGCCGCGATCCAGGTCGAGATCCGGGGCATCGGGACGTTCCCGGTGGACCCGTCAGAGGTGACGCCCCGGCGTCCGGATGTGTTCCGCCCCGGACACCTCTCCGTATTCGACCTCGTGGCCCACCTCGCCGAACAGGGAAAGATCCAGGCGGCGCACCGGCTCGACCCAGCCATGAACACCCACGTCATCGAGTCCCTGAACGGCCGCGTGGGATGGTGGTACGACGCCCACTACGCGGGGGGCAAGTTCGAGCGGACCACGTTGCGGATGGACCACTACCCGGTGAAGGACGGGATGAAGATCCTCCTCTACCTGGAGCAGCCCGATCGCCTCGCCGCGATCTACACGAGCTTCCGGGAGGAGGTAGCGCGCCTTGCTGCGAACGAAAAGAGGGTGGTCATCCCCGAGGTGACGATCCGCGGTCCCCGGGGGAGCCTGATCTTTCGCGATGTGCCCGTGACCCCGCACGACGCGCGGGGCGACGTGTTCCAGCCCGGGGTGGTCACCGCCCTCGACGTCCTCCTATCCCTGGGGAAGTTGGGGAACCTGTTCGGTCTTCGCCTCACGTGGCGCACACGCGTAGGCGAGACGGAGCCGGTGGAGGGCTACTACGTGGATTTCATCGCCGGCGCCGACTTCTCGGCCGAGGCGAACAGTCCGTGCGCGTTCGTGTACGACGTGGGGGCCGAGATCCTGACGAAGTTCAAGCCCCCCCACGGCCACACGGCGGCACAGATCCACCTCTCTTCAGATTTACATGTCCTGGTCTCCCCGGAGCGCGTGAAGTGGGCGTGGGTCTGTCCGTGACGACGCAGGCGCTGCAGCCCTCCGCAGGATTTCCTCTCTCTCTCCGCGAGAGCTCCATCCGCCGAGCCATACCCTCCCGGGGAGGGGCGGGTAGGGCGACGATCCTCGGACCGCCGGTCAGCCTGCCCACGCCGAGGAAGCACAGGAGGATGGATGACGGACCGCGTTGAGCACGGGAGGGGACTTCGCCGATGTTGTGGATGATCCTCGCCAACGCGCGCAAGCGAAGGGCGCGGGCGATCATGACCGTGGCCGGGGTGGCGATCGGGGTCGGTACCCTATTCGCTCTTCTGGCGGTCAGCGCAGGGATGGAGTCCGCCCTTGAGCGGGAGATCGAGGGGTTGGGCGCCCACATCCTCCTCCTCCCCGAGGGCTGCCCGTATGCCCTGACCCTGGCCCTGATGCAGGGTATCGACACGGTCGAGTACATCCCCGAGGACACGCTCCCCCAGGTCCGTGCCGTGGACAACGTGCGTCTCGCCGTGCCCGTGGTCGTGGGCAGGGTCCAGTTGGGGGGGGAGCCCGTCTCCCTGTACGGGGCGACGGACGAGCTGTTCGCCGTGAAGCGGTGGGAGGGGACGGGGTTCTCCGGCGCCGTGGTCGGAAGCGATGTGGCGGCGAGGTTGAAACTCGCGCCGGGGCAGTCCATCTCCCTTGATCTGTACGAGACCGTGACCGTGGAGGTCGCTCGGATCCTGCCGCGAACCGGAGGCCGGGACGACACGTTCGTGTTCGTCCCCCTGATCACAGCGCAGACGGTCCTTGGCCTCCCCGAACGCGTGAGCGCGGTGCTCGTGCAGACCGATGACATCGCGCGGACCGCGCCGACTCGGCTCACCCTGAGCCGGATGGCCAACGTGCAGGCCGTTCCCCCATCGGACGTGTTCGACATGCTCGTGAGCTTGTTTGGGTCCATCAAGTCCACCCTGACCCTCGTCACCGGGATCGCGATCGTCGTCGGCGTCCTGACGACGATGAACACGATGACGATGGCCGCCTACGAGCGGAAGAGGGACATCGGGCTTCTCCGGGCGGTGGGGGCGACGCGCGCGGATGTGTTCCGGCTGTTCATGGTGGAATCGTTGGCGTTGTCCCTCGTCTCGGGCGTCCTGGGGGTCGCCCTGGGGTACGCCGCGACGCGCTTCCTGCCGCGGACAAGCGGGTTTGGGCTTGAATCCCCTCCCGTCTTCTCCCTGGGGTACGTGGCGCTGTGTCTCCTCGTCGCAGCCGTGGTGGGATCCCTGTCTGGGATCTACCCCGCGATGCTCGCGGCCCGGACCCAGCCCATCAAGGCGTTGAGGGAGCTATGAGGCTCGATCTGTCTAAGGTGTGGAAGTCCTACGGAGAAGGGGCAGGCCAGTTCTGGGCGCTGCGGGATGTGTCCCTCACGATTGACGACGCGCCCATGATGGCCATCCTCGGGCCGTCGGGATCAGGGAAATCCACGCTCCTCCATCTCCTCGGGTTCCTCGACACGCCCACGCGGGGTTCGATCCTCCTCGATGGAGTCCCGACAGAGGGGCTGAACGATCGCCAGCTGAGCCTCGTTCGTCGGAACAGGATCGGCTTCGTCTTCCAGCAGTACTACCTCAACGAATCCTTGACCTCCCTCCAGAACGTGATGGTTCCCCTCGAGGTGGCGCGGGTACGGGACCGGAGGGCGGTTGCGGCGCGGGTTCTGGACCAAGTTGGGTTGGCGAGCAAGCTCGGCTCGTACCCATCGGAACTCTCGGGGGGAGAGCAACAGCGGGTTGCGATCGCCCGGGCCCTGGCCAACGCCCCAGAGTTGGTCCTGGCCGATGAGCCGACCGGGAACCTCGACTCGACGACCGGGGCGAACATCCTCGAATTGCTCCTCGGGATGAACCGGGAGAAGGGGATCGCCGTGGTCCTGGTTACCCATGACGAAGCGGTGGCGCGATCGTGCGACGTCCAGATCGAGATGTGCGATGGGCGGGTTCTATGAATGGAAAGATTCTCTGGATATGGATCCTGGCCGGTCTGCTGGCCGTGGCGGCCGTGGTCGCGGGTTGGCTGGCGACACGCTCGCCGGGCGAGGGTGAGCCGGTAGCGACGGCAACCCGGATGACGGCGAACACGGACGACAACGAGACGATCTCCAGCGCGAATCCGGTCCCCGGCCCCGCCCCTGCGGCGGCCGGGACGACGCTACATCCGGTGGAATCGCCTCCGGCCCCTCCGGCCGCGGGCGTTGCGGGGGCCGCCGACCTTCCCGCGGGCGGGGTGGGCCCGGATGCGGGCGAAGAGGCAAGCACCGGCGCGCGGGTGGAACAGGTCGCGATCCGTGACCTGTTCGACCACCGCGATCGGTACAACGGGAGGACGGTGCTCGTCCGCGGGAAGATCACGACCCAGTGCGTTCGTGGGTGTCAGTTCAACCTCGACGACGGGACCGGGGTTCTGCTCGTCGAGTTGGTGGAAGAGGCTCTGGAACGGGTGCTTCCGCGGGGGAGCATCGGGAAGCGGATCGAGGTCCGCGGCGTGTTCCACGCCGCGCCCCGGCCGGCCCTCGTTGTGGACGACCCCGACGGCGTCGTCTGGAAGTGACCGCGCTCTAGGTTGTCCAGTACCGTAATGCTGTTGACACGTTAGGCCTCCTTGGCTGACGCGTGAACCGCCGCTCCCCAGAACACCTCCGCCGGGGTGCGTCCCTGCGTCCGGTACCCTTGGTGCGGTCGCTCCTCGTTGTAGAACCGCAAGAACCCTTCAAGGGACAGCTGCAGTTGGTGAGCGCGGGTGAAGTACCTTCGTCGGAACGCCACCCGCCAGTGCTCGTGGAGGATCGTTCCCTGCAGCCGCTCCACGAACCCGTTCGTCCACGCGTGCCGAGGCTTCGTCCGCGAGTGGGTGATCCCCAGGTCCCGGCAGGCTTGGTCGAACTCGCCCTTGAACTCGCTCCCCCGATCCGTGAGCACACGGCGGAGCTTCCACCCCGCCTTGGCGAACTGGGGAACGAGCACCTCAGCCAGGAACCGTGCCGCCTCCACCGCGTTGCGGGCCGGGATCACCTTCGCCCAGGCGTAGGAGCTCGCCGCATCGCACGCCGTGATCTGCCACATCTGCCCCACGCCCTTGAGCTTGCCGATGAAGAACGTGTCCAGGCACACCAGATCCCCGGGTTCGTCGACAGCTACATGCCGGGTCCGCCGGAGGGTCCGTCGCGTGCGCTCGGTGAGGAGCCCCGCGGTCTTCGCTGCATGCCCCTCCACGGCCAGGAGCCGCGCCTCACGACGTCCCAGCCCCAGCCGCCGCAACGCCCGCCACACCGTGCTTGGGGAGACGTGGACCCCTTGTCGTGCAAGCTGCAAGGACACTCGGTTCGGTCCCCACGTGGGCCACGCCAGCGCCGTGGCTACGATCGCCCGTTCCTCCACAGGACCGAGCCTCGGTGGTCGTCCGGGACGAGCGGACGTTCGTCGGGGATGAAGAGCATCCGCCCCGTACGCCCACAGGCGCCTGTTCCAGCGGTAGAACACCGTGCGCGAGATGCCCACCTCTCAACAGGCCGCATGGACGTTCCCCAGTTCAACCGCCCGGCGGAGGGGATGGAGCCGAAAACCGTGGACCTTATCCTCGAGGTTCATCGGGCTACCTCCCAGGTTTCTTGTCGGATCCCTGGTGAGCTTGCCCCGGTGACCCTCGCTCTTGCTACCCCCTCGTACCTCCACCTGTCAACACTACTGTGAAACAGGAGATATTAGACCGCCAGGACGAGTGGGCCGCACTTTTTCCTTCTGATGCTGGGGTCGCGAGCGCAAGGGGATCGAAGAGCAGATGGCGTGGCCCAAAGAAAGCTTGGGTTTCGCCTCGAGGCACCATCGGAACGTCTGGCGGGTCTAGGAGATGGACTGCACCTTGGGTCCGGCGGGGCTGGTGCGGGGAGAGGTGGGAAGGGACGGAACAGTAGGAGCGATCTCACTCTTGGCCACGGCCAGGGTACAAGAGGCTCCCCCTTCGTTCGCTATCGGAGCCCAGGTTAAAGAAACGGCTCTCTCCGACAGGGTTCGCGCCCACAGAACGACCCACGTTTTCAGTCCCGTTCCCCCATGGCCAAAGTCCAGGCTACCGAGCAGTTTGCGGTCGAACATCCGTCCCCAAAGTCAGCCCAGCAGAGCTCGTCCTCGCCACGTCCTGGTTCTGGTCCAGCGGCTGGGGTCCGCCACCGTGGAGCTGGGTTCGGGAACCTCCCGAGTGTTCCTTCCCTTACCGCAGGGGATGCCCACGGTCAGGCCGAGGACTGACGGCCGTCATGGTTCGCTGCCCTTTGCCCGGCTATCTTCTCTTCGATGCGGTACGAGATACGGTTCGCCGGGTTCGGAGGGCAGGGGATTATCTCCGCAGGCCGGATCACCGGTCAAGCCGCTGTTATCTACGACGGAAAGCACTCCGTGCTCACCCAGTCCTACGGTCCGGAGGCCCGGGGCGGGGCCTGCGCCGCCGAAGTTGTGGTGGATGAGCGGGTGGTGGACTACCCCATCCTCGTTCAGCCCGAAATCGCCATCATCATGTCCCAAGACGCGTACAACACCTACGGGCGGGACATCCGCCCGGGGGGCACACTCATCGTGGACCCCGACCTCCTGGAGCGTGAGGAGCGCTCGGACGTGAGGGTGTTGGAGGTTCCGGCCACGCGATTGGCGGAAGGACTGGGGCGGAAGATCGTGGCCAACGTGGTCATGCTGGGAGCTTTAGGGGCTGCCGCGCCCGTGGTGTCCAAAGATGCCTTGCTCAAGGCGGTGTTGGCTTCTGTCCCTCCCCACACACGGGACCTCAACCAAAAAGCCTTTGAGGCGGGGTACAACTACGTGAAGGAGGTGCTGAGTGGCCGCTCCTAACCCTGGGCCCAAAGGTCCCCGCGTCGGTGTGTTTGTGTGCTACTGCGGTAAGAACATCGCGGGAACCGTGGATGTCAAGAAGGTGGCCGAGGCGGCGGCTGGCCTGCCCGGGGTTGTTTACGCCACAACCCATGAGTACATGTGTTCCGACCCCGGCCAGGAGCTCGTCAAGCGGGCCATCCGGGAACAGCGCCTCACAGGGGTCGTGGTGGCTGCGTGTTCGCCTTCCATGCACGAGGTCACCTTCCGCCGGGCCGCCCAAGAAGCAGGTCTGAACCCGTACCTTTTGGAGATTGCCAACGTACGCGAGCAGTGCTCCTGGGTCCACGAAGGACCTGCGGCCACAGACAAAGCTGTGCGCATCGTGCGGGCCATGGTGGAAAAGGTCAAGGGCAACCACCCCCTCACCCCGGTGGAGATCGGTCACTCCCGCACCTGTTTGGTCATCGGAGGGGGCATCGCCGGGATTCAGGCCGCCCTGGACGTGGCCGATGCCGGCTTCGAAGTGATCCTTGTGGAGCGCAGCCCCACCATCGGGGGGCGGATGGCCCAGCTGTCCGAAACCTTCCCCACCCTGGACTGCTCCCAGTGCATCCTCACCCCCAAAATGGTCGACGCCTCCCGCCACCCCAAGATCCGCATCCTTGCCTACTCCGAGGTGGAAGAGGTCACGGGGTTTTTGGGGAACTACCGGGTGCGGATCCGCCGCAAGCCCACCTACGTGATCGCCGACAAGTGCAACTTGTGCGGGGAGTGTGCCAAGGTCTGCCCAGTGCGTGTCCCCAACGAGTTCGATCAAGGCCTGTCCGACCGGGCGGCCATCTACATCCCCTTTCCCCAGGCCGTGCCCTCGTCCTACACCCTGGACGCCAAGAATTGTCTGGGCCTGGTGCCCCTCACTTGTGGGGAGTGCGCCAAGGTGTGCGAGCCCAAGGCCATTGATTACGACATGCAAGAGGAGATTGTGGAAGAGGAAGTGGGGGCCATCATCGTGGCCACAGGCTACGACCTGTACCCCAAGGAAGCCATGGCCGAGTACGGCCACGGCACGGTTCCTGATGTGATTGATGGTTTGGAGTTCGAGCGCCTCCTGTCCGCCTCCGGCCCGACCAAAGGCCAGGTCCGCCGGCCCTCCGACGGGAAGGTTCCCCGCGAGGTGGTGTTCATCCAGTGTTCGGGTTCCCGGGATCCGGAGCTGCACAAACCCTACTGCTCCAAGATCTGCTGCATGTACACGGCCAAGCACGCCTTGCTGTACCGCCACAACGTGCACGACGGCAAGGCCTACGTGTTCTACATTGACATCCGGGCGGGGGGGAAGGACTACGAGGAGTTCGTGAACCGGGCCATGGAAGACGACCGCATCCTGTACCTCCGGGGCAAGGTGGCCAAGGTGTTCCGGGAGGGAGACAAAGTCATGGTGTGGGGTGTGGACACCCTCACCGGCAAGCGCATCGAAATCCGGGCGGACCTGGTGGTGCTGGCTCAGGCCATGGTGCCCGCGGAGGGCACCTGGGACTTGGCCCGGAAGCTCAGGATCGCCTGCGGGTCCGAAGGTTTCCTCAAGGAAGCGCACCCCAAGCTCCGGCCGCTGGAGGCGTTGAGCGCGGGGATCTTCATGGCCGGGGCCGCCCAGGGCCCGAAGGACATCCCGGAAGCGGTTGCCCAAGCGTCCGGGGCAGCGGCCAAGGCCGTGGGCATCCTCTCTGCCGACAAGTTGGTGCACTCCCCCGAGGTGGCGGAGGTCGATGAGGAGCTGTGCTCGGGCTGCAAGCTGTGTGCGCCCCAATGCCCCTACGGGGCCATCACCGTGGACGAGGTGGCCCACGTGAACGAAATCCTTTGCGAAAGCTGCGGCACGTGTGTGGCGGCCTGCCCGAGCGGGGCGATGTCCCTCCGCAACTGCCAGGACGAACAGGTGGTCCGCATGGTGCAAGCGGCGTTGGCCGAGGGCTGAACCATGAGGGGAAACGGTTTCGAGCCGAAAATCGTGGCCTTCCTGTGCCGATGGTGCGCCGGGGCCGGAGCGGACTTGGCCGGGACAAGCCGGTTGTCCTATCCGCCCAACGCTGTGCCCATCCGGGTCAACTGCTCGGGACGGGTCGAACCGGCCTGGGTGGTGGAAGCTTTCCGGTCGGGTGCGGATGGGGTCCTGATCGGGGGGTGTCACCCTGGGGACTGCCACTATGTGGTGGGGAACTACAAGACCCGCCGCCGGATTTACCTCTTGCGGAAGGTGCTGGCCGAGGTGGGCGTGGAGCCTGAGCGCGTTCGGCTGGAATGGGTGTCGGCCACGGAAGGGGCGCGATTTGCCCGCGTGATGAGGGGATTTGTGGAAGAGCTACGGGCGTTGGGCCCGTTGGCCATGAACCAGGAGGAGAAGGCCCTCCCGCCCCAAGGAGGGGTCCATGCCTAAGGTGGCCGTGTACTGGACCGGGGGCTGCGGCGGGTGCGACGTGTCCTTCTTGGAGCTCGGGCCGAAGCTGTTGGATGTTTTGAGTCAAGTGGAAGTTGTGTTTTGGCCGGCCCTGGTGGACACCAAGCGCCAGGATCTGGAGGCCCTGCCGGGGAAGGCCATTGACCTGGCTCTGATCAATGGGACGCTGCGGACCCAGGAGAACGTGGAGATGGTGGAGGTCCTGCGTTCCAAGTCCCGGTACGTCGTGGCGTTTGGGGCTTGTGGCCACTTGGGTGGGGTGCCGGGTCTGGCCAACCTCAAGTCCCGTGAAGAGTTGTTGGTAGAAGTGTTTGGGGGAGGGTTCCGCCCCACACCCCCGCCAGGAGGACCCTCGGAACACGCCCTCCCGGAACTCCTCCCCCAAACCCTCCCCCTCGCGGCGGCCATCCCCGTGGACTACGTGGTGCCCGGCTGCCCACCTCCGCCGGCCCTGATCGCCGACCTGTTTGAGCGGGCCTTGGCCGGGGACCTTCCCCCCGCCGGTCATGTGTTCGGGAAGGACAAGGCGGTGTGCGAGGAGTGCCCCCGCAAGAAGGAAGACCGCAAGCTAGAGAAGATCGTGCGGCCCCACGAGCTGCAGCCCGACGGGGAACGGTGCCTTCTCGACCAGGGGATGATCTGCATGGGCCCGGTGACGCGGGGGGGGTGCGAGGCGGCCTGCCCCAAGGCGGCGATGCCCTGCACCGGGTGCCTGGGACCGACCCCCAAGGCGGGGGATCCTGTCCTGGCCATGATTTCGGCGTTGGCGTCTTTGGTCCGGGCGGGAGAGGAAGGAGAGGCAGCCTTCTCCGCAGAGGACAAGGTCTTGGACAGCCTTGCCGACCCCCTTGGCACGCTGGCCAAGTACTCCCTCCCCAGCTTTCCTCGCCTGGCGCGCAGTTGTGTACCCACCCCGGTGAGGAGGGGGCCGTGAAGAAGATTGTCATTGACCCCATTACCCGACTGGAGGGCCATGGGAAGATCCTCCTTTACCTCAACGAGAACGGGACCCTGCGGGACGCGGTTCTCCAGGTTCCCGAGCTCCGGGGCTTTGAAGTGTTCTGCCGTGGTCGACGGGGAGAAGAGATGCCCCAGATCACCGAGCGGATCTGCGGTGTATGTCCGGAGGCCCATCACCTGGCCTCGGCCAAGGCCCTGGACGCGGCCTACGGGGCCAAAGTTCCCCTTCCTGCCCGACTCCAGCGTGAGCTTTTCTACAACGTGTACATCTTCTCCGATCACCTGTTGCACTTGGTGTTCCTGGGCGGGCCGGACCTCCTTCTCTCCGAGGACACGCCTAAGGAGGCGCGCAACGTCCTGGGGGTCCTGCAAGCTTTCCCTGAGCTGGGTCGGCGCGTGGTCACGGTGCGGGCGCGCGCCCAGCGGATCCTGGAGATCATCGGGGGCAAGGCCATTCACCCCTGCTTTGCCCTCCCCGGTGGGGTTTCCCGCCCCCTCAGCCCCGATCAAGCCAAAGAAGTTCAAGACCACGCAAGGGCTGTCAAAGCCCTGGCCCAGGATATGATTCAGGTCTTTCACGAAGAGGTGTTGCCCTCCCCGGACTACCAAGCCCTCCTCGCCGCCCCGGAGGCCACCCTAGCCACCCACTACATGGGTACGGTGGACGAGAACCTGGCCCCCAACTTCTATGACGGCAAGATCCGCGCCGTTTCCTCCCAAGGGAAGGAACTGTTCCTGCTTGGGGCTGCCGAGGCCATAGACCAGATTGGGGAGCACACCGAGCCCTGGACCTACGTGAAGTTCCCCTACGTCAAGGCGCTGGGGTGGCAAGGGTTTTTTGGCGGGGAGGACTCCGGGGTGTACCGGGTGGGCCCGTTGGCCCGGCTGAACGTGGCCGAACGGATGAGTACGCCCTTGGCCCAGGAGGAATACGAGCGTTTCTTCGACTTCTTCGGAGGTAAGCCGGTCCACGCCACGTTTGCCTACCACTGGGCTCGGCTGGTGGAGCTGGTTCAGGCTGCCGAGGCCCTGGCCAGCTTGGCCGAGCGGAAGGAGCTTGTGGGGGGCGAGGTGCGGGGCAAATTGGGCAACCCTGGGTCGGGTGTGGGCGCTGTGGAAGCCGCCCGGGGAACCCTGTTCCACCGGTACAAGCTGGACGGTCAGGGCCTGGTGCAGGCGGTGGACCTCATCGTGGCCACCACCCACAACGCGGCCGCGTTGGGCCTGTCGGTGAAGCAGATGGCTCAAGCCGTGGTGGGCCGGGACGGCCTGGACGATGCTTTGCTCAACCGGGTGGAAATGGCCTTTCGGGCCTACGATCCGTGCCTGGCGTGCGCGACCCACTTCCTTCCCGGTCAGGCTCCCCTGGTGGTGGAGATCTACGATGCACATGGAAAAAGAACGCGCGTCCTGCGGCGGTAGAGCCCAGGTGGTCGTGGGGCTAGGCAACCCCGATCGCTCCGACGACGGGGTGGGCCCGGCCGTGGTGCAGGCCCTCGGCTCTGTGGAGGCCGAAGTGTGGGAGAGCTTGCGCACGGGGCTGCCCTTGGCCCAAGCCTTGGTGGGATTCCGGCGGGCGTTGGTGGTGGATGGAGCACCGTTTCTACCGGCCGGGGAGTTCGCCTTGTTTCCCCTTGGGCCGGAGCAGGGCAGTTCTTACCCCCATGGCCTAGGGTTGGCCCAGGCTCTGGAGCTCTTGGCTTGGGCAGGGCAGGAAGTGCCCGAGGTTTGGGCCCTGGCCATCGGGATCCCTGCCGATCCCCCCTTCGGGCGGGGACTTTCCCCGGAAGTGGCCCGGGCCGTGTCCGCGGCCGTAGCGGAGGTGAAAAAATGGCTGGAGAACTGAACCTGTGCCGGGAGCGCCTGGAGGGAGCCCTGCCCCGCAAGGTGGAGGAGATCTCGGGACAGAACCCCTACGCTTGCTACCAATGCGGGAAATGCTCGGCCGGTTGCCTGTTCGCTGACCACATGGACGTTCTTCCCAACCAGGTCATTCGCCTCGTCCAGCTGGGGGACGAAGGGGTGGCGGCCCTCCGGGCCCCTTGGGTGTGTGCGGCGTGTCTGGCCTGCGCTGTGCGCTGTCCGCGGGGTGTGGACATCGGCAAGGTCATGGAGGCCCTGCGGGTGCTGGCCCTCCGCCGGGGACTCACCCCTGCTCCCCTGAACCTCGGGGACCGCTACCCCCAAATTGCCCTGGTGGGGGCATTCAGGAAATTCACGCCATGAAGAGAGTTGCCTATTTTCCAGGCTGCGCTTTGAAAGATCAGGCCCGCAGCTACGAAGCGGGGTCCAAGAAGGCCTTGGAGGTCTTGGGCTACGAGCTTGTGGAGTTGTCTCGCTGGAATTGCTGCGGGACGGTTTACGCCCTGGCCCAGGACGACCTTGTTCGCCACCTCGGCCCCCTGCGCAACCTTGTCCGCACCCAAGAGATGGGCTTGGACCAGCTGGTGACTCTGTGCGCCATGTGCTACGGGACCCTGCGCCGCTCCCAGCGCTTTGTGGAAGAGGACGAGGAAGGGCTCTCCCGTATCAGCGCCTTCATGGACGAGGAGCAGGAGTACGCCGGGGGCGTGAAGGTCCTGCACCTGCTCACGCTCCTCCGCGACGAAGTCGGTTTTGAGCTCCTGGAGTCCAAGGTGACGAGGCCGTTGGAAGGATTGAAGGTGGGGGCGTACTACGGGTGCATGCTCCTCCGTCCTCGGGACGTGGGGGTCGACGATCCGGACAGACCGGAAGTTATGGAGCGGGTGCTGGGGGCACTCGGGGCCACCCCCGTGTTTTTCCCCGAGCGGACAGAGTGCTGTGGGACCTACCTCACGGTCGCGCGGCCCGACGTGGTCCAAGCACGCTCAGAGAGGATTTTGGCTTCGGCCAAGGCGAGTGGGGCGGACGTGGTGGTCACCAGCTGTCCTCTGTGCCAGTTCAACCTGGAGAACCGGCGCCCGGCGTGGGCTGCGGGACTCCCTGTGGTGTACCTGGGGGAGGTGCTGGCCTGGGCCCTGGTCCAGGGGGCCACCGTACCCGAAGAGATTGAGGCCAAGATCGGCAAACCGGCGGAGGTGAAGGCGTGAAGAAAGAAAACACTGTGACCGTGTTTCTCATGGGGAAGGCCTACCGGGTCCCTGCAGGGTTGACGATCATGAAGGCCATGGAGTACGCGGGGTACCGGCTGGTCCGTGGGGTGGGCTGTCGGGGTGGGTACTGCGGAGCCTGCGCTACGGTGTATCGGCTCCCCGAGGACTACCGCTTGTACGCCGATCTCGCCTGCCAGACAACGGTTCAGGACGGGATGTACATCGCTCAGCTCCCGTTCACCCCGGCCACGCAGGCACCGTACCGCCTGGAGGAGCTTGCTCCTCAGGGGGAGACCTTGCTGGCGCTCTACCCCGAACTGGCCCGGTGCGTGGCCTGCAACACTTGCACCAAAGCTTGTCCCCAGAAGCTGGAAGTCATGGATGCGGTGCAGCAGGCCCTGCGGGGGGACATCGCTCAGGTGGCCGAGCTCACCTTCGACTGTGTTTCCTGCGGCCTGTGCACCATGCGTTGTCCCGCCGAGATCATGCACTATCACGTGTGGCAGTTGGCGAGGCGGCTGCGCGGGGCTTACCAGGCGCCCCGATCGGGTCATCTGGCCGACAGGGTGGGCCAAATCCGCCAGGGGGCCTTCCACGCGGAGTTGGACCGGCTGATGGCGATGGGAAAGGACGAATTGGCCCAAGCCTACAAGGCCCGGGACATCGAGCCCTAGGAGGAGAAGTTGGCAACTTATCCCAAGGAGATCCAAGAGTCCATTGCCCGGGTTGAGGCCACCCGGCCTGCCCGACTTCACACCAATCCCCCCCGGTTGTCCCTGGCCGACCAGGAGGCCCTGCTGAGGGGCTTCCACCCGGACTACAAGGCCGAGGGCAAACGGGCCATTAAGGTGGGGCCGTCGTGGGGCGAACTCGTCCCCCATGAGATGGCCGACCTGCTCGAAGCCTACCCCTTGATCGACCCGGCCACGATCAACTTGAGCCAAGTGGACTACGATGTGGATCTTCTGGTGATTGGAGGAGGAGGAGCGGGCACGGTGGCCGCCATTTGGGCCCACGAAGCGGGCATCCCCGCCGAGCGGATCCTCATCGTCACCAAGCTGCGGCACGGGGACTCCAACTCCATGATGGCCCAGGGGGGCATCCAGGCGGCGGACAAACCCCACGACTCTCCCGCCATCCATTACCTGGACATCATGGGCGGTGGGCACTTCACCAGCGATCCCAAGCTCGTCCGAGCTTTGGTGGAAGACGGCCCCATGGTCATCCAATGGCACGAGCAGCTGGGGGTCATGTACGACAAAGAACCGGACGGGACGATGGTCACCATCCATGGCGGCGGTACATCCCGGAAGCGGATGCACTCGGCCAAGGACTACACGGGGATGGAGATCATGCGGGTCCTGCGGGATGAGGCTCGGAGCCGCAACATCCCGGTCTTGGAGTTCTCCCCAGCGGTGGAGCTTTTGACGGATAGCCTGGGCCAGGTAGCGGGTGCCGTGGTCTGGAACCTGGAAACGGAGGAATACCAGATCGTTCGGGCCAAGGCCACGATGTTGGCCACCGGGGGGTGGGGGCGGCTCCACATCCAGGGTTTTCCCACCACGAACCACTACGGGGCCACGGCCGATGGCCTGGTGTTGGCCTACCGGGTAGGGGCCAAACTGCGGGACCTCGACGCCGTGCAGTACCACCCCACCGGGGCCGCTTATCCTGAGCAGCTGGTGGGTCTGTTGATCACGGAGAAGGTGCGGGGCCTGAGCGCCCAGCCCCTGAACCGGGAGGGCCAGCTGTTTGTGCACCCCTTGGAGCCCAGGGATGTGGAGTCCGCGGCGTTCATTCGGGAGTGCACTCCGGTGGAGCACGGGGGCCGGGGCCTGGGGGTGGTCACCCCCACGGGCATGGTGGGCGTTTGGTTGGACACACCCATGGTGGACATGATCCACGGCCAAGGCACGTTCCAGCGGGCTTTGTCCTCCATTTACCGGATGTACATTCGGTTCGACATCGACCCGACCAAGGAGCCGATCCTGGTGTACCCCACGCTCCACTACCAAAACGGGGGCGTGGTCATTGACGACAACGGATGGACAGGGATTCCAGGCCTGTTCGCCGGGGGAGAGGTGGAAGGTGGCGTTCACGGGAAGAATCGCTTGATGGGGAATTCCCTGCTTGACTTCAACGTTTTCGGTCGGCGGGCGGGGCTGGCGGCCGCGGCCTGGGCCAAGCAGGCTCGCCTGGGCTCCCTGACCCTCGCCCACGTGGAGCGTTTCGTGCGCGAGTTGCGGGAGGCCCAGGTTCCTCCCACCCGAAGGGCCCCCATGCTCCTTCCCGAGTACCGCGGGGAGAAGGCTCTGGCGCGGATGGTGGACTTGCTATGAGTGAGCAGAACCGAACCGCCAAGTGCTGGAAGGTCCCCAAGGGGAAGGTGTACCTGTTGGAGGACATCTGCAAGGGCTGTGGCTTCTGCGTGGAGTACTGCCCCCGCAAGGTGTTGGCCCAGTCCGATCGCTACAACGCCAAGGGGTACCACCCTCCCGAGGTGGTCAACCCCGACGTGTGTGTGATGTGCGGGTTCTGCGAGATGATCTGCCCGGACTTTGCCATCTGGACGGAGAAGGATCAGGGTGTGGGCCAACCCCTGGAGGAGGACGCCAATGCCCGCTAAGGCCGTGCTGTCGGGCGTTCACTTCATGAACGGCGACGAGGCCGTCGCCGAGGGGGCGTTGGCGGCAGGGTGTCGGTTCTTCGCGGCCTACCCCATCACCCCTCAGTCCGAGATTGCCGAGCGCCTGTCCTGGCGCCTGCCTCAAATCGGGGGAATGTTCATCCAAATGGAGGACGAAATTGCCGCCATCGGCGCAGCCCTGGGGGCGTCTTGGGCAGGGATGAAGGCCATGACGGCCACCTCCGGCCCCGGGTTCTCCCTGATGATGGAGAACCTGGGCTTGGGCATCATGACGGAGACCCCGTGCGTGGTGGTGGACGTTCAACGGGCGGCTCCGTCCACGGGCTTGCCCACGGCGGTGGGCCAGGGGGACATGATGCAGGCCCGGTGGGGCTCCCACGGTCAGTACGAGATCATTGCCCTGGTGCCGTCTTCGCCTCAAGAGGCGTTCGACCTCACCGTGCGGGCGTTTGCCCTCGCCGAGCGGTTCCGGGTGCCGGTGCTGGTGATGACCGATGAAGTGGTGGGCCACATGTACGAGCGGGTGGAGATCCCCCAGGATGTTCCCGTCGCCTCGCGCCGGAGGCCCGTCGTTCCCCCCGAGCAGTACATCCCATTTCGCCCGGACGAGGACCTCGTTCCTCCCATGGCCTGCGCGGGGGAGGGCTACCGGGTCCACGTGACCGGTCTCACTCACGACGAGCGCGGCTACCCCGACATGTCGGACGAGGCCCATGATCGGCTCGTTCACCGGCTGAGCGAAAAAATCCTCAGGTACAAACACGAGCTCACGTTCTACGAAGAGGTGCAGCTGGACGACGCCGAGGTAGCTGTGGTGTCCTACGGCATCTCGGCTCGGGTGGCCCATGGGGCCATTGAGCTGGCCCGAAAAGAGGGGATCAAGGTGGGGATGCTCCGTCTCATCACAGCCTGGCCCTTCCCCGAGGAAGTGGTGGCCGGGCTGGCCACGAAGGTAAGGGCGTTCGTGGCGGTGGAGATCAACCTTGGGCAGATGAGCCGCGAGGTGGAGCGGGCAGCCCGGGGCCAGGCACCCGTGGTCGGGGTCTACCACGCTGGGGGAAGGATTCACACCCCTGAGGAAGTCCTGGCCGGGATCAAGGAGGCGATGCGATGCCGGTGAAGACCAAGCCGATGCCGGAGCTGGTGCGGGGGGCTGCGCACCCCATGGAGAAGTACCTCCGCACCGAACGACTCCCCCACATTTGGTGTTCAGGTTGCGGGTTGGGTACCGCGCTGTCCAGCTTTCTGTACGCCGTGGACGACTTGAAGCTTGATCCGGACAAAGTGGCCGTGGTGTCCGGCATTGGCTGCACAGGGCGCATCGCCGGGTACGTGCGGATGGACACCTACCACACCACCCACGGCCGGGCCATTCCCTTCGCTACCGGCGTCAAGCTGGCCAAGCCCGAGCTGAAGGTGGTCGTGTATTCGGGCGATGGGGACCTGTTCGCCATCGGGGGTAACCATTTCATTCACGCCGCCCGCCGCAACATGGACCTCACCGTGCTGTGCGTGAACAACTTCAACTACGGGATGACCGGAGGGCAGGTGGGGCCCACCACGCCTGTGGGCGCGCGCACCACAACCACCCCGTTTGGCAATTTCGAGCACACGTTCAACCTCGTCCACTTGGCGGCCTCGGCCGGCGCCACCTACGTGGCCCGGTGGACCGTCCTCGACGGCCGCCGCCTCAAGGAGGGCATCAAGGAAGCCCTCACCCACAAGGGGTTCACGTTTGTGGAAATTGTGGCTCCTTGTCCCACCAACTACGGGCGGCGGAACCGCATCGGCGAGGGGCTCGATGAGCTCCGGTTCTACCGGGAGAACACCGTGATTCGCCACGGGACGGACCCCAAGGCGGCCCCCCTCGAACCGGGTAAACCCATCCTGGTGGGCAAGTTCGTGGACATCCAGAAGCCCACGCACTTGGACCTGTATGAGACCAAGGCAGCGGAAGTGAGGAAGTGAAATGAACCTCGTCGAGGCATTGACGGAAGCCTTAGCCCAAGCGGCGACCGTGCTGTCCCCGGATGTGGTCCAGGCCCTGCAGGCCGCGCGGGAACGGGAGGAAGGGCCGGCGAAGGTCCAGATCGAGGCCATCCTTGAGGACGTCAACATTGCCCGTACCCACAAGGTTCCCATCTGTCAGGACACCGGCACGGTCTCCTACTACCTTCGGGTGGGACAGGACTTTCCCCAACTGGGGCAGCTGATGCAAGCACTGCCCGAGGCCACGCGGCGGGCCACTTCCCAGGTGCCCCTGCGGCCCAACACCGTCCATCCCTTCACCGGGAAGAACCCAGGGGATAACACAGGAAGGTACGTGCCGGCCGTCACCTGGGAGTTCGTGCCTGGGGGAGAGGCCGAGATCCACGTCCTGCCCAAAGGTGGGGGGTCGGAGAACTGCTGTGTCCTGAAGATGCTGGCTCCGGGTGTGGGCCTCAAGGGCATCAAGGAAGCGGTGGTGGAGCACGTGGTGGCCTGCGGGGGGTTGCCTTGCCCGCCCACGGTGATTGGCGTGGGGATTGGAGGGGGGGCCGACCTGGCCCTCAAACTTGGAAAGCTGGCCCTCCTTCGACCGTTGGGTCAGTCCCATCCAGAAGCTGAAGTGGCCCAGCTGGAGAGGGAGCTCGCCGAGCTCCTCAACAGCACGGGTGTGGGCCCGATGGGACTAGGAGGGAAGACCACGGTGCTGGCCGTCCACGTGGAGTACGCCCATCGGCACCCAGCGTCCCTGCCCCTGGGGATTGTCGTTCAATGCTGGGCCCACCGCCGTGGGGTTGTGGTGGTGCACCGCGACGGGCGGGTGGAGGTGAAGCGATGAAAGTTCTGACCACCCCGATTGGGGAGAAGGAGGCCCGAGGGCTCCGGGTGGGGGACGTGGTGTACCTCACCGGAACCCTGATTACCGCCCGGGACGAGGCCCACAAGAGGCTTTTGGAGCACGGTTCCCCGCTGCCGTTGGAGGGTGGGGCCCTGTTCCACTGCGGGCCGGTCGTGCGGAAGACGGAGGGCACATGGCAGGTCCTTGCTGCCGGGCCCACCACCTCGGCCCGCATGGAGCTGTTCGAGGCGGACGTGCTGCGCAAGTTCAAGCCCCGGGTGATCGTGGGCAAGGGCGGCATGGGCGAGAAGACCCTGGCCGCCTTGGGCGAGGTGGGGGCCGTGTACGTTCACTTCACCGGGGGAGCCGGGGCCCTGGCCGCTCAGGCCATCCGCACGGTCACCGGCGTCCACTGGCTGGAGGAGCTCTCCATGGCCGAGGCGGTGTGGGCCTTCCAGGTGGAGAAGTTCGGTCCCCTGGTGGTCACCATGGACAGCCACGGCCGGTCCATGTACAAGGACTTGGCGGTTCAGGTGGAAGCAAACATGAAGGGAATTCGAGAGCGGATACGGGGGAGCAAGTGAAAGAGCACAAGCCCAACGTGGAGGAATTGCTGGCCAAGGCCAAGGAGCCGGCCAAGAAGGCTCCCAGTTGGCACGCGGCGTACCGGGGCAAGGTGGAGGTCGTGCCCAAGTGCGCCGTGACGGGGTACGAGGACTTTGGGATCTGGTACACCCCGGGCGTTGCTCAACCCTGCCGGGAGATCGCCGAAAAGCCGGAAAAGGTCTTTGAGTACACGAACAAAGGCAACTTCGTGGCCGTGGTGTCCGACGGGACCCGGGTGCTTGGCCTGGGGGACATCGGCCCCCTGGCGGCTTTGCCCGTGATGGAGGGGAAGGCCCTCCTGTTCAAGTACCTGGGTGGGGTAGACGCCTTCCCGGTCACCATCAGCACCAAGGACCCCGAAGAGCTCATCCAGGCCGTGAAATGGATTGCTCCCGCCTTCGGAGGAATCAACCTGGAGGACATCGCTTCCCCCAAGTGCTTCTACGTGTTGGATCGGCTGCGGGCGGAGATGGACATTCCGGTGTGGCACGACGACCAGCAGGGCACGGCCGCCATCACCCTGGCTGGGGTCCTCAATGCCCTCAAGGTGGTGGGCAAGGACCCGCGGCGGGCTACCTACGCCGTGATTGGGTCAGGTGCCGCCAACATCGCCTTTGTGCGCGTGGCCCTCACCTACGGGATCCCCGCCGGACAGATCATCATGGTGGACTCCACGGGCATCCTTCACCCCGGCCGGGAGGACCTGGAGAGGGAGAAGACGCAGAACCCCTACAAGTGGGACTACGCCCACCGCACGAACAAGGAGCGGCGGAAGGGCGGGATCGCCCAGGCTCTGGAGGGCGTGGACGTGTGCGTGGCCGCGAGCAAACCCGGGCCCGGGGTGATCAAGCCCGAGTGGGTACAGCGGATGGCCAGGAACGCCGTCGTGTTGGCCTGTGCCAACCCAGTTCCCGAGATCTGGCCTTGGGAGGCCAAGGAGGCGGGGGCCAAGGTGATCGGCACCGGTAGGTCCGACTTCCCCAACCAGATCAACAATTCCTTGGGGTTCCCCGCCATCTTCCGGGGCACGCTGGACGTGTTCGCCAAGACCATCACCGATGAGATGACGATTGCTGCGGCCGAGGCCATCGCCAAGACCGCCGAGGCCAAGGGCCTACGTGAGGACTACATCGTGCCCACGATGATGGAAATCGAGGTGTTCGTCAACGAGGCGGTGGCGGTGGCCAGGAAGGCGATGGAGCAAGGGGTGGCCCGTCGGACCTTGACCGAGGCTGAGCTTGCCCGCAACGCCGAGCGCATGATCCGCCGGGCGCAAGAAGAAGTGCGGACCCTCATGAAGGCCGGGCATATCGCCCCGCCTCCCGCAGCTCCCTGATCGAAGTTCGGGGAAAAGGAGGGGCCCCTTCGGCCCCTCCTTTCTTGCCTCAGCGGACCCGCAGCGCGTCCAGGACGATCCGGACCAGGAGGAGAACCCAGCCCACGGCCACCACGATCCAGATCACTTTGCGCGCCGCCTCAAGGATGCCGAACAGGAGAAGAACCACCGTGATCAGGCCGAGGTAGCCCAAGGGCATGGCCAACTCCGGGCTGGCCTGCCGGTCCCTGGGGAGGATCAGGTTGAGGAGCCGAAGAAGCCCCTCCCCGAAAAGCTCAGCCGCGGACTGGATGAAGGACAAGAGCTTATCGCCCACCTTCTCCGCCCCTGACCCGGCCAAGGCCACCACACCCACGCAAAGCACCACCAACCCCACAATTCCTGGTTTCATGACCACCTCCGCCCGATGGTAGGGGGAAACAGCGAAAAAGGGAAAACCACGCCCGGCCTTGGCTAGTCCGAGTCCTTGGCCTCTTCCATGGCGTCCTCGACCTTGTCCAGGAGATCGCTGAGGCGCTCGAGTGCCGACTCGATCTCCTCCTTCACCTGAACGAGTTCGGTCAGGAGAGGTTCAAGCTTGTCCATGAGCTCTTTCTTGGTCACGTAGGCCATAGCCACCTCCTTTGGCGAGGGCGATTTTACGCAACCCGGCCAAGGATCAAGGGCCTGGGCTCGGGCCTGTCCGGTCCGATGTGAAACGCCGCGGCGATCAGGCGTTCGGCCTCGGGGATTCGCTCTTTGCGGTTGGTGTGGAGGCGGGCGAGGGGCTGACCCCGACGCACTTCGTACCCCACCTTGGCCAGCAGCTCCACCCCTGCTCCGGGGTCCACCGCCTGGCCTTTGACCTCCCGGCCCGCGCCCAGAAGCCCGGCCGCCAGGCCAATGTTCCGCGCTGCCAGGCCTTGGACGTAGCCGGATGCGGGGGAAAGGATTTCCACCGCTGTGGACGCTTGAGGCAGGAGCTCGGGGTTGTCCACAGCGCGAAGGTCCCCGCCCTGGGCGGCCACCACCTCCCGGAACTTCTCCCAGGCTCTTCCGGACTCCACCAGGCGGATGAGGCAGGCCCGGGCTGCGGCAGGGGCAGGGGCCTCGCCTGCCAATACCAACAGTTCGGCCCCCAGGGCCAACGTGACTTCGGTGAGGTCGGCCGGGCCCCGACCCTGAAGGACTTCCACGGCTTGGCGGACCTCAAGGGCGTTACCGGCCATCCGGCCCAAGGGCTCGTCCATGGCCGTGATCAAAGCAGAAAACTTCTTGCCCAACCTGTTCCCCACCCGGACAAGGGTGGTGGCCAACCGCTCGGCCTCGGCCCACTCGCGCATGAACGCCCCATCCCCGCATTTGACGTCCAGGACAATGGCATCTGCTCCTCCAGCCAGCTTCTTGGACAGGACGGAGGCGGCGATCAGGGGAAGGGACGGCACGGTGCCGGTCACATCGCGAAGCTCGTAGATGAGCCGATCTGCAGGCACGACGTCCGCGGTGTGGTCGGCGATCACCGCTCCTACCCTGGCCGCTTGGGAACGGATCTCCTCCAACGAGAGCTCGGTGCGCACGCCGGGGATGGCCTCAAACTTGTCGATTGTGCCCCCGGTGTGGCCCAAGGCCCGGCCGGAGAGCTTGGCCATCACCAGCCCGGCTGAGGCCACAACAGGCACAAGGGCCAAGGTGACCGTATCGCCCACGCCCCCGGTGGAGTGTTTGTCCACTTTGACGCCACCGATCCTGGAAAGATCGATCTTCTCTCCGCTTTCGGCCATGGCCTGGGTCAAGGCCACAGTCTCCTGTTCGGTCATCCCGCGGAAGTACACGGCCATGAGGAAGGCGGACATTTGGTAGTCCGGAATGGTTCCGTTTACGAACCCTTGCACAAGCCAGCGAATCTCTTGTGAACTGAGCTCCCCTCCATCGCGTTTTCTCTCAATGAGGTCGATCGCCCGCATGACCTTGGCAATGCTAGCGCAGGATTGGGGGTTGCCCAACGCGGTGCCAAGGGCCCACAGGGCGCGGTACTTCCCACCGCGTGGGGAGTGCAGAGAACAGGACCTTCTAGGCGAGCTTAGCCCGCAACCGGGCCGACACGTAGTCGATGGCCCACACGAGGATGATGATGAGGATGGTAAGCATGGTGGCCTCGGAGAACGCCCAGTTTTTGAGGTACTCGGCGAGGCGGAAGCCGATGCCGCCCCCGCCCACCAAACCCACCACCGTGGCCATCCGCACGTTGATGTCCCACCGATAGAGGGTGAAGGACAGGTAAGGGTTAATGATCTGGGGGATGATCCCATAGCGAATGACTTGGGCTCGGTTGGCCCCGGTGGCGGTCACCGCTTCCACCGGTCCGGGATCGATGCTCTCCAGCTGCTCGGAGAAAAGCTTCATCAGGTCCACAATGGAGTGGAGCCAAAGGGCCAGGACCCCTGCGAACGAGCCTACCCCCACCCAAACGGCGAAGATGATGGCCCAGATGACAGCGTCGATGGAGCGGGTAAAGCTGCCGAGCATGCGGAGGAGGAAGTAGATGGGGCGGCCGAGCACGCCCTGCATGAGGTTGCGGGCCGCCAAGAAGGAGAGCACAGCGGCCACCGGCATGGCGCACAGCGTGGCCATGAACGCCATGAAGAACGTCTCCGCAAGGAGTTGAAGACCGCGGGTGAGGAGGGCCGTGTCCGGGGTAAGGATGGCCCGCCAGAACTTGACCGTCCTCCCGGCCTTGGTGAGCAGGGCCAAGAAGTCCACCCGCACCGTGCCAAACGCGGTGCCCAATGTACAGATGATTAAGGCCAGAACTGCCCAGCCCGATGTGGTTCTCCACCAAGCCGGCCAGCGGGTCTTCCGCTCCTGGAGGACCTGTCCAGACCCCACTTCTTGGAGCGTCAGCCCCTGAGGGTGATCGGGAATCCAGGACACCGCGAACAAGTGCCACAGAAACCAGTACCGCAAGCGCTGGGTCCAATCCACGCTTTCCCCGGTGGGGGATTTGAGTTCCACCTTGAAGGCCCTCTGACCCAAGGAGGTGAACAGGGCTTGCCACAGGGCCGCGGCCTCCACCACAGCCAGGACCATCCACCACTCCACCTCCAGGCTGTAGCTCACCACACCATGCCTCAGGTAGAAGAGGAAGGTCCCGGCCATGACCACCAAGGCTCCGATGAACGCAATGTCCACGAGGGGAACAAGCACCCCGAGCTTGACTTGGCGGAGCAAGCGGTCCACGGGATGGAGGTTCTCCGAGTTCATGTGATCTTCTCCCTCACCCAGCCCGAGACGTAGTCCAGGACCCACACCACGGCGGCAAAGCCCAGCACCACCGCCCCCACGAACTGCCACTGCAAGTCGTCCTTGTACCAGAAGAAAAGGCGTCCGATTCCCCCGCCCCCCACAAGGGCGATCACCGTGGCCATGCGCAAGTTGATGTCCCAGCGGTACAGGGTGAAAGCCAAAAACGGTGGAATCACCTGGGGGACCACGGCGTAGCGAATCATCTGGACCCAGTTGGCACCCGTGGCCCGGACGGCTTCCAAAGGCCCAGGGTCCACGTGCTCCACCTGTTCGGAGTACAGCTTGCCCAAGGCGGCGATGGTGTGGATGAGGAGGGCAATCGAACCGGCAAAGGAACCGAATCCGACCCAGATGGCAAAGATGGCGGCCCAGAATATGGACTCCACCGAGCGGAACACGTTGAAGAACATCCGGGTGATGAAGTACACCGCTGTCCCCAGCAACCCCTTGGCCGTGACGTTGCGGGCCCCCAAGAAGCTCAAGGGGAAAGCAATCAACGTGCCGAACACCGTGGCCAACAGGGCCATGAACAAGGACTCCACCAGCCCCCCAGCCACGGACTGACCGATGCCCGGGTCGAGCCTGAAGAAGTAGGTAAAGTCCGGGTGGGTGAGGCCTCGCCACATCCTTTCTGGCTTGCGGAAGTCTCGGATCATCCGGCCAAGATCCAACCCGGTCACTGTGGTGCCCAAAGCGATGGTCATGCCCAGCAGGGCGAGGCCCGTGAGCCCAAACATCCGGAAGTACCAGCGGCGGCGGGGGACGCTTCCCAGCTGGCTTACCGAGCTGAGACGAAGACCCGCGAGCTCAGCATGCACTGGGGCTTGGGGACGGAACAGAACGCCAACGCCCAGAGGGAGCAGGGCCAAATGGGAAGCAAGAAAGTAGACAAGACGCTGACGGAAGCTGGGCGTACTTCCGTCCTTCGCAGTCAGGACAACACCAAGGGCCCGGTTCCCCAGGCTCCAGAAAAAGGAGCGGAGGACAAGGGCAAGCTCGGCTGTCCCCCACAACACCAGGAACCACCCCCAGGGTGCAAGGGCAGGCAGCACGAACTTTTCCTCCGGCCGCCAGATCAACGTGGGGGAGGTCATCATGTAGTGGAGGCTGAAGCCCCCGTAGATAAGGTAGATCCAGGAAATCCAGTCGGCTAGGAAAGAGACGACTTCCCGCTTGACTGGCTTCCACCAAGCTGCGAGGGCTTCCTGGGTGTGTTTGAGGAGTCGACGGACCTGGCCCGCCCTCCACCTCACCGGACCTCGACCTCCTCCGCCTCTTCCCCGTAGATTTCCTTGAATTTGGCGTTGTCGATGTCCTGGGGCGGGCCGTCGAACACCATTTCCCCGCCCCGGAGGGCAATGATCCGCGTCCCGTAGCGGCGGGCGAGGGAGAGGAAGTGGAGGCTGGCCACCACGGTCACCCCGTCTTCCCGGTTGATCTGCTCGATGTACTTCATCACGGAGTGGGAGGTGGCAGGGTCCAGGGCGGAAACCGGCTCATCGGCAAGGAGGAGTTGGGGTTCCTGCATGAGGGCCCGGGCAATTCCCACCCTCTGTTGCTGGCCTCCCGAGAGCTGATCGGCTCGTACGTGCATCTTGTCCAGGAGACCTACCCGTTCCAGGCACTGTTCAGCCAGCTTGAGGTCCCCGCGGGAGAACCACCCCAAAAGGGAACTCCCCGTGGGGCTGTAGCCCAGCCGGCCGGCCAGGACATTGGCCAGGACCGTCGATCGCCTCACGAGGTTGAACTGCTGGAACACCATCCCAATGCGCCGGCGGATGCGGCGGAGGCCGCGCTGGGACAGGGCGGTGATCTCCGTTCCGTCCAGGTAAATGCGGCCTGAGGTGGGCTCCACCAGGCGGTTGATGCACCGCAGAAGGGTGGACTTCCCTGAGCCGGACAGGCCGATGAGGACGAGGAACTCCCCCTTCTCCACCTGGAAGGTCACCTCGTGGAGGGCGCGGACCCGGCCCCGCTCGTAGATCTTGGTCACGTTGTCGATGACAAGGTGGGGCATCGGCGGCCAGTGTAGCACGAACGAACAAAAAAGGGGAGGGCTGAGCCCTCCCCTTTCTCATGGCTGGGCCTACCGTGGGGGCACAGGAAGACCAACGAGCCTGCGGTACGCATCGTAGTAGGAGTCGTCGATGCGCACCACGTCCGTCCACTCGTAGAACCCGGGGCGAGACCACAGGGCGTAGCCCTCGGGGCTGCGGATGTGCTTTTCGATGGCCGCCACGATCTTGTCCTCCAGGTCCTTGGGGAACCCCGCGGCGAAGGCGATGGAGTCGTTGGGGATTGGGCCCACGGTGTCCACGATCCCGATCTTCTTGATTAACGTCCAAATGTCCCCGTAGACCTTGACTTCCGTGGCGATGGCCCAGCGCAGGTCCCGGCACTCGCCCAACAGGGGCGGGGCCACCAGGTCCTTGGTTGCCTTGTCCCACAACCAGAGTTCCGGATCCATCCCGTAATCCCAGCGCCAACCAATGTAGTCAACGAACGGCCGGGCAGCGGCGGGTGGAAGCGGGGGCGAGCCATAGCCCGTGCAGAAGTCGGCCTGCCCCTCGAGGATTTGGATCATGGCGGCCACGTGGGTGCCGGCCTCGCGCTCGATCAGCGTGATCCCCTCGGCCTTGAACAAACCGGAAGGCAGGACGTATCCGGAAGTGGACCGGCGGGAAGCAAACGCCCAAACTTTGCCATTCAGGTCCCTTAACGAGGTGTACCCTTTCTCCCTCAGGGCGTAGATTGTGGCAAAGTAGAAGTGGTAGCCGAACCGAACCGCGGCCAGCCGGCAGTGCACACCCGGGTTCGCGTTGGTAATGCGCGCGTACTGATCTGTGGTGGGAATCCCAAACGTGTCCCCTTTGGCCGTAATCATGGCCTCGATCATGGCCGCGTAGTCCGGGGCGATCACCGGCCTGATCACAAGCCCAGTGAGTTTGGACAGGGCCTCGGCGATCTTGGGGCCCACCTCTTGAATCACGTCCACCTTCACCGACGGCACGAACAACATGGTGATTGGACGTGCCGCTGTGCCGAGCGCCTGGGCCAGACCCGTCGTCCCAAGCGCCACCGCTGCGAGTACCGCCAACACGAGGAGCCGCTTCACACAACCACCTCCTTGGAAGGTTGCACACCATTCTATCCCCCGGCCCGTGGCCTGCGCAAGGCGCAGCTGTTCCGTTCCGCTATCCAACCCGGTGGGGTTGATTGTGGTGGTCGAGGTGGCCTACCCAACAACAGGCGGCCCTTAGGCCGCCCTGGTGGAGGTGGGGGGAGTTGAACCCCCGTCCGAAAACCCCTTGGCTTCGGCTTCTACAAGCTTAGCCCGCGTTCTGGATCTCGGACCGCGCGCTCCCACGGGCGGGATCGCTTGGTCCCCAGCCCTGCAAGGGTTCGCCTAGGCGGCCCAGGGCCCGCAGCCTAGGCTAGCCTGCTTTGTCCACGCCCAGCGGTCCCCCGCAGGCGGGGGGGCCGCGGACGGCCTACGCCTAGTTCAGAGCGTAAGCAGGAACAGTTGCGTAGTTGGCATTTATTTGCCATCCGCTGGTTTTAGGAGGTGAGCGGACCTCCGCTTGCCGCCTGGCCTCGGTGTTCCCGTCGAGACCGGTCACCCCCAAGCACCCGGATTATACTCCCGGCGAGGTGAGGGTGTTGGGTCGGGCGCTCCTCCCAGGGATTGCTGCCGCGCTGGGCTTCGGGGTTGCTTGCGGCTACCTGCTCTTTCCGGGCGTGTGGGCTGCCCTCGTCGCTGGGGGGACCCTGGCTCTTGGCGCCAGCCTCCGGTCCACGGTGGCCCTTTGGGCCGCGGCCTTTGCCCTGGGCCTTGCTCTTCCCCAAAAGGTTCCTCTCCCCGCTCATCTGGCTTTCCAGCTCCCCGCGCTCGAGGAAGTCACGGGCCGGGTGTTGGACCTGCCCGATCCCCGGGCCAAGACCGATGCCCTTACCCTGGACCCGGTGAACCTCCCGGTTCGTCTCCGGGCCTACGTTCCCAAGGGGCTGGAACTCTTTCCCGGGGACCTGGTTCGGCTGCGGGGGGAGTTTGGGGTTGCCAGTCCCCCGGCGTGGAGGTCCCATTTGGAGCGCCGGGGCGTGTACGGGCTTTTCTTCGCCCGGGAGGTGGAGGTTCTCCACCGCGGTTCGCGCGGCCTCCTGGGTTGGGCAGGGCGGGTGAGGGCGCGGCTTCTCTCCGTGGTGAGCAGTTCGGTTCCTGAGCCCGGGGGCTCGGTGCTGACGGCCCTGCTTCTCGGGGCCAGAGGCAGCTTGCCTGAACAGGATGACCAGGCCTTCCGCGCCGCAGGGGTGGCCCACGTCCTCGCCCTGTCTGGACTCCACGTGGGCCTGCTGGCTGCGGGGGGGTGGTGGCTCCTCGGGCTTGTCCGTGTTCCAGGCACCTGGCGGTACCTGCTCCTTGTCCCAGCCGTGGGGCTGTACGTGCTTTTGGGCGGGGCCCGGGTGTCCCTCGTCCGGGCAGGGATCATGTTCGCCGTGCTCGGAGTTTTCTGGGTCCTTTGGGCGCAGGGCTGGGTTCTCCGTCGGTGGCTGGATCCTGTGCAGGGACTGGCCCTGGCCGCCGTGGTGGTGGTCCTTGTCTGGCCGCACGCGACCTTGGAGGCCGGCTTCCAACTGTCCTTTGCTGCCACGGGGGCTATTCTCCTTCTTCTACCCCACTGGACTGCCTCGCCCCTACGGAAGCGCTTGCCCAAGGGCTTGCGGTGGCCTGTCGACCTCCTGGCGGTCACGGCCTGCGCCCAGGTGGGAGCGCTCCCCTTCTTGGGGGCTTCCTTTGGTTACGTCACGCCCTATGGGCTTGTGGCGAACCTTGTTCTCGTCCCTTGGACCGCGGCCCTGCTGTGGGGTGGTGTTGTCATCCTCGCCCTAACCTGGACGCCTGTTGCCGAACCTCTGGGCGCCATTTTGGATCGGGCTTTGGTTCGACCGTACTTGGCGGCGGTGCGGGGGGCAGCGTCCCTCCCCGGGGCAACGCTCCCGGTGGGACCGTACTTTGGCTTGTGGTGCTTGTTTCTTGCTCTGGCGGTGTTGATCCTTGTGGCCTACATCGAGAACGAGCGGGGGGATCTTGTCAGGTCTCGATGATCCGCGCTCCCCGGAGGATCCGCTCGAGCTCGCGAATCCGACCCTCCACAAGGGCCTGTTCTTCTTTGGCTGCGTGGTACTCCGCGTTTTCGCTCAGGTCGCCCAGTTCCCGGGCTGACCGGATCCGTTCGATGATCTGGGGCCGCCGAACGCGAACAAGCTCATCCAACTCTTTCTTGAACCGCTCGTAGCCCTCACGGGTAAGAAGATTGCCCCCACCCGCGTTTGCTTTCCTCAAGGTTACCTCCGAATTCTGGAGCAAGCTTTCGCCGAGATTCAAGGATACCCGGCCCTGTCCTCCCTTCAACCCTGGCCAGGTTTGGACTTGCTCGGCACCTTCTCCCAGTCCTTGAGGAACCGGGCGATCCCGGCTTCGGTCAAGGGGTGAGCGAATAGTTTCTTCAGGACATCGTAGGGAACAGTGGCGATGGGAGCACCCAACAGGGCTGCTTCCACAACGTGGCGGGGATGGCGGACGCTGGCCACGATGACCTCGGTTTGGAATCCGTAATTCTCGTAGACGGTGAGTATTTCCTGTACCACGGCCATGCCATCGCCCCCGGCGTCGTCGATGCGCCCCACAAAGGGAGACACGTAGCTCGCCCCGCACTTGGCGGCAAGCAAGGCTTGGTTGGCCGAGAACACCAGCGTGACGTTGGTGGGGATGCCCTGGCTTTGGAGCTTTTGCACGGCTTGAAGTCCAGGTTCGGTGAGGGGGATTTTGATGACCACGTTCTTGGCTACCTGGGCCAGTTCGCGGGCCTCGCGGACCATGCCTTGGGTATCCAGGGCCACCACTTCAGCGGAAACGGGTCCGGACACGATTTGACAGATCTCGGTGAGGGCCTCCTTGAACGGCCGGCCTTCCCGAGCCACCAGGGTGGGGTTCGTCGTTACCCCATCGATGAGCCAAGCCAGATCGCGGATTTCCTCCACGTTGGCCGTGTCCAAGTACAGCTTCATCGCTTCCTCCCAAGCCCAGTCTAGCTCACCCGGGTTGGGGCTGGCAAGGCGGGGACCTCCTCCTCCCCGGTTCGTCCTTGGGCCTCCTTGCACTTACAATGCTGGGGACACCGAAGGAGGTGCGATGATCATCATCGGCTGGATTCTGCTGGGGTTACTGGTGGTGGTTTCTTTTTGGTTTGCCCTCACGTACAACAAGTTTGTCAACCTCCAGGTGCGCTCCGAGGAGGCTTGGCGGGGGATCGATACGCTTCTGCGCAAGCGAGCGGACCTCATCCCCAACCTTGTGGAGACCGTCAAAGGGTATGCCGGCCACGAACGGGAAATCTTTGAAAAAGTTGCCGAGGCCCGCTCGGCCTCGTTGCGGGCCCGCACGCCCAAGGAACAAGGCGAGGCAGACAACATGCTGGCTGGGACGCTCAAGACCCTCTTTGCCGTGGCCGAAAACTACCCCCAACTCAAGGCCAACGAGAACTTCATGGGGCTGCAGAAGTCCTTGGAAAACATCGAGGAGGAACTGGCCCGGTCCCGGCGGTACTACAACGCCTTTGTGCGGGACCTGAACACGGCCGTGCGGGTGTTCCCTCAGAACATCGTGGCTGCCCTGTTCGGCATCAAGGAGCGGGAGTTCTACATGCTCCCCTCGGAGGCCATGCAGGAGCCACCCAAGGTGAGCTTCACCTCATGACCAGGGTCCTCGCGGCCTTCGTCCTCATTGGGGTCTCCCTCGGGGCTTTTCCTGAGGAGATCACCTCGTTTCTTGTGGACATCGAGGTGAGGGAAGAGGGCTACCTCCGCGTCACCGAGGACATCACCGTGCTGTTTGATGTGGCCCGGCACGGGATCATCCGGGACATCCCCATCTCCTACCGCCTCCCCACCGGGGAGCGGTACACCCTGCGGGTCACAGTAGAGGAGGTTCTCGCCGAGGGGGTGTCTGTTCCCTACAGGCGGTACCGGGAGGGCGATGCCTTGGCCCTCAAGATTGGGGACCCGGAGCGAACGGTGAAAGGATTGGTCCGGTACACGATCGGGTACAAGGTGGCCCGGGCCATCCGTGTCTACGGGGAAGAGGCCGAGGTTTACTGGAACGCCATTGGCACCGAGTGGACCATGCCCATCCGGTCAGCCCAAGTGCGGATCACCGTGCCCGCGGGCGCGACCGATGTGCGCGGGGTGGGGTACCGCGGGTACTACGGCTCGCAGGGGACGTTCGAGCTCAGGCAGGATGGGCGAACTCTTCTGGGGCAGGGGGCCAACCTCCGCCCAGGGGAAGGGATCACCGTGGCGGTCCGGTTGCCCAAGTCCGCGGTCCGCCTCCCGGGCTTCGCCCAGAACCTCTTGTGGTTTCTCCAGGACAACCTGTACGCAGGGATTCCCCTGGTTGTGTTTGTGGGGATGTTCCTGTTGTGGTGGAGGCGTGGCCGTGACCCCAAGGTGGGGACAGTGGCCCCGGAGTACAAGCCGCCAGAGAAAGTTGGCCCTGCCGAGGCCGGGGTGCTCCTGGACGACCTGGTGGACCCTCGTGATTTTGCAGCTGCCATCGTTTCCCTGGCCGTGAAAGGGCACCTCAAGATCCGGGAAATCTGGGACGACGGGCGGGGACGTGAGCCCGAGGATTTCGACCTGGTGGCCCAGTCCTCCAACCAACCTCTCACCAAGTACGAGCAAGGGGTGCTTGGAGCACTGCTTGGGGGAAAGCAGCAGCGGACGCTTAGGGACCTCAAGTACAAGCTGTACGACAAGATACCGGGGCTCGCGGCGCGGCTGTACATGGACCTGACCGAGGCGGGCTACTATGTGGCCAACCCCGAGCGGGTGCGCAATGCCTACGGGGGAGGGGCTGTGGTGCTGCTGTTTTTGGCCGTGGCCGTGGGGATGTTCCTCAGCTCCCTGTACCTGGGCCTGGCCCTGGGGGTGTCGGCGGTGATTGTGTTTGGCTTCTCTCGGTTCATGCCGGCCAAGACGGGGAGGGGCATCGAGGCCCTCCGGCAGGTGTTGGGCCTCCAGGAGTACATTCGCCGAGCGGAGGTGGACCGCATCGAATTTGCGGCCAAGGAGAAGCACTTTGAGGAGCTTCTGCCCTACGCCATGGCGTTGGGCCTTACCGAGTTGTGGACCGGGAAGTTCGAAGGGCTGATCCGGGAGCCGCCTGGGTGGTACGAGGGCCGGTTCCCCACCTTCGCTCCCTACTGGTTTGGGACGAGGTTGTTGGCCCTGCAAACCCGGGCCTACACGGCCGCTACGGCTGCGCCGCGGTCGGCCCAGCGGGGCGGGTGGTCCGGCGGTTCGGGGTTCGGTGGCCGGGGCTTCTCCGGAGGAGGGATGGGTGGAGGCGGAGGTCGAAGCTGGTGAGGGGATAAGCCCCCTGTTCTGGGTCGTTGTTGGGATTGCACTTGTGATCTTCGCGGCCGTGGTGATCCGTCGGCAGGTGCGGCGGGTGGCGCTCGGGCGAACCAAGATCGACGAGGCCTGGAAGAAGGTGGACAAGGCCCTGAGCGAGCGCATCGCGGCTCTGGACGCCATGGAACAGGCCTTGGGGAGGGCCGGTCTTGTTCCCGAGGCTCGACCCCGCCTTCGGCAGGCTCGAGAAGCCCTGCAGACGAACCGCCCGCAGGGCCCGCGGGCGTTGGCCGAAATCTCTGACCAGATCGAGGGCACACTTGCCCAGATCTACCGGGCTCTCCCCCGCGAAAGGCTTGAGGACCTGCGCCAAGCTCAGAACCGCTTGGCCCAGGCGGATGAAGAGCTGGACCTTGTGGGTTCTCAGTACAATGAGCTCGTGTTCCTGTGGATCAAGTTGGTTCAGCGTTTCCCCTACCGCTTGATTGCCCGCAGAAAGAATCTCACCTACCCCGAACCTTTCTTGCTCCCCGAAGAGGACGAGGACTTCATTCGCCGTCGGTTGAGTCCCTAGGAGATCAGAGCTTGGTTCCCTCCCCCAACGTGGGTCGGTTTGGCATCGAGGAGGTCCCCGTGGGGGACCCGCGGTTGAAGCTGTTCGTCCAGGTGCCGTGGGAGCTTTACCGCGGCGACCCGTACTGGCGGCCGCCCCTGCGCGGGGAGTTCTTGGGCAGCCGTTTCTTGGGGCTGACCGGGCTCTTGACCCCCCGCCACCCCTACCACCGCCACGCCCAGGTCACGCACTTTGTGGCCCGCTCGGGGAAAAAGCTGTTGGGCCGCGTCTCCGCCGCCATCAACCTGCGGTTCAACCACCACCATGGGGACAACCTGGGGTTCTTCGGGTTTTTCGAGTGCGTGGAGGATTATAGGGTGGCCCAAGCCCTGCTCGATCAGGCCCGGGCCTGGCTCGCCCCTCGGGGTTGCCGGGCCATGCGGGGCCCTGGGGGGTACTCCACCGCCACCCACGAATCCCACCAAGGGGTGCTGATCCAGGGCTTCACCACGCCCCCCACCGTGGAGCTCACCCACAATCCCCCTTTCTATGGGGAGTTCTTGGAGCGCTACGGCCTGAGGAAGGTCAAGGACTACGTGGCCTACCGCATTTCCCCCGAAACAGGCATCAACGAGCAACTGGCCCGGCTGGCTTCGGCGGTGCGCACTCGGCGGGGCATCGAAACCCGGCCCTTGAACATGAAGGAACTCCCCGCGGAGGTGGAGCGCATAGTGGCCATCTACAACGAGGCCTGGGCCGAAAACTGGGGCTTCTTGCCGCTCACCGCGGACGATGCCCAGGGCCTGGTGGCCAGCCTGCGGGCCGTGGCCGATCCCGAGCTCATTCGGTTTGGTTACGCCAAAGGTGAATTGGCTGCGGTGTTCGGGGCCATTCCCGATCCCAACGTGGTGCTCGGGCCCAAGTGGAACGCGGTGTTGGACCACGATTACGTGCGGGCGATGCGCCTCGTGCTGGGCCGCCGCAAGATCCGCAAAGTCCGCCTCATGTTTTTCGGTATCCGCCCGCCCTACCGCAAGCTCGGAGTGGATGCCGTGTTGTTCCAGGAAATTCTGGAGATCGGGTGGAAGCGGGGCTATCGAGAAGGGGAAGCGTCCATGCTGTTGGAGGACAACGAACTCATTCTCCGGCCGGCCCAAACGTTCGAAGGAGAGCTGTACAAGGTCTGGCGTATCTACGAAATGCCCCTCCCCTAAGTGCTGGGCAAAGTCAGAAACTATGCCTGAAGGAGGGGATCAGGTTCAACTTGCCCCGCGGGCCGCTTTACAATCCGGTCTGTGGGAGACCTTCGCCCTGGTGTGTTCTTGAGGGGAGTGTTCTGGCCGGAGGCCGTGCGGGTCCTCACCGCTGAACCTTTGGGCAACTTCCTCAAGGTGGAGGTGGTGGGGCAGTCCGGGAAGTTCTACGGCGCCCACTGTCTAGGCCCTGCGGAGCTTGCCCAGATCGAGATTTTGCCGGCTTTGGGCCTTTCGTTTTCCGGCCGCGGGCAGGCCTTCTGCCTCGGGTTGGAAGCGCACCGCATCCGCTTGGCTCACCAATTCGACCTGTTACAAGCGGTCACCGTGTCCATGATCGATCCCTTGCCCCACCAGATCGACGCAGTCTACCACCGGATCCTGCGCCAGCCGCGGCCCCGCATTCTTCTTGCCGACGACCCCGGCGCGGGGAAAACGATCATGGCCGGATTGGTTGTCAAGGAGCTGAAGTACCGGGGTTTGGGAGAACGCGTGCTCATCGTGGTGCCCGGCCACCTCCGCGCCCAATGGGTTCGGGAAATGAAGGAAAAGTTTGGGGAGACGTTCATGGTCCTCGACCGCCCCGTGATGAACGCCAGCTGGGGACGCAACGTCTGGCTAGACCATGCCCGGGTGATCACCTCCATGGACTTCGCCAAACAGGAGGACGTTCTTGTCGCCTTGGCCGAGGCCAGATGGGACCTGGTGATCGTGGACGAGGCCCACAAGTTCGCGGCCTACCGCTACGGAGAAGACCTCAAGCGCACCGAGCGCTACCGCCTGGGAGAACTTCTCTCCCGCAACGCCGAGTTTCTCCTATTCCTCACCGCCACCCCTCACCGCGGGGATCCCGAGAACTTTCGGCTTCTTCTTGATCTCCTTGAGCCTGGCTTGTTTGCCAACATCGAGATCCTGGAGGAGGCGGTGCGAAGGGGCGAAATGTTCTACATCATCCGCCGGCTTAAGGAAGACCTCAAAACTTTTGACGGGATCCCCCTCTTCCCCCCACGGTATGTGCACACCATCGCGTACCGGCTCTCCCCCGGGGAGGCCGGGTTCTACCAGGTCCTTACGCAGTACGTGCGCGAGCAGTTCAACTTGGCCGGCGAGCGGCGCAACGTGCAGTTCGCCCTTATTCTCCTTCAGCGCCGCTTTGCTTCCTCGGTCCGCGCGGCCCGCCGCTCCCTTGAGCGCCGCAAAGAACGGCTCAGCCAACTCCGCGAGATCGCCGAGGCTGTAGCCAAGACCGGCTGGAACGCCCTCGACGAGGAATTCCTCGAGGACCTTCCCGAGGCCGAGCGTTGGGAAATCGAGACTAAGCTTGAACATCTCACCGCAGCCCGGACCCAGGCCGAACTTGCTGCAGAAGTCAGCGCTCTGGAGAAGCTTGTTCAGATGGCTAAAGCGCTGGAGAAGGCCGAGACGGAAACAAAACTCAACGAGCTCCGCCGACTTCTCGACAAGCTCGCCCTTCTTGCAACCTCGGAAAAGCTGCTCGTGTTCACAGAATCTCGCGACACCATGGAGTACCTCGCTGAAAACCTCCGGAGCTCGGGTTTTTCCGTGGTCACCCTCCACGGCGGGATGGGTTTGGACGAGAGGATTCGTGCCGAACACGAGTTTCGGCAGCGGGCCCAGGTGATGGTGTCCACCGAGGCCGGCGGAGAAGGGATCAACCTCCAATTCTGTTCGCTCATGGTCAACTACGACCTTCCTTGGAACCCCAACCGGCTTGAGCAGCGCATGGGCCGCATCCACCGCTACGGCCAACCAAAGGAGGTGCACATCTACAACCTCGTGGCCGAAGACACCGTGGAGGGCGAGGTCCTCCGCCGCTTGTTCGAAAAGCTCGAGCAGATTCGGAAGGCCATGGGATCGGACCGCGTCTTCGATGTAATCCAAGAAGTGCTTTCCGGGGCGAGCCTTGCCGATTTGATCATGGAAGCCATCACCGGCCGGCGGACGCTTGAGGAGATCGCCGCCGAGATCGAGCGGATTCCTAACGAACAGGCCATCTTGCGGGCCAAGGAAGCAGCTCAAGAAGCCCTGGCCTCGCGCCACATTGACCTGAGCGGCATTGTGGGCGAGGAACGTAAGGCCCGGGAAACCCGGCTTGTCCCCGAATACATTGAGGCCTTTTTCCTCCAGGCGTGCCGATTCTTGGACCTTTCCTTGGAAAAGAGGGCCGACGGCCTTTGCCGGCTGGAGCGCGTGCCCCTTTTCCTCCGCCAGCGGCCACCTTCGTTTGTGGATGGCTACGGTCAGGTGCAGGAGAACTACCGGCGGTTCACGTTTTACAAGGAGGAGGCCCGGCGGACGGGCGCAGAATTCGTAGCCCCTGGCCACCCCTTGCTTGAGGCGGTGATCGAGGAAGTCCTAAAGAGGAGCGAAGAAGATTTGCGGATGGGTGCGGTCTTTGAAGATCCCACGGGCAAACTTTCTGGGCACATCTGGTTCTTGAATGCTTGTGCCCGCGACGGAAACGGCGACGTCGCGTTCAAGCACCTGCTAGCGATCTACGTTCCGAACGATGGTTCCTCTTCTCGGGTCATCTCTCCCGCAATCCTTTGGGACCTTAAGCCGGGCAAATGGTCTTCCCCGCCGCTTGACCCAAAGGAGCGGACGAGGATCGAGGCCTTTGTCGTGGAAAACGTTCTTCCTGGCCTCATTGCCGAGGTGCGCGCGCTGCGCGGAAGGGAAGCCGAGGTTCGCCGTCGGTACGGCCTGCGCTCCCTTGAGCGCCTCATCTTGGAGGTCGATGCGCAACTCACGGAGCTCGTTACCCGCCAGGCCAAGGGCGAACCCGTGGACCTCCCCCTTCGCGAGGCCGAACGCAAAAAGGCCGAACTTCAGCAGCGGTACCAAAAACTCCAAGAAAAAATCGACCGGGAAACGAGCCTCCTTCCCGGCGAGATTGAGGTCCTTGGGGTGGTGGCGGTTCATCCTGCTCCGGGACAACAACTTTGGCCCGAGCGCACTATCGAGCGAATCGGGATGGAGTTGGCCATGGCCTACGAGCGCAGCCAGGGCCGCACGCCCCAGGACGTCTGCGAGCAAAACCTGGGCTACGACATCAAGTCCGTGGGGCCGGACGAGGTGCGGTACATCGAGGTCAAGGCCCGGGCAGACACGGGTCCGGTGGTGCTCACGAAAAACGAGTGGCTCATGGCCCAACGCCTCCGGGATGAATACTGGCTGTACGCGGTCGAGGACGCCGCCATTTCACCCAAGCTGTACGTAGTCCGCGATCCCGCGAGGCAAGCGTTCGAAGTGCGCACCGAGGTGCAATACGTGCTTCAGGATTGGAAATCCGCAGGGGTTTTGGGGCGACTAGAATCGTGAGGCGATGAGGGAAGACCAGAGGAACCGGGCGAGCCTGATCCACATGGAGCGGGAACGGTTGCTGCACTTTTCCAAAGAGCAAGAGCCGCAGCCGGAGCGCATCATCCTTTTGGGATCCGTGGCCCAGGGAGTGGGGGAGGAATGGTCCGATCTCCATCTGGTGGTGGTCCAGCCCACTGAGCTCCCGTTGTTTGAGGGGATCCGGAGGTTCTACGAGCAGTTCGCCCGGGAAGTGGCCATGGGCGTCTTCATCTTCACCCCGAGGAGTTCGCCGAGCACTGCCGATCCCGCCGGTTTTTGCAGGGCGAGATTCTCCCCAGCACCCGCAGCCTTGTGGACCTTGGGAGAGAAGCAAG